>Ga0256843_1000792_pt1 | contig 26120 bp, 24 predicted proteins | sample AlvinellametaG_FD_191572 | JGI IMG/M metagenome (GOLD analysis project Ga0256843, IMG submission 191572) | Pompeii worm associated microbial communities from hydrothermal vent at the East Pacific Rise, Pacific Ocean - Alvinella | ecosystem: Host-associated > Annelida > Integument > Unclassified ... | reverse complement strand
GATTACCGGTATCGCTTTTGCGATAGAAAGTATCGCGTATAATTTCGTAAAAAGCTATATTTCGTTTATTATCGTCGGAAGCCTAAGCGCTTTTACCGTAAGCGTCCAATATTTAAGCTCGTTCCATTTCAACTACTCCGCGGGGAAAGTTATAGATTTGCGATATGTTTATTATATGTTTGTTTTTATCCCATATATTACGTTTATTATTTATTTCTATCTCACAATGCAAGACAAAATCCTATATATCCTAAATCTCAAACTATTCAATAAATTCGGTATTTTTAAAGACGTGATTTTTGCTATTTTAGGAGGCGCCGTAATTGCCACCGTTTTAATTATAACTCCATACGCGGGATTTACGGGACACAATATCATAACCTACCTTATCAACCATTTAGCCGACATTCCTTTGGCTTTTATCGCTATTTTATTGCTTTTAAGAATCGTAGCTACCGCTATTTCGATTTATTCTAACGCAATAGGCGGTATGTTTGTGCCTCTTATGAGTATAGGCGCGTTAGCGGGATACGGATTTGGAGAGTTTTTGGTAAAAATGGGAATAGGAATCGAACCTTTTTATTTTGCTTCGATTGCCGCGGCGGTATTTATCGGGGTTTTAATGAAATTGCCGTTTACCTCCGTCGTTTTGGCTTTGGAAATCACAAACGACTACAACGTCGTAATAGCCACCGGCATGAGCGTAGCCATAATTTCCTATTTAACCAGACTCAACTTTAATATCAAAAAATTCAACACGATAAATATCAATCTTTTCCAAAAAGAAGAGAATACAAAGCGATAATCTCTTTTTTATAATCTTTTTCACCCTCTTCTATTTTATCGATTATACTCTCAAGGGTAGCGCTAAATTCTTCCGTTACGAATTCGTAAAACTCCGATTTATCAAGCGTATTTATTACATTCTCCCCAAGTTTTGTCGCAAACAGCAAACCGTTTTTTTCCACGATATATTTACGTTGCAACAACTTTTCGACGGTAATTGCATACGTTGAAGGTCTGCCGATTCCTCTTTTTTTCATAAGGTCTATAATTTGACCGTAAGAATACGGAGGATATTTCGGTCTGGTAAAAATTTCTTTTTTTATTTTTTTTACACCTTCTTCCAAATCATACGTTTTAAGCGGATATATCAAATTAAATCCGTCTTCAATTATTTTCGTTATTATCTCTACATCTTGCGACACTATTTTAAATTTCTCTTTTAAAACCCTAACCTCACGCATTTGAGAAGCTATAAATCTACGAAATATCAAATCGTAAAGCCTTAAACTTTTATCATCTATTTCGTTATAAAAAATTATTTCTTGAGCGTCTTGAGAAGTAGTAGGGCGTATCGCTTCATGAGCTCCTTTTGATTCGAAACTTCTAAGTGCTACAAACTCTTCTCCGAAATTTTCCTTGATATATGCTTTTGCGATACTTTTTCCATAATCCGAAACTCTATGCGAATCGGTTCTATGATAAGTAATCAACCCGGATTCAAAAAGACCTTGAGCCAAATTCATCGTTACTTGAGGAGAAAAACCGAGTTTAACCGAAGCCTCTTTTAGCATCTCTGAAGTAGTAAACGGTTTTTGGATTAACGAATCTTCTCTTTTTTCAAGTTTTTTTATCTTAATTTCATTGTTTAACGAATCGTAAAACTCCAAAGCCTCGTTTTTTTCGTCAAAATCAAAATCAACCCTCATCTCATCGATTAAAATTCTCACAATCCATACTTTTTCTTTTGATTTTAATGTATTTTCCACTATCCACCTCAACACCGGTGTTTGGACTCTACCCGCCGATAGATGAGGATTTTGAAATATTTTTTGTATGTATGAGGAAATTTTATATCCTACCCACCTATCGGCGATTCTTCTATAAAACTGCGCTCCTACCAAATTATTGTCGCTATTTCTCGGAGTAGTGAGAGCTTTTTCAAATGCCGTTTGAGTAATTTCGTGAAACTCTATTCTCTTCACATTCCGATTATACTTCTTGTTATTCAATATCAAATCAAAAGCAATCTTCTCCCCTTCCCTATCCGGGTCGGTAGCGACACAAACCTCTCCTACTTCAAAAGAACAGATTTGTTGTGCTGTTAAAATATGCTCTTTATTTTCCAAAACATCAAAAACAGGTATATATTTATCCACAACTCCCCAAACTCCTCTCTCATCGCACAAATCAAAATCATGCCCCACACTCGCGCTTATAACCAAAAGTCCTTCTTGAGTTATTATCTCATACACAATCACACCATCAATAATCCTTCTTAACGGATTCCCGTAAAAAGAGGCTATTGTTTTAGCTTTCGTAGGAGATTCCACTATTACAAAACGTGTTTTTAACGTAAAATTTGCACTGTTTTGTTTAGATATTTCATCTAACAACTCCTCCAAATCAACCTCTTTTACGTTTTTAAAATCTTTTTGACTCACTGCTTTTAGTTTCTTCCTAAGCGAATAAAACGCTTTTTGGCTGTCTACCAAAACCAACGAAATACCGCGGGTTAATTTCCCTTTGTAAAATCTGCTCGCCCTCCCGCTTGCTTGAATATACCCCGTTATATCGGCTGTTATTATTTTTTTGCCGTCAAATGCGATTTCGGGAGAATTTTTAATTTCCCTTTCGTATTTTTTTATTATACCTTTTAGAAATTGACAAATCTCCTCTAATTTACGACTCGATTTTTCATCAATCGTTTTTGCAAAAAGCTCTTTTTTCATAAATTTCAAATAATTCCGCACTTTTAGTATTTCCTCGGTATCAGCCGTATTTTTACGAACCAAATAGGGATATATCGTCAAAAAGAGATAATAAAGCACCCGAAAATTATTTTCATTCAAATCAAAAACGATTTTGGGTACTCCCACAAAAAGCGTATACCTAACTACTCCGGGCAAATCCAAGCCTCTCGCAAGAGGATTTTTATAACTCGCAAAACCGACAAAAAAACACTCCCCTTTTTTAAACTCCTCTTTTTTAAGGGCAAATTCTTCATAACTGTAGGCTTTTACGCCGTGTTTATTTAAAAATTCCACATATTCTTGCAACTCTTTTTTCGTTTTGTCCGAAGGCAGATATATAAGCCCTCCTCTTCCCATTCTCTCAATCCACTCCAAACTTCTTTTCCACGAACACTCTTCATCATACAAATCCTCTACGCCCCTAAGTTTTAAAGAGGGTTTGCCTATTTCAACACCTAAAAGATATTTAAAAAGCAAAGCCCTTTTGGTTTTAGGATAAGCGGTTGCCGAAGAGAGGATTAAAATTCCCCTTTTTTTCTGAGCGATTTTGGCAATTTCGTCATACTCTTTTTGGCGTAAATGTCCATATGCCTTTTGTATATCCTCTTTATCAAATCCCACCAACTTCAATATGTCGTCGATTCTTTTCGCGCTTTTAACAACCGAGTCCACATCATCTATAAATACAAATGAAAATCGTTTATCGTTAAAAATATCCGGATTTTTATACAAAAACTGCGTAGTCGTAATCAAAATTCCGTTTTTAAATTTTTTTATCCGCTCTTTTTCTTCTTTTTTCCCTCTGTAGGCGACAACGTCTATTCCCCATTTGTTAAATTGCTCTACCGCTTCGTTTACCAAAAGCTTGGTAGGAAACAAAATATAAGAATTTTTAACAAAAGCTGCACTCAATAAACCAAAAGTTGTTTTACCTATGCCCGTAGGTGCGTTCAAAATAAACGATTCCCCAAGAAAAAATCTCACTGTCCAACTTTTTTGTAATGCGTTTAATTTATAACCGATTTTGGAGGAAAAAAAATTTTCGAAATCTTTAACTCTTTTTAGACAGAGACAAAATTTTTCAAAATATTTCATTTTTTCGCAATCGTCAACATCGACAATTTCGCTCATACATTTATCGCAAAACTCTCCCTTTATCAAGCGTAAAGAAGTAATATCCCCTAAGCATCTCGGACATCTGTTTTTATATACGGCTTGCAACATAACGTCCCTTTTTCCAAAATATTATCAAATCTATTGATTGCAATCAATGAATTAAATTTTATTTAGTAATAAAATACTCATGTACTAAAAATCAAAAGGAGCAAAAATGTTTGGACTATTCGGGAAAAAAGAAGAACCGAAAAACGCATGCGATTTAAAATTCTTATGTTGGCAATGTGAAATGAGCGCCCCGGGCGGTTGTGGTAGCCACGGCGAAAGCAAAGGGGTTTGTGGTAAAACTTCTACAAAAGCAAGATTGCAAGATTTAATAACTTACGGTCTAAGAGGTTTATCTGCATACAGAGAACACGCCAGAGAACTTATCGAAAAATACGGTGACGAAGAACAATGGAAAACGTTAATGGAAATTGACGACGTAACAGCCGAAAGTCTATATTTTGGATTAACTAACGTTAACTTCAACTTCGATGAGCATATAGCTCAACTTATGAAAGTAGGAAATGCCGGTGTTAAAGTTATGGACCTATTAAGCGACTTGCATACTAAAGCACTCGGTATTCCGGCACCTGTGGAAGTGTCTCAAAACAAAGCCGAAGGTAAAGGTATCCTTGTTTCCGGTCACAACCTCGATATGCTTGAAAAACTTCTTAAAAGAATAGAAGAAAGAGGACTAAGCGATAAAATCAACGTATACACTCACTCGGAAATGCTACCGGCACACGGTTATCCTCATCTAAAAAAATTCAAAAACCTAAAAGGTAACATCGGAAAAGCATGGTTCGACCAAACCGATATCTTCAGCAAATGGAACGGAACGTGCGTAGTAAACACCAACTGTATCGTCCCTCCGGAAAAATCACCTAAAGTGAAAAACTACATCGACAGACTATACACATACAAGATTGTAGGTGTTGAAGGCGCTAAAAAAATCGAAAACGACAACTTCGACCCGCTAATCGACCATACGTTAGAACTTCCTGATATCAGCGGATTCGACAGCGACGAAAAATTGGTAACCGGACACCACTACAAAACCGTCCTTGACGCATACGGAGCAAAAGTTCTTGATGCGATTAAAGAAGGTAAACTAAAAAGAGTTTGGGTAATCGCCGGTTGTGACGCTCCAGGAAGAAAAAGAGACTACTTCAGAGAATTAGCTCTTGCTGTTCCAAAAGACCACATTATTATTACATCAAGTTGTGGTAAATTCAGATTTAACGACGTAGACTTCGGAACGGTCCCGGGAACTGACATTCCAAGATATATCGACCTTGGACAATGTAACGACAGTAACGGTGCGGTGCATATTGCTCTTGCGGTAGCTAACGCTCTTGGAGTAGAAGACGTTAACGATTTACCTGTATCAATCGCTCTATTATGGATGGAACAAAAAGCGATTATTATTCTCTTAGCTCTACTAAGCCTTGGAATAAAAGATATTATTATAGGACCAAACGCTCCTCAATTTGCCGATGAAGCTATAGTCAATTTCTTGGTTGAAAACTTTAACTTCGGCGTTATCAGCGGCGACATTCACAAAGATTTCGGCGAAGAACTCGGCGCATAAATATATTCTCTCTCCTTATGAGGCTTTTGCCTCTTTATTTTAAAGGAAAAAAATGCTAATAAAAGAAGTAAACAACGTAGCGTTTGAGCCTATGAACGAAATACACAAAAACGAATTACAATATATCAACAATTTTTACAACGCCCTTGAAAAAAACGAAGATGTAAAAAAACACTATTTCGCTCTTTTGGAAGATATTAAAAAACATTTCGAATTCGAAGAAAAATTAATGGAAAAGTACGGATTTTTTGCAATTGTCCCTCATAAAATGGAACACGAAAGAATCTTAAAAGAACTAACATCGTTAGAAAAAGAACTAACCTATCCTGATACCGTCAAAAAATATCTTAAAAACGTCTTCGTCCCTTGGCTTCTTAATCATATAGCTACAATCGACACCGTTACAGCCGGTTTTTTTAAAACTATCAACGCTCAAACGGATATCACCACTTAAATATCTCTTTTATTTTTTCCTTATTTTTTACGCTCAGTTTGCTTCCGACGTTTTCTATAATACCGAGTTGTTTAAATTTCTTAAGCTTTCTGCTTAACGTTTCGGGTTTGATATTAAGCAGTTTTGCAATACTGTGTTGTTTCAATTCTCCAAACATTTCGTCGTTATCATATATAAATTTGGCTATTTTCGTTTCCGTATCCAAAATAAGATTATCTTGGATAATACCGTCTAAAAATTTCATTTTTTTCAATAAAGAGCTCATAATCCCCAAACAGACGTCACCGCTTTTGATGAATTTTTTAAATTTTTCAAATTCTATTTTTAAAATAATTCCGTCGCTATCCATGGCGCAATTAGCGGGATAAGGAATGTTTTCGAAATTAGCAAGCTCCGCAATAAGCGATACGGGTGCAAATTTATGGATAATTAGTTCGTTCCCTTTGCTATCGACCTTATACACTCTGGCGTTACCCTTTATCAACAGATGCAAATATGCCGGATTTTCTTTTTCATAAAAGACTATTTCGTCTTTTTTTAAGTTTTTTATTATCGTAAAACTTTTAACTTCTTTTAACTCTTTCTCACTCAATCCCTTAAATAAAAAAAATTGAGAAATATCCATGCTTAACCTTTTAAATTACTTGATATTTTTTAAGCTCTTCTTCCTCGATGCCTTCTATAAGTCCTAAGGACTTAAGTTTCTCGATTACCTCTTTATCCGTATCTACGTCCAAAGGCCACTCTCTATCAAATCCGTCGATTTTACTTTTGTTACTACCGTCGATACCGACTAAATCACCCTCAATCCATACATCTCTTAACGCGTCGATATTATTTGTCACCCTCCATACGAGCATATACGGATTGCGAATTTCGTCTGTATTGATAAACACGACAATTCTTAAATGTTTACGCAAAAGCTTAAATTTTTCAAACAGCTCTTTTGCCGGTTTTCTTTTTTTAAATTTTACTACGCAAACCGGATTTTTTGTATGCGTCATATATTGTTTGACGTCCATAACGCAATCTTCTAAATTCTTCAATTTTTCAAACAACACTTCGTCTTCCAAAATCTCTTTTTGGACTTTATCAACTTCCTTTGTGGCATCTATTCCAAGCTTACCGCCTACAAGTTCTTCGATGCCGCTATGGTCAAGCTCGTCCAAGACACCTTTTGAAATCAATATGTTGTTAGTATCGAATCTATTTAGGATATACTCGGTTATTTTTTCGTAATCTCTAAGATTAGGGGCGTTTTGGTCTACGAAAATTGCGTGTTTGACAAAGCTCATCTGCCCAACTCCCCACAAACCGTGCATTATTTGAAGGCTGTGTCCCGGATATCTCGGAGCAATTTTACACAAAATAAGATTATGAAACACACCGTTTTCCGGCATTGCGTAATCTATCAAATCACTCGCCGTCGTTTTCAAAAGCGGCAGAAATATCCTCTCGGTCGCATATCCCATATATTTGTCTTCCAAAGGCGGTTTTCCTACAACGGTAGCGTAATAAATAGGGTCTTTTTTTGTCGTTATAGTTTCTACATGCATAACCGGAAAAGGTTTTTTTAGCGTATAATATCCGGTATGGTCGCCAAACATTCCCTCAATTTCCATTTCACTCGGGTCGCACCACCCTTCTATTACAATATCGGCATCATACGGGACTTCCAAGTCGTTGCTGATACATTTAACCAATCTTGGGTTTTCGCGTCGTATAAATCCGTAAAGCATAACTTCAAAAATCCCGGGAGGCATAGGCGCAGTCGCACACCAAGTCCAAAGAGGGTCCCCTCCGATAGCAACGGATACGGGCATTTTACGCCCCGCTTTTTTATACTCCCAAAACAGATGTGCGCTATCTTTGTGAATTTGCCAATGAAGCCCCAATCTCTTATCGTCATATACTTGCAATCTATACATTCCCACATTCTTTTGCGTCCCGTCCAGGCTCTTGGTATATACCTGTCCCATGGTAATAAACTTCCCGCCGTCCAAGCTCCACGTTTTTAAAATAGGAAGCATTGAAAGTTTGGCAAATTCCCCTTCATATATTTTATATTGACAAGCCGCGTTTTTGACCGTTTTGGGAATCGTGTTTTTTATTGCAAACAACTTCCCGAATGCTTTTAACTTTTCGCCTAAACTTTTGGGAGGTTTCATTTTAATAAGCTCTTCTATCTCATTTGCAATCTTATCTAAACTTTTCGAAAATATTTTTTTTACCACTTCGTCGTTTGCAAAAAGATTCATAACAACCGGCATATCGAACTTTTTATCGCCTTCTACCGGATTGGTAAAAAGTAGGATTTTAGGGTTTTTCTTTTTTGCTTCAATATAAGCCAAATGTGGTATTTCCAAATTTATATCCAACGGAGTATCTATCGTTTTTATAAAATCTCCAAGTTCTTTTAAATCCATTCTATTCTCCTAAAACATTCATAATCGAGTTTATTATAATTATCGTATTTATCACTTCGTTTAAAATCTCCCGATTTTCTATTTTTTCGACAAGCGAAAGCATCTCAAGCGACTTTACCATAGCCTCCGCAATCTCTTTTGGGTATTTCGATAAAGAAGCTCTGATTTTATCTGGATTTTTTGATTCAAGAGCTTCTTTGGAAATAAACGGAGTAAAAAACATAGCCAAATATTGGGCGCTTTTTTCGTCATAAAAATATGAAAGATTGTTAATTATTTCCTCTTTGTTTGCATACAGATAATCCCCATCTTTCAACAATTCAAAAAAATCTTTTAATATATCATACTCTTTTTGGCTTAGTTCTTTTAAAGGAAAAATCTTTTTTACTACCTCCTCAAACTCCTTTTCACCGTTAAGAATAAACGCCGAAAAAAGAGTAAACGCTTCAATAACCGAAGAGGAGTGTTTTTTGGCGATTTCGTCTATTATTTTCAAATAGATTCTTTTCATATCAAACCTTCCTTAACAAAACGCCGGTCAAATACAACGAATTTGGTATATTTAACACATAAGGGTGGTCAATGTCTTGTTTTAAAAATTCCATTACTTCAAGATAAGAATTATCTATTATCGCACTGCTTAACGCCAAATCGCAAAGGTCTTTTGCGTTTATCGAATGCGAACAGCTAAACAAAGCCAAATATCCGCCTCTGTTTAACAGTTTTAAAGCGTTTACGATTAAATACTTCCACCCCTTTAGCGCTCCTTTTTTTGCGTTTTTATTTTTTGCAAACGCCGGCGGGTCTATAATTATCAAGTCGTATTTTTCACGCTCACTCTCAAGAAATTTAAAGACGTCGGCTTTATGTATTTCATAATTATCCATATCGTTTAATTCGCAGTTTTTTTCTATTTGAGAACAAGCAAGTTCGGAAATCTCTACGAATTTCGTAAATTTCGCTTTGGCGTAAATTCCAAACCCTCCGGCGTTGGAAAACAAATCGAGCGTCTTTTCCCCGCTGTAATTTGCAACTATTTTTCTATTCTTTCTTTGGTCTAAAAAAAAGCCCGTTTTTTGCCCTTCTTTTAAATTAGTTAAAAATTTAAACCCGTTCTCTTCAATGATAAACTCATCGTCCACATTTCCGTCCAACACCCTGCTTATTACCTCAAGCCCCTCTTTTTTTCTGATATTGTCCCCTTTTTCATATATTCCTTTAGGGTTTAGGAGCTCTTTTAATATTTCAAGTATAATCCCTTTATAATTATCCGTCCCCGCACTCGTAAAACTTACTACCAAATTATCTCCGTATTTATCCGCAATCAATCCCGGTAAAAAATCGGCTTCGGAATGAATAAGCCTATATGAATTCGTGTTTTTAAACTCTCTTTTCAAAACCGCTCTTTCAATTCGTCGTTTGAAAAATCTCCTATCTATATTTATATCTTCAAAACTTAAAATTCTCGCTATTATTTTGCTGTTAGGATTATAAAACGCTTTTGCTACGAATTTACCGTTATAAACCAGCTCAACGACACTGCCTTTATCTACATCTGGGACAATTTCGGCTTCGTTTGCATAAATCCATGGCATGCGTTTTTTAATTTTTTCATATCCGCTTTTATTAATCGCTATTTTCATACAACCTCTTTATATACGCCGTTTTTTCGTATATATTTTATCAAATTCTCATACGTTTTATTCACACTTATCGTTTTAGCGTCGGCAATAACGATTAATTTCCTTTTTGGACGCGTAACGGCTACGTTTAATCGTCTAACGTCTTTTAAAAACCCTATCTCTTCTTTTTCGTTAGCCCTAACAAGACTTAAAATTATTATCTCTTTTTCTCTTCCCTGAAAACCGTCTACGGATTTAATCTCAATATCATAAGCAATAATTTTTTTCATATACTCTTCATGGTCCTTATATGGCGTGATAACGCCGATATGCTCCTCTAACGCACCGTTTTTTATTAATCTTTCCACCATTGTTTTTACAAATTCGGCTTTTTTAGGGTTATATTTCGAAGGTGAATCTTTTTTCGTTTTTTCAAGAAATTTTCCGCAAGTGTCAAAAAAGACAACCGGAATATACCCGCCGTAATATTCGTCATCTTTTATATTCAAATCCTTTATGGTTATGTTTTTAATTTTTTCATATGTTTCAACCTTGCATTCGTAAAATTCGCAACTTGAAAAACGATTTATCGTTTCATTCATTCTGTATTGAATACTAAGCGTATGAATGGCTTGAGGATATAACTTGCTAAATCTCTCAAACATACTGACGCTTAAACGTTCGTCATTGCTTAATATCGTAGGAGGCAATTGTTTATGGTCTCCGGCGAATATTACTCTTTTGGCTTTTATTAGCGGTATTAAACTCGATGGTTCCATGGCTTGTGCCGCCTCGTCCAAAAAGAGCGTATCAAACTCCATACCTTCCAAAAACTCCCCTCCGCTTGCCGAATTGGTAGCAAAAATTATCTGAGCGTTATTTAAAACATCATGCATGATTTCTTCTATTTTTCTATTTTTTTCTTCATACAGTTTAGTAATATTCTTTTGAATTTTAAGCCACCCCGCCATCTCTTCAATCCACTCAGCCTTTACGCCTCTTTTGCCTTTTTTTTCTTTTGCCAAAGCAAAAATTTCTTCATCGCTTAATCCTCTTCTTCTACCCGGTGTAGGTTTTTTATATCTTTTTTCCTGCAAATATTTAAGGTCGTCTATTTTTTTAATAATCTTTTCTACCTCTTTATAACGTTTATCTCTTCTAATTTTAACGTCTAAAGAGTACTTCATCAATTTAGAATCCACTTTTGCCGGGTGTCCTATTCTTACTACATCGTAATTTTTCAATTTTTCAAGCAGATTATCCACCGCCACGTTGCTGTCGGCACAAACCAAAAGACGCTTGCCGATATGGTGTTTGATTACCTCGCTAAGCGTAGTTGTTTTCCCCGTCCCGGGAGGACCGTGTATCAAAAACGTCTCCGATTTCAAACTATACGCCAAAGCCGTGTTTTGCGAATGGTTTAAATTATCGCTTTTTATCTCTTCTTTTATGATTATAGGAGCTCTTTTACCGATTAATACTTCCGCGTCCATAAGCATTTCGCCGTTTTGTAATTTATCCAAGGCACTAAGCATTCTTTTAAACGTTATGTCGTTTGCAAATAAATCCACTCTATAAAGCTTAGACCTAAAAATCGACTCTTTCGAATATACCTCTATAAAATTCCTCCCTACCGAAGAAACGGTCGCTTCTTGGGAAAATTTAAGGGGGTCGCCTTTGCTAATTAACACTATATCCCCTACTTTTATCTGATGGTCTGGCATATTGTTTCTATTAAAACGATAAATCTTAAAATCCAAAAATTCGCCTACATATTTCATCTTTAGCCCCAATACTGCTCTTCCTCTTTGTTGTCTCTCCTGAGGGGAGAGTCTTTTTATTTCGTTTAGATGAAACTCTTTTTCGGCTAAACGCTCTTTTTCAACCAACTCCTTAAAATATTTCACATACTCCTCAATATTGCTAAAAACAACCACTATATACTCCTACTATATAAATTATTACACCTAATGATAACAGATTTAACGCAAAAAATAACCTTTTTGAAAAAAACGCCCCAACACTCAGCCCAAAAAAAACCACACCGAATTCATAAGGAATAAAAACAACCCCTCCTTTATCCCCCAACGTTAAATATTTTTCCACTACGATATCCAAAATCCCTCCGCAATTTATTAAATGCAAAAATATTTCCGATATATAAAATAAAACAAACACGCTATTAACCAAAGGAGACAACAACTGATAATAATTAAAATTGCCGAAAAAAACATGAGAATAGACACTCATATTCAAAAACATATAAAAGCTCAATATAACAGTATTGAAAACATTAACTTTAACATATCTAAAAAAAAGATAAATATAAAACACTCCTAACATACTCAACAAAAATCCCAAAGTAAAAACCGCCCTCGTAAAAAACAATAAAGACAAAAAAACGACACTCGCCAATATTTTCAAAGAAAACGGATTTTTTAAATAATACGCATACAAAAATATAACCGTCTCAAGCACTAATGCCCTCACCAACGAAGGAGGAAAATCGGTAAAATAGAGATAACCGAATTCAAAAACGAAAATTATAAAAGCCAAATCGACATATCGATTCCTATATGGGAAAAAACGATGAAATATCTTATAAGGAAAATACAAAATCCAATACAAAACAAAAGATATAATTCCCAAATGCAATCCACTCAGAGCAAAAAGGTGCGAAATCCCGAGCATACTCAATTCTTTTTTCGTTTTATAATCAACCGCCCCGCCCAAAAAAAGCGCATTAAATAAATTCGCCGATTTCTCGTCTTTATGCTGAGTGGTTATATACGATTCTATCCTATCCAAAGGCATCAGACGCAAATTAAACGAAGGCAGATAAAATGTTTTTAAATAATCAATAAAACCAAGCTTATCGGTAATTACGGTTATTTTAAGAGTTTCGTTTAATAGATTTTTCAAATCCTCTTTAGATTTGGTATAAAAAACAACCCCTTCTTTTTTCAATTTAAGAACGTAATAACCGTTTTTTTTATATTGATTAACCACTTTTACATTAAAGGTTTTGTATTTTTCATATATGAAATTAAGATAATTCAAAAAAAGTAGTTGAAATTTTACAATAACTACCAACAAGGCAAAAAAGAAAAAATACCTTATTTCCGTTTTGCCTATCATTGTTAAATATTCGGAATTTCAATATTCGCTTCGGACATTTGGATTTCTTTTACTTCATTAACCTTATCTGTAAACAACGTATAATGTTTATGAAACAGCATATCAACCGTCCCCGTAGGTCCGTTTCTCTGTTTACCTATAATAATCTCGGCTTCTTCAACGTCTTTTTCTTTAAATTCGTTTTGAATAGCCACGCCTTTTTCAAGAGCTTCTTTTTGTTTTTGCTTAGCCTCCATAGCCTTATAAACGTCGTCTCTGTAGATAAACATAATAATATCGGCGTCTTGTTCGATTGCTCCGGATTCTCTAAGGTCGCTTAACATAGGACGCTTATTGGGTCTGCTCTCAAGTGAGCGGTTTAACTGAGACAGCGCGATTATCGGTATTTGCAACTCTCTTGCCAAAAGTTTTAAACTTCTACTAATCTCCGCTATCGCCAAATGCCTCTCTTTTTGGTCGGAATTAATTAATTGCAAATAATCTATTATCGCCAATGAAAGATTGGGGTTTTGTAGTTTTAATTTTCTGAGTTTAGCCCTTATCGTATGGATATTTACATTTCCTTCATCATCTACAAAAAGCGGTTTTTGCGCTATTTCGTCAGCAATTTCACTAAGTTTTGTCCACTGGTTATCGTCCAAATTTCCTCTTCTTAAATCCTGCAAAGGAATTCTGCCCGCCGCACTTAATATTCTTAGCATTAACTGTTCTGATGGCATCTCCAACGAAAACACGGCTACGCCTTTATCTTTTTTGATAACGTTTAAAGCGATATTTAACGCCAAAGCAGTTTTACCCATAGAAGGACGTGCCGCCAAAATAATCAAATCCCCTTCCCCAAAACCGCTCGTCATTCTGTTTAACTCCACAAACCCCGTATCGAGTCCTGTTACGATTTTATTTTGTTTGCTAATTTGCGTTTTGATATACTCAAGAGTGTTGTTGATAATCGATTCGGAATTTTGAAAATCCCCCGCAAGATTGGACGTGGCGAGATTAAATAATTTCCCTTGAATCTCCTCAACCTCTTCTATGGCTTTTTTATCCTCTTCCAAAACGATTTTTTTTATTTCGGTAGAGAGATGAATCAACTCCCTTTTTATAGCCAAATCTTTTAACTCTTTCGCATACGCTTCAATCGCTTCTAACGGAGTAGAGCCCAATATTTCCAAAAAAAGCTCTTCATCAAACCTGTTTTTTTTAATTAAGTTGTCTCTTAAAAAAATTTCGTCAATCGGATAATCTTTTTTATACAAATCCTCCATCGCCTCAAAAACATATTGGTGAAAAGGCAGATAAAAATCGCTCGGTTTTAAAATAGCCGCCACATCTTCATATATTCTGCCGTCAAACAATATGGCACTTAAGACCCCTCTTTCTATATCTAAATTATACAGCCCCATTTTCAACTTTCAAAATCTTTTTTTAAAACCAATTGTTTTATATATTTCATAGCCACTTGTAAATCTTGAGATTCAAAAAGGGTTTTTAGCTTCGTTTTTGTCTTTTTAGGCAACGCTCTTATGGCTTGTTTTAATTCCTCGTCGCTTTTTACGGCTTTTATTTTATCGGCGTTATCTCCTAAAATTTTCAAAATTCTCTCTTCGGTTACCTCAACCTCTCTTAGTAACAAAAATATAAATATAAACGCCATCGACGCTATACCAAGCGCTATTAGCGTAATCATCATACTTGCGCTCATTTAGCCTCCTTTTTAACTTCTTCCAAAAATTTATCCAACAACTCTTCTTCTTTATACCTTCCTATAATTTTTCCTTTTTTGATAACCAAGCCAAAACCTTTACCGCAAGCGATAGCCACGTCCGCTTCTTTAGCTTCGCCTATGGCGTTTACCACACAGCCCATAACGGCTAAATTGAGCGGTTTTTTAATATCTTTAGTAGCTTCTTCGACGGCTTGGACTATAGGAGGCAAATCGACTTCTATCCTTCCGCACGTAGGACACGAAATAATATTGACCCCTTCTTTTCTAAGTCCCAAATCCTTAAGTATAGCTTTAGCTACTCTTATCTCTTCTTCCAATTCGCCCGTAATGGAAACCCTAAGGGTATCTCCTATTCCGTCCAAAAGCAACGCTCCAAATGCAGCCGCGCTTTTAATAGTGGCGTGAAACTTGGTCCCGGCTTCCGTCACTCCCAAATGAAACGGATACTCAACCAAGCCTCTTAGCATTCTATAGGCTTCAACCGTCCGGACTACGTCGCTGGCTTTTAAAGAGACCTTGATTTCTCTAAAATCCAAATCTTCCAAAAACTTAATATGCCACAGCGCGCTTTGGACCATCGCTTTTGGGGTCTGTCCGTATCTATTTTCAAATTTTTCTTCCAAACTTCCAGCATTTACGCCTATTCTAATAGGTATCTCTCTTTGTTTACAAGCGTTTACTATAGCTTTTACTCTCTTTTTGCCACCGATATTCCCCGGATTTATCCTAAGTCCGTCTACCACCTCCGCCGCTTTTAAGCCGAGTTTATAATTAAAATGTATATCTGCAATTATAGGCAAAGGAGAGTGTTTTTTAATCTCTTTTAGGGCATTTGCGTCTTCCTCGTCCAATACCGCCACTCTGACTATATCGGCACCGGCGAAAAAAAGCGCGTTTATTTGATTGAGAGTGGCTTTAATCTCTTTTGTTTTCGAATAAGTCATGGATTGGACGGAAATGGGCGCATCTCCTCCGATTTCGACGTTTCCTACTTTTATTTTTCGCGTTTTGTATCTTTTCAAAAATCTCCTTTTAAATTTTGAATATTATAACAAATTCTTTTTAAAGCGATAAACGTATTCTACATTCCCTTCTTTACCTTTAATAGCCGATTCTTGCGAAGTTACGAGTTTCCAGTTAAGCTTAGCCGTTTGTTTTTCAAACTCTCTTCTCGCCCTCAAAATCGCCTCTTTATCCATAACAACGCCCTTTTTGTCCCTTTTGACGTTTTTCCCGACTTCAAATTGAGGTTTAAAAAGTAAAATTATCTCATCTTTTGCCAATTCGTCTATTTTATCGAGAATATACAAAAGAGAAATAAAACTAACGTCGCTAACGATTACGTCAAACTTGGTAGGATAACTAAATTTTCTTATATCGGTATTTTCGTGGTTTTCTATTCGTTCGCAATCTCGAAGAGTCTCATGAAGCTGTCCCTTTCCTACGTCTACCGCCACAACTTTTTTTGCTCCGTATTCAAGCGCCACTTGAGTAAATCCCCCCGAACTCGCACCTATATCCAAAACCGTTTTATTTTTAAAATCTATTTTTTCCCTCTCCAAAAAGATTTTTAATTTATACGCCGCTCTTGAGACGTATTGATCGTTTGACGTAATGCGTATATTATCGCCGTTAGTTATTTCGTATGAAGGCTTTGTAACAACATCGCCGTTTACCAACACCGCCCCTTTTTTGATCAATTCCTGCGCTTTATTTCTACTAAATGTATATTCGTTTGTTACCAAATATCTATCAAGTCTCATTTTTTTCACTTTTTTCAAAAATTTTAACAAATTTTATTCACATATTCACATATTTTGCTATAATAATCAAAACCAAAAAAGGAGAAAAAATGGGATTTAGCGGATTCATCGCGGTAGCAATGTGCGTAACGGCTACATTTTTAATGTTGGCAATCGTAAAAGGCGCATTAAACAAAGCAAACTAATCTCTCCCCTTAGGGGTTAAGAAAGCAAATCTTTTAGAGAATCTAACGGTTTTTTTCCTTCATAGATTATTTTATACACTTCGTTTGCAATAGGCGTATAGATATCGTGCATTTGCGAGAGTTCTTTAATAGCCTTTGTAGTATAAACACCTTCGGCAACTTCGCCTAATGTTTTCAAAATATCCTCTAAAGCCATTCCCTTTGCAAGATTAAGCCCTACTCTATAATTTCTACTCATTGTCGAATTCGCCGTCAAAAACAAATCCCCGGCTCCAGCAACACCTAAAAACGTCTCTTTTTTAGCGTTAAATTTTTCTCCGAATCTACTCATTTCGACAAGCCCTCTTGCGAGCAATGCCGCCTTTGCGTTGTTTCCCAAATTCAATCCTTCGCATATACCGCTCGCTATCGCTATTACGTTTTTATAAGCACCGGCTACTTCGACCCCTTCTACGTCCGAATCGATATATATTTTTAAAAACGGCGGGAAAAAGCGTTTAAATTCTCTTGCCAGCGTTAGATTTTTAGAGGCGATTACCAAAGCTGTCGGTTTGGCTTCTTTAACTTCTTTTGCAAACGAAGGACCGGAAATAAAAGCCAAACTATCACTACTGACATACTCTTCAAAAATTTCGTTTAAAAATTTCAATTTTTCACTATCTATTCCCTTGCTTGCCACCAAAATCTTTTTATTTTTCAAATCAATAGTTTTTAAAAACCCTTTTATCGCCTGAGAAGCTATTACGATTAAAACATATTCGTTTTTTAAAGCCTCTTTTAATTCAACAAATCCCGGAATCGAACGTTTTGTCCTTGAAGTTATCAATGCGTTCGGTTCAACCCTTTTTATCGCCGAATACAAAGCACTACCCCATGCACCGGCTCCTATAACGCTAATCATCTTCACCCCCAAACATATTCAAATCGAGCTTAAATCTTTCGATTTCGTCTATATCTCCGACGACTATCAATATATCCCCCGCATCGATTTTATGATTTTGCCCCTTGGTGATAAACTGGACGCTACTTGAGAGTTCTTTATCTACTATACCTATTATCAAAATATTATAAAGCGAAGAGATATCCTTATAAATATCCTTGATATATTTCCCGTCCAAAAAAGAGTTCTTTGGAATTTTTATTTCGGAAAAAGAGAGCTTGTTGTCTTGAAAAATTATCTCTTCTATTACTTTTAAAGTCAAAGGTTTTTTCAATATAGTCATAATTCTATTAGCCGTTACGTCAAACGGATTGATTATTTTATCGACACCGGCGAGTTTATATTTATATTCGTTGTTTTTATCGGAGACTTTGGCTATTATCTTTTTATCCGGATACAAATCCCTAAGCGTCAAACACAAGAATAGATTTTTATCTTCGTCGTGCAATACTGCAATAGCTAAATCAAACTCCTCTATTTTACTTATTTCGTCATCATCAATATTGTGGAGTTTAACTACCTCGTATAATTTTTCTTTGGCTCTGATTTCCTCTTTTTCGTCTAACACGACGATAATTATATCTCTTTTGCCAAGATACTTAGCAACCCTTTCCCCGAAATCGTCAAACCCGAAAATAGCTATTCTCATATACTACTCTTTTCAATATGATATTTAAAATAATTGACACTGACGCTATAACCCATAATAACGAGGATATCACCTTCTTCAAGCCTCAAATCAAACGGAGGGTTGAAATAAAAATGCCCTTTATCAATCTCCAGTGTTTCGTTAAGTAACGGAGACTCGTTTTTCTTAAGAACCCCGAAAAGTATTACCTTATATTTGTCAAAATCGATTTCGCCCACCAATTTTCCGTCAAGTATCGAGTCTTTAATTACGATTATTTCATCGATAATCGCATTTCTTCTTTCGGTCAAAATCGCGTCTATTACTTCAAACGTAATAGGATTTCCGATATATTCCGCCGTCAAGAGTGCCGTTATGCTCGCCGGGACCACAACATGGTCCGCCCCGGCTTTTTTTATTTTTCTAATATTTCTATCATCGTTTGCGAGTGCAATAATTTCGGCGCCTTTACTATACGCTTTTACGCTTAAGATAATAAACGCGTTTGATATATCGTTATTGGTTAATACGAAAATCTTGGTTATTTTATTAAAATCGAACATTTGCAAAAATCTCTTTTGCGTAATATCTCCCTTAAGGGCAACATAACCGTATGCCGAAGCTTTTTGAACTCTCTCTTCGTTCATATCCACAATTATAAAATTGGTGTTGTCTTTTTTAAATTTTTCGGCAAGAATTTCTGCTTCGTTGGAATACCCGCAAATCAGATAAACATCTTCCATATGTTTAATAGTCCTAAAGACCCTTTCGGCTTTTAATTCCTGTAATTTTTCCGTAAATGCCGAAGCGATAATGGAAGTCGTAAATGAAATAAAACCGATACCTACGATTATCAAAACCATCGTTAAGGTTTTACCTTCTTGCGTTACGGGCGTAATATCTCCGTAACCTACGGTGGATATGGTTATCAAAGACCAATATATCGCATCGAAAATCGTATCTATTTTAGGATTTACGTGAGCTTCAAAGACATATATTACAGCACCGCCTATAAACGTCACAAAACCGACAGCCAAAAGGAGAATGGTGAGCTCAAACTTTTTATTCGCCAATACCTCAATAAAAGTATTGATGCTTTTTGTATACCTTAACACCTTAAACAGTCTGAAAATCACGAAAATCCTAAGAATCCTAAGAGACCTAAACCCCGGAAGTATCGCCAAAAAGTCGATTATCGCAAAAGGGGATTTTATATATTCCCATTTTTTATACAAAACTTTTTTGATTACGTTTTTTATTGAAAATTCTCTTTCTAAAAAATTCGATTCTTCATACTCTTCTATTATAAATTTATGAGAATCGCTATAAACCCAGAGTCTAATTACGTATTCTATCGCAAAAATGGAAGTAACTACGTAAAAATCAAAATTTTCAATCCAAGGTTTTAAATGGTGTTTAATATCGTATAACAAAATCCCTACACTAACCACGACCAAAACAAGCATAAAAATATCAAACGCCCGTTTTAGAGGGAAGTCGTCGTCGTTCATTAACCGTCTGAAAAACTTTTTAACTTTTTGATACTTAACATTCGAATCAAGATAAAAAGCAAAAGCCACAAGGGCTTTTATAATCGCTTGTTTTATTTTCAAGACAATTTACTTTTTAAAAGTTTATTTACTACTTGCGGATTTGCTTTTCCGCGGCTCGCTTTCATAACTTGCCCTACGAAAAATCCAAACAACTTCTCTTTACCTCCTTTATATTCGGCTACTTTATCTTCGTTTTGAGCCAATACTTCATCTACAATTTTCTCTATCGCACCTTCATCGGTAATCTGTTTAAGCCCCAATTTTTCTATAGCGACATCGACTTCGATTTCTTCTGTCATCAATAAATCAAGCACCTTTTTACCGCCGCTGTTACTGATGGTATTGTCTTCTATTCTTGCGATTAATTTCGAGAGCTTATCGCTATTAACCGGAGAAGAGAGAATATTTAAACCTTCTTTATTCAATCTACCGAGTAACTCCACACTCAACCAGTTACTCGCCATAATCGGCGATGCGCCTTTTTCCACCAATTCTTCAAAATATTTAGCCAATGCCGGGTCTGCCGTTAATACGCCGGCATCATACTCTTTGAGTTTGAATTCTTTAATATATCTCTCTTTTTTTTCGTCCGGCAATTCCGGGATTGTAATTTCAAAAAACTCATCTGGGACTTCCAAAGGCAATAAATCCGGGTCTGGAAAATACCTATAATCGGCTGACTCCTCTTTACCTCTCATACTTCTCGTCTCACCCGTTTTAGAATCAAAAAGTCTCGTCTCTTGGACTACCTCTTCTTCATATTCGTCATATTCGTATGCTTCTATATGTCTTTGGATTTCATATTCAATCGCCTGTTTTATAAACCTAAACGAGTTGATGTTTTTTATTTCGACTCTCGTTCCGAACTCTTTTTGTCCTCTTGGTCTAACCGATACGTTAGCATCGCACCTAAAAGAGCCCTCTTGCATATTCGCATCGCTTATACCCAAATATTTGACTATGGCGTGAAGCTTTTTAAGATATGCTATCGCTTCGTCGCTACTTCTCATGTCCGGTTCGCTTACTATTTCCAAAAGCGGAGTCCCGGCTCTGTTTAAATCGACTTTTGAATATTCGCCCTCATGCATGTTTTTACCGGCGTCCTCTTCCAAATGAGCTCTTGTGATTCCTATCTTTTTTTTCTCTTCACCGATTTCTATTTCCAAAAATCCTTTTCCCACTATCGGAATTTCAAATTGAGATATTTGATACCCTTTAGGCAAATCTGGATAAAAATAGTTTTTTCTTGCAAAAATCGATTTTTTATTAATTTGTGCATTTACAGCTTTGCCGAACATTACGGCTTTTTTAACCGCTTCTTTGTTTAATACCGGCAAGGCTCCGGGCAATCCCAAACATGTCGGACAAGTATTGGTATTAGGTTCGTCTCCGAAACTTGTAGCGCAATTACAAAATATTTTGGTTTTCGTATTTAATTGGACGTGCACTTCAAGTCCTATAACGACTTCGTAATTTTTATTCATTATATCTCCTTTTATTCTACTACGAATTTATATCCGTTTTTATGTAACGCTCTTTTAATTGATTCTTGATGTTCCATTCCTCTCGTTTCAAGCGCAATCGTTACGTTAGCATCGCCGATAGCTAAGTTCAAATCCGTTCTATCGTAACCTATTTGAACGATATTGGCTTTCTCTTTTGCCAAAATTTCGGTGAGTTTTTGCAATGCACCCGGTTTATCCACAAGAGTAATGACAAGTTTCATTTTTCTATGCGATTTCAACAAACCTTTTTCTATAATCAAATTAATCATAGTAACGTCTATATTTCCGCCGCTTAATACGACTCCTACTTTTTTGGGAGCCCCGAATTTTATTTTATGATGCAATAAAGCCGCAACTCCTACGGCTCCCGCACCTTCTACGACCACTTTTTGTCGTTCCATTAAAAACAGTATCGCGTTTGCTATCTCTTCATCGTCCACTTCTACGATATCGTCGACTACTTCCTTGACTAACTTATACATTTTTGGATTGGTATCCCTAACGGCGATACCATCGGCAATAGTTTTTACAAATGTAGTGTCCTGGACGCTTCCGGATAAAAAGCTGAGTCTCATAGCCGGCGCACCTTCGGCGGTTACGCCTATAATTTTTATATGTGGATTTATCTGTTTAGCCGCACTGGCTATTCCGCTTATTAGCCCTCCTCCGCCTATAGGCACGACTATATAGTCCAAATCCGGGACCTTTTGCAACATTTCTATAGCAATCGTCCCTTGCCCGGCGATAACCTCCTCATCGGCAAACGGGTGGATAAATTCGAGTCCTTTTTCTTTTGCGAGTTTTACGGCGTATTCATACGCTTCGTCGTAATTGTTGCCGGCTAATACAACTTCGCCTCCATATTCTTTAACCCCGCTCACTTTCGTTAATGGAGTCGCCTCTGGCATTACGATAATGGAAGGAATATTAAAATAATTCGCGCTAAAAGCCACACCTTGGGCATGGTTACCGGCACTTGCGGCTATAACGCCCCTTTTTCTTTTTTCTTCGGGTATCGAGGCTATTTTATTAAACGCCCCTCTTAATTTAAAAGCACCGGTAGTTTGAAGATTCTCTTTTTTCAAAAATATTTCGTTGCCGACTTTTTGAGACAACACCGGAGCATACGCAAAAGGAGTTTTGTATATTACTTTTTTAATGTTTTCGTGCGCCTTTTTTATTTTCTCAAGAGGTATCATACAAGCCCCTCTTTTTTACATCTGATATGGTCTACCATTATACATCTATCCTCGACATAATAAACGCCGGCTTCTTGGGCTATTCTTTTGGATTCTTCGTTTGTTACACCCTCTTGCAAAAAAACGCACTTAACTCCCGGCAGTTTAACCGCTTTTTGAACGATAGGAGGCGTATCTTCGCCCCGTCTGAAAATATCCACGATATCCACTTCAAAATCAATTTCGTCTAAACTTCTATATACTTTCTCGCCTAAAATCGTCTCTTCTCTCGGATATACCGGTATGATTTTATATCCGTTTTCCTGCATATATTTCGCAACCTGATTGGAAGCTCTATGTTCTTTGGGAGAGAGTCCCACTACGACGATTATTTTGGAGGTTTTTAAAATTTCGCACAGTTTCGTATCGGAAGATTTGGAAGAAGGTAGCTCGCAAGCGTTCATTATTAACCTTTTTTGACAAAATTATAACAAAAAATGCCTAAAAGACTTGATTTTTATTAAAAAAAAAGAGTAAAATTTTTAGTATGCAACAAAAAAAGGAGGAAAAATGAAAAAATCGGAATTAATTTCTTTAGTCGCTCAAAAAGCGGGATTAAGTAAAAAGGACGTATCAAGCGTTATCGACGCGACAATCGAAACTATAGAAGAAGCTTTGAAAGAAGGCAAAAAAGTAAGTTTTATAGGTTTTGGTAGTTTTGAAGTAGTTACAAGAGCTCCAAGAACAGCAAGAGTCCCAGGAACCGGAAAAGAGATAAAAATACCTGAAACTAAATCTGTAAAATTCAAAGTAGGCAAAAAATTAAAGGAATTAGTAAATAAATAAGAGATTTCCTCTTGCCTTTTCTTTAAAATCTTAGTATAATTTCGTCGCTTTGCCGGAGTGGCGGAACTGGTAGACGCGCCGGACTCAAAATCCGGTGGGCTTTGCCCATGAGGGTTCGAGTCCCTCCTCCGGTACCATTTAACTACATCAATATTTTCACACCATAAATTGCTTGTAAATATTCAAATTAAAATTATTATTTAATATTTGCCAAAAGCGTCGCAATCAATCCGAACACGCCGACATACGCTATTGCAAACAACACCCCGGAAAACAGCACCGACCCCCATATTTTTTTAGAAGTCATATCATCTTCGCTTTTGATTTTAAAGATTTTAAAATCGACAATCACCACCAAAATGCCAATTCCGACAAACAATGCCGCCGTTAACAAATCGCCAAAAACCATTCCGGCTAAATAAGCATAAGCTTTTTTTGCCAATGCTAACAAAAACATATTAAGATTTACCAAAATCCCTATAAGCATTAATAAAACACTGTAAATCGCCAATATTTTAAACGCATATTTTTTATAGTCCGTATAACGCAACTCCCCATTTTGCAATTTTTTGGCAAATCTCGGATAATAAAACAGATACGGCAGTATAAAAAACAGCAAAGCAATTACAATAAAAATTAAATTCATCATTTCCCTTTTTTTATTAAATTATATAAAAAATCACTCATTCTCACAAGCGTCAACAAAAATCCTCTGACACTTTTAAGCCAATAAAAACTATTTTTTATTTTCGATACACCATTTAAACTTTTTTAACGCGTTACTTACAAGTTCTTCTTCAGTTATTCGTTTATCTGCCAAATATTTCAACTGGTGTATTATTCCTTCTCTCAAACAATCCGTAACTGGTCTATCAAAATAATTACAGATTTGCGTTACTTCACATATGCTATCATAAACTATATTTAAAGTAAAACTTTTAAAATTTTCTATCTTTTTTTTCTTTTGCATTAATTTTAGGATTTTTTTAATCATCATTTCCCTTTTTGATTTTGCGAATAATTTCGTTAAAATCAAAATCATCAAATTGTGGATTTTTCACCATTCCTTCTTTATAATATTTTTGAGTCGATTGACGTTCATAAGGAATCGTTTCTCCTTTAACTTCCATTAACAACAGCTGTGCGACTTTATAATAAGGCGGTATTTTGACGGTAAAAGGAGAATGATTATGGATTATTAAAGGCAAATGTCCTTCGTATCCCGGATTTGCATACATACTACTTGGCAAGGTCAATCCGATTCTTGCAAATGTGCTTCTTGGCAATATAATACCGCACATATTATTTGGTATTTTTATATATTCCGTTGTAGAAGTATAAAAAAAGGAGTTAGGTTTTAGCTCATATCCTTTCGCAAGCTCGATTTTTTCAAAAAATTCATCTATTTCTTCATCACTCGGTTTACCTTCAAATAAATCTATTACTATATCGTTTTTGGGGATTTTACCGATTTCCGCAATAGACAAATCAATACTACTACCTCTTATATCTTCAGGATTAATATATTTAAAATTTCTAATAACTTTTTCAAGTTCCGAATGGGCTAAAACCATTTTCATCTCCTTTAACTTTCATTCCATAATCCCATAAGTATAATTTTTATTACATCACTTGGATACCATTATACAAAAAATAATCATTCTCTACAACTCTAATTTATTATTAATTCTTTAAATTTTATACTAAAAATTTGACATAAAGCATAAAGTTAGATGATTTATAAAAAACAAGAAGACTCGAAGCAAATTTTAAACCTTCACCATAAACCCTCTATTTTCGGAAACTTTAGAGAGCTTATGGTGGAGGTGTCGTTCATCACAAAGTTCCGAATTTGCGGGATTTTTTGGTGCATAAAAAATTGTAGGGCAAATTATGGGACATATTACAATAAGTAACAATGTATATAAAATTGGCTATAATTTTAGTAGAAAATAGGAGAGAAAAAGAAGATAGTTGGAGAGATGTTTGTAGGTTCTGTTATAGGAATAAAATAAAAAAATGTAAAACATCTAATCTTCTAAAAAAGCATACTTAAAACTTAATTTAACACCTTCTAAAAACATTTTTACACGGGTAAAAAAGCTTTTGCTGTCCTCTTCTTCCGGGTTGTAGTAGTTTGGAAACTCTCTTTCTTCTTCTACCGGTTTATTTTTTTTGCTTCTACTAAAAATTTTTGGAACTAACGTAAAAAGCAAAAGAAAAACGGGTGTGTAAGTGATTATAAAATTTATGAGCATAAAAGCGGCTGTAAATCCGTGCATATTTTCCGGTAATATTTCGAGGTGTGGTGTGTTGAATAGAAAAGAAGTCAAAGGGTTTGTTGCTAAATTATAAAAAAATTCTGCGATGTTTTGCATTTGTTGAGTTTGTGCATTTTGTATTGCGCCTTGTAGATATTCCGGGGTTATACCGTTTAATTTAGAAAGCCCCATGCTACTTAAAATTGCTAAACCTAGTTTAAATTGGAATCCGTCCAGTTTTTTATCTCTCATCATTTATCCTTTTTTATTTGTTTTTTATGTTTAACATTTAGTTATAAGAACAAATAAAAAAAGACAAAAAAAAAGAAGAGAGATTATTGAGCGGGGCAGTGATTGAATAAATAAATTGAGAAGGCTGTTTTGTCT
>Ga0256843_1000791_pt1 | contig 26183 bp, 28 predicted proteins | sample AlvinellametaG_FD_191572 | JGI IMG/M metagenome (GOLD analysis project Ga0256843, IMG submission 191572) | Pompeii worm associated microbial communities from hydrothermal vent at the East Pacific Rise, Pacific Ocean - Alvinella | ecosystem: Host-associated > Annelida > Integument > Unclassified ... | reverse complement strand
AATCGGGCATGGAAATCGGGCATGGAAATCGGGCATGGAAATCGGGCATGGAAATCGGCATGAAGAGCGATTGGATCTTGTGATGGATCACGGCGGTGCGAACAATCGCAGGTGCGCCGCGGGTACGCAAATGCTCGAGGGCGATCTCGAAGGTATCGCCGCTGTCGCTGACGTCGTCGACTAGAAGAACTCGCCGGCCGCTGACATGGGTAGAGAGGGGGTATTTCACTTTCGCACGTGCCTGCTTGTGGGGGCCGTGGTAATGCTCGATCTTGAAGCTGGTCAGATCCATGAGATTGAGGAAATCAGCCAGAATGCGACCGATGACCCAGCCACCGTGACCGATGGCCACGATGATGTCAGGGCGAAAGCCGCTGGCGCGAAGTCGTTCCGCAAACAGGCGGCACAGGCCGTAACTCTGATGCCAGGTAATCAGTTCGCAGGGTTTTCCCCTCTCAATGCACAGCAGTAAGATGACCGTGGCGCGCACCACGCATCAACTCATGGAAATGCTCGCTGTCCACCATAAGCAGGTGCTCATGATCACCGGCCTCGAAATAGACATTGGCCAGGCTGCTCAGATCCTCGTCCAGCATCATATCGATGCCATAGGCACTACCCAATGGCGGAATGGCACCCAGATCACAGTCACTGAACAGACGGCCGATCTCCTCCTCACTGGCCATCCGCAGATCTCGGCCGAGCTCCTCGCTCAGACGCCGCCGGTCGAGCCACTGGTCACCAGGAATCACGGCCAGCATATAACCGATGTTGTCCTTCATCAGCACGCCCTTGGCGATATGATCATCGGGCACATGGGCTGCCAGGGCCGCCTGAGGACTGGTTGCGGTCTTGGCATGTTCAAGCACTTCATAGGGAATATGCCGCTCATTCAGCATGTTCATAACAGATGTAGCAATAGTCATGGCTCTATCTTCCATACTGGGCACTTGCGCAAGGTGCAACTGCAGGTTCGGGTTAAATGCGGAAAGCCGACCAGGTGGAAAGCCCAATGGTCTCATTCATCTACCCAGCCGGCATTCCAGGGGGATAACTTAAAAATAGCCCAAATCCATTGCCTATGCTCTCAATAGGGCAAAGATAAACGAATATTCGGCTCGCCATTATGCAAGGTAAAACCGGCATCCACGACCCGGTCGCCTACCACGCTTGGTACAGCACCCCACGCGGGAGCCGGATCGCCGGGCAAGAGCTGGAGCTGATGCTCAAACTGCTGCCATTCCAGCTGGGAGAAAAACTGCTGGATGTCGGCTGCGGCACGGGCTACTTTAGCAGCCGTTTCACCGACGCAGGGCTTACAGTAACTGGTCTCGACCCGGACCCGGCCGCACTGAGCTTCGCCCGTAAACTGGACCAGCGTATCGGCCATATCCAGGGCCACACCGAGGGACTTCCCTTCGTCGACGGCGCTTTCGACCACAGTGCCGCAGTAACCAGCCTCTGTTTTGTGGCCGAGCCCGCCCATGCCCTGGAGGAACTGTGGCGAGTCAGCCGCAAAAGCGTCATTCTGGGCCTGCTGCATCGCCGCAGCCTGTTGTGGCTGTATAAGGCCGGCCGTGGCAGTTACCAGGGTGCCCGCTGGGATCTCCTGGAGGAGGTAAGGCAATGGACACAGGGGCTTCAGCCCACACCAGAGATCCGGGCCGGATGGACAGTGTTTTTTCCCTCTGGTGGCGCCATCGCACAGCGGCTTGATCGCTTCATGCCCGACTCGCTGCCCTTGGGGGGATTTTTGGTAGTTTGCCTGTACCGAAGGTCAGGATTCTAGCCCGCGTATTGCCGGATCAACCGCAAAGAAGGCATCAAGGCCGCCGTTCAGTCCTCTTCCTGCTCGATGCTGCAGCAGTGCGCACCCATCTCAGCGGACAGTAAAATGCCTTCACGCAGTTTGGTTGGCCTGAATGCGGTGCAACCTTTCACGCCTTGATGATAGGCGCTTTCATACAATGAGCGGAATGCATCGAAGGTATCGAGATGCACCGATACTTGATCTCCCAGATATGGCGTGCAATCGCAGTAACGAGCGCGTCGTCGACTATAGCCGCTACCTTGGGTCGTTACCGGCGGTTGGTATGGTCTCCACCAGGGGAACGAAAGCAACGCTGAGAATATTGCGAGTATGGCTGTTGCCCTCCCGGTCCTTTTCTACCAGCATTAGTTCCTGATAGCTGTACGGCTGCCCGACCGGGATCACCAGCCTGCCTCCCGGTCTGAGCTGTTCTACGAGGGCGGGGGGGATATGGCCGGCCGCCGCCGTGACGATGACACCATCGTAGGGGGCATGTTCCGGCCAGCCCAGGTAGCCGTTTCCGGTCTGCACATCGATATTGTCATAGCCCATCTCCCCGAAACGCCGCTTCGCTGTCTCGCTCAACTCCGGAATCACCTCCATGGTGCAGACTCGCCTGCACAACTGCGAGAGTATGGCGGTCTGGTAGCCCGAGCCGGTGCCGATCTCGAGGATGGTGTGGTCGGGCTCGGGCTGCAGCAAGTCGGTCATCAAGGCCACGATGTAGGGCTGGGATATGGTCTGCCCGTGACCAATTGGCAATGGACCATTGTCAAAGGCGGCATGTTTCAGCTCTGGGGGCACGAACTCCTCCCGCGGCACCTTGCGCATGGCCGCCATGACCCGCGGCTCGAAGTGATCCCGGCCGATCATGTTGCGGGTGAAGTCGATCTCGCTTTCGATATCGTCGATCATCCGCTGTCGCTCGCGCTGCGTGCTCATGTACCCTGCTCCCAGGAAGTAAGATAGCTCCGCTGTTCATGTGTCAGCTCATTGATGATGATCTCCATGGTCGCCTCCAGGGTGCGTAGCGGATCGACCTCGGTAATGACAATGTTGGCCCCGTGCCCCGCAGCGGGTGTTGTTCATGGAATCGCTCCATGAACTCGTACAAGACAGGCATCTCCTGCAATGCCCATTCGATACGTCGCTGGCCCTGCTCCGCCAGGGCCGTGTCGAGGATGTTCGCGCTTGTTGCGATCCCCATTTTCTCCTCCTAAGCAAACGTAGATTGAGTTAGATGCGCAACAAGGTCGTGTTTTGCGCTTATCGACCCTGTTTAAGCACATCGCAATCGGTACATTGCTCTTTAATCTATAGACCACAGTTGCCATGCCGGCTGCGTCCGTTCTTGAGCCTGTGGATATTGGGCTCAACTCTATTTACATTCATGTAATGGCGACTGACTTACCTAAACACTCCTGGCCCGTTCTGCCCAGCTCCGCCACTGATATTGTTGGCACCCTCCTCACGGGTGATAGGCAGATATTGCTGTTCGGCCCATCAGGTGTTGGCAAGTCAACATTGGCTGCGGAATTGGCGCGTACGCTGGACAATTCTGACCGTAGCTGCCTGTGTATCAGTGCTGACCCGGGTAGCCCGGCATTTGGCGTTCCCGGCACCCTGTCGTTGGGTCAATGGGCCAATGATGGCTGGCAGGTCGTTGCCTATGAATCCTTGTGTACCCTGGATGCTGGCCGCTTTCGTTTGCCCCTGGTGACTGCAGTGCGTCGTCTGGCGCTGCTGTGCAATAACGGCGTGATGTTACTGGACAGCCCCGGAGTGGTACGGGGCGTGGCTGGCCGCGAGCTGCTGGCGGGGCTGGTGGAGGCCGCAGGAATAGATACGGTGCTTGCCCTTACCTCAACGGGCCGATCTCCTCCCCTGGCTGAGGAACTCCATGCCCTTGCTGCCGAGGTATTCCTGGTGCATACCGCATCGGTGGTAAAGCGGCCCGGCAAACGCACGCGGGCCAGGCTGCGTACGGCGCAGTGGGACGGCTATTTGGCGGATGCGAAAACACATTGCCTGAACCTGGGCGAAGTCAGACCCATTGGAACACCACCACCCCTTGAAGAACAGGCAGCCTGGATTGGAAGGCAGGTGGCCTTGTTAAAAGAAAACCGGACCGAGGCCATGGCCGAGGTACTGCACCTGGAGGAGGGCAGCCTGACTGTCATGGCGCCACTGGAAACCATCACGGCAGATTCATTACTGGTACGAGATGCGGTCCGTAGCACCAGTGGGCTGATGGAGACGGCGGAATCCTTTGCCGCTGGGCGCATTGCCTATCTGCCCCAACCAGAGGGGGTGACATTGGGAGAGGAAAGCGGCGGGCCACGCATTGTGGGTCGGGTCGGAGCGCTTGATCTGACCCTGCTCAATGGTGTGTTTGGCGACCCCCTGCTGCATCTGCGCATCCGTCATTTGGGTCGCAGCATGCTGTTTGATCTGGGAGACGGAAGTCGTTTGTCGGCACGGGTTGCCCACCAGGTGAGCGATGTATTCATCAGCCATGCTCATATGGATCACCTGAGTGGTTTTCAGTGGCTGTTGCGTTCACGGCTTGGCGAGTTTCCACCCTGCAGGATCTATGGACCACCGGGCCTGATAGAGCATGTTGTCTGTTTCATCAACAGCTTCCTGTGGGACCGCATCGGTAAGAATGGCCCCGCCTTTGAAGTGGCGGAACTCCACGGACAACGTCTTAAACGCGTTCGCCTACAGGCCGGCATAGCGGGGCGAGAGGTGCTGGAAGAGGTGGAGGTAACAGACGGTGTCCTGCTGGAAGAGTCGGGGTTTCGGGTTCGCACGGTGCAACTGGACCACCATACACCGGTGCTCGCCTATGCCCTGGAACTGGCGAAGACCCTCAACGTACGTAAGGATCGGCTGCAAACACGGGGACTGGAGCCCGGACCCTGGCTTACTGAGCTGAAGCAGCAGCTCATGGCCGGCAACCTGAAGGCACCTGTCTACCTGCCAGACGGTAGTGAGGCCAGTGTGGGTGAACTGGGCGACGAACTGATACTGGTGATGCCAGGTAAGAAGCTGGTGTATGCCACTGACCTGGCCGATACGCCAGAAAACCGGGAAAAACTGGTAGCTCTGGCCCGTAATGCTCATACCCTGTTCTGTGAGGCCACCTTCAGCGAGGGTGATGCAGAGAATGCGGCGAAGAATGGTCATCTGACCACCCGTGCCGCGGGAGAGATCGCTACCAAGGCCCGGGTATCCCGCCTGGTGCCGTTTCACTTCTCACGCCGTTACCAGCGAAACCCGCAGCAGCTTTATAATGAACTAAGGGCTGCGTGTTCCCGTGTGGCACTTCCCGTATCCATGAAGGTATTCGAATCTCCAATGAATACCCTAGCCAAACCCCCGCTTAAACTGGACTCAACAAATAATATGAAACAGAAACAGGATAGCCAGATCTGCGCCATCTTGTTCGACTTTGGCGGGGTCATCGCCGCGGAGGGCTTCGTTGAAGGACTCAGGGCGATCGCCAGGCAGCAGGGGCTGGATGCCGAGACATTGCCGGCGCAGGCGATGGACGCCGTATACGACTCAGGTTATGTCACGGGAAGAGGCAGTGAAGCGGCCTTCTGGGATCTGCTGCGAAGGCGCACGGGCATGACGGGTGACGATGTCTCACTGCGGCATGAGGTACTGACGCGCTTCGTGGTGCGACCATGGATAATCCAACTGGTCCGGAAACTGCGGGCGCGTGGCTACATGACCGGTATCCTCAGTGATCAGACCGACTGGCTGGACCTGCTGGATGAGCAGCAGCACTTCGCCGGTGAGTTCGATCACGCCTTCGTCAGCTATCGGCTCGCCAAGGGCAAGCGTGATGCCTCCCTCTTCGATGACACGGTACAGAGCTTGGGACTGGCACCACAGCAGGTCATCTTTATCGATGATGCACCCGGCAATATAGAACGGGCCTGCAGCTGTGGGATGAGGGGTTTGCTCTACACTGACCAGGACACCTTGATGGCGCAGCTTGCCGCCATGCTGGAGTAGCCGTGCAACGCCGTCGGATGCTTTCCTGGCTGGGCCTGGGGCTGCTTGGCCTCGGTAGCGGAGCCGTGGCCAGGGCGAGGACACAGCGCATGACTCATCATGAGGCAGAGAACAAAACCGATCCCGTCACGCTGTTTCTCTGTGGCGACGTGATGACCGGTCGCGGCATCGACCAAGTACTGCCCAACCCCTCATCCCCCGAGATCTACGAATCCTATATGACCTCAGCCCTGGGCTATGTGGAGATTGCAGAAGAGGCCAACGGCCCCATCCCGGCACCGGTTGCCTTCGATTACATCTGGGGCGATGCGCTGACGGAGTTTATCCGGGTGGCACCGGATCTGCGTCTGATCAATCTGGAGACCGCCGTCACCCGCAGCGACAGCTACTGGCCGAGCAAGGGGATCAACTATCGCATGCACCCGGATAACTTCCCCTGCATCGAGGCAGCCGGCATCGACGGCTGTATCCTGGCCAACAACCATGTCTTGGACTGGGGCTATGACGGTCTGAAGGAGACACTCGATACCGTGGAGGCAGCGGGCATAAAGACCATAGGTGCAGGGTATAACGGCAAGGAGGCCAAGGCACCGGCAATCTTTGAACTGGCTGGTGGACGGCGCGTGATGGTGCTGGCCTTTGCCCACCCCTCCAGTGGTGTGCCCCGGGCATGGCGGGCCGGTCCCGGGCGGGCGGGAGTCCGTCTTATGGAGAGCCTGTCCGAGGCGGGAATCGAGGAGGTCGCCAGCCAAGTGGCGACGGTAAAGCAGGCGGGTGACCTGGTGGTTGTGTCCATCCACTGGGGCGGTAACTGGGGCTACCCAATCGCCCGTGAACAACAACGCTTTGCCTACGGCCTCATCGACAGGGCGGGCGTGGACGTGGTACATGGCCACTCCTCCCATCACCCCAAGGGGATCGAGATCTACCACGATCGCCTCATACTCTACGGCTGCGGCGACTTCCTCAACGACTACGAAGGCATCGGTGGCTTTCCGCAGTACAGGGATGACCTGACGCTGATGTATTTCCTTACCCTGGAGCCGCACAGCGGCAGGTTGCTGCGCCTGCAGATGACACCGATGCAGATCAGGCGGTTTCGTCTGCAAACACCGTCGATGCAAGACAGACGATGGCTGGCACAAACCATGGGTAGAGAGTGCGGCCGCCTCGGTGCGGGGATAAAGGAGAATGCCCAGGGCCGTTTTGAGCTCTATTGGCAATAAATTAGGCGGATTTCTCAGCCCGGTTTGAGCCGGTTCACCTCCAGTGCCATGGCGAGTGACTGAATCTGCCCTCAGGCGATCTTGATTCTTACCACGTTCATCACCTCAAACTCGATCCCGGCGACCATCTTGGTTGCCGGGTAGTAGGTCAGGTTGACCCGCTGACCGGTGATGTTCTTGTATCGTTGCTTGCGTTTGTAGCTGAAGGAAACATCATACCCCTCCACCAGCAGGGTGTTGACGATCCACTCCCCCTCGTCCCGCTGCACATGGGAGATCACCTTGAGCATATCGGAGTGAACGAGCTTTGCGTGCCGCTTGAGCAGTTTTTCCGGTTCGGATTGCATGATGTTCCTCCGCCGGCCCCCTGTAGGGCCGGGATTTAATCCCAGTCCAGCAGCCGCTGTTCCCCCTCCAGGGTCTTGATGTCCGTAATATCCTGGGACATCTCGAGAACGCCTCGATAGTTCTTCGCCTCGTCACGCACTGCAAAATAGCGGATCTGCACAAACCGGCCCTTCACGTGAATGCGGAAATCCGCCACATCCTTGGTGCCGCGTTTGAACTCCTCCAGGATTCGCAACACTGTGTCCACCGACTTCGGTGGGTGACAGTAACGTACCTCCCTGCCAATGATACCTGCACTGCGCGGGAATAGACGATCCTCACCCCGGTTATAGAAGACCACCCGGTCATTCTCGTCTACGTAGGTGATATCCAGCGGCAGGTGGCGAAAGATGAGATTCACCTGCTCCGGGGTCATATACCCCTCGTCATAGTGAAAACGGTTCTCTGTGGCGAAGGGCAGTTCACCTGATCGCTCAACCTGGGAGGGGTGCACATACGCCTCCTCCTCTACAGGAGCTGGATAGGGTGGCGGTGTCTCATTCAGCATCCAGCCTATCTCTTCGTCGCCAGCTCGCATGGCCTGCCACTCGGACTTATCCAGCAGCTGCAGCGCATTGGGTAGTAGCCGGGTCTCCTCCACGCTCATCAAGCGTGTCATCTCGTCCTGTAGCAGGGGAAACAGCAGTGCCACCTGCTGCATATCCCCCGCCTCCAGTACCAGACGGACCTCTTTGATCCTGGCTCGGATGTCGTCGTGAAAGGCCCACATGTTCTTGCTCGGGGAGTCCCAGCCGTGGCGTTCGAGACAGGGGAACAGCTGGTTTTCCTTGCGCACATAGTGCAGCTCCACCCCGGCGATCTGCTGGAACAGCCGTTCGAATCCCTCTCTCTCCGTGAGAGGGTCCAGTTGATTGATCTCGGCAAACAGCGCACGCAGCAGGCGGTTCTCTTCCAGATAGACCCTCACTGGGTGGCCTGGTTCGAACTGCTTCAGTTGCCCGGCGGCCAGCTTCTCCACCAGCACGTCGTGATAGAAGGCGGCCACTTTGGGGTTGGACTGGACAAATAGCCCCTCTTCTTCCAGCTCCTCGATAATCGAGGAAAATGTCTCCTTATCCAGCGACTCACATGCGTCCCCAAAGTGGTGCATGGCGGCATCCGGGTCACCGCCGGTACAGAGGTCACGAAGGATGGTGGTCAGTATGTCACTGCAAGACTGGGTCAGAAATTCACTCAAAACAGGCCCCTGGCAAAGTTTGGCGTATCGTTACTTGTGCGCACCACCGACAAGCTATCCCGACAGGCTGGGCACAAAGGAAGCGCATTTTAGCCATGTGCCGGGACCGATCAATTGACCTAAACCAAAAAGTGAGGAGATGCAGCTCTCCCGGGGTCAGAGTCAAGAGCGAGTCTGTTGGGTGTGGCTTGATGCAAGATCAATGCGATACAGGTGCAGTAACTTCGTAGCTGACTCGACTCCGACCCCTGAAGTTCTCTCTAGCCAGATGATTGAACCGTGCTGACACATCAGGAACTACGTCAAAAGACCGAGTGCTACTGGAGCAGTGGCCGGGCCTTACGTGCCTGGCTGGGAGAGGAGGTGCTTTTCCTTTCCCCTGCGTATCCCAGTGGGAAGGCCGGGCGCTAAGGCGTTGATGGCCGACTACAACCAGGTGCGTGATGGAAAGACAGCGCTAGAACAAGGCGCCGGCTACCGGATCGAGTACGCAGAGGCCAATCATCGCCAGTTGGGGCGTCAGCGACTGCCGCAGCAACTGGTCTTCGATCGCCAGGACGATCTGTTGGGTTATCTGCGCAAAACCTGTGAGTTCGAGCGTTTCACGGCGGGGTCTATTTCCCCCATGTGAAGTCGCTACTGATGGAGCCTAGCACGCTGGAGGCGCTATTCGACGCCTGGGTGGAGGAGAGTTCCAGCAAACGCACGACCGCCCGGTTGCCACATCTCGATAGCGAGGGGCAGATGTGCTATCGGCTGTTGTATGAAGATCGCTTGAGAAACAATATTCGGTTGGAGCAGGAGCGGATCCCGTTCGGTCGCCTCAATACGAGACTTCAGACGATCAGCCCTCTCCCCTTAAACTCCGGAAAGTGATAGGCACCTGTGCTGCTTTCATCGACACGCTTGATATTGGCATCCATGCCTACATGGATGTAGGTAAGGAGCGGGAGTTTCGCCTAGCAGGTTGTTGAAATTCTACTCAGGCGGCGCGATCCGGCGTTAAAATCGGCCTCAAAATGCTCATTTACTTCAGTAAACTGCGCTTTTTCGCCCGATTTTGCCTTGCCACGCACTCACCTGAGCGAATTTCAACAGCCTGCTAGATGCTCTTCTGGGCCTGGCTCAGCACGGTCATGAAGGATACGTTCTCCAAGCTGCCAAACAGGGGGTGGCGGGTCAGTTTGCTCCGGCTCAGGCGCGGCGATGTGATACCGCACAGGAAACGGCTCAACAGGCGCGGCTGCATCAGTATTTCGGTCTGCTCCTGCCTGACGGCGCTGACCTCCTGCCAGAATGTGTCACTGATTGTTTGTGCTCGGCGTGGCGGGAGCTCGCTACTGCCACGTCGGCACCAGCTGCAATGGCCGCAGGGGGCTTCACGCTGTTCGCCGAAATGCTGTGCCAGGGCGTTGCTCTGACAGCCGTCCAGGGTGACCAGATCCAATATCTGTTGCAGACGATGGATCTCCGCGTCTTCCCGTTTGATGAGGCGTTGGTACAGCTCACTGGCCAAAGCCTCGGTGGTGTCCGGTTGTCGCATCCGCTGGAATCGGTGGCGTATGCCGGCGACCTTCACCTCTAGTAGCTGCTGCTCCCCCAGCCATTCGAGCGCTTGTACGATCCTGTCGCGGGTTGTTTGCAGCGCTACGGCGGCTTCGGTCGGATCAATGCTGAACCAGATTCTGCCCTTGACCGCATGCCGAAACAGGGCGGCGAGAAAATTACGATGTTCCCCCTTGAAGCGGGAGAGGATCTCGGCTGAGCTTTGCAGGGGTTTGAATTTGTAGTCAGCGTAGAAGGGGGTGCCGCCTTCCAGATAGCCCGCCAACTCCAGGTAGGTAAGCAGCGTTCGCAACACCAGCGGGCGGATGTCGTGCCGGGCCGACAGGGTATAGAGGCTGACGTCGAAGCTCGGCTCCTGAGCGAACAGCTCATCGATTAGACCATACAACGCGGCTTTATCTGGGGTGTCGCCATAGACGAAGTTTTCCAGCACGTTCAGGTCGTCGGGGCAGACCAGCATTTGGCACACTGAAGGTGCGCCGTCACGCCCGGCACGGCCGATCTCCTGCGAGTAGTTCTCCAGACTCTTGGGCAGGTTGTAGTGATAGACCGCACGGATATTCGCCTTGTCCACCCCCATGCCGAAGGCGATGGTGGCGACCACGATGGCGTGGCTGGCTCTCATGAACCACTCCTGGACCTCGCCACGGATATCATCCTTGAGTCCGGCGTGATAGGCGCGGGCGGGTAACCCGGCATCGGCAAGCCGTTGGGCAACCGCCTCGGCAGTCTTTTGCAGGGTGACATAGACGATGACCGGGCCGGGGGGATTGCGGCTGATCGCCTCGAGCAACACCCGGTCGCGCTCTGACGCCTCGACTACGGTGGTCTCGATGTTGAGGTTGGGGCGGTAAAAGCCAGTGCTCACCGCGCAGTCTGGTTTGATCTCGAACAGCCGGCAGATATCCTCCAGCACTGCTGGCGTGGCGGTGGCCGTCAGAGCCAGTATGCGTTCGGCGCCGAACTGGCGAGCGAACCCCGCCAGCTTGAGATAGTCGGGACGGAAATTGTGCCCCCATTCCGAGATGCAGTGTGCCTCATCCACGGCAAACAGGGCGATCTGGATAGGCTTTAACATCGCCCTGAATCGCTCATTATTGAACCGCTCTGGGGCGACGTAGAGCAGCCGCAGCTCACCGCTTTTAAGTTGCTGCACCACCTTCCGGTACTCATCGGCAGTGAGTGAGGAGTCGAGTCGGCAGGCGCTGATGCCGCGTGCGGTGAGCGCATCTATCTGATCCTTCATCAGCGCAATCAGTGGCGAGACGACCAAAGTTACGCCGGGCAGCAACAGCGCGGGTAACTGATAGCAGAGGGATTTTCCGCCACCGGTGGGGAACACAGCAGTCGCTGAGTGGCCGTCGAGTAGATGTTGCATCACCGCCTGTTGGCCGGGGCGTAACTCGGTGAAGCCAAAATAGTGGTGCAGGGCCGTCTGAATCCTTGATGACATGGGGACCTCCTGTCCCCGGCTATCGGGAATAGTGTGCATGATCGCTCCATTATCCCCCCAATCGCGGACCGAGGGCCATTTCAGATGTGGCGGTGATTGCCATCACTACCGGTCGATTGTTAGCGTCTGTGCTGACTCGATCAACAAGGAGCTGTGATCAATGAAGAGGACAGGGATCTGTTTGGGCTGGTTGTTGGTGCTGTTTGTTACCTTGACGGCCCATGCCGCGGCGCTGGATCTCCTGCTGCTGACGAAGTATCGGCCGGGGATGGATGTCAGCGGCTGGTTTATGAGCGAGAAGCTCGATGGCGTACGGGCCTATTGGGACGGCCGACAGCTGCTGTCGCGCCAGGGCAAGCTGTTTGCTGCCCCCAGCTGGTTTACCGAGAAGCTTCCCCCTTTTGAACTGGACGGTGAATTGTGGATCGCCAGGGGGCGCTTTGAAGAGATCCTCTCCATTACGTCGCGCGATCAGCCGCACCCGGGTTGGCGCCGCATCACCTACAACATCTTCGAGGTACCGAATGCGCCGGGCGGTCTGGATGCCCGCTTGGGGCGACTGCGGCAATACTTGGCGCGTGATTCGGTTGAGCAGTTGCGGATTATCCCTCAAGCCGTTTGTCGAGATGTTGCCCATGTTATGACGCGGCTGATGGCGGTGGATGCGGCCGGTGGCGAGGGAGTGGTATTGAGAAATCCTGGCAGCCCTTACGAAACAGGCCGCAGTCCCAACGCCCTCAAGGTAAAACGCTTTGATGATATGGAGGGTAGGGTGGTTGGCTATCGGCCTGGCAAGGGGAAATACCACGGAATGACCGGGGCCCTATGGGTAGAGATCGAGGGAAACAAGCGCTTCTATATCGGCTCCGGCCTGACAGATCGGGAACGCGCGGCGCCACCTGCGGTCGGCAGTGTGATCACATTCAAGTATCAGGGTTTTACCAACAACGGTATTCCGCGCTTTGCGTCGTTTCTGCGGGTTGGCGATACGCGTTAACCCGCATCTCTCCGCCCCATGGCGATGGGCAATCCCTATGCACTTCGCCGGAGGAACGCCAGCAGCGATTCACCGTGTGTGGAGATGGCCTCCCTGGAGTCGTGGCCGGTTTCAGGCAATAGCAGCAGTTTCACCCGGTCGTCGAGGCGGTTGGCATATATCCGCCGTGCATCCGCCAGCGGAACGCTCTCGTCCTCCTCGCCGTGTACCAGCAGCACCGGACAGCTCCCCTGCCGGATGGTGTTGCAGGGGGCGATATCATCGAAGTTGGCCTTGATGGTCCGTTCGATATAGCGCAGCACCAGCCAGCCGATGGGCAGGTATGGAATATGGTGCGAGCGCATCTGCCTGCGCATCATCTCTACGGGGTGGGCGAAGGCGGCGATGCTTATCACGCCGGCCAGATCCTGTCGGCGGGAGGCTACCAGCAGCGCCGCAGCTGCCCCCACAGAGTGGCCGAGCAGGTACAGCCGCTGCGGGTCAATGCGTGGCTGGCGGCCCAGCCAGTCGAGCCCGTGCTCGAGATCTTCGGCGAAGCGTGGCATGGAAGAGAAACTGTCATCATCGCTGTTGCCGTGATTGCGGGCGTCTAGCAGCAGTACGGCATAGCCTTCGTGATGGAGCAGGGAGGCGAACGGCAGCATGTGCCCGGCGTTGCCGCCCCAGCCATGTATCACGGCCACCGCAGGGCCGTTTTTGATGCCTTCCGGGAGTGGAATGAACCAGGCAAACAGGCGCTTGCCGTTTGCGGTTGGGATGCGCACGGCCCGGTAGGGCAGCCCTAGATCCGCTGGCGATCTATGCTCCTGGATCCTCGGAGCGCGATAGGCCCGGTGAATCAAAATCGGTGTCAGGAGGGCTCCCGCCAACAAGGCGAGCGCAATCAGTATCAGGGTATTCATCGCGGCAGGTTCAGCTTGGCGCAGAGTCCGCCCTCGGAGCGGTTATGCAAAATTAGGTCGCCGCCATGGGCGCGCGCGATGTTTCGCGCAATCCCAAGACCTAGTCCCGTCCCTCCAGTCTGTTGGGCACGGGAGCTTTCCAGACGAAAGAATGGGTCAAATACTTTCTGCAGTGACCCTTCGGGAATGCCTGGACCCTTGTCGCAGATGGATATGACAACCTCTGTTTCTGTATCTTCAATCCTGATATCGGCTTGCCCGCCATAGCGCACGGCGTTCTCCACCAGGTTGACGATACAGCGTTTCAGCGCCAGAGGTTTGCCATCGTAGGGCGCGATTATCTGGCCATGGAGTTGCACATCCTTGCCCGCTTCCTGGGCATCCTCCTGAATGCTTTCCAGCAGTGCCATCAGATCCAGGCGCTGGCTGGGTTCTCTTGTTTCGGTACCCCGCATGAAGTCCAGAGTTGCGCTCACCATGGACTCCATATCATCGAGATCCTTTTCGGTCTTTGCCCGCAGTTCCTCGTCGTCCATTAGATCCGTGCGTAGACGTATTCGGGTCAGTGGTGTCTTGAGGTCGTGGGAGACTGCCGCGAGGATACTCGCCCGGTCTTCGATATAGTTTTTCAGGCGAGTTTGCATGGTATTGAAGGCTTTCGCCGTATCCTTGACCTCGGCGGGGCCGGTCTCTTTGAGTGGCGGCTGCTGGATATCCTTGCCGAGCCCTTCCGCCGCTCGCCTCAGATCCCGCAAGGGACGGATGATCGAACGTACGCCGATGAGTGAGAGCAGGATTACGCTGATCAGCAAAATAGCCAGGACGATGAGGAGCCGAGTTGGCCAATCGAACATGCGCTCGGAAAGACCGCGCTCGAAGCGTACCCAGGTGCCGTCTTGTAACCTCACCTGGATGTGGAAAAATTGTGCCATGGTATGCAGTCCGTGCATGTAGGCCCAGGGGCCTGACATGGGGCCACCGCTCATCATATGTTGGCGGTGCATCTGCGGCATCTGCGGCTCCATGACCGAGCTTTCGATGGAGACCCGTACCTCGGTATTCTGCGGCAGCTGTTTCAGCAGTTGATGTCTGACCATCTCGGAAGTGGGATGGGAATTCTGATCCGCTTCCGGGATTGAAGCCGGTTGCTCAGAGAGGGTGATCTGTAGCTCCGGGCTGGCCAATAATGGCACTAGCTGTTGGCGATCATGGGCGGGAAGGGAGTCAAGGAGGCGGACAATGCCTGCTGTACGGACGATCAGGTTCTCTCGAATGGACTCGTAGAGTACCTGTCCCCGGTCACGCAACAGGATGAAAGCCGAGAGCAACTGAGCCAGGACCAGGCCCGTCAGCAACAACAGTACCAGCCTTCCAAAAAGTGATTTTGGCACCTTGAGTCTCCCCTTCAGATGGCTGACGAGACCTTGCTTGCGAGCAAGTAGCCGCGACCGCGTAGGGTCTTGATCAGTTTTGGCTGCTTGGCATCGTCGCCGAGGCGTCTGCGCAACCGGCCGATCAGGACGTCGATACTGCGGTCAAAGGGGCCGCCGTCCCGCCCCTGGGTCAGGTCAAGCAATTGGTCGCGGGTGAGTGCTCGGTTGGGGTGGGTCAGCAGCACGTGCAATAGCCGATACTCGGCGTTGCTCAGGGGGACCACCAGACCGTCGGGTGAGGTGAGGTGCTGGGTTCGGGTGTCCAGGATCCAGTCGGAGAATATGAGCCGCTCCGGGGCATCCGCCAGCGGGTCGATGGGCAGGTCCCGTACCCGGCGCAGTACCACCTTGATCCGGGCCAGCAGCTCCCTGGCGCTGAAAGGCTTGGCCAGATAGTCATCCGCTCCCATCTCCAGACCCAGGATGCGATCCATCTCATCGCCTCGTGCCGTCAGCATGATCACCGGAATCCTGGAACGCGTGCGCAGGGTACGGCAGAGCTCCATTCCGTCAACGCCGGGCAGCATCAGATCAAGGGTGATGAGATCGATGCGGGCCTGGTCCAACGCCATCCACATGCCGGTGCCCTCTGCCGCTGTCGTGACCTGGTAACCATTCTTCTCCAGATAAGTCTTGAGCAGGTGTCGGATCTCGGGGTCGTCATCGACGACCAATATGTGGTCTTGAGGGGTGTCCATGGCTCCAAATCTAAAGGGTTTTTTCTACTTGTGCGGGAGTGAATTGTAACGCTCGGTAATTCTCAAGGCCCCTGTTACATAAGATTACAAAACGCCTCTTTTTCGACACTGACGGCTTACACAAGTGCGGTTTTATAGAAATCAAGGCAAGAGCCTGAACAACCGATTCGATTCACTGTAACGCAAAAAGGAGAGAGTCATGAAACAGACAACCAAACAATTTCTGGGTGTCGCTGCCGCTTCCGTACTTGTTATTGGTCTGGTCAACGGTGTATTCGCCCACGGTGGATATGGTCCTGGTTTTGGCCCCGGCTGGGGTGGTCACCATGGGATGATGGGCGGTGGTCCGGTGGCCTATGCGGATCAGCAGCTGATCGGACTGAGAAGTACACTGGGTATTACGGCCGACCAGGAGAGTGCCTGGAACGCTTATACAGAGGCTGTGAAAGGCAAGGCCGGACTGATGGCTTCTCATCGACAGAGCATGTTTGGCAGCGGGTCGATTGCACCTGAACAGCGCTTCACTTTCCGTCAGCAGGGGCTGGAACAGATGCAAAAGGTCACTACCGCCAGTCGTGATCTGTACAGCGTACTGACCCCCGAACAGCAGGCCAGGGCCGGTAACCTGATTGGGCTGCATCACGCTCTTCGGTAAGAGAGCATCTCTTCCAAGAGGTCGGAGTCAAACCGTGCTGCCGTGTTCTGTTTGCCTGGTACACTGGACGGCTTGGCTCCGACACCTGCCTTATGTTCTCCCTGCTTCAAGGAACTTTTCTGGAAAGCGTTTGCCAAAAAACATTGAAACAAGAATGAATCTCAGTATGATCTACCTCCATGCACCGACTCTCTGAAAGATTGCTGGCCATTTTGCTCATGCTGCTGCTGGGATTTGCTCCACTGCAGGGTGCGATAGCCGGTTTTGCCGCTTCCTCCGGCCAGGAGAAGGGGGTGCATCAGATGTCGGGCATGCATGAGAGTAGTGCGGGTATGGCTGTTATGGACCATACAACCCACGATTGTGAGCAGTGCAATGCCGGCAATGACTGTACCGGTCATAGCTGCTCCTCCAGTCATTGTACTTCCTGTGTGCTGGCGCTGTTCTCGGTCTTTTCTCACCCTACAATGCTGACTGTTAACCCCGTATCACTATCGGCGGATGACGGTTTCATAAACCAACTCTCCTCTTTCCTCTTCCGCCCGCCCAGGGCCTGACTTCCCTGCTGTTGATCTCTGGTTTTTCAGGGATCGCTCTTGTGACAACTGTTTGTTGACCATCGGTCAGCAGCGTTATGTCTGCTGCTGACTTGCAGAGGAAGAATAACTCCATGAGTAGTATTAACGACCCAATCAAGGGGGGCGGTCGCTTTCGGCGTCCTGCCTCTCGCGACACTTCTCCATCCCTGGAGGGCGTCTGTCTGACGCGCCGCCGATTTGTACAGGGGCTGGCGATGGGTGGTGCTGTCGCCGGCCTAGGGCTGGGTTCCAGCGCCCTTGCTGCCGCTATGAAACAGCAGGGACCACAGACCCTGCGCGGCACCGATTTCAATCTGACCATCGGTGAGCAGGCGGTCAATTTCACCGGCGCGCCACGTATCGGCACCACCGTCAATGGTTCACTGCCGGCCCCCATCCTGCGTTGGCGGGAAGGCGATACCGTGACGATGCGGGTAACTAACCTGTTGAGTGAAACCAGTTCCATCCACTGGCACGGCATCATCCTGCCGAGCGCGATGGACGGTGTACCTGGCATCGCTACCGGCTTTAATGGAATCAAGCCGGGTGAAACCTTCACCTATCAGTTTCCGGTGACCCAAAGCGGGACCTACTGGTACCACAGCCATTCCGGGTTTCAGGAGCAGACCGGGCTCTACGGTCCTATCATCATCGACCCCAGGGAGCCGGAACCCTTCAGCTACGATCGGGACTATGTGGTGATGTTCTCCGACTGGACCGATGAAGACCCCACCGATGTCTACGCCAAGCTGAAGAAGCTCAGCCACTACTACAACTTCAATGAGCGTACCCACACCGACCTGATGAAGGACCTCAAGGAGAAGGGGCTGGCCGCTACCTGGAACAACCGCAAGATGTGGAATCAGATGCGCATGAGTCAGCGCGACCTGTCTGATGTGACCGGCTATACCTACACTTTTCTGACTAATGGCCAGACTCCGGCGGATGGCTGGACAGGGTTGTTCAGGAGAGGCGAGAAGGTCCGTCTGCGCTTTATCAACGGTTCAGCTATGACCTTCTTCGATGTACGCATTCCCGGCCTGAAGATGACTGTGGTGGCAGCGGATGGTCAGTACATCGAGCCGGTGACGGTGGATGAGTTCCGCATGGGCGTGGCGGAGACCTATGACGTTATCGTCGAGCCTAAGGACGACACGGCCTACACCATCTTCGCCCAGGATATCGCCCGCTCTGGTTATGCCAGGGGGACTTTGACACCCGATCCCTCATTGACGGCTACGATCCCCGAGATGGATCCGGTACCGAATCTGGGGCATGGGGATATGGGCATGAACATGATGAACCACACCGGACATGACATGTCGGGTATGGACCACAGTCAGCACCAGATGCCGGATGGGAAGATGATGTCGGGTATGGACCACAGCCAGCATCAGATGCCGGATGGGAAGATGATGTCAGGCATGGACCATAGCCAGCACCAGATGGCCGGCATGGATATGGGCGGCATGCAGTTGGCTCAAGCACCGTCAGCGAAGCCGGCAATGAAGCCCAATCCATCGGACTTTACCGCAGGCCCCGTTCATCATGCTGCAACCGAATACGGCCCCCATGTAGACATGCGCGCTGATGTGCCTCAGTACCGGCTGGATGATCCCGGTGTCGGTCTGCGTAATAACGGCCGTCGTGTTCTCACCTACGCTGATCTGCGCAACCTGCGCACCACCCACGATCACCGTGAGCCGGACCGGGAGATCGAACTCCATCTGACCGGCAACATGGGGCGTTACATGTGGTCGATCAACGGCGTCAAACACAGCGATGCCGAACCCCTGCGCTGGAAGCTGGGTGAACGCCTGCGTATCACCTTCGTCAACGACACCATGATGAATCACCCGATGCATCTGCACGGAATGTGGAGTGATCTGGAGACCGGCGACAACAACTTCATCCCGCGCAAGCACACCGTGATTGTGCAGCCTGGCTCCCGGATTAGCTACCGGGTCACCGTGGACGCGGAGGGTGGCTGGGCCTACCACTGCCATCTGCTCTACCACATGCTCGGCATGTTCCGCACCGTCATCGTCAGTTGAGGAGGCAAAGATTATGAAAAAGACAGTAGCTGCTTTGATGGCGATCGGACTATCCGCTCCCGTCTTTGCCGGCGGGGCAGATGATCCGCTGCTCTACAAGGTGATGATCGACAAGCTGGAGATCAGGAGTACAGATGGCCCCAATCCACTGGTACTGGAAGCGGATGCCTGGGTCGGATACGACCTCAACAAGTTCTGGTTCAAGACCGATGTGGAACGGGTGGATGGCAAAACGGAAGAGGCTGAAGTGCAATTTCTCTACAGCCGTGCCATCGCACCCTTCTGGGATCTCCAGGTTGGCTGGCGTCGGGATATTAAACCGGAACCGGACCGTGACTTTCTGGCCTTCGGATTCAAAGGCCTGGCGCCTTATCTGTTCGAGGTGGATACGGGAGTGTTCATTGGTGAATCGGGGCAGATCGGTGCCCGACTGGATGCGGAATATGAGTATATGTTCACGCAAAAACTGATCCTGTCCCCCGAGATCGCGATGAATCTCTACAGCAAGGACGACGCAGCGGTCGGCATTGGCTCCGGTCTCTCCGACATGGAGTTGGGACTGCGGTTGCGCTACGAGGTACGGCGCGAGTTTGCACCCTATATTGGCGTCAACTGGACGAATAAATTCGGCCAGACCGCCGACTTCGCCAGAGACGAGGGTGAGGACACCAGCGATGTTCAGTTCGTTGCTGGTATTCGGGCCTGGTTCTGATCTTTCAACAACACTTTTCACCGGCCCAGAGGAAGGGCCGGTGGGATGAAACCGAAGGAGTCTGAAACATGAAGAAACGATTATTGGGTGTGCTGTTGCTGTCCAGCCTGATTGGGCTCGCCGGTTGCAGTGACCAGCAAAACGCGACGGCCAGCGTCGATAAACAAGTCGCATCGCCACCGGTGTCTCCGTCCGTCCAGCGTTGGTACAACCAAGAGCAGGTTGCAAGAGGCAATGTACTGTTCCAGACAAATTGTGCCAGCTGTCATAAGTCGGATGCCTCAGGTACACCGAACTGGAAAGAACCCGATGCTGAGGGCAAGTATCCTCCGCCGCCATTAAACGGTACTGCACACACCTGGCACCACCCGTTATCCGTTTTGCATCGAACCGTGCAACGGGGAGGTATTCCTCTTGGCGGGACCATGCCGGGCTTTGCCGACAAACTGAACAATCAGCAGATCGACGACATTCTGGCCTGGGTGCAGACCCACTGGTCCGATGAGATCTACCGTGTGTGGTATGAGCGGAATGCTCAGGCCAGTAAATCCATACGGCCAATCAATGGGGGCTAAGGAGAAAGATTATGACAAAGGAGAGAATCGTGAAGTCAAAGAAAACACCTGCTTACGCAAAGCTCGCTGCTTGGTTGCTGGCCGGAATCACGCTGGTTACGGGAGGCGTATTACTCACTCAACAACCGGCTAAAGCGGCCGATGTAGTTGTCTATAAAAGCCCGACCTGCGGCTGTTGCAAGGGTTGGGTCAGTCATCTGAAAGAGAACGGTTATACGGTGGAAGTACACAACCAGCGCAACATGAATCCGGTGAAAGCAGAGCTGGGCGTGCCGCGTCATCTGCAGTCCTGCCATACCGCCAAAGTGGGTGAGTATGTCATTGAGGGGCACGTGCCTGCCGATGTGATTGCCCGCCTATTGAAAGAAAAACCATCTATCAAAGGCCTGGCTGTGCCCGGCATGCCCATGGGTTCGCCAGGGATGGAAGGGCCGAGGGAAGATCCTTATGACGTTGTGACCTTCCAGGCAAACGGAAAAACCACCGTGTATGCCAGGCGCAATCAGTAGGAGATAGAGATGATTAAGAAGCGTCTTGTTTCAGTTATCACACCCGTTCTGATAATGGCACTGCTGCTGGGGACAACCATCGTGATGGCGCACTCGCCATCAGAACAGGCAAGGGTCTATTTCATCGGCCTTGCGGATGGAGCAGTGGTAAAAAGTCCATTCAAAGTGAAATTTGGGATCGAGGGTTTCGGTATTACCCCTGCCGGGACCACCGGCAAGCGGCGGCATACTGCAGGCCATCACCACCTTCTGGTGGACCTGGATCAAACACCGGATATGGATGAGGCCATCCCAAGTGATGCACACCACATCCATTTCGATCAGGGAGAGACCGAAACCCTGCTGGAACTCCCCCCCGGTAGACACACGCTTCAGTTGTTACTGGGTGATGAGCAACATGAACCCCAGGATCCACCACTGATTTCCGGCAAGATCACGATCACCGTGCAGTGAGATTCTGTGTCTAAAGGAAGCCGTTATGAATAAACGAGCAGGCCAATTTGGATTGGGTGCGTTGGCGTTGCTGTTGGTGACTGGTGTCACTCTGGCTGGCGGCATGATGATGAACCATAGCGTGGCCAGGCATCATCAGGGTATGCGGGTGGGTGTTCCTGAACCCTACAGAGATATGCGCAATTCATTGCCTGCCTCAGATGCGGTCATAGCTGAGGGCGAGCAGCTCTATCAGGCCAACTGCGCTGCCTGCCACGGCAAGCAGGGTTATGGCGATGGCCCGGCAGGCAAGCCGCTTTCACCGCGACCAGCCAATATCAACCATTTTATGCAAATGCGCATGATGGCCCGGGACAACTATCTCATCTGGACCATCAGTGAAGGCGGCAAGCGATTCAATACCGCCATGCCGGCATTCAAGGAGACACTTGGCATCGAGGATCGATGGAAGATCATCCATTTCTTGAGAACGCTATAGGTTTTCATTAACAAATAGAGGAATAGAAGAGATGTACAGCTTTTCAACCCGACTGACGGGGAACCTGGACGAGATCGAACAGAAGTTAATCGGTGCGTTGAAGGATGAGGGATTCGGCATTCTGACCGAGATTGATGTGCAGGCCACGCTGAAGAAAAAACTGGGTCTGGAGAAGAGGCCCTACAAGATTCTTGGTGCCTGCAACCCGCCCCTTGCCAACCAGGCCATTGATGCAGAGCCCGATATCGGACTCCTGCTGCCGTGCAATGTGGTGATACGAGGAGAGGAGGATGGAACGATCACCGTTGCATTCATGGATCCGGAGGCGGTCTTGAATCTGGTCGATCGGGACGATATTGCTGAGCTGGCGAAAGAGGTGCGTTCCAGACTTCTTCGTGTGCGCCAGGCGATGGGTGGAAGCACGATTGACTGATCGTACCAAAAGACCCTTGACCTGTGTGTAACACGCAGGTTGTACGATAAGTATACCAGCTGATTACAGCGAGATTATTCCAAATAGAGAGGCAGAGATGATGGCGATAACGAAAACCATGAGCATGGCCGTTTTTCTGGCTTCCGTTTCTTTTGCAGCGATTGCCGATTCCGAGCATTACGCTGAAGGTGCGGCAAATCCGTCTTCCGGAATGCCCATGTCCAGTGGACAGATGCCGATGATGAGTGGCCAACAGGGTGGAATGGCCGGGATGAAGGGCCAGGGCAACATGCCGATGATGGGGGGCGGTAAGGACAGTATGCCCATGATGAAGATGATGCAGGAGAAGCAGGCCATGATGCAGGAGCATATGAAGAAAATGGAAACGCACATGGCCAACATAGAGGCACTGCTGAAACAGTTGGTTGAGTTGCAGAAGAAATAGCAAACAGTCGGCTGGCAGGAGGAACAGATCGATGCTCACAGTTCATGAACTTGCGATACAGAGCGATGCACCGGCCCATGTGGTTCGCTACTACGTGCGTATCGGTCTGATCCAGCCTGCCGGACAGCAGGAGAATGGTTACCGCCTCTTTACGTCACACGATGCAACTCGGATCCGTTTTATCCGCATGGCCAAGCATCTTGGCTTTACCCTGAATGAGATCAAACAGATCACCCGGCATGGGGATATGGGTGAGTCGCCTTGTGACGATGTGCGAAAGATCATCCAGCATCGTATTCAGGAGAACCGGGTCAAGATCGAGGAGATGATGAAACTGCAGGCTCGCATGGAACAGGCACTGGAACAGTGGAAGCTGATGCCAAACGGGATTCCCGATGGCAACAGCGTGTGCCATCTCATCGAGTCGATCGAAAGCAACGAAGATAAAAAACCCTGTCACGCAGATAGCTAAGGAGACAACCATGGGACATCCAGCAAAGAAACTTGAAACCTGGAACGGTGTCGATCCGGTCTGTGGCATGGATGTCAATCCCGAGAGCCCTCACCGCTACATATATAACCATATCGAATATGGGTTCTGTAGCGGTTCATGTCTCGACAAGTTTCGTGCTCAGCCAGAACACTATCTGAAGCCCTCCCCGGATACTGATCCGGTCTGTGGTATGGATGTCTCAGCGGAAAGCGAATATCGATTCCATTTTGAGGGTGTCGAATATCGTTTCTGCAGTGAACACTGCGAGAAGAAGTTCGCGGTTGATCCATCCGCCTATCTGAATGATAAGGAGATGGATCAGGCGGCAGAGCAGGAACACGCCGATGTTGATAGCTGTCACAGCTGTCAACATGATCACGCTGCGAAGGATGTTGCGCATCCGCCCGTGGCCGGCGCTGTCTACACTTGTCCCATGCATCCGGAGATCCAGGAAGCGCATCCTGGTCCCTGTCCCAAGTGCGGCATGGCTCTGGAGCCGATGGGTGAACCGGTGGCGGTGACTCGCACCGAATACACCTGCCCGATGCACCCCGAAATCGTGCAGGACCATCCCGGTAATTGCCCCAAGTGTGGCATGGCGCTGGAGCCGCGCACTATCGAGGTGGAGGAGAAAAACGAAGAGCTGATCGATATGAACCGGCGCTTCTGGGTGAGCGCCATGCTGGCTCTGCCGCTCTTCTTGCTGGCGATGGTGGCGGATCTCATGCCCAGCTGGCTGCCGGCCGGTCTATCCATGAAGACGGTGCAATGGATCGAGTTCACCCTGGCCACGCCGGTGGTCCTGTGGGGTGGCTGGCCCTTCTTCGTGCGCGGCTGGCAGTCGGTGGTGAGTTGGAATCTCAACATGTTCACCCTGATTGGACTGGGTGTGGCGGTGGCCTGGATCTACAGCGTCGTCGCCCTGCTGTTTCCGGCCATCTTTCCTGCCAACATGCTGCACGAAGGCGGGACGGTCCCCGTCTACTTCGAGGCGGCAGCCGTGATTACGGCCCTGGTACTGCTGGGGCAGGTATTGGAGCTGCGCGCCCGCAGCCGCACCAATGCGGCCATCAAGCTGTTGCTGGGGCTGGCCCCCAACACGGTACGCATCGTGCGTGCGGACGGCACCGAAGATGACATTCCGCTGGAACAGGTTATGCCTGGCGACATCCTTCGAGTCAGGCCAGGAGAGAAAGTGCCGGTGGATGGCGTGGTGACCGACGGCAGTAGTGCTGTCGATGAGTCGATGGTCACCGGGGAACCGATACCGGTCGAGAAGACCCGGGGTGAATCCTTGATTGGTGCCACCGTAAATGGCACTGGCAGCCTGCTGATGCAGGCGGAGAAAGTGGGGAGTGATACCCTGCTGGCCCAGATCGTACGCATGGTCAGCGAGGCCCAGCGTTCGCGGGCACCGATCCAGAAGCTGGCGGATATCGTTGCTGGCTACTTCGTGCCAGCGGTGGTGATGATCGCCGTACTCACTCTGATTGTCTGGGGCTTTTTTGGCCCCGAGCCGCGCCTGGCCCACGCCATGATCAATGCCGTGGCGGTGCTCATCATCGCCTGTCCCTGTGCGTTGGGGCTGGCGACACCCATGTCGATCATGGTCGGTACCGGCAAGGGGGCGACCCTGGGCGTACTGATCAAGAACGCCGAGGCGCTGGAGATTATGGAGAAGGTGGACACCCTGGTGGTGGACAAGACTGGCACCCTGACCGAGGGCAAGCCGCAGCTGGTTTCCATTCAGGTCAGCCAAGGTTTCGAAGAAGATGAGATGCTGCGTCTCGCCGCCAGTCTGGAACGGGCCAGTGAACACCCGCTGGCGGAGGCCATTGTCCGTGGTGCCGAGGAGAGGGGTGTCAGCTTGGCTTCCACTGACCGGTTCGAATCGATCACAGGCCAAGGCGTGACCGGCACTGTCGATGGGCGAACGGTGGCGCTCGGCAACCTCACACTGCTAGAGGGGCTGTCGATTGATTCGGGCAATTTGCTTGCAGAGGCCGAAATTGGTCGCGCACAGGGACAGACGGTCATGTTCGTGGCCATTGACGGTCAGGCTGCCGGACTGATTGGTGTGGCTGATCCCATCAAGGCATCTACACCACAGGCCATTCGTGATCTGCATGTCGAGGGTGTAAAGGTGGTCATGCTGACGGGTGATAATCAAACGACCGCTCAGGCTGTGGCTGACCAGCTTGGTATCGACCGGGTCGAGGCCGAAGTGCTGCCGGACCAGAAGGCCGAGATCGTCAGAAAGCTCCAGGCGGAGGGTCATACGGTCGCGATGGCGGGAGATGGCATCAACGACGCCCCAGCTCTGGCGCAATCCCATGTCGGTATCGCTATGGGTACCGGTACCGATGTGGCGATGGAGAGCGCCGGCGTGACCCTGGTCAAGGGTGACCTGCGCGGCATCGTGCGTGCCAGGCGGTTAAGCCGGGCGACCATGCGCAATATCCGCCAAAACCTCTTCTTCGCCTTTATCTACAATTCTCTCGGTGTGCCGGTAGCCGCCGGTGCGCTCTATCCCGTTTTTGGTCTGTTGTTATCACCGATACTTGCTGCGGCCGCCATGAGCTTTAGCTCGGTGTCCGTGATTGGTAATGCACTCAGACTCAGGCGAGTAACGATTTAACGAAGAGGAGATCATGATGGGAAACGGTTTTGGTATGGGTTTTGGCGGTGGCTTTATGTGGTTGTTTTGGATCCTTTTGATCGTTGTGATTGTGTGGGCTGTAAAGGCGGCTGGGGGGAGTAGTAATGATTCACCTGAAACGCAAAAGTCTGCACTGGACATCCTGAAGGAGCGCTATGCAAGGGGTGAGATTGATCAAGAGGAGTTCGAGAAAAAACGAGAGGATTTGGGTGGTTGAATAGAGTCCGGAGTAAGTGATGAAAACGCAAGATTCCATGAAACCTGTAGGCACCTGGGAAGTCAGGCGCAGGATCAAGATACCGGCACTGGTTCATGCTGCCGATGCGATGGCAGTGGAAGATGCAGTCCGTGCTTTATCGGGTGTCCGCAATATGGCTACGGATGTGGAAAAACACCAGCTCATCGTGCGATACGATGCCAGCCAGTCGGCTTACCAAACCATT
>Ga0256843_1000790_pt1 | contig 26265 bp, 17 predicted proteins | sample AlvinellametaG_FD_191572 | JGI IMG/M metagenome (GOLD analysis project Ga0256843, IMG submission 191572) | Pompeii worm associated microbial communities from hydrothermal vent at the East Pacific Rise, Pacific Ocean - Alvinella | ecosystem: Host-associated > Annelida > Integument > Unclassified ... | reverse complement strand
TATCTCTCATAGCATGTTCAACATCTATATTTGTAATCTTGACAGCCTCATCAACTGTTTTTCCTTTACAAAGCTCTGCCATAGTATCAGATGAAGCAATAGCAGTTCCACATCCAAAACTTTTAAATTTTGACTCTAAGATTACATCTGTTTTTGGGTCAACTACCCAATATAGTCTGACAGCATCTCCACAGCTCTCTGCTCCAAAATCAGCAACAATGAGTTTCCCACCCATCTTCTCTGCCTCTTCTTCTGTTATCTCACCCATATTTCTTGGGTTATTCATTAGGTTTTGTACCTTTTGGCTATACTCATCCCAGATGGTACCACCAATTAAACTATCCATTCCCATATTATTTCCTTTTTATTAAATTATTAAAATTCTTGCAAAACTAGAAAGCGATGGCTTTAGCCTCGTCTTATTCGGGACTAAAGTCTCCAATTCCAAATTTATTAAAGTTGACTCTCATGACCCTTTGGGGTATAAGCGTATGAACTTGATATTTCTCTAAGTCTTTTGACTGCTTTTTTTACAACCTCTAGTGTATAATCTAGTTCCTCTTTTGTTGTATATCTACTTAGAGAAAATCGTATAGCTGTATGAGCTAAGTCTGCATCAGCTCCTATTGCTTCCATAACAGGGTTACTCTCCAAATCTTCACTAGCACATGCACTACCAGTACTAGCAGCAATTCCTGCACAGTTCAAATCCCAAAGCATAGCCTCACCCTCTATTCCTCTAAAAGATATTAGAGTTGTATTTGGAGTTCTTTTTTCTCTAGGAGTTACTACAAATGTATCAGGAATTTTAAGCAGTTCATCTTCAAACTCATCTCTAAGCTCTCTAATTTCAGTCATCTCAAAATCTAAAGCATCAACTGCCTGTTCCATAGCTTTTCCCATACCAACAATACCTGCTACATTTAGTGTGCCTGAACGGTATCCACCCATTTGAGCTCCACCATGAAGTAGAGGTATAAGCTCTTTTCCTTTTTTGATATATAAAACTCCTACACCCTTTGGTCCATGAAATTTATGAGCTGAAAAGGTCAGATAATCCACATTGAAGCTTTGAACATCTACTGGTATTTTTCCTATAGCTTGAACTGCATCTGTATGAAATAGTACACCATGCTCTTCACATATCTCTCCAATCTCTTGAACTGGGAAAATACCACCTGTTTCATTATTTGCCATCATAATAGATACTAATGCTGTCTTATTAGTAATATTGTCTCTAACCTGTTGTGCATCAATTAGCCCCTCACTATTAATAGGTAGATAGGTTACTCTACACCCCTGAGACTCTATAAATTTAGCAGTAGCAATAACAGATGGATGTTCAACTTCACTGATTATTATATGGTTTTTTCGTCCAGTTAATATATATTGGAAATAGATACTCTTTAATACCCAGTTATTACTCTCTGTAGCACATGAGGTTACAACTACACTATCCTCTTTTGGTGCATGAATTCCTGCATAAATCTTCTCCATCGCCTCTTTGAGTGGTTGATGAGTCTCACTAGCAAAAGAGTGAAGAGAGTTTGGATTACCATATTTTTGTACAAAAAAAGGCTCCATCTCTTTAAAAACTTGTGGGTCAACTATAGTGGTTGCATTATTATCTAAATAGACACGCATTTTCTTCCTTTATTTTAAATCAGACAAACTTAGTCTTAATTAACTTTCCCCATAGTACATTACTAAACCTTAAAGTTTAGTAATGTATCTGAAAATTGAGTGGATTATACTGCGTTGGTGTTTAATTTTCTATAAAGAAATATTATAAATTTTTATTTTTGTTTATTTTTTTCCCTAACCATTGAGGATGTAGATATTTGCTATACTCATATAGTATAGTTGTAAATTGACTCTCAAACTGCCACTCATAAAAGGCATATTTGTCATCTTCTCTTTTAAATCTTTTGTTTATAGAGTAAAAATATCCCTCAACTTTTAGAGTTCTATCTATATGTTTGAGATAATATTTTGCATACACTTTTGACATCTCTGACATTGAGTATGTATCTATTACTAAATCTACACTACTATTTGGAATATATGGACTAATCCATGGTGGAATAATTATAAAATCATACTCATCTATCAATCTATCAAACTCATCTAATCTATCTATAATATCACTTAGATAAGCTATTTTTTTATTAGGAAAATTATAAGCAATAAAATAAGAACAATAAGTTAGCGTCTCTGGTAAATCTAATAATATATGACAACTATTAGGAATATATGATTTTAGAATTCTAGCCAAACCACCATACCCTGCACCTATCTCCCAAATAACTGGTCTATTTGATAATCTGGTATTTGATAATAAATTATCTGCCATAATAGAGTGAAACAGAAGTCTAAGACTGAGTCTAACTCCTCTATAGTTTACACATAAATTATTTCCTGCATAACTCTCTGAAAGAGAAAAAAGTATCTCTTTTTTGACTATTTGAGCATGTCTATGATACTCTAAGACCAAATCTATAGCTTTTAAATAAGATATATAATAACCAAACTCTCTGTTTACTATCAAAAATTGGTCTTTGACTAAATTAGCAGGAAGCTCTTTTATCCCTCTAAAATTTATTAAGTAGTCATGATTTATATTACCGTCTTTATCAAATAGCTCCTCTTTAAAAGCCCTACTCATCTCCTCCCACCATGAAGCTCTATCAAATCTATCTGGGTCATTATCATTAGCTAAAGTATATGATTTTTCTATAGTTTTAAATATAGATTTATCTATACTCTTGTTTTTTTCAATTTCAACTAATGGTGGTTTTGGATGTGGTATAGTATCTCGTCCTATCTCATAAAGTTTTTTTACATCTATATTATCAAATCCATCTAGTAGTATCTGTTTCTTAAATATAACACCATTTGAAACAAGAGCTAAAAACTCTCTAAAAGCAAACCCTACTCTACCCAAAAAGCTATAAAATTTTATAGGCTCTAATGGGCAAATATTTGGCATATCTGCACTAAGTAAAAATTGTGATTGAGGTTGATATACCAACTTTTGATATAGATTTTTTATCTCTTTTTTAACTAAAATAACTCTTCTTATTAGCCATTTTAAAGTATATATTAAATTTCTCATTTTATCGCTAAAATACCCTCAAATGGTCCAAATTTCGCTACACTCATGGTATCAACAAAACCTGCTCTTTTGAGCATATCGATATTACCCTGAGTAGAGAATGGCTCTAGTACACCTTTTAGACTTCGAGATTTTTGGATAATCTCCTCTGCACTATAGCCTTGTTCTAATTTATACTCATTATAAACTCCTGTCATAATATCTTGAAATCTAGCATCAGGAGCCCTTACCTTTTCAAAATACAAAAATGCTCCACCCCAATTTAGACTTTGATAAATCTTATCTATTAATAACTGTCTATGGCTTGGACGAATAAACTGAACTACATAATATGAGGTAATAAAATCAGATGGTAAAAAGTCATACTCCAATACATCAGCATAAACAAACTCCAAATTATCCATCTGATACTTCTCTTTTGCTTTTTTTATCATATCCTCTTCTATATCTATACCGATAAATTTAGCATCTCTATCTGAAAATCTCTGTGCAAGTTTATAAGAGAGTATTCCTGTAGATGTTCCTATCTCATAACATACAGAGTCATCTTTGACAAAATAATCACTAATTTTCAATATAATATCATGTCCCTCGTCATATAAAGGAACAGATTTTCTAACATGCTCTTCAAAATCTTTTACCATCTCTCCAGAAAACTTCCAACCTGCATTTTGTGTACTTATATTATCACCAACTGAACTTTTACTCATAATAATCCTTTATAGTTTTTTTATTTTTTTAACACTTAAAAATATTGATATTATCAAAAACATATATAATAAAGAAAAAATAGAAAACATTTTTCCAACTCCAACACTATCTGAATTTTTATCTGATGTTATATTATCCTCATCAGGATATCTAATAGGCATATCTTCTAAATTTTCAGATAGATTAGTGTCAACAGAGGAAAACATCTTGATATTATCTATCAATCCACTATTTTTTACCTCAAAACTTTTAACAGAGATTAAACTATTATTATGTTCAAAATCTTTTATATCTTCTTCCAAATTTCTAGTAACTCTCTGCCATAATCCAAGCTCATTTAAAGGGTCATCTCCTACCCAAACTGAACCTATAGTTCTATCGTCACCTAATCCATGATGAATTGTCTTTCCACCTTCTATTAGACCTAAATTATACTCTCCTAATGTATAGACTAAATCTCTCTCTCCATTAGCTGTATCTACTTTTACTCTAAACTCAAAAGCATCAGGGTCTCGAATAGTCCCTCTCTCTATTACTTCTGGTTCTCCTCCAAATCCTTTGAAACTCCATTGTAAAATCTTAAATTTACTATTGTTTATATCCAATTTATAACTATTATCTACTCTAACCTCATCATCTTGATAAACTATCTCTTGTGGAGTATACAAAACAATATCATCAAGCCGTCCATTGTTTCCTCCATTATATATAAATCCATTTATAGCTATCAAATTATTATCTGGTTCAGCATCTTTTAAATCTGACTCCAAATCTCTGGTTATAGTTCTCCATCTTCCATCTATAGTAGTTTTTCCTAGACCATGATGAACACCATTTGGCAATCCATGTCTGAGACCTCTACTAGGAGTACTGACATAAAATATATACCTAAGTCCATCTGTAGTATCTGCTATTATATATATAGTATAAGCAACAGAGGTTTTCATTTTCCAAGAGATAAATTTATCATCTCTTATATTTAAAGCTTTCTCTCCACCTGTAGCTCCTATCTTATAAGAACCTCCACCATTTAACTCTATAACTCTACTATCAAGTTCACTATCATATATATTTACTATATCACCTATCTCTCCTTGAACAATTTGCCATTTAGAGGTAGAGTTGTCCTCTGCATCCTCTATTACGGTTTTTGCATTCAATACCAAAATAGGTAATAACAAAAAAATTAATATTTTAAAATGCTTCAACATCATCTATAAGTCCTGAACCACGAATCATAAAACTATTAATAGAAATCAACTCATTACCTGCTTCTGCATTAGCTATATCTTGTGCTATATCTCTCTCTATTGTATGCCATGAACCATCTATTATATCTGCACCAACACCTAGACGAATATAGCTACCACTTAAACCTCTATCATCATCTCTTGCTGTATATACTAAATATCTAGTTCCATTCTTAGTTTGTGTCTCTATATATAAAGTAAATGGTTCACTATAATTCATACTCCATTTGATATTTTTATGAGTAGTATCACTCCATATATGATTTTGTGCATCTCTTAGTCTATACCCATCAGCTAAACCTTGACCTTGAAGCTGTATTACTCTACTCCCTCGATTATTATCCAATATATTATTTATAACAGCATTGGCAGAACTATTAGCATATACAGTCCATCTATTTGTAGTTCCATCTTCTGCATCTTCATAAACAGTTTTATGATATGTCAACATCGTTTTTATATCATCCAATCTTCCTGAACCACGAACTAAAAAAGCATGAATAGCTAAAATATCATTATCTGGTTCAAATTGATGCAAATCATCTTCAAGATTTCTATTGATAGTATGCCAAGAACCATCTGCGATATTTGAACCCAAACCAAACTTAAGATAATTACCAGATTTTCCTCTATCATCATCTCGTCTTTCATAATTCATATATCTAGGTCCATTAGTTGTTTCTAATGCTACATATATACTAAAATTTTCACTATAATTCATACTCCAACTAATTGCTTTATGATTTCGATTATTCCATTGACCATCACCTCTTCTTGCTCCTATCTCATAACCATTAGCTATACCATCACCCTTAAGCTCTATTACTCTACCTTTTGTAGCATCTATTACATTTGTAATTGTAGCACCTGCTGGGTCATTATCATATACATGCCATCCATCAATAGTACCATCTTCTGCATCTTCATAAACCATATCTTTTTTAGGGTCAATAACAACTGGTCTATCCAACATCTTCACATCATCAATAAGACCACTACCCATAACCTCAAAAGAGTTTACAGATATAAGTTCATTATCTGGTTCAAAATCCCTTAAATCCTGTTTCAAATCTCTAGTAACTGTCTGCCAAAAATCATTAACTGAACCAAAATCTCTTTCTTGTTCCCAACCATTTACACCTATAAGTGACCTTCCACCCATCTCATGCCAAATGGTATGACCTTCATTAATAACTCCACCACTTGGATAATAGTTATTGCTATTTGTATAGAGAAGTTCTCTCTCTCCAAGTCTTGTTTGAACTTTTATAGATACAGAATATGTTTCATAAAACCTACTTCTCCATTGAATAATACTCTGTGTTGTATTATTCCAATTTTCAGGATTTAATCTATATTTATTATTGAGTCCATCTCCTTGTAGTTGAATTACATCTCCTTGTGCATGGTCTCCTTGTGGGTCTATAACTCTTGATATCCTAGCACCTGCTGGGTCATTATCTGATACTACCCAATCACCTACATTACTACCATCTGAATAAACATGTTCTGTAGGATTATATAAAAGAATATCATCAATTGAAACATTAGCACCTGCGTAAATAAATCCATTGACAGAGATAAGCTCATTGTCTGGTTCTGAATCTTTCAAATCTCTCTCTAAGTTTCTAGTATATGTTCTCCACACATTTTTATACTCACTATGATTATATCCACCTAAGCCATGAAGTATTCCACCCTCAAAACCATGCCTCAAAATCCTTTTGGGCAAATCATTATAAAAAAGATACCTCGTACCATTTTTTGTAGTAACAGGAATATATACTGTATATCTACTTCCTTGTACCATTTTCCAAGAAATTGTTTTTTCTCTCGTATTATTCCAAGCCAAATCTCCAGAAACAGCACCTAATATCCAAGGTCCCCCTTTACCTTCTAATCTAATAACTTGGCTGTCTCTTGCAGGACTATATATATTTTTTGCTGGTTCTCCATTTTTTTGAACTCTCCAACCATTTGCTGTTCCATCCTCTCCATCCTCATAAACTGTAGTAGCACTCAAAATGCTACTACAACTCAAGAATATAAATAAAAATATATCTATTTTTTTCATATTATTTTCCTTTATTTTTAATAATAAATAATTTATTTTATAATATTTTAAGCTTATATATATATAAACTAGCTTAAAAAACCTCTATATCATCAAATCTTCCACTTCCTCTTATAATAATAGAATCTATAGCAACAAGTTCATTTTCATCCTCAAACTCCGATATATCGGCTTGTAAATCTCTACTGAAATTTTGCCATACACCATTATTACTATTTGCTCCTAATCCTATCAATATATAGTCCCCTCTTCTTCCTCTACTATCATCTCTTGGTGTATAAGTTAAATATCTTCTACCATTTGTTGTTCTAACTGATATATATATCGTATAATCTTCATTATAATTCATATTCCATCTAATATGATGATGAGTAGTATCATTTAAATTTGTATTATCAGCAGAACGAAATCTATAAGCATCTGCTTTTCCCTCTCCTTGAAGAGAGATAACTCTACTAGCTTTATCATCATCCTCTATATTAGAAATAGTAGCTCTACCTGAAGTATTAGAAAATACTGTCCAACCATCTATATTTCCATCTTCTCCATCCTCTAAAACAGTAACATTCTCTCTATTATCATCACTATCAATATTAACAACAGAAGAAAGCATCTTGATATCATCCACAAATCCACTATTTCTAACTTGGAAACCATTTACAGCTATCAATCTATTATCTGGTTCAAAATCTCTTATATCCTCTTGTAGGTCTCTTGTTAAAGTTTGCCATAATCCGAGTTCATTCATAGGGTTATCTCCTGCCCAAACAGAACCTCTAACTCTATCATCTCCTAAAGCATGATGAATAGTTGTACCATTTTCAATTACTCCTAAATTCTCTGCACCTAATGTATAAGTTAACTCTCTAGCTCCATTTTCTGTATCCACAAAAACCCTAAACTCAAAAGCATTAGGGTCTCTAATAATACCTCTTGGGTCTATTATCTCAACTTCTGGTCCAAAATTTCTAAAACGCCATTGAAGTACTCTTTTATCTTGATTATTCCAACCATTTTCACTATCTCTTGCACCTATCATATAAGCATTATCAAAACCAGAACCATTTAAACTTATAATATTCCCCTGTAAATGTCTATTTTGTCTATCATTATCTTCGATATTAACAATAGTAGCACCATTTGGAGTATTATCAGATACTATCCATCTATCAATACCATGCTCTCCATCTTCATAAATTGTCTCATCAGCATTATATAGAGTGATATCATCAATCATACCATCGTTACCACCATTATATATAAAACCATTAACCTCTAACAACTCATTTTCAGGCTCTGCATCTTTTAAATCTCTTTCTAAATCTCTAGTAACCACTCTCCATCTACCATCTATTGTTGAAGCACCCAATCCATGATGAATACCTCCTTCAAATCCATGTCTTAACCCTCTATTTGGACTAGTAGTATAAAATAGATATCTCAATCCATTAGTTGTATTTACTACAACATATATAGAATAAGCAACATCTGTTCTCATCTTCCATGAAATCAACTTTTGAATACTATTATGCCAAGCATCATCTCCATTCAAAGCACCTAAAATATATGAACCTCCTCCTCTTAGTTGAATAACTCTACTGTGGCTAACACCATCAAAAATATTTACAATATCACTTGCTTCTCCCTCTCTAACTCTCCATCCATTTGTAGTTCCATCTTCTGCATCTTCATATACTGTAGGTGGTACACTCATTGGTCCATTTGGCTCAGGAACACTAAAAAGCTCTATATCATCTACCAAAGTATTACCACTAATAGTTATCCCGTTTACAGCAATAAGAGTATTATCGGCATCATAGTCATGTAAATTATCCTCTAAATCTATAGTATATGTTTGCCATCTATTATCTGTTCCTATACCATAATTAACACCTTCTCCATCTCTACTAATACCCAAACCATGATGAATTCTTAAACCATCTTCACTTATACCATTATCTCTTCTAGTTGGAGTATATACTAACTCTTTATTTCCCTCTTGAGTTTGAACATGAACAGTAATAGTAAAAGGATTATTATTTCTCATCTTAAGCTGTAATATATGTTGGTCTTGGTTATTCCATCCAGTTTCACTATCTATACCACCTATAGTATAACTATTGTTCTCACCATCCCCATTAAGCCTTATCACATTTTCTCTAGTCTCATCACTATCACTATCCTCTGCAACTACAGTTACAGTAGCACCCTCTGGGTCATTATCTGAAATAGTCCAATTCCCTGTTCCATTTTCTCCATTTTCATATACTCTTCTAGTTGGATTATCCAAAGTTATATTATCAATTAGTCCTAGTATTCCCCCAAATCTCATCCCATTCACACGGACTATTCTATTATCTGGTTCAGTATCTTGTAACTCTCTATCTAAATCAATAGTCACTCTTTGCCATGTACCATTATTTGTACTAAAACCTATACCATTTAAAATACCACCATTATGAACACCAACATCTACATTCAACCTATTATAAAATAACCATCTATGCCCTTGAAGAGTATCAACACTCACATATATAGTATAGGCATCTGTAATTTTCATATTCCATGACAATACTCTCTCAGTTGTATTATTCCAACTCCTACTACCTAGTCCAATATCATATGTCCCTGGAGATAAACTAACAACTCTACTCTCTAAATCATTATCATATATATTACGAATAACTCCATTATCTCTTGATAACCATACATCAGTGCGACCATTCTCCCCATCAAAATATACAGTTTTTGCTTCTGTATAAATAGCCACTAGTACCAAAAATAATAATATTTGCAACAGTTTCATTATAGTTCCTTCTATTTAATTTCAATAATATTTAAAACATTATTCAATATTATATATTATAATTTATTATTTTATATTTAAAATCGTTGAAAGAAGGATTAGAAAGTAAAAATGTATAGAGATATATATAGTTTATATTTTTATTAATTTAGATAATATAAACTATATAAAAAAAAGAGTTAAATTATTTTGCTTTTATATCAAATTGAAGATTTTGAAAAATTAGGTTCTCTTCATCCCCTTTTCCAGTTGCCTCTTCTAAATCAGCTGTACCTGTTTTAGATATTATATCTTGTCCTTCTGAACTCAACACAAAATCTATATACTCTTTAGCTAAATCTTTTGGTTCCTTGGTCAAATAAAAATATAGAGCTTGTCTCAATTTATACTTATCAGATAGTATATTCTCCTTTGTAGCTTCAACTCCATCTACTTTGAGTAGTTTTATATCTTCATGCTTACTTGAACTAATAATATTATCTATAGCAAAAGCATCCTCATCCTCTGCAACTGCTTTTCTAACGAAACCAGAACTTTTCTCTTTTATTGCGTCTTTGGCAAAATCAATATCCTTATCTTTAAATAGTGCTTCTCTAGCAGTCAACCCTATTCCAGATTTTTTACTCTCTCTTACTATCAAATGAATTGGCTTATCATCCCCACCTACTTCTTTCCAATTTGTAATTTTACCCATCAATATCTTTTTAATATTATCTGTAGAGATATTATCTATCTTGTTTTTTGGATTAACAATAAATGACAAAGCACCCCATGCAACCTGAGTTGACCATAAATCTTTCTCATTTTCATCGTCTTTTATAGTATCTCTACAACCTGAACCTATATCAGCCTCTTTTTTATGAACACCTTCCAAAACAAATAGGTCTCCACCATGCTCATTCATAATAACTTTAGCATTAAATTTTTTTTCAAAAGCTTCATTTAACTCTTTCATGAAAGCAATTCTCGTAACCCCACAAGAGTACATCTTGAGTTCTTTTAAACTCTTTTTTGTATCTTTATCAGCAAAAACCAGTGAACTACAAAAAGATATAGTCACTATCATAATTAATAATTTTTTCATTTATTTCCCCTAAAATTTAAATTGATACTGTGCTAAAACAGCATTGTCTCTATAACCCTTAAGACCATTCCAATCATCTCTATCACCATTAGCCATAACATAATTTATTTGAATTCTATGTGAATTTTTTTTCTTTTTAGATAATCTATCCATTTTATTATTTGCTGGTTCCAAATAATAATTAAATCCAATATAAGTGTTACCTAAATCAGTTTCAACTCCATCTTTTTTAGAAGTTCCTTGAATATGCTTAGAAGCTAACTCTAACTCATCTGATATAAAATAGGTTCCAGTAATAGAAAAAGTCGATTCATCCCAATTATCCACACCTTGTAAATTTTGAGCATCAAAGTATTCAAATTTGACATTCCCTTTACCTAAATGAGAATCTACACCAAAATTTAATGCCTTATAATCTTTTGTATCTGATGATAATGGTACTCCATTAATCTCTGTCCCCTCTATACCACCAGCCTTTTGAGAGACACCATATGATAACTCTGCATGAAATAGCTCTGTCCAATCAAATAATACTCTAGCTATATAAGCATTTGCATCACCAGGATTTGCATTTACTACTGCTCCACTTCTACCTGCTTGATTTGATATCATCAAATCATATCCAAAACCTTTCCATGGTCTCTCATGTCCCATCTCAAAACCATTAACTTTTCCACTATTTCCAAATCCTAAATCTCTCCCAGAAAGCATAACTCCCATACTTCTCTCAAAAGCTAACTGTTTATCAAAACCTCTCTCTACAACATCAAGGTTCCATCCTGGTGTTGTAAATCCCATACCCAGAGGTTCTTTAATCAACCCTACTTTTATAGCTAAAGCTTTATTATATAAATAACTTGCAAAAGCATCTTTGACCATATCAGGAAGTCCTACACCTGATTTATCATCATGTGCTTGATTAAAATCTAAAAAAACCTTACCTCTAACTTTACCCACACTATATTTCCAGCCCAAACGGACTCTTTGAGCACCAAATTTGACATCAGCATCTTGGTCATCTTTTATAACACCATCACCACCTCTTGCCTCAAGTTGAGCAAAACCAAAAATTTGTAATTTTGAATCTTGTTCTCCCACTTTTCCTTTCATATCAAATGCTAATAAATCTATTGTTGATAACAATAAAATAGATAAAAAAGCCACCCTTTTTACTGTTGCTGTTTTCATTATATAACCTTTAAAAATATATGTTATAATTAATAGTAATTTTTACATTACAAATAAAATCTCTGTCTCTTTTACCTTCAGACTTATAAGAGGCAGAGTTTAAATCTATTTAACTGTTAATCCAACTAAGTTCCACATCTGCATACCACCTCGATAATATAATAATTTATCCTCAGGATAACCTATATCTATAAGATTTTTAATAGCTAATGTGGCTTGTTCATCCCATGCTCCATTACTATATATTAATAAAGTTTGAGCATTATCAAAATTCCATGAGTTACCAACCTTTTTACCACCTAGAAGTGTTAAAATTTTATTTATATATTTACCATCTTTCTTCAACATTGTAAAAGGTAGATTAATAGCACTAGGAATAGCACCTTTTTTATACCACTCTCTTGTTCTAGCATCTATAAGTAACTTATCATTACTATCTCTCATCTCTTTTATAAACTCTAATACTTCAAGCTCTCCAACAGTCTTTACATTACCAATATTCATTGGCTGAATACAATATGGAGGACACTCCTTCGCTGTATTTAAAAAAGCACTATTTAATTCGGTATTAGGATTTTGAATTCTTTTGATAACAATATCTGTTCCCTTATCTTTTGCAGTAATAGATTTTAATTTTTCTGTAATTTTGATATCTACAGCTACTGCTTGATAACCCAATGCAATTAAGGCTATTCCTATAGTTGATATAATAGTATGTTTCATTGTTTTCTCCTTACTTTGTAGTTTCTTCTAATTTAGGTATTACCAGTGTTGTACCTGGGTAAATTGTATGTCTATTCCCTATTTTCTTTTTGTTGGCTTCATATATCATTTTATACTTTCTTGCATCTCCATAATATTTAGCTGCCAAAGCAGAAAGACTATCTCCTGTTTGAACTTTAATTACCACAAATGTATCTGTTGTTTTTAAAATTTTAATTTTTCTTTTAGAGACATCATCAATAATAGAACTAGCTAATCTCTTAGCCTCTTTGGTACCTTTTTTCTCTGCACTATCTACCAAATTTTCTAAATTTAATTGAGTCTGTTTTAAACTCTCCTTTTCCTCTTGTGTAGCATCTCCTACTAACGCTAATAACTTCTCCTTTACCTCCTCTTTTTTAATTTGTTTACTATGTGCTTCATCAACTAATGATAAAAGTTTAGCTTCTACCTCTTCTCTTTTTAGCTTTGAGTTTTCTACATCTTCAACTAAACTTTCTAATTCATCTCTAAGAACACCTACACTATTTTCTTTATCATAGTTGTTCACCAAAGTTTCTAATCCTTTTGCTACATTATCTGTATCCTTATCAAAAAGTTCTTCTACCTGATTAACCAAAGATTCCAAATCCTCTCTATTACTATTTTTGGTCTCCTCTTTTTGCATATCTTCAATTAAATTATTAAGTTGAGTTCTTAATGATTTTTCATCTTCTGTAGTTCCATTATCCTCTTTTGCTAATGTATTTAAGATAAAACTACTACTAGAACCATCTTCACTACACTCTTCACCTGATTTATTATTATCACATCCTATCTCTTTGTTATCGTCACCCAATGCCTCTTTTGTTTTTTGAGTAATAGATTGACTATTTCTGTCTTTATCACCTCCACAACCAAATAACATAATAACTAATCCCATCAACAATATCTTTTGCCATATTTTCATATCTATTCCTTATTTTGTAATTTTTTTAGCATCTTATACTGTTGTAGAGATACTTTTAAAAGCTCTGCTAAAGTATAAGATTTAGCTCCTATCTCAAAAGCCAATATCTTACCATCTTCTCCAATGACTATACTCAAAGGAATAACACCACTCCATCCATGGTGTTCCTTTAAATAATTTAGAAAATCCTCATACTTATCACCTGTAACAATGTGATAGTTAATACCTTTCTCTTTTGCCAATTCGATATTCTCTTGTGTTGTATGATGTTGAGACTCAATGGCTATTACATCAAATGCCCCATCAAATTGATTTTTGAGCTTAATTAGTTCTGGAATCTCTTTTTGACAATATTTACAATTCCATCCAAATACTTTTAAAAAAATTATTCTGTTTTGAAGCTTTGGAATTTTGAAGTTTTTTGGAGAAGCTATTATTTTAAAAGTTTGACCTTTTATTGTTTTTAATACAAAAGTTTGTTCTGCTGAAGTATGATTTTTTTTATCGCTTTTCTCTTTAGCTTGAAAAACAAAAAAATAAATACCTATAAATAGAAAAAAAACTAAAAAAATTACTAATAATCTTTTAGTTGATTTATCTTTTTTTGAGGAAGAAGTACCATCACCACCATTTTTTATTAATTCCCTCTTTTTCATTTGTGTTAACCTTCAAAGATAATTTTTAACATAATAACATAAAATAGAATAAAAAATAATAAATAATATAAAATAGTTTTATAATAAAGATAAATATATATAATAAATATGAATTGTATTGAAAAAAGTATAGAAAAAGCCCATATTATGGACTTTAAAATTAATTCTAAAATTTAATTTATTAATTTTTTTTGAGAGAAATCATCAAATAAATTAATTATTTTTTAAAATTAGTTTGTTTCAGCTTTTGCTAATTCTTTTAATAACAATTTAGTCTTACTGTCCATTTTCTCTAATGTAGCATGAATTCTAATTAAAGAGGCAAACTCATCTCTTTGCTTTTGTCTATAAAGAGAAGCTGTATATAATTTTACCAACTTATCTGATTCTATCAACAAATTATCCAAATCATTTATAACATCTTTTGTATTTTGACCATTTAATGCTAACTTGAAATCTGATTGCTTACTACTCCATAACTCTTGAATAAACTTTAATTGCTTGGTAATAGCAGGTAAACTTGTACCTCGTAAATTTAACTCTTTGTCTCCTGCAGACAACCCTTTTAATATCTTTGTAAAAAGCTGTTGAGACTCTATAAACTCTCTTTTATTTTTATCTACATCTATTTTATTATTAGCAATCAACAATGATTTTGCCATTTTTTGCAATAACATTCTCTGCTTACCAGCGAAATTCATATCATTTGCCAAAAGAAAATTACTTTTTTTATCCTCTTTGGCATATAGTTCAACAGCATGATTTACCTCTTTTAGCAATTCAGCACTTTTTGATGTGATATCATAATAGTTTTTTTCATTATCTGTACCACTGAGTATATCTTTGATATCTAAATAGAAACCACCCCATATAGTAGATATCTTTTTTAACTGCTCTTGAATTTTTTTATCTTTGATAGCAACAAGTTTTAACTCCTTATCTCCAGCTATCAAACCATTTAGAGTTCTATCAAAAAGTTGACTACTATGCTTGAGCTTTTCTATATTTGATTTTTTATCTATGTTAGATTTTATTAAAAAAGCCTCTTTTATCATCTCTTGGGTTAACATTCTCTGCTTCCCAGATAAGTCTATAGTAACTGCCAACTCTTTGCTATCTAATCCAAAAAGAGTGCCTGTTAATATAAATAGCGTAGTAATCATTTTCAAAGTTGTTTTCATTTGATGTTTCCTAATATTATTTTCTAATTTATAATAATACAACAGAAATAATATGTATATATTTTATAATGTTTTTATTTGGAAACTTATCTATAAATGTATATATTTGTAACAAACAGACAAAAAAGTTAAATTTAGTTACTATATATGATGATATTCATCAACTTTTTATCTCTATAACCTCTTTTTTATAACCTAAAATAATAACAAAAAATAAAACAACTAAAACAGTATCATAAAATGTAAATCTTGGTATTCCTGTTCTAACCCATGTAAAAACTTTGGTTAAAACAAAAGCATATAATATAATGAATTTTGGATTATAATCAACAAGGTTAATAAAAAAATACTCTATCTTTTTAACTAAAAATCCAGAAAAAAAGCCTGTTATCATGACACCCAATATCCCTAAATTATAATACCCAAAAGCAACTACCCCAGGTGGAACTATAGCCTCCTTGGCATTATAAAAAAAGTATGTATTCATAATCATCGTGTTGTTATCTAAATTAGTTAACCAAGACATAGGTATAAACTTGCCTCTTAATCCTGATATAATCCCCTCAAAATAGACTAAATCATAATCTTTATTTAATGCAAACTCCAAAGATGTCTGGTCAAAATTAAAAAATGACAACATATTCAAAATAGCTTGTAAAATATTCATAGGACTAGTAATAACTATTTTGCCAGTATCAAGATATGACTCCAATCCTGGAATTAGAAATATAGCAATCAGAAAAAATATCATAAAATGAAATAGATAACTCTTTTTATTTTTTAGAGATAGATAAAAGAGATATAAAAGCAATAGTTCAACAATAGCTTGTTTACTTTTAAATAGTGCCAACCTAGAAAATAGAACTACTCCCAAAGCTACCCATAACATTATCTTCGCCCAAAAACCTCTATTTTTTTCTAACAAGAAGTATATAATGACAGCTAATATAGAAAAAGGAATAAATCTATATACAAATATGTATGTTTTACTAATCCAATACTCATCACCATGCCCAGACCTAACAGCATCAGCAGCCATAATTGCTCTTTGCATCCCACCAAACTGAGAAGCATATATAAACACAGAAGCTAGAGACAAAAAAGCTAAAAACAACCCCATAATATAGAGCAGATTTATCTCCCTAGAAAATATAGTAATAGTTCTCTCAGTGAGTATATTTTTAGACATTTTTTTATATTTAACAGAGTTTACCCCTGCGAAGAAAAAAGCCAAAAATATAGAGACAACAGCAAAAGATTTATAACTATAAAATCTATCAAGATAGTTTGATGGATGCAAATCCAACATCTTATAGTCAAGAAAAAGAACCGTATCATTTAGTATCATACTAATGGGTATCAATAGATATTGAATAGACCAAAATAGTAAAAATACAGCAACCATATTCCAACCATCTTGTACACTATGTAGTATGGTTCTAACCATATATATAAATAGAGCTAAATATAGTATAAAAATTATTAGTGTATCAAACTGCTCTGTCATTAAAACTCCGTAACTATCCAAATAACTGTTTAAAATGTTCCATATTTGGCATCTTTGGTTTTCGCATAAATCTTTTTAACATTAAATATTTATTATAATATTTTAATCTTTTTTTAAAGTTAATATCTGAACTTGGAAGCCATTTTGGTATATTATAGTTGCTCTTTTTGACAATACCATTTTCTAAAACAACAGTAAAAAAACTAACATTGAAATCACTATCAAGCTCAACTACAATAGAACGCCTATGTTCAATCTCTTGCTTTTTAACTCTCTTGGCTGTAAACTTTTCACCATCATATTGAGTTGGTATATCCAAATCTGGAAAGATAAAATTACCCAATCCATAAAATATATATTTGCCTTTATAGCTCTCATGACTTTGAACTACATGAGCATGATGACCTATAATCAAATCAGCCCCACTATCTATTAAAGCGTGTGCTATCTCTCTATCAATAAATCTAGGAAAAGGTATCTCTTGGATACCCCAATGTGGTTGAACAATTACAAAATCTACACTATCTTTTATAGATTGGATATCTCTGATAATAGCATCTAGTTCTAATATAGCACTACCATTATGTTTATCATCCCCAAATATAGGAGAAGTGGTCTCACATGAGTACCCAAGTAGTGCTATTTTTTTATCTGCAAACTCTATTATAGATGGGTTATTAAAATTCTCTGTTGCTAATCCAGCCCCAAAATATGGAATATCCATACTATCCAAAATCTCTTTTGTTTTAGCAAATGCCTCCTCTCCAAAATCCATTACATGATTGTTAGCAAGTGATACAGCTAGAGGTTTTTTGCCAAATGTCTCTACTATATATGAACCATCTTGACATATATTTACCTTATTTTTTGCTATTGTACCCTCACATGATAGAGGTGTCTCCAGATTAAAAACAAACTTATCTATATCAAACTCTATACTATATGGTTTATCTAAAACCGTATCACCAAAAAAAGCTAATTTCATACTATTTCTCTCCTTTTTTCTTCTATTTTTTTATAAATATATATCATAACTCCTCCATTATGTAAAACTCCAACTATCACAAATAGTATGAGTGAAACTATATATGAGCCATAAAAGTAATATCCAGCATATATAGCTAGAACCCTAAAAACCAAAGTAACTATCTGAATTATAAGTCTAACCCTCTGCAAACCATATATATTAAACATTACAGTAGTAGGTGGCGATATAAAACCAAAAAGAAACCAAAATATAACAATCTGTGCAATCACTCCAGATTGGCTCCACTCTTGACCAAAAACAAATACAAATAAATCCTCTCCAAAAAATAAGATAACAACCAAAGGTATAATAAAAAGTTTCAAAAGAGCCAAAGTAGTCTTCATATAGAGTGGATATAAATCTTCTCTATTTGCATACATCTTGGATGCCTTTTGATAAAAAACACTTCTTGTTGAGTTTGAAACCAATGATAGAGGTGTCTGCATAGCTCTGTATGTCAATGAGTAAAATCCTGATATAGCTGGTGAAAACAGAGAGGCAAACATAAGTAGAGGTATATTTTGAGAAAATGAGTTAATCAATGTCGAAGGACTCTGATATTTTGGAAAATTCTCATACCTTTTTATATTTGCTTTTACTCTTCTCTTTGAGAGATATTTTAGTTGTAGAGTCTGTTTTTTGATATTGAATGAAATCAATAAAAAAACTGCTAACATATCTGATATAACTTTACCAACAACCAACCCATTTAGATTAAATCTATATCTACTAATAGCTTGAATTGCTACCGTTGTAAAAGAGGCTATCACTTTAGTAGTAGCAATTTTTTTATAAAACTCTTTTCTAGTTGAGTAAGCATCAAAAATCTGCATCAAACCAATAACCAAAGTAGATATAGGTAGTATCCATATCAAATAACTATAACCTTTAAAATAGTCCAAAAAGAAATCATAAAAAATAGATAAAACGATTACTAAAATAGAAACAATAGATATAGTAACTAATATAGACAAAAATACTAAGGCCTGAGCATCTCTATTGGATTTTGGTAACATAATAGCCTGTTCATAATTCAAACTAGATACCATACCTATCATACTAGATAGTGCAAAAAATATAGAATACAATCCAAACTCACTAGGAGTATATAAACGACTCATAATAGGAATAAAAGCAAATGAGACTATTTGAGCCATAAGTGTACCTGACATAAGTGTCATAATCTGTAACAAGTAAGTATTACTTCTTATCTTTTTTAAAAATTTATTCATATTTTTTAATCATCTCTTTATAATATATCAAATATATTATATCCACTTTATCCTTTGTTTTAAAATGTTTTTAAATGTTTAAAAAGTTTTTTTAAACAATTTCACTATAATTAAGAGTAATTTTATCCGATTTAAACTATAATTTCCCATATAAATTAATTATAAGGAAATAAAATGGCAGAGACAGTAACATTCAAAAATGATACAGTATGTAACTTAGCAGGAAATCAAATCAATGTTGGAGATAAAGCTCCAGAAGTAACAGTAGTAAATTGTGACCCAATGCTACAAAATGAAACAGTAGGTGGAGAAGGTAAAGTTCAACTAGTAGTGGCTGTTCCATCATTAGATACAGGTGTATGTGATGCAGAGACTAGAAGATTTAATCAAGAGGCTGCTAATCTTGATGGTGTAGAGGTTATTACAGTATCTATGGATTTACCATTTGCTGCGGCTAGATGGTGTGGTGCTGCTGGTATTGATAACCTTAAAGTATGTTCAGATTTTAGAAACAAAGATTTTGGTAATGCTTATGGTGTGCTTTTGGCTGATGGTCCTTTAGCTGGTATTTTAGCTAGAGTTATTTTTGTAATTGGAAAAGATGGAAAAGTGACATATAAACAAGTTGTTCCTGAAATTACTCAAGAACCAGATTATGAAGAAGCTCTTAACGCTGCAAAAGAAGCTACAAAATAATTACTCCTCTAAAAAAATCTCTCTATAAATTTAATAGAGAGATTTATTTTCATTTAATCACAACTCATAATTTAAAATAAACTATATATGGTAGATGAAGATTACTCTTCATCAGAAGCTGTAGTAAACTTCACCTTATCAAGGTCAACCATACCAGTTCCAACAGGAATTAGTCGTCCAATAACAACATTCTCTTTTAGGTCTTCTAGTGTATCAACTGTTCCTGCAATTGATGCTGAAGTTAATACCTTTGTAGTGTCTTGGAATGATGCAGCTGAGATAATACTATCAGCTCCAACAGCAGCTCTAGTGATACCAATAAGTAGTGGTTCAGCTATAGCAGGTTCTCCACCAAGTCTAAGTACTTTTTCATTTTCAATATTGAATTTCTTTTTAGATACTAAATCACCATCGATGAATTTACTATCTCCACTATCAACTACTTTTACCTGTCTCATCATCTGTGATACAACTATTTCGATGTGTTTATCTGAGATATTAACCCCTTGACGACGATAAACCATCTGTACCTCTTCAACTATATACTCATATAGAGCTTTTTCACCTAGAGTTGCTAGAATATCATGGCTTGATACAGTTCCATCTGTTAGCTTTTCACCAGTGTGAACGAAGTCTCCCTCTGTTACCACTACTGTTCTATTTTTGTCAATAAACTGCTCTACCATTCTACCATTCTCATCAGTAATAATAAGTCTCTTTTTCCCTCTAAGAGGTTTTCCAAAAGAGACAACACCATTGATTTTAGCAATATGAGCTGGGTCTTTTGGACGACGAGCTTCAAATAGCTCAGATACCCTTGGAAGACCTGAGGTGATATCGCTTGATTTTTGAGCCGCTTTTGGTGTTTTGGCTAAGATATCAGCTATAGTTACCTTGTCACCATCAGAGACAAATATAGATGTCTTTGGTTCAAGAGAATATGTAATCACCTCATTATCTTCAGTTGCTAATATAATAGCTGGTTTATATGAAGCTGGGATATACTCATTAAGTGTAAGTCGGCTCTCTCCTGTTAACTCATCAAACTGCTCAACAGCTGTAACTCCAGCAATAATATCTTGGAATTTTACAACACCATTAGATTCAGCAATAATTGGCTCAGAGTATGGATCCCACTCAGCAATAACTACTTGGTCATCTGTCTTTGGTGCGGCGATTAAATCACCTCTTGAAATAACTGTATTATCTTCAACTGTTACCAATGAACCCCTAGCTATATAGTGTCTAGCTGCTTCTCTTTCGTTTTCATCAACAATAACAGCAAAAAGTCCTTTTTCATTTACATACTCATCTTTTTTGATGGTATCTATTCTTTCTATATAGTCACCCTTTAATAAAAAGAATTTCACTTGACCTTTTGCATCAGCATATATATTTTGAGTAATAGGAGCTCCATCTTCAACTTTAATCTCACTTGCAAATGGAATACGAGTAGGTACTGACCATGCCTCTTTGATAATCTCTACAATAGAGTCACCCTCTTCTATTATCTCTCCATCTTTATAAGGAATAAATAGTTTTCCATCAACTTTTCCACCAACACCTGCAAGTTCATTAGTTTTTGCTACATCACTTTTTCTAATAGTATATTTTTGCTCTTGAGCCCCTTGTTGGACTATAAGTGTAATCTCATCATGAGACTGTAATATAGAAATTCTACCTCTAGTTAAAGATTTAACCTTTGGTTCAACCAAAAGCACACCAGCATTTCTTCTATTTGAAACTAGAAGTTTATTTTCACTATTTTTATAAACATTTAGGTTATAGTAACGAATAAATCCTTCTTTGTTAGCTATAACCTGTCTCTCCTCTTTACCAGCAGTAGCCGTACCACCTGTGTGGAATGTTCGTAGAGTTAGCTGAGTACCAGGTTCACCAATAGATTGAGCCGCAACAACTCCAACAGCCTCTCCAACTTTTACTATTTTGTTCTCTGCCATATTAAGACCATAACATTTAGCACAGATACCTTTTGGAGCTTTACATGTTACAGATGTTCTAATGTTTACTGTTCTAACTCCTGCATCACTAATCAATTTAGCCAATGGCTCATTAATCATAGTCCCTTCACTTACAAGAACCTCATTTGTAATTGGGTCTATAACATCTTTTGCGATTACTCTTCCATATATTCTATCAGCAAGAGGTTCTATTAGCTCATTACCAACAAATACATCTGATACATCAACACCCTCATGAGAACCACAATCGTGCATTATTACTTTAACATTTTGAGCAACATCAATTAACTTTCTAGTCAAATATCCAGCACTCGCTGTTTTCATAGCTGTATCAGCAAGACCCTTTCTAGCTCCGTGAGTAGAAATAAAGTACTCCAATACATTTAGCCCCTCACGGAAGTTAGATGTAATTGGTGTCTCAATAATAGAACCATCAGATTTTGCCATCAATCCCCTCATCCCTGAGAGCTGTCTAATCTGAGCTGCACTACCTCTAGCTCCTGAGTCTGCCATCATATGAACAGAGTTGAAACCATCTTTATCTTTTTTAATAAGCTTCATCAGCTCACTAGCTACAGCATTATTGGTATCTGTCCAGATATCAATAATCTTATTGTATCTCTCTTGTTCAGTTAAAAGACCTTTTCCAAACTGCTTTTGAATTTCAACTACTTGCTCTTTTGCTTTGATAACTGTTGGTTCTTTCTCATCAGGTACTTTAATATCATCAATAGAGATAGATACACCAGATTTTGTAGCATATTTAAATCCAATATCCTTTAGGTTATCTAGGAATTTTGATGTATAAGAGATACCACTATGTGCATAGATATAATCAACTAATGCTGATATATCCTTTTTCTTAAGTATTTTATTCCAATAACTTTGAGGAACATAATCTGGAATAATATCTTTTAAGATAACTCTACCTGCTGTTGTTGTGATAATCTTATTATCAACAACTGTTCTAATCTTTGCATTAAGGTCAAGTCCACCTTGTTCATTGGCAATCATCACCTCGTCAACATTGGCAAATAGTTTATGTTGTCCAACTACATCTACTTTTTCCAAAGTTAAATAGTAAAGCCCTAAAATCATATCCTGAGATGGTACAGCAATCGCTTTACCTGAAGCTGGAAGCAAAATATTCATAGATGCCAACATCAAAATCTTAGCCTCAGCAATAGCCTCAGATGATAAAGGTACATGCACAGCCATCTGGTCACCATCGAAGTCAGCATTAAATGCTGCACAAACTAGTGGGTGAAGTTGAATTGCTTTACCCTCAATCAGTTTTGGGTGAAACGCTTGAATAGAGAGTTTATGAAGTGTTGGTGCTCTGTTTAGAAGTACAGGATAGCTATCAACTACCTCTTCAAGACACTCCCAAACCTCATTGGTTTTCTTCTCTATCATCTTTTTAGCTTGTTTTAGAGTTGTAGCATAACCTCTCTCTTCTAGTTTCGCCATAACATGAGGTTTAAATAGCTCAACAGCCATTTTTTTAGGCAATCCACACTCATCCATCTTTAGGTTTGGTCCAACAACAATAACAGACCGTCCAGAGAAGTCAACCCTCTTTCCAAGTAAGTTTTGTCTAAATCGTCCCTGTTTACCTTTGATAACCTCTGATAGAGATTTTAGTGGTCTCTTGTTTGCACCTTTTACTGAGTTTCCTCTTCTACCATTGTCAAAAAGAGCATCAACTGCCTCTTGAAGCATTCTCTTTTCATTTCGTACAATAATCTCTGGTGCATCAAGTTCAACAAGTCTCTTTAGTCTCTGGTTTCTATTGATAACTCTTCTATAGAGGTCATTTACATCACTAACAGCAAATTTCCCACCATCGAGACTAACTAATGGTCTAAGGTCAGGTGGCATTACTGGTAATACTGTAAGCATCATCCACTCAGGTTTATTTCCTGATTCTAAAAATGCTTCGATTACTTTTAATCTCTTTACAATAGTCTTTTTCTTTGCTTCTGATTTTGTAGCTTGGATATCCTCTTTTAGTTGAGAAAACATCTCTACAAGGTCAAGCTCACTTAAAAGCTCTTGGACTATCTCTCCACCCATTCTAGCATCCAAACCAGAATCTGGAAATCTCTGAGTAATAGATTGATACTGCTCTTCATTTAGAACATCAAATTTACTCAGTGGTGTAGTCCCCTCACTATCATAACAAGCAAATCCAGGCTCTTTTACAATATATGCTTCATAGTATAAAACTCTCTCCAAGTCTTTCATCTTTACACCAAGAAGTGTACCAATTCTTGATGGAAGAGAACTTACATACCAGATATGTGCAACAGGAGCTACAAGGTCAATATGCCCCATTCTGTTTCTTCTGACTTTTGAAGTTGTTACCTCAACACCACACTTTTCACACACTACACCTTTGTATCGCATCTTTTTATATTTACCACAAAGACACTCATAGTCTCTAACAGGTCCAAAAGTTTTAGCACAAAATAGACCATCTCTTTCAGGTTTTAATGTTCTATAGTTAATAGTTTCAGGCTTTTTTACCTCACCATAACTCCAAGATAAAATTTTTTCTGGACTAGCTACACGCAAACGCATAGCTAAAATATCAGTAGGTCTCTCTTCGCTCGTTAAATCAATAGGTCTTAACCCATCTAAAAAATCACTCATTATTTTGCTCCCTCTTTATCTTTCTCAAATAGGTCAACATCAAGACCTAGTGCTTGAAGCTCTTTTGTAAGTACAAACATAGTCTCAGGTACACCTGACTCTGGTACAGATTCGCCTTTGGTTATAGCTCTATATGCTCTAGTTCGTCCATCAACATCATCTGATTTGATAGTTAACATCTCTTTTAGGATATGAGAAGCACCATACGCCTCTAATGCCCAAACTTCCATCTCTCCAAATCTTTGACCACCAAATAGAGCTTTACCACCAACTGGTTGTTGAGTAACTAGTGAGTATGGTCCAGTACTTCTAGCATGAACTTTTTCATCAACTAGGTGGTGTAGTTTTAGCATATACATATAACCTACATTTACACGCTCTAGCATCTTTTCACCAGTTCGTCCATCATATAGTACAGTTTTACCATCAGCATCCATTTTTGCTAATTCAAATAGTTTGTCAAACTCCTCTTGGTTTGTTCCTTCAAATACACTAGTTCCAAACTTAACACCTTTTGCCCAATCTCTAGCATATTTGATTAACTCATCATCACTAATATTTTCTAGTGTCTCTTTGGCATTCATAAGTTTTGCAACATCTGCAATCTCTATCATTTTGGCTCTAAGTTCAGATACCATTGTCTCTTTTTGAGCATCAAATATACCTTGAATTTGCTCTCCAAGTTTTTTACCAAGCATTCCAAGGTGAACCTCTAGTATCTGACCGATATTCATTCTTGATGGAACCCCTAGTGGGTTTAGAATAATATCAACAGTCTTGCCATCTTTTGTATATGGCATATCAATCTCTGGTACAATATTTGATACAATACCTTTGTTACCGTGTCGCCCTGCCATTTTATCACCAACTTTTAGTTTTCTCTTTGTTGCGATATAGATTTTGACAAGCTTTGTAACTCCATTTGGCAAGATGTCATCTTTTTCAAGAATATTTAACTTATCTTCATGAGCATCTTTCAGTCTCTTTTTCTGTCTTTGAAAATATGTTTTTGCTGAGTTATACTCTGCTTGAACCTTATTATCATATGACTGAACTACAGAACGAAGTGCAAATCTATTTATCTCTAAAATAACATCAGCTGGAATTTTTTCACCTGCTTCATAAACTGTATCACCTACAGTTACATCTGATACGAGTTCAGCTTTAGAGAGCATTGTAGCAATTCGTAAAAGCTCCTCTTTATCTATCATCAATAGTTTATCATGATGTTCACTATCTAAGATTGCTTTTTCCTCTTCATATGATTGAATTGCTCTTGCATCTTTTTCATACCCTTTTTTGGTAAATACTTTTACATCTACAACCACTCCCTCCATAGAAGCTTTTGCATATAGTGATTTGTTTACAACATGTCCAGCTTTTTCACCAAAGATAGCACGGAGTAGTCTCTCTTCTGGAGTTGGCTTTA
>Ga0256843_1000789_pt1 | contig 26274 bp, 35 predicted proteins | sample AlvinellametaG_FD_191572 | JGI IMG/M metagenome (GOLD analysis project Ga0256843, IMG submission 191572) | Pompeii worm associated microbial communities from hydrothermal vent at the East Pacific Rise, Pacific Ocean - Alvinella | ecosystem: Host-associated > Annelida > Integument > Unclassified ... | reverse complement strand
TTTTCCAAGGATTCCATTTTCCGCTGGCCGCAGCAATCAGACCTTCGGCAGGTTTAACGGTAGAACCGGGAGGATAAAGACCGCTTACGGGCTTATTTAAAAGAGGATGGTATATATCATGCAGAAGTTTATGCCATGTTTTATAATCAATACCTTTTACAAACAGATTATTGTCATAACTTGGATAAGTAACAAGGGCAAGTATCTCCCCGTTTGTCCTCATCACTACCACCGCGCCTTTTTTATTCTGTTTTTTAAGCATATTATAAATCATGGACTGCAGCTGGGTGTCTATGCTTAATTTAAGAGAATGGGAAACAGGCTTTTTATAAGCAATTTCTTTTAATATTTCGTTTTTTGCATTTACTATCACCGTCTTTTCGCCAGGCGTTCCCTGCAGAATATTGTCATAATATTTTTCAATCCCTCTTTTACCCGAAATTTGTGTGAGCTCAATCGTTTTATTTCTTTGAAGGTCTTTAACAGTGGCTTTTGACACATATCCTAAAACATTGGAAAGCACGTCTTTATACGGATATTTTCTTAAATAGCTAGGTGTAATAATAATATTATCGTCCAGACTCAAAAACGGCTGCACTTTGTAAATTTTATCTTCACTGACATATTTTACCAATACTATAGGCTTATGATTATACGGAGAATTTTCTTTTTTGTAAATTTCAAGAAGCTTTGTTGCATTTATGTCATTTAGCGTTTTTTCAAGCTCGTTAATTGCATCATGAAGTTCTTTATCTTTCAAATGGGGCTTTAAAGCAATGTCAAACCTCAGCTCGTTATAAGCGATAGGTTTGCCGTTTTTATCGTATATAACACCTCTAACGGGAGGTATTAAAATCTCTTTTTCCCTGTTTTGCAAAGAAAGTTTATTGTATTTTTCATTTGATTTGATACTAAGGTCGTATACCCTGTATATCAAAAGCATATAAAATGCGAAAATTACACTTAATACGATTTTAGTTCGCATTTTAAAAGCCTTATTGCTATCAAATCAAACGCATAATTATAAATTAAATAGATAAACAGCATTGAAGTTTCGATGTTCGCAAAGTTTCTTAAATATATTCCCAAAGCCAAATACACAATAAAAAGCGCAACGGCATCCTGATAATGAAAATCAACAATATCTTTCAGTCTTTCAAGCAAAACAAATTTTATAAACAGCATAAGCATACTGAAAAACAGCAGATTAAAATTATGAAAAAGTGAAAACAGAACAATAAACAAAAGAGCCATAAAAAAATTTTCACAAAACAGGAAAACTCCAAGCATTATTGGAAAAAACGGCGTAAAACTGCTGAAAAAATTTACAAAGTAAATTAACAGCAGTCTTACAAGTATTTTATCAGAGCCGTTTCGTTGCAGTTGGGGAAAAATTTGCATTTTATACAGTCCGCCCATATTTTTTTATCCGGAATAGCTTCTTTTTCAATTTCGATAAAACCGATTTTTTCAAAAAATTCCTTTTTATACGTCAAAACCAACACTTCTTTCAGTCCGATATTTTTTGCTTCTTCTAAAAGCCTGCCTACCAGCAGCTTCCCTATCCCTTTTCCCTGATAATCCTTATCAACGCCTAAAGATCTGATTTCCCCTAAAAAAGGAGAAAAAATATGCAGCGCGGCAACAGCAACCGGCTTTTCTTTATCGTAAATCAACGTATAGGAACGTATATTGGTAGCGACTTCGTCATCGTCTCTTCTTAAAATAATTCCTTCTTTTACATACGGTTCAAGTACGCTTTGTATATCTATTATTTCTCTTAATGTGGGTTTTTTAATTACTAAATCATTCATTTGATATATTACCCCACAGAATTTCGTTAATTTTGTTTTTGACTTTGTCAAATCCTCTTTTTTTCATGTTCGAAACAAACAGCGCGTCAGGATATTTCTGTCTCAGTTTTGCAAGTTCGCTCTGTTTTAATTTGTCTATTTTTGTAAAGACTGTCAAAAGCTGCTGATCTTTTCTTTTAAATGAATTTATATACTCATCTACATTATTGTCAATATCCAGATCCGGATGTCTGGCGTCTCTTAAATGTATAAAAAGCTTTATATTAAATCTGTTTTTTAAAAACTCATCAAGATTTCTGCCCCAGTCTTTCAGCATGGATTTGCTGACTTTTGCATATCCGAATCCGGGAAGATCAACCAAAACGTATTTTTTACCTTCGTCTTCCACTTCAAAGAAATTAATCAGTCTGGTTTTTCCCGGTGTTTGGGATGTTTTTGCTATTTTTTGATTGGTAAAAGCATTTAAAAAGCTGCTTTTACCCACATTACTTCGTCCAAGAAGAGCAACTTCCGTAAAATTCGGATCAATTGCTTCATTAATCGACGGTGCCGATGTTATAAATTTTACTTTCACTCATTAACCTTTATTATGATTTCTACCGGTTTTTTACCTCCGGTTACTTCTGCGTTTTTAGTAAATCTGTTAAGTACTATTCTGTTCCCTTTTACGCTTTCGTTTGTTTCAAGTTTAACTATTTTGGCATTGCCTGTTAATATTATATTTCCGTTGTGAAGCTGATATACAAGTTTATCGCTTCTGCCTTTGTATGTTGAGTTTTTATCAAGTGCTATTACAAACCTGACATTTCCGATTGCGACAAATTTCTGAGGTTTTTTATTTTTATCAAAATAAACTATCATCTCCTCAGCCTGAATATTGTCTTTTCCTTTAGTGGCATTAACGTCGCCTTTAAACACACTCTCTTTTTTTGCCATATCATAGTGGAAATATTTGCTTGTTACTTTCAGCTCCTCAGCACTTACAAAACTTATAACAAGTATCAACAGTAAAAAAAGTTTTTTCATTTTTCAACCTTTAAATAATATATTATATTTTTGGCATACAGATTTTTTTTATCGTCCATCTTGAAACTTTTACCGTATCCTCTAAAATCTTTTGAATAAAGTTTAAATTTACCGCCGCTTAAAAGTTTCGTTATTTTATTATAATAAGCTAAATTTGTAATTAATTCTATATCTTTGTTTTTATACCAGACATTATATCCGGTAACCAAATCGTCTTCGAATACCGTTTTGTCCGCTTTATAGTCTTCTAATTTTACTAAATCTTTAACATTTAAATCATACGCAATGTAATTTTTTTTGTACATATCAAGTTTTTTAAAACTGCCTTCTTTTTGAAGTTCACCATTATATATATAAAACTTCCCTTTATTAAACTCGACATCCGGAAGCTTTGCAGAGGCTTTAACCGTATGAGTGGTTTTATACTCTCCCATTAATAACGGATACAGCATAATTCCAAATACCAATACGGCAAAAGAAACTGCTTTTACCATAACGCCAAAAACTTATCGTAAAGTTTTTCTTCTTTTAACAAAAACTCTATCATTTCGGCAACAGCTCCTTCTCCTCCGTTTTTTTTCAGAGGATAATTTACAAAATCGTAAATATACGGATTAGAATCATAAGGCGCAAATGATTTTTTAACGAGTCTGAGCATTGAGAGATCATTCATATCATCCCCAATAACGGCTACTTCCGAATATGAAATACCCATTTCTTCAACTATTGAATCCAGAACTTCTTTTTTATTTCTTACACCCTGTTTTACGTATGTAATATCAAGCTCTTTCGCTCTTCTGTCAACTATATTCGAAACCCTTCCGGTGATAATGGCGCTTTTTTTACCAAGCCGATTCCAGCTTTTAATCATAAGTCCGTCTTTTATATTAAAAGCTTTTACTTCGTCTCCGCTGTTTGAATAGTATATTTTACCGTCTGTAAGAGTTCCGTCAACGTCTATTACGATAAGCTCTATCATAATACGCCTTTTGTTGAAGGAATCCCGCTTTTTCTATAAGCAAGTGCTCTTCTAAGAGCCACGGCAAACGCTTTAAACGCGCTTTCAATAATATGATGTTTGTTTGTGCCTCTTTTATATATAATATGTGCAGCTATTTTAAAGTTAAATACAAGAGATTTAAAAAATTCTTCAACAAGTTCCAAATCAAAATCCTTAATAGCGCCTTCCCTTGGCATTTCATATACAAGATACGCCCTGCCTCCTATATCCATATCCACTTCAACGGCCGCTTCATCCAAAACTGCCACCGCATTAGAATATCTTTCTATATTTTCAATAGGATAGACTTCTTTAAACAGCGCTTCTCCTATTACGATACCCACATCCTCAACCGTATGATGGTAATCTACGTATATATCTCCGTCACAAAACACTTCCAAATCCATACCGCTGTGTTTTGCCAAAGCTTCAAGCATGTGGTCGAAAAACCCTACTCCTGTTGAAATATTTGATTTCCCGCTTCCGTTAATTTCAAGTTTTACTTCTATTTTAGTTTCTTTTGTTTCTCTTTTTATTTCCGTCATATTATTCTCCTACGATAAATCCGTTTAATTTATGGGACAGTTTAAATCTCTTAGCTTCCGAATATGTTTTAAATCCTACTATAAATACTTTATAAAAATCGCCTTTTTTTAAGACACTCGTATTATATCCTAACTCCCTGTATTTTTGAGCCGTATATTCCGCTCCGCCTTTATGTAAAAACGCTCCAACCTGAATCATATATCCGTTTACGTAATTTTTACCTTTAAATCCTATAACGGTTATCCTGACAGGTGCAGTACCGGTTCTGTCCACACCTATCTGTTTCGCCGCGACATAACTCAAATCTATAATTCTCCCTTTTACAAACGGCCCTCTGTCGTTTATTCTTACAATCACGCTTTTGCCGTTGTTAAGATTTGTAACCTTTACCATCGTATCCATCGGAAGCGTTTTATGTGCGGCCGTAAAAGCGTACATATTGTATATTTCGCCGTTACTGGTATATTTCCCGTGAAAATTAGGCCCGTACCAGCTGGCAATTCCGGTCTGAGTCCAGCCTATAGGCACCGTTTTTTTAGGATAGTATACGTTGCCGTTTACACTGTAAACTTTTTGTGTGCCTTTTTTTACTCCTGGCGTGCTGTATACTTCGGTTACGTATCTCTCCGTACATCCCGTAAATAACACTAAAGTTGCAGCTGTTAATAAAAGCGTTTTTTTCATCTCAGTCCTTGTGGTACTTTTAATATCTGTCCTACTCTGATTGTTGTGCTTTTAAGTTCGTTAACCCTTATTATTTTTTTATAATCGATTCCAAATTCCCTTGCTATTTTTCTAAGCGAATCACCTCTTTTTACTTTGTATTTTACATAAATACTGTTTAACGGAATAACAAGCCTCTGACCGATATGCAAAAATCGTCCGAGTCTGTTAAAATCTTTAATAAATCTTACTTTAGTATCAAATCTTCTTGCAATTTTAATTAAAGTATCTCCCTTTTTAACCCTGTAAACCATAAAATAGTGTTTAGGATGAAATTTAAGTTTAAACATAGCCAGCTTTTTATACGGAATATAAATATAGTATTTATACGGCGGAGTAAACGAATAATTCAGATGTTCGTTATATTTTCTTATTTCCCTATAAGGTACGTTTAATATTTTACTAACATAATAAAGTGACGTACCCGCCGGCACTTCAACCCTTTTCAAGTCTGAAACCACTCCGCTGTTTAGAAGATACGCATTCGTATACTGTATAAAGTCGTCACTGTTAAACAAAAACGACATTGCTATGATTTTTAAAATATACTTTCTCGTTTCCCTAGGAAGATACTGCCTTTTTAAACCTTTTTGATATCTTAAAAGATCATTCAGACTGATATGTATATAATTCAGCTTTTTATAAAGTTCATAAAGTTTTCCGAAAGCATATCTGCCTCTTCGTTGATAATCCCTGATGATCTGCCTGTATTTTCTAATAGTTTTATCATGTCTGCATTTTTTCCCGAGTTTTAAACAGAGTTTATCTACTTTTGCTCTTACAACCGCCTCGACAACCCTCGCCTCACCCGCATTGTAAGCCATTATCGCAAGATACCATTTTCCGAAAAAATGATGAAGATAACTCAGATATTCTACGGCTGCTTCAGTCGATTTGACCGGGTCTTTTCTTTCGTCGACATATTCGTCTATTTTAAGATCATACCTTCTTGCAGTCTGGGGCATAAACTGCCACAAACCTATGGCTTTTTTATCCGATCTTGCAGATGTAGTTAAATAACTTTCCGCCATTGCTACCGATATAAGTTCTTTTGGGAGGTTGTTTTTAATAATAGACTGTTTAATTAAAGGCAGATAATCGTAACCGTTTTGAAGAACGTTTAAAAAATACTCTTTTTTCTTTTTTGCATACTCTTTGTAAAGCCTCTGCAGGCTTCTGTTCTCGACAAATTCATCATTTATGTTTAACGCATTAAGCACCTGTATGTTTTTATTCGTAACAACATCGGCCGTTAAATAAAGAGACAGCATTAAAAATAAAATAATATTTTTCATATATTAAAAAGTTCCTTTGCGTTTTTTGTTGTTATTTCTTCAACCTCTTCAGGTTCAACATCCCAAAGTTCGGCAATTTTGTCTCGTACATAAACCGTATACGCAGGCTCATTTCTTTTCCCTCTGAAAGGATGCGGAGTAAGATAAGGCGCATCCGTTTCTATAACCACCCTGTCTTTAGGAATTTTAGGAAACACGTTTATGAGTTTTTTGGCGTTTTTGAATGTTATAACACCGCCTATTCCGTAATAAAACCTTTCTTTAAGCTTCAAAAGCTGCTCCGCAGCGTTGTAACAATGAAGCACTCCTTTGATTTGAGGATGTTCTTCCAATACTTTAAGACTGTCTTCAGTGGCTTCCCTTATATGAACTATTATAGGTTTATTATACTCTTTGGCAATTTCTATCTGTCTGTGAAACATCTCTATCTGTTTTTTTCTTTGTTCCTCTTCTTTTACCCAGTGATAATCAAGCCCTATTTCACCCACCGCTACACATTTGGGATGGTTTATAAAACAGGTGATAAGTTTCTCATCATATTTATCTATATCAACAGGATGAAATCCTACCGCAAAATATATTTCATCATATTTGTCTGCAAGCTCTATCGCTCTTGGCAGATCAGCCGGATCGGCGGCAGGAATTATAAACTTTTTTACGCCGTTTTCCTCCGCTCTTTTAATTACTTCATCGACATCATCGATAAATTTGGCATTATCAAGATGTGTATGCGTATCTATTATCATTTATCAATTCCTTTACTATTTGTAACACTTCATAGTTTAAAAAATATAAAAATTGTAAATATTTGTAACTTTTGAATATAATTGTAACAAAAATATAAAAGGAGACGAAATGTCAAAACCAGTATTCACTAAAGAAGAGGCATTAGAATACCACGCCAAACCTGTCCCTGGTAAAATTGCAATCGAAGTCACAAAACCTGTAAGGGATTCAAAAGACTTATCAATCGCTTATTCACCGGGAGTTGCAGTACCTTGTCTTGAAATCGACAAAGACGAAAACCTTGCATATGAATATACTAACAAAGCAAACCTTGTAGCTGTAGTTTCAGATTCAACTGCTGTACTAGGACTTGGTACTCTTAAGCCTGTAGCTGGTAAACCTGTTATGGAAGGTAAATCAGTATTATTCAAAAAATTCGCATTTATTGACGCATTCGATATTGAATTAAAAGTTCACGAAACTGAAGAGATCGTAAAAGTAGTGGAAGCCATTTCACCTACATTTGGAGGTATCAACCTAGAAGACATCAAAGCTCCAAAATGTTTCGACATTGAAAAAGAATCTCAGGCAAAATGTGATATTCCTGTATTCCATGACGATCAACACGGTACTGCAATTATTTCTGCAGCAGCGCTTCTAAACGGATGCGAACTTACAGGTAAAAAATTCGAAGATATAAGAATAGTAATTTTAGGTGCCGGTGCAGCCGGTCTGGCAGCAGCAGAAATGTACAAAGCAATGGGTGCTAAAAACATCGTTTTAGTTGATTCTAGAGGTGCTGTAACTACAAAAAGAGACGATCTAAATAAATATAAACAGCCTTGGGCAATAGATGAAAATATCGAAACTTTAGCTGACGCACTTAAAGGCGCTGACGCAGTTATCGGTAACTCAGTTGCTGACTGTATTACTCAGGATATGGTTAAAACACTTGCACCGAATGCAATGTTATTCGTAATGGCAAACCCTGATCCGGAAATAAAACCTGAACTTGCTTTAGAAGTAAGAGACGATTTAATTATTGGAACTGGAAGAAGCGATTATCCTAATCAAATTAACAATGTTTTAGGATTCCCATTCATATTCAGAGGAGCTCTTGATACTCATGCAAGCGCAGTAAATATGGAAATGAAAATTGCTGCATGTCATGCATTAGCAGACCTGGCTAAAAAACCTGTTCCTAAATACGTAAAAGAAGCTTACAATTTAGAAAATGTAAAATTCGGCAAAGATTATGTTTTACCAAAACCATTTGACAGAAGAGTTTTTGTTGACGAATCTGTTGCAGTTGCAAGAGCGGCTCTTGAAACAGGAGTCGCAAGAATCAAAGTTGACGACATTGACAAATGGGTAGAGGGTTACAAACAACATCTAATTAAAATGCTTAAAGAAAAAGAAGGCATCGATTACGACGCTGAATAATCTTCTTTTTCTTTTTCTTCTATTAAACTCATATATTTTATGTTACACTTTCATCCTTGTTAACAACAGGGGAAAGGATGAAAAATGAATATCAAAGACTTTTTTTTCTTTAACAGATTTATAACGCCTACGGCGATTACAGTTATTTACTGGCTTATGCTTTTAGGTGTTTTTATCGGCGGTATAGCTGAAATGTTTGGGGGTTACTACGGTTTTACATTCCAAAGTTTTGTAAGCGGACTGCTTATTATCGTTATAGGAGCAATTACTATAAGAATATATCTTGAAATTATCATGGTAATATTCAAAATCAACTCAAATCTTGAAACTATTGCAAAAAACTCTGTTAAAAAAACTACGGACAAAGAAGGTGAGGAATAATTCCTCACTTTTCAACAATAAGTGACAGACACAAAATTATTCAACAATATATTATATAATTACAAAAAAAAGGATTTGTATGTTAAAAATCGCAATCATTACAATGAGCGACAGGGCAAGTGCCGGAATATATGAAGATAAAAGCGGAAAAGAAATTGAAAACTTTTTAAAAGAAAACATAACAAACGAATTCGAAACAGTTTATAAACTTATACCCGACGATTATGAAACGATTGTAAAAACATTAAAAGAAGCGGTAGAAGAGAAATGTTCATTAATTCTTACAACCGGAGGCACCGGCCCCGCACCAAGAGACGTAACTCCGGAAGCGACCAAAGAAGTTTTAGAAAAAGAGCTTCCGGGTTTCGGAGAGCTTATGAGAATGCATTCTTTAAAATATGTTCCGACTTCCATACTCGCAAGAGGTACGGCGGGAGTTGTTAAAAACAGCTTTATTTTAAACCTTCCGGGTTCTCCCAAAGCAATAAGAGAAAACCTTGAAGCCGTATGGCCCGCAATTCCTTACGCAATAGACCTGATCGGCGGAGATTATATAGAAAGTCCGACAGCTTTTAGGCCTAAGAAAAAATGAAAAAGCTGCTGCAAAAAATAAACAAACAGGCTTTAATTCTTTCTCTTTTAGCCGTATTGACAGTTTTAAGTGTTCCTTTATACGACAAAATCACAAACAGTTATCTAAATTCATCTCTTAAACAGTCGGCTGTAACATATGCTGTTACAAGAAGCATAAACGCAGCCGTTTCCATTATTCAGGAAAGCTCGGTAACGGTCGGAGTCGGAATCGAAGGCAATCTGGCATTAGGACAGGCGCTTGATCCTATCAACGATGCCACTGAGAGATTTTCCGATTTGTTAACCCTTTCTCTTTGGGCGCTGGGAAGCGAAAAAATAATATACGAACTTTCAAAACTTCCGGTATTTACGTTAATAATTATTATTTTAGCGCTGCTTAACCTGTTTTATAAATCTAAACTTCTTAAAAATACGCTAATTGTTTTTATCTTAATTAGACTGTTTTTGCCGTTTAGTGCAGTTATATCTTCTTATTTTGACAAATATTATTTCGAACCTAATATCACAAAAAACATACAGACGCTTAAACCTTATACAAAAAAAATAGAACCTCAAAATATACAGCCCCAAAACAGTATATGGGATAAAATATCAAATACTATAAACGATACAAAGAATTCACTTAAAGAAATACAGGAGAGTGCGCATTTTTATATAGCTCATACGCCGGAGATTATAAATGCAATGCTTAATCTTGCCTCATTATATTTAGCCAAACTGCTCTTAAACGTAATATTGCTTCCGCTTTTATTGATATACCTGATAAAAAATATGAAATTAGAGTAAAGCTTCGATTTTATTTTCAAGCTCTCTGATTTTACGTTTAAGTTGCTCGTTTTCCGTTCTCATTTGAGCGTTTCTGCTTTTTACCGATTTTAAATCGTTTTTAAGTTTAGTAACCTCATCATCCAAAAGTTCTAAGTTTCCTAAAGATCTCTGAAGCTGAATCTGGTATTTTTTAATTAATATTTCCGCGTCAATTAAATTACTTTTTAATTGTTTACGTCTTTCTTCCGACTTTTCATATAAATGTTTGTAATAAAACATTCTAAAAGTCAAAAAAAGAATAACAACGATAACCGTTGTTAAAAAAATCCAGTTAAATATCAATTTTTTTGACCCTCCTCTCGTGTCTTCCGCCTTCAAACTCGTTTTCAAGCCATGCGTCAAGAATAGACTCTACTACTCCGAGTCCTACAATTCTTGCACCGAAACATAAAACGTTTGCATTATTATGTCTTCTGGCCATTGCAGCTGTATAATAATCATGGCAAAGAGCCGCTCTTATACCTTTATGTTTGTTTGCAGCAAGACTCATTCCAATTCCGCTTCCGCAGATTAAAATCCCCATTGTTCCGGGATTATCCAAAACAGCTTCGGCTACTTTATGAGCAAAATCCGGATAATCCACGCTTTCGGTAGAATATGTTCCTAAATCTTCTACCTCTATACCTTTTTTTTCCAAATATTCTATTACAAAAGGCTTAATTTCAAATCCGGCATGGTCGGTTCCGATATAATACTTCATTTAATTCCTTTTTGATAAAATTATAACAAAATTTAAAAAAGGATATTTATGAAACTCGGAATCAATATCGACCATATCGCCACTCTCAGAAACGCCCGCAAAATTAACGAACCCGATCCTTTAATGGCTCTGCACATTTTAAAAGAAGCAGGAGCAGACCAGGTAACTATCCATTTAAGGGAAGACAGAAGACACATTACCGATTTTGACGCCAAAAGAATATGCGAAAACAGCTTCCTGCCGGTAAATATGGAATGTTCTATCAATCCCGAAATCATAGACATTATCTGCACTTTAAAACCGCACCGCGCCACACTCGTGCCTGAAAAAAGAGAAGAAGTTACAACCGAAGGCGGACTTGACGTAATTAAATTCGAAAAAGAAATTAAAAACGCAATCGATAAATTACATGCAAACGATATTGAAGTATCGCTGTTTATAGATCCGGATTTTGAACAGATAAAAAAATCAGCCGAAACCGGTGCTGAAATGATAGAACTTCATACGGGCAAATACGCAAACATGCATTTGGCGTTAAATACCAACATAAACCACACCCCTTTTAATGTTTTTGAAAATATGGATAGAAAAACACTGAAAAAAGAGCTTGAACTTGAATTAAAACTGCTTAAAGACGCAACAATACTCGGAAACGAACTTGAGCTTGAAGTAGCGGCGGGACACGGGCTTAATTACCAAAACGTAAAACCGATAACTGATATAAAAGGGATCGTTGAACTTAATATAGGTCACAGTATCATTGCAAATTCCGTATTCTTAGGACTTAAACAGGCAATTATTCAAATGAGGGAATTAATTAATGAATAATATTGAAATCAGCGCAATACAAATTGTACTGTTTCTCTTTTTTTCTGCATTGTTCGACCCGTTGATAGGACGAAAAATTGGAGAATGGTTTTAGTAAATATACAAATTATTCTAACTATTTCCTCAGCTTTTTAAATTTCAACTGTTCGTAAATCCCGAACAGTAAATTTTCAGAATTTTATCAAGATATTTTTTTGTAAGTATCTTGTACTCTTGTAATAATTCTGGCGATTTTTTTTGGAGTGAGGGGGTGGGGCGAGGAGCAATTTTATTTACTCTTTTATTATATTTAATAAGCTATTTAAATCAATTTTATAACCTTTTTTCAAATATTCATAATATACTAATTTTAATTTTTTTAAAATATTTTCATTAAGATTACTAATTAAACATTTTTTTAGAAGAATTTTATCTGAATTAGATATCATGTTATAACAAAAATCTCTAATAAAAACATGATTTTCTTGATTAAAAAACATCCTATTATTCAATAATATTTCTAAACTAATAACATCACATAAATATTCGCAAGATATAGAAAATTCCTCTTTATTTATATTAATAATAATTTGCTTATTTTGCACATCAATAATTTTAATATCATCTTTTAAAAGCTTTATCATTTCATAACAAGAATTTAATGCCTCATTTTCATTAATGAAAAACTTATTATTAACACTACCAATATCTGTTCGCATTAAATATAGTCTTATAAAATCAATAGAAATAAAATAAATTTGTTTATTACCTCCTCTAATAACTAATCCTGTAAAATAAATATTTTTATCTTTATATAAAAAAACTGGTGACCCACTAAAACCATTATAATCTGTAAAACCATTATCAAAAAAGACATTAACTTGTTTTATTAATGAAGTAGTACTTTCTACAATTTTTCCAAATAAATAGTTTATATTTAAACTCATTTCACTTTTTATAACATTTCCTTCATCATCAAATTTTACTGGTATAACTTCATTTTTACTTTTTTTGTCTAAACAATAACCCGCAATAAAGACTATATCATTATTATCTACACTCTTGCCCATATCCTCTTTTTTTCTTAAACCATTAGTATCTAAACTAATTAATTTCTTGTCTAACATAAATTTTTTAGCAAACTCTTCATTAAAAGTTACTATTGCAATATCATTCAAATCTTCACTACCTAACCCTTCTATCTTTTCATTTTTAGGTAAAATTGAATGAAAAAATATGTTATGAATTTCTTCTTTAATTATACTTTTAGTATTCTTTAAATCTATACCTTTTCTTAAATTATTTATTATGAAAAAACTATCAATATTTTTTTGTAAATCGGAAAAGTTTTCACTAATAAATAAATCTTTTCTAATTACATTATGTCTTGCAGTTAAAAAATATAAATCTTCTCCGTGTAAAATAAAAAAACCCGTACCAAAAATTCCATAATATCCATTACTATAAAAGATTATTGGTCTTATAGAATCCGCAATAACTTTATCAAATTCACTATTACAAATATTTTTTATAATTTCTGTAATAATAAATTTTTCATTTTTTTCACCCAAACCAAACTTCTTTCTCATCAGTTTCTTATTATTTTAATTTTCTATATTAAATTAAAACTTAAACTTCTTAATCTCCAAATTTTCCCTGAAATCAATATAATATAATATTTCATCCTGTTGATCTATAAGTGTTTTTAGTCCGAGCATTGAAGATAATGATCCGATTAGGTTAACCATCGGAGGAAGCTGTCCTTTTACATTATGCTCTTTTGTAGCGAAAATTTCAAAAGAAGTGGTTTTAAACACACCTACCTGTCCGTGCCACTCTTCCACACTTGCATATATCCAGGGAATATTTCTTTTTTTAGAAAAAAGATCTATTTTTTTCCTGACTTCGAAATTATCAGTTGCGTCAAATACAATATCAACGCTCAAATCCATATTTTCATCAAAATATCCGTGTATAACTTCCACTTCGGTGCCGCATCTGTCGATTCTTTCGGCAAGGACATCAGCTTTTTTCTTTCCTACATCGTCTCTTCTAAACTGAAACTGTCTGTGAATATTATGAATTTCGATTTCATCATAATCTACGAGATATATCTTTTCAAGTCCTATACATCCGAGCGTTGTAGCGATAATGTTTCCGAGTCCTCCGCATCCTACAATAAGTACTTTTTTTTGAGCAAGTAAAAGCTGATTGTTTTCTCCGAGTACTTCTATCTGTCTTCTATACATCAAAACCCCTAATTGCTTCAAATACTTTTAAAGCCTGAAAATGCTCTTTCACATCATGGCATCTGACTATGCTGGCACCGTTTCTGACAGCTTCTGTATGAATAATCAGCGTTCCCGGAAGTCTATCGGCCGGAACGGTAGAAACGCCCTCTTTTTGCATAATCATATCAATCATACTCTTTCTGCTGGCACCTATTAAAAGTTCGTACCCGAAATGAAGGAAATGTTCCATATGTTTAATCAAAGCCAGGTTGTCTTCAAGCCTTTTACCAAACCCTATTCCGACATCAAGTATAATATCTTTTATTCCAAAACTTTTTGCTTTTTCAATTCTTTCAGTGAAAAATTCGTCAACTTCCAAAATAACGTTTTCATAATAGGGATTGTCCTGCATATTGGCCGGAACACCTTTTTTATGCATAATTACCACTGCTGCATCATATTTAGCCGTTACTTTTGCATATTTGTCACTTTCAAGTCCGGTTATATCGTTTGCTATTTTAAATCCTCTTTCAAGCGCATATTCCAAAACATCCGCTTCAAAAGTATCAATGCTGAAAACCGCTTTTTCATACAGTTTTGATTTATATATTTCATCGATTATCGGTTTTACTCTTTTTAATTCTTCTTCTACACCCGGATATACGCTTCCGGGTCTGCTTGAGACACCTCCGATATCTATAATTTCAGCACCTTTTTGAATCATTCTCTCAATCTGTTTTACGGCCTGCGTACCCTGAAATCTGCTGCCTTCAAAAAAAGAATCGTCGTTTGCGTTTACCACACCCATAATTTTTACCGGAAAACTCGGAAGATTAATAAACTCTTTTAATTTTTTGGCAAGTTCTTTTAATTTAAAAGGCTGTGCAAGCTCTTTTTTAGCAAGGATTTCCAGCTGTTTTTTATTACACATCAAAACAGCGTCGAATTTATCGCTTTTACAATTAGGCACACCCATAGGAACCGCTAGCTCCGCCCCAATGCTTAAAGCATCCTGTTTTAAAATATTAGCGGCTCCGCAGCTTATGTCTTTGATAAAAAAAAGATTTTCGCATTTTTTCTTTTTCATAATTTCTATTCCGGGTTTATCTACGCCTATTTTTTTTAATAAATTTCCCAGATCGGTATCTCTGTTTAATTTATATATTTTCAAAACCTCTCCTTGATACTGAGCATTATCAATGATATAACCGCCTGTTTGTCAATATTCAATTCAAGCATTTTTATCGCATTGCCTAGTATTTCCATCTGCTCTTCGTTTAGATTTTTTTCTTTTATTATTTTATAAATTAAAGCTTTAATTTCAGACACATCCAAATCGCTTTTTAAAATTTCCAAAATTTTATCGTTAGTTATCGTTGAAATATCTATATCTGAATCTAATACGGTGTTATAAATTCTTTTTTCCATTACAAGACGGGATTTTATCGTATCTAAAAGGGCGTATTTCGACTTTGCCAGCAGTATAAATTCTATATTTTTAGGAGGTTCTTCAAGAAGTTTAAGAAGTGCGTTTTGAGATACGGAAGAATATTTTTCAGCCGCAATTAAAATAGTTTTTTTATTTCTGCTGGCAATATAAGCAAAATCCCTTATTTTAGCTATGTCTTCAACTTTCAGTTCATTTACTATTACAATTTCGTCAGGCTTTATCTCTTCTACTGCTTTTTCAAAATCATCCGTTATGATAATTTTGCTCAAACTTCAACCTCTCCGAAAATAGCGGCTTTTAGTGTTTCATTCAGTATATCGGCCAGATCAAGCAGCTTTTTATCAAGATTTTCGTCAAGAGATTTTAAAAAGAAATTTTTATGCAGATCCATATCCATAATCCAGAAAAACGAATCCGGTTTGTTTCTTGCAAATCTGAGTTTCGGCGTTTCAACACCTATATACCAGAAAATATAATTGTCGTTAAAACTGATAGAGAGCATATCTTCAATCATTTCGTAATGCTCGTCCGTCCTGGCGTGTTCGAGCTGAGGAACCAGCTTTTGAAGATCGTAAATAGGAATAAACGACGGTTTGAAATCCTGAAAATTATTAATTTTGTTAATGAGATAATCACTAAACCATTTGCGCTTATAATCCGTTATTAAAAGTACACTTTTACCCTCAATTACGTTTGAAATAAAATCGGAAACAAGAGGCACCCACTCAAGCCTCTTTTCTTCCATCCATTTGATGTTTTTATCTCTTATAAGCTTTAAGGTGTAATGATTTATATCCATTATTTATCCAGTTGATAGGCTGAATGCAGCGCTCTGACTGCCAATTCTCCGTATTTTTCATCTATAATCATTGAAATTTTAATTTCGCTTGTACTGATCATAAGTATATTTATATTTTCATCTGCCAATGTTTTAAATGCCGTAGCCGCAACGCCGCTGTGTGATTTCATACCTACTCCTACAACGCTGACTTTGGCAATAGAATCGTCATATTCGATTGATTCTGATTTATTTTCGTATTCTTTAAGAACTTCTTTTGTCAGTTCAAGTTCTGTCTGAGGTACTGTGAAAGTAAGGTTGGCTTTATTGTCTTTTCCTACGTTTTGGACTATCATATCGACGTTGATGTTTTTATTCGCAAGTTTTCCGAAAATTTCCGCACTTATTCCCGGTCTGTCTTCAACTCCGAAAATACTGACTCTCGCCTGGTTTTTATCAAGGGCTATACCGCTAACTAAAACTTTCTCCATATCAGGTGTCTCCTTTGTAATTAATGTTCCTTTTATTTCCGGTTTAAATGATGATTTAACTTCTATATCCACATTAAGTTTTTTAGCAAGCTCAACGGATCTGCTTTGCATTACTTTCGCTCCTAAAGAAGCAAGCTCAAGCATTTCATCATATGTAATCATGTCTATTTTTTTTGCTTTAGGCTCTATTCTAGGATCGGTAGTGTATATTCCGTCAACATCGGTATATATTTCACATTTATCCGCATTGAGCGCTCCGGCGATAGCAACAGCCGTCAAATCGCTTCCGCCTCTTCCGAGTGTGGTAACGTCGCCGTTTTCGTTAATACCCTGAAAACCGGCAATTATTACTATTTTACCTTCTTCAAGGTGTTTTTGCATTTTGCTCGGATCAATATCCATAATTCTGGCTTTTGTATGATCGCTTGTTGTTTTAATCCCCGCCTGTCTTCCGGTTAAAGCGATTGCGTCTCTTCCCATCGCTTGAAGGGCAATACTTAAAAGAGCGCTTGTAACTCTCTCACCGCTGCTGACCAGAAGGTCTACTTCTCTTTGGGGAGGAGTTTTGCTGAAATGATTGGCAAAATCCAATAATTTATTAGTTTCTCCCGCCATTGCGGAAACGACTACAACTACCTGGTTTCCTTCGTCAGCATATTTTTTTACTATATTTGCAACATTTTGTATTCTGTCTAAATCACCGACACTTGTACCGCCAAACTTCTGAACTACTAACATTTATCTCCTTTTCTTATAATAGCCCCTGCTTTTTAAAATAATCAAGTACGATCTTATATACAGGCCTTTTGAATGATTTCACATAATCAAACACTTCGTTTACGTTTACAAATTTATAATCTTCAAACTCCGGTATTTCCGTATCAAGGTTTATTTTTGCATTCGGTTTTAATTTAACAAGAAAATATTTCTGTTTCTGTCCGTCAAACGGATACATTTTTTTAGCTATTCTTTTAGGAAAATCATATTTTTGCCATTCAGGCATTTCAGCCAAAATTTCAACCTCGTCTGTACCTATTTCTTCTTTAAGTTCTCTTAACAACGCTTCTCTTTCGCTCTCTCCCTCGTCTATTCCCCCCTGAGGAAACTGCCACGCATCAACATCATTTCTTTTGGCTATTAAAATTTCCACTTTTTCGGGATATTTTGAAGAAAGAACAACAGCAGCGACATTTGGCCTATATTTTTTCAAAACATCACCTTTTTTTAGTAAAATTATAACGAATTAATTGAGAATGGAGAATGGAGAATGGAAAATTTAAGAAGTGAAAAAGAAAAAGAATTTAATAATTCTCAATTCTCAACTCTCTATTCTACATTATTATACATTCACATCCCCTTTTGCGACAGCAAATGCAACTACTGCGCCTTTAATTCATACACAAATATAAATCATTTAAAAAAAGAATATTTCAGTGCATTAAAAACCCAGTTTTTACATGAGATATCTTCGGACACACAGTTTAAAACAATGTTTATCGGAGGCGGAACACCTTCAACGATGGATGCAGGATTTTATGAGAGGCTTTTCGGGCTTATTTCCCCGTATTTGAAAAATGTCGAAGAGATTACAATAGAATGCAATCCCAACACATCATACGAATGGCTGAGAGATATCAAAAACCTGGGAGTAAACAGAATAAGTTTCGGAGTACAAAGCTTCGACGAAGAAAAATTAAAATTTTTAAACAGAAACCATTCTCCCTCTCAAGCCTTAAAAGCAATTCAAAACGCAAAAAAAGCAGGCTTTGAGAACATTAATCTCGATTTGATCTACTCAACGGCGCTGGATACAAAAGAATTGCTTACAAAAGATCTGAATACCGCCTTTAGCTTGCCTGTCACACATTTAAGCGCATACTCTTTGACTATTGAAGAAAACACCAAATGGGAAGGGGATTTTTCAAAACGCAAATACGATGAAGAGCTTGAAATATGGTTTATAAATAAAATAAAAGAAAAATTCCGCCAGTATGAAATATCAAACTTCGGAACCCCATGCAAACACAATCTAGGATACTGGGAAGGAAAAGAATATTTTGGAATCGGCGCGGGGGCCGTGGGATTTAAGAAATGGAGAATGGAAAATGGAGAATGGAGAATTTTTAGGTATTATACGCAAAACAATGTGCATGAATATCTGAAAGATCCGACAAAATACCAATATGAATATTTAACCGATAATGATATAAAAAAAGAAAAAGTATTTTTGGGACTGCGCTCAATAATCGGTTTTGATGAAGATATTTTAAATCCGCAAGAGAAAAAAAGAGCCGGGATTTTAGTAAAAGAAAACAAACTTTTAAAAAAAGAAAAAAGAATTTATTCTTACGATTTTTTACTGGCCGATGCTTTAACTAACTATATTCTGGACTAACCCTACCAAGGAGCTATAGCGCTCCAGAATTTAGCAAACCATCCCTGTTCGGTATATCTTTTAATATCGCCTTCGGTTTTATATTCTATTTTTGCATCGGCAATATATTTGGAATCTATAGTATTGTCCGCCGCTATATCTTCAGGTCTTATAACGCCGCTTATCGCTATTATCTGTTTTTGACCGTCAACGTATATTTCTCTGTGACCCACTATAAAATAATTACCGTTTTTTAACACCTTAACGATTCTTGCCGTAATAGTTGTTTCAAAACTTTCGTTTCTCTGCTGAGAACCGCTTCCCTGAAAAGATCTGTTTGAATTCATAGACGGCAAGTTAAGACTAAGCCCCGTCTTTCCGACTCTGTATTCTTTACCTCCTATATTAACGCTGCCGCTAAGTCCCGCATCAAAAAGTCCGCCGTTATCGGTGTTTGCTTCGCTGAGTTTTTTACTTGCCTGAGTAGACTGTTTGATCTCTTCAGTAATAACAATCGTAACTATATCGTTTACTTTCATAGCTTTTGTATCAGAAAAAAGATTGTCGCTGTTGGTAAAAAGAGAACCCGGATCGTTTCTTGGAATATCACTGTCCATACTCGGCATCTGTTCTACATACTTAGGAGGTTTCATATTAATCGTCGGGTCCATAGGATGTGAAGCGCACCCTGAAAAAACGAATGCGATCAATCCGGCTAAAAACAGATATTTTTTCATTCAAACGGCCTTTTTTAAGAATAAAAGCAAAAACCGTTCCGTAATTTTAAATCTTTCCTTTAAGTTTTAAAACAGCTTCTTTTATGTTGTCCTGTCTCATAAAATGCTCTCCGACAAGATATGCGTCCACACCGTTTTTTGAAAGTTTTTTTACCGTTTCAAAATCGTTTATTCCGCTTTCAGCCACTACGATAACACCTTCCGGAAGCAAAGGTATAAGCTTTTTGCTTAAATCCATATCCATTTCAAATGTTTTTAAGTTTCTGTGATTAAATCCTATAATGTCGGCCCCAACATCCAGAGCTTTTTGCAAATCCTCTTCGTCATGAATTTCAAATAAAACTTCAAGTCCCTTATTTTTTGCAAAATCAAACAGTTTTTTTAATTCTTCCGTTTTAAGCGCTTTTGCTATAAGCAAAATAAAATCGGCCCCCGCCGCGTATGCTTCGGCTATCTGAAATTCGTCTATTATAAAATCTTTTCTTAAAAGTGGAATTGTAGAAAATTCATTAATTGCTTTTAAATACTCCAAACTGCCCTGAAAAAAATGAGGTTCGGTAAGTATACTCATCGCATCTGCCACCTCAGCATATTCTTTTGCTATTTCCACAGGAGAAAAATCTTTTCTTATAACGCCTTTTGAAGGACTGGCCTTTTTAACCTCGGCAATAATTCTATAAGGATTGTCCGAAGTGGATTTTAAAGCTTTTTTAACATCTCTAAAATCTCTTTTTAATGAAAGATACTTATTAAAATCTTCTTTATTTTTTCTTTTTAAAAGATCTTTTTTTGTTTGATTTATAATTTTTTCTAATATCATTCTCAGCCTTTACACATTTTTTAATAAGAATTTTATGTTTTAATATTTCTTTATCTTTTAAGTGCACGTTTTGAATAATTTCAAGCGCTTCTTTGCATTTTCCCAGTTTATAATAACCCCATGCCAGAGAATCTATATATTCTTCGTTGTCAGGGTGAAGCTCAAGCGCTTTTTGAACATATTTCAGACCTTCTTTCACATTTATATTATTATCAATCATGATATATCCCAAGAAATTGTACAAATACGCGCTCGGATAAAATTTAAGCAAATATTTCAGTTTAGGAATAATTTTTTTAGCCGTCGCTTTTGTAGGATTTGCCTCATATGAATAAGTGCAGTATTTTAACAGATAAGGAAGCTTTGCCGTTTTTTCATACAGTTTCATTGCGTAAAAAGCGGCTTTTTTGTAATTTTTCGCTGTTTCATATACGATCAGTTTGTATTCGTCGCCTAAATTGTTTTTGTTTATAAGCTGCAGAGCTTTTTTGTAATTTCCGTTATCAAGATATATTCTAAGAGCAAACATAAGATATTTTCTGTCAAATTTGCCCATTTTTTCATATATTGTCGCAAGATTTGAATAATCGTAAGTCTGTTTGTAAATAATTGCAAGTCTTAAACATATGTCATATTCGCATCCGTACATATCAAGATGAGTTCTTAAATATGCCAAGGCCTCATTGTATTTTTTAAGTTTTATAAGAATATCGACTAGCTGTAAAAGCGTCTGTTTATCATGTGTCATGGCGTACAGGGATTTTAAATACTTGGCAGCCTGTGCGTATTTATGCTCTTTTAAATAAATAAACGCCATCATTTTATAAAAGAAATCGTCTTTTTTATTAAGTTTCGTCAACAGCTCTTTTTTGGCTTCATTTACTTTTTTCAATTCAAGCAGAGCAAAAATTTTATACATAAAAATTTTCTTATCAAAACTTTTTTTCAGATATTTGTCGCTTAAAGCGATAACCTTTTGATATTTTTTCAGATAAAAGAGATCTTCTATCATTTTTTCATAATATACCGGCTTGTCTGTCTTTTCATATAAAAATTTATATATTTTTACCGCCTGGTCCACTTTATTGTTATTTTCATAGAATAAAGCTTTTATAATATAGTTGTCTTCATCGGGAATAACTTTTTTACCTACCGGCGGCTGTTTTACGCTGCAGCCCGTAATCAGCAGCAGTAAAACTAATCCGAACGCTAATCTGACCTTTTTCATTTTGTCTCTTCCGATAAAATTATTCCAGGGCACTCTTTTTGGAGTTCTTCAATTCTGTTTTTATAATAATCCCAAAAAGGAAACGTCCTGCACTGCTGAGGTCTAACACTATATATTTTACAACCGTTTTCAAAAAAAACACAGGCATAACCGTTTTTATAAGGTTTTTCTTTTAGTGAATATCTGTAGCCGACTTTCACTAAAAACGTTTTTTTAAAAAGCTCTTCGTCAATATTTAAAAATTCGGAAATGTTTTTAATATCCTGAGGACTCACCCAAATATAACCGCTCTCCCCTATACAGCAGTTGCCTTCGCACTCTTTACAGGCTTCAGGGTCGAATTTATATGAAAATCCGTCTTTTGAAATTAATTTTTCATTTTTCATTTTTCACTTTTCATTTAAATTTTTATACTCTTCGTTGCCGCTTTTTTATATATTTCCGCTGCTTCTTTGGAATAATTCTCACCTTCAAAACCTATTAAAGGCGGATGTACGTTTACCATTGATTTGGCGTGTCTTTTGGCCCTTACCATAACCAGGGTGGCCTTTTTGTTCAATCTCGGATACATAAACCTTATATCCGTAATTTTTAAAGGTTTTGGAATATTTGAAATTATATCATCAATTCGTTTTGCATCATAGCAAAAAATAAATTCCCCTCTTTCTTTCAAGACTCCGTTTACCTTCTTAAAAAACTCTTTCATAGGCAAAGATTCTTCATACCTTGCGGTTTTTATAATTTCATTTTCACTTTTTAACGTTCCCTGATAAAAAGGAGGGTTTGAAATGACGAAATCATACTTTTCATCAAATTCGTATGTAAGAAAATCGCCGTTTATTACATTCGCTTTCAAAGAATTTTCATCTAAATTTTTATTGATAAAATCAAACATAATCTTTTGTTTTTCAACAATACTAAGATCAATTTCAGGAAAATCTCTTTTAATTAAAAGTCCCAGTACACCGCAGCCTCCTCCGACTTCCAGTACTTTTCCTTTTATATTAAAGCCGGAAATAAAGTCATATAAGAACATAGTGTCGCTGTTGTAACAGTATCCGTTTTTCGGCTGATACAGGATCATTAACTGCTAAGTCCTAATTCGTCTAAAATAGGCTTAATATCTTTTTCATAATATTTCATCAAAAGATTCGGAATAAGCGCCATAGCTTTATCTTCATTTCTCCATTCGTCTATTTTTTCAAGTATAACACCCTTTTTATGTTCGTCGATATTCTTTGAACTTTTTACTTTTTCTTTTATTTTATTAATCATTTATTGCCTTTTTTTTGTAAAATTATAACTAAAAAGGTTCATTATGATAATAATCCCCGCCCGTTTATCCTCAAGCAGACTTCCTAATAAAGTTCTTGCCGAGATAAATAACAAGCCGATGATAATATGGTGCGCCGAAGTTGCCAAACAGGCGGACGACGTATGCATAGCCACGGATTCGCAAGAAGTTATTCAAATATGCAAAAAATATGGATTTAACGCCGTTATGACAAGCGACAGTCATAAAAGCGGAAGCGACAGAATAAAAGAAGCGGCGGATATACTAGGACTCAAAGACAATGACATAGTAATCAACATGCAGGGAGACGAGCCCTTTTTAGAGCCTGAAATATTAACCGCGGTGAAAGAAAAACTATTAGAAATCAAAAACAGGGATTTTTCGATGGTGAGCTGTTATAAAGAAATAGACGAAATTAGCGCCAGTGATCCTAATTTAGTAAAAGTAATAATGGATAAAAACGAGGACGCTATATACTTCTCAAGAAGCAAAATACCGTATAACCGCGACGACGTTCCTCATCAGTACTATGGACATATCGGTATTTACGGATTTACAAAAAAAAGTCTTGACGAATTTGTAACAATGAACGGTGTTATTGAACATATTGAAAAACTGGAGCAGTTAAGAGTGCTTGAGAACAGTAAAAAAATAGCGATGATCAAGGTAGAAACCGAAAGTTTCGGAATAGATACAAAAGACGATCTCGAAAAGGCAAGAATTTATGCAAAAAATCGCAGTTAGTATAGGTGATTTAAACGGAGTAGGAATTGAAATAGCCCTGAAAGCACACAACACAATAAAACAATGGATAAAACCGGTATATTGCATTAACGAAAAAATGTTAAAAAAAGCTGCAAAACTGCTTAATATGCCAATTCCGGACGATTTTGAAATCTTTGAAGTCGAAGGAGATTTTAAAATAAAACCCGGAACCGTGAATGCGGATGCCGGAAAATATTCGTTTGATAGCTTCATGGCGGCTGTTAATCTGGCAAAAGATAAAAAAGCAGATGCGATTACAACACTTCCTATAAACAAAGAAAGCTGGATGAAAGCCGGAATTAAATACAAAGGCCATACTGAAGTCTTAAGAGACGTTTTTAAAAAAGACGCTATTATGATGCTCGGATGTGAAGAGATGTACGTAGCTCTTTTTACCGAACATATACCGTTAAAAGACGTTGCCTCAAAAGTCACGAAAAACAATCTAACAAAATTTCTTATTGATTTTTATAATTCAACAAATTTTCATAAAGTGGGAGTGCTGGGATTAAATCCTCATGCCGGTGACGGAGGAGTTTTGGGAGATGAAGAAATTAAAGATATCTTGCCAGCAATAAAAGAAGCCAATAAAATAATTAATAAAGACTTCTACTACGGCCCTCTTGTCCCCGATACCGCTTTTTCTTCGGGTAAAGGAAGGTATATTGCCATGTATCACGATCAGGGACTTGCACCGCTTAAAGCTTTATATTTTGACGAAAGTATAAATGTAAGCTTAAATCTTCCTATACTTAGAACGTCAGTCGACCACGGGACAGCCTTTGACATTGCGTATAAAGGCAGAGCAAACACCAAAAGTTATGAAAATGCGATAAAATATATCCTAAATCATCAAAAGTTGACTTAAATCAATTTTTTTTATTACTCCATTGGATATACTAAAACAAAAAAGGATGAGCATGCAAAGATTAATCAGATTTCAGCATGAGAGTTTTATCAAATTTATTTATGCTGCCGTAATGGTAAAAGAAAAGAGCGCAAAAAAGCTTCTTGAAGACATTGCGGTATTTAAATACAGACACATGGTATGGGCTATGGCGGATGCCGTAAAAGCCGGTGTTAAATTCGACATGGATTTCAAAGAAGAAGAAATTAAAAAAATAGAGGTGCAAAGCGAAGAGGATTTGCTTGAAGTGCTTATCAACGATTTAGAAGAAAATCTTAGAAGCTATGAAGAAATCAAAACAGTTTCAACAGACAGATTTAAAAACGACGACGAATATTTCTTAGCTCAGCTTAAAAAACTGGATCTTGAAGGCACTGTTACGGCATTTAATCAGTCAAAAGAACTGCCTGGAGTAGATCTTGAAGAAAATGCAAAAGCCGCGCTTGTATTTTTCCTAATGGAAGAAACGTTCAAAGAATACGAACTTATTACCATTTACAGTTATTTAAAAGTTCATTCTAATGAAGTAGACGCAAATTCGGCATTTACAGACTTGGCATACGATTCAATTTATCATCTAAGAAGATTTGCGGAACTTGCAAGCCAAATGGGAGTATTAACGCTTCCTAGACCTATTCCACATGAAAAATATGAAAATATCGGAATAGTAGAGTTTTTAAAAGAAAACATCGAAGAAGAAATGGATGCTGAAAAACAGTGCCTGATTTTAGCGGAAAAAATAGGAAACGATGAGCTTAGTAACTTCTTACTGTTTATATCAAGACAGGAAGTTTATCATGCAGAGCTTCTCCAAAGAGCACTTGACGCAGTAAAAGGAAAATAATCCTTTTGCTCTTTTTTAAATACTTTAATTACTTTAATATTAATAAATAATTTAACACAAATACGCGTATAATTCTTATAATTTTTAACAATATCGCTAAGATATGTGGTGTCTGTCACTTTAAAACCATCAACCATCAACAATAGCGCTAGACACTATAATATATCAAATAAATAGAAAGGAAGAAGATTAAGCTTTAGTTTTTAAAGCTTCTTCCGCCGCTTGATATCCAAATTCAAAAGCTTTTTTATTTACTTCTACAGCTTTGCTTGGAACTGTTTCGATCATTGCCTGAAATACAAGATCGTGATCAAGGTTGTTCATTCTTGTAGCAATTGCTAGCGCTACAACTGACTGAGTAATTACGTTTCCTACTTTTTCTTTTGCGATTGTAATTACTTCGATTGGATACATATTCCATCTTTTTTTATCTTCATCAGTAGGATAAACCAGATTTGGCTCATATACAATA
>Ga0256843_1000788_pt1 | contig 26286 bp, 20 predicted proteins | sample AlvinellametaG_FD_191572 | JGI IMG/M metagenome (GOLD analysis project Ga0256843, IMG submission 191572) | Pompeii worm associated microbial communities from hydrothermal vent at the East Pacific Rise, Pacific Ocean - Alvinella | ecosystem: Host-associated > Annelida > Integument > Unclassified ... | reverse complement strand
GACCAATGAGTATCTGTCATCAGGCTGTTTTTCTGTTAACAATTTATTATAGGTATCTGCATTTACAAAATTTTCGATAGTATCGTCATCAAAGATATCACGCATTCTTTGATTACACTGAAGCAATACATCATCTTCAAAAATCAAAATACCGTCCGGTGATTTTTCAAACAACTTTTCAAAGGTTCTTAAGCTTTCCTGCTCCATAGCTTCCTGACTGGTTCTCTTCAGCAGATTTATCAGTGCCCCAAAAGAAGATGCTGTGTCATTTTTATGAACCGGAGGGAAAGCTTTAGGTGAAGATACACTCGTATCTTCACTTAACGAAACAATTGTCATTGCCTGATTCAACAACTCTTTTCTTTTTCCTGTATAAAATTCTCCATACATGAAAAATCCTGAAGTAGGTGCTATGGATTGTAAGGGTTTAATCTCTTCCTCTATGATATCAGGCATAAAATGTCTGCGTGCCATACATGAATAAACAAAAACGACTTCTGAAGGTTTTCCCTCCATCTGATGAAAGATATCATCTATATGCCTTAATATTTCAGTAGAGTCACAATATCCAAACTGTACTTTCTCGCCTGTATGCAAGTTTCCTGTAAACACCAATGATCCGTCATCCTCTTTTGATATCGCTGCACGTGCAACTTTGATACCGTTACGTGTCGTAATAAGAGGAAACTCAATACCGATTGCAGGCAATGCTGCCGCAGTCTCTTTACCCAAATAATAACTATATATCTCCATAGCTGTTTTATTATTTATGGTATAAACGCGATTATTTTCCGCCTTGGTGACAGTAAGCTCTTTTCCTATGGAATGCCAGTTAAAATTGTATCCACTGTATACAGACAAAGAATCACTGCTTAATGATACTGCTACAGCACCTTTGGTTACAATATGCTCTTTTGTAAATACATAAGTTTTCGTAAAAGAAGCATTGTCACCGGCATGTCCTCCCGCAACAATCACATCAGCAGATACAGACTCAATACCCTCCAGAAAGGCTTCCCCGTTTGTATGAAGCCCGTCTGCAAATGCAATAAGCAGTTTGGTATTTTTTTCTATAAGAGATTTTGCCAGAGTCTGTCCGGAAAAATATCCATTATTTTGATGTTTGGCTACTTCCGTTTTAAGCTGGGTATGCTCAAAATGGGTAAAACTCAATACTGTCTTACCTGTAGAGACTTTTCCATTCATTATTTCACCATCGGTAGTACTGCCGATAATAACAGCCTGAGGCAAAACACCACTCAGCTCATTTAAGAGTTCCCGAATATAGGATTTGTCATTTTTTGAAGTAAATACCTGAATCAAAAGAGAAGAAGAATCTTTGATACTATATTTCTCGATAAAAATCTGTAATGTTTTAGAATTTTCGTAATAGGTATTAATCGTTTTCATTTTATCTACTTAATTTAATGGATTCTTTAGAGTTGAACGGTATAACCAAACCACTTTCAAATCATCCTGTCACAGAGCATTAAAACACCTTTCCAGAACAAAGATACAGCAATTTATAATAATTATACTGCATTTATCTTCAATTTTTTATAAACTAAAAAATCAAAATAGAACTCTTTTAATTTCTACAAAGTCAGGAATCTCTATTTTGATATTTCGCTGAAAAACTCCTTTAAAACCATAGCTTTACACAATACTTCCTCATGAAAGAAGATAGGCAAACTTCTTTACCCACTTACCCCAGACATCCGACCCCTCTACATCAATGCCGTTCTGCTGCATATCTTTAATGAGCATAATGGAAAATTCTCCGGGAAGCTGAAGAGAAAAAGCAAGTACATTCTCAACAGATTCATCACTCTGCGCCTCCTTTACGGCATTCACCAGTCCGATTGCCAATGCCATCAGTATTTTCGGGTCATCCTCTTTCAGTTCGGTCAAGGTACCCTCAAGAATAGCAGAAAGCTCAGGAAGTGCATTCATCACCTTTTTAAAACTCAAATACCCTACTGCCGCTTCACGGCCTACTGCACCGCTGATACTATCTAGTATTAATTCTGTATCTATACCCGATTTTACAATGCTGTCAACATATTCCCATGACCTTGGTGTGGCAAAGCTCTTTTCATTGGAAAGCGCATCGAAGGTAAAAAGCATGGACTTGTCATAGGCAAGAAAAGCAATGATCGCTGCTTCAATACTTCTGCTGTATGCCCATTTTTTCCAATCTTCAAAATCAACTTCCATTTCAAAATGTACAAAACGATTCGCAAGCGGCGGAGGCATTTTATAGACAACCCCTCTGTCATTCTCCCGGTTACCCGCAGCAACAATACTCCAGCCTTTGGGAAGTTCATACTCCCCTACCCGTCTGTCAAGAATGAGCTGATAGGCAGATGCCTGTACTGCCGGAGGAGCGGTATTGATCTCATCTAGGAAAAGGATGCCTTTGCTTTCAGGATCGCAAGGAAGAAAGCTCGGTTTCGCCCAGACCCCCTCTTTGGTCTCGGTATTGAAAAACGGTATCCCCTTCAGGTCTGTCGGGTCAAGCAGTGAAAGACGAAGATCCAGAAATTCCAGTTCCTTTGCTTTGGATATCTGCTTGACAATAGAAGATTTGCCGATACCAGGCGCTCCCCAGATAAATACCGGAAGCTGCCTGTCTATCAGTTTGTCGATGACCTTGGTAATGTTTGACGCTTTCATATTTTAACCTTTATTGGTTTTTAGGGCTTTTGCCATAATATTTTTGTAAAAGACAGGAAGCGCGACTTCAGTCGCATAAACGGGACTAAAGTCCCAATTCCCATAAAAAATCTCAAATATTCATCATGACTTTGTTCTGGTTAAGTACCTGTTCATAGGACTGTGCCAGACGTTCATTCTGTGCCAGTTCGTTTTGTAAACGTGTATCTACTTTGAGCTGGTCCAGAAGTTCCATGGGAAGAGAAGCATTGGTTGCCAGACCTCTGTTTATCTCGAAGCTGTCCCGTTCAAAAAGTTCCTTCAGTATTTTCTCCGGAGTGGCCGAGTTGTATGCCAGTGCCGCAAGGATATCTTCATCATCCCTGTACTCTTCATAGAATGTCTGAAGTATCCAGACGGGTACAGAAGGATTTTGGGCCAGAGGCCTGAAATATCTCAGTGCGTCCTTCTGGTAGATCTCTTCAAGGATATCCGGCTGAACCGTCGGGTTCCCGCTCAATGTTTCCAGAAGTAAAGCTTCCCCTTTTGTAAACAGTTCCTGAATAACACTGCTCTGTAGTGATCCATTGGCTCCCAGAAGCGCATAAAGTGCATCATCTATATTTATACGCTCGATCTGTTCCAAACGTGACAAAGTGATCGGCTGCCAGACAAGCAAGAGTGCAATAACTGCCTCCTCCCGTTCCAACAGTGCTCCAAAAAGTGCATCATCTATGGCACTGTTGGTCGCCAATGCTTTATCTATTTCTCTATCCTTTTTATCTGCAAGTACTTTCAATACTTCCAAAGCAACATTAGAGTTCGATGCCAGTGCCCTGTCGATCACAGGATCTCTGAATGCAAGGAGTTTACGTACCAATGATTCATTTACAGCAGGATTTCTTGAGATCGTCTCCCGAAGCGTAATTTTCTCTTTGCCCCGAACCAAAAACGAGAAGTTTGGAAACCCCACAAGTGCCTCTAAAAGATTTGGATCGGTCGCTTCTGTTGCCAGGCGACGCAGTGTCAGATAACTGTAAAGCAGATCTTCTTCATTGGGCTTGATTTGAATATATCTGCGCAACGTAAACATAATAACATCCCGGTCATCCCGACTGTCCTCTTCCTCTTCATCAAAAGTATACATCTTCAGAAGTTTGACAAAAAGGGTATCGGAAATATGTTCATTACCCAAAAGACGCAAAATACGCTCCTGGTCATTGGAGAGTTTAATTCCCATAAGCAGTTCGTCATCATTGATCTGTTCGGAAAGCAGTTTCTCGAATTCAATCAGTTTATAGAGTGGCACACCTGCATCATACGCCATATTTGAAATATCTTCTTCAAGAGGATTGAGACGATGATATTCAATGACCCCGGCAAGCGCCTCTTCATATTCTCGGGTCATTGAAATTTTGAACTTTTTTAAAAAACGTGCTGTCTCTTTCTCGGTAAAGATACCTTCTCTTCCAAGAAAAAGTATTTTTTTTCCTTCTGCTGTTTCCAGTAATTTTTTCAGTGTCATTTCTTTTATCATACGCTTACTATAGCATATTGGAGTTAAACAGGAGATAAATAGTCTTATTTACTAAATTAAATCAAGCCATATTAGATTCTTTACTTTAAGTTATATAACAAATAATCTACACTATAATGAAAAAACTATTCTTGGAGGAGAAAAAAATGAAAGAGCGCAGAACTTGCTCCAGACTGAAACCTTGGATATACTTTTTAATGGAATTAACTCTTTTTGGTATTATTTCATTAGCTACTGCAAAAATTATTACAATCTATACCTCTTCTTATGCACTGCTAAGCGGCCTTACCGTTATGGCATTACTCCTTTACAAAAGCAAAGCCATGCAGCGTCTTGAGTTTGTACTTCATCGTACAGAAGAGATAAGAAAAGTCAAAGTACGCCAAAAATATAGAAATCAAATATAAAATCAGCTTACTCAATTTAATAGAATTTTATATTTTAGAAGAAAGACTCATATAATAGTTAGATATAGCAGTTTGACGACAGTTATATGCTATATTATTTTCATATTTATGGAGGGGATATGATAAAGGTACTGGGGGCAGATGGCAGTTATTCACATGAATGTAATGCCACATCGTTTTTAATAGAAAAAAATATTGTTATCGATGCCGGAAACATTATACAAAGTATGGGAGAAGAGTGCTGCAAACTTGAGCATATTTTTATTACGCATACACACTTTGACCACATTGTGGATATTCCTTTTATTATTGACAGTTATTTTAGCTGTAGAAAAAACCCTCTTAAAGTATATGCTTTAAAAGAGAACATAGATACCCTCAAACAGTATCTTTTCAATTGGAACATCTCTCCAAACTTTTCAACCATAAGACATAGCAATAATAAAATCTCTTTAGAACTCATACCGATCGAATATGGCCAGGTGATTTCTATTGACGATATTGAAATCACAGTAATCCGGGCAAACCATACTGTCCCTGCCTGTGGATTTAAAATACAAAAACATAACCAGGCTTTCCTTTTCAGCGGTGATACCTACCTTAACAACGAACTGATAGAACTGCTTAACACTGACAAAACCATCTCCTCTTTGCTCATTGAGGTCTCCTTTCACTCAGCAGAAGAAGATCTTGCCCATACCTGTAAACACCTGACACCAAAATTGCTCCAACAGATGCTCTCTTCTCTCAAACGGGATGATGTAGCCATCTATACATATCATCAAAAACCACGACATATACATCAGATAGACAGAGAACTTCTGGAATTTGGATTACTGAAGAATGGCGGTAAACGTTTGGCTACAGGAGATATACTTGATCTTTTTACAGAACCGGACAGACGGCAATGTACCAAAAATCTGGAGTTATATTACAATGACAGAAACTATTTAAGCAGTCTGTTCAAACTGCTGCAAACAATACACAGCAATACAGCCGATCAGGGTGAACTTTTTAAAAATATTCTTGAGCATACCATGAACCTCACCCATGCGGATACAGCTTCACTGTACCTCGTGGATGCAGAGAAAAAAGAGTTGCAATACAATCTCTTTGCAAACAATACCCTGAAGATAAAAATAGATGAACCAACCGAAGAAAACACTCTCCCCTACTCTGAATATATGAAATTAAACAGCCGTCTGCCCTCTATATTTGATACAGCAAAAGAGACTATTATTGCAGATGACATTTACAAAGACCATACAGTAGATTTCAGTGATATAAAGACCTTTGACAAAAAAACCGGTTATCGGTCACAGTCCATCGTGATAGAACCCATCTTCAATCCTCACAACAAACTGCTTGGTATCCTGCAGATCATGAACAAAAAAAATATTTACAATGAGACTGTTGGTTTTGACAAATATGATCGGGAAAGTATAAAAACATTTGCACTTCAAGCATCTATAGCCATGGAAAATACCTGATTTTACAATCTGCTTTCTCCACTGTAAACAAGATCAAACGCTTCTTCTCCATTGTCAATATATTTTCTGCAACGTTCAAGATAGAGGTGATAGAGATTGTTTCTGTATAGGGCATAAAGTTTTTCAAATTCAGTACAGGCATCTTGGAGTTTTCCGCTCCGATAGTACAGTAATGCTCTGCTGTAATGAGCAAGTTCAGTACTTAGACTCTCATCTGTACCCAGAGAAATGACTTCAAACAGCTCTATGGGCTTATGTTTTCCTCTAAGCCGGACAATATCCAATGAGCGTATTGTATACACCTCTTTTAATTTCTCTTTTGTCGCTTTTGAGATAATGAGCGTTGTTCCGTAAAATTTGTTCAGCTCTTCTATTCGGGAAGTGACATTTACGCTGTCACCGATGATCGTATAGTCCGACCGGTCAAAAGAACCCATTTCTCCTACAGTGACCGGCCCGGTATGTATGCCTATGCCGATCTTCAGTTTCACACCAAACTCAGCATGCAAGTCATTATTGAGTACTTTAAGCAGTTCTATCTGCCTAAGTGCAGACTGCACTGCCTTGTCCGCATAATCATTTACTTTATTGGGAGCATTCCAGTATGCCATAATGGCATCTCCTATAAATTTGTCTACTGTGCCTTCATGTTTGGAAATGTCATCTACCATAGGGGTGATATAACGATTTAGCAGGGCTACAAGTTTTGGTGACGAATCAAGTTTTTCAGAGATTTGGGTAAAGCCCCGAATATCACTGAAAAATATGGCAACTTCCTCTTCATGTGCTTCTAAAACCTTACTGTTCTTATGTTTGATCAAGTCATTCATAACAGCTTTTGAAACTTTTTTGGCAAAAATACGCTGTATAGACTCTTTTTGTCGTGCCGTACTGAAATAGTTGAACCCGGCAGTCAAAATAAAAGTACCCAAAAATGCGGCAAGAGGGAAAAAGAGATCAAGGACAATCCCCCGGTCAAAAAAGAGATAAAAAAAGATTTTATAGAGTAAAACAAAAAAAACAATCAATACCGGCAGCAGCAGCCATACTCTGGTATTGAAAAAAATATATGAAAAGATCAAGATGATACCCCAAATGATCAAAAGGTCATAAACAGCTATATTGAAAGGCTTATGCAGGTAATCTTCCTGAAGAATATTATCCAATACGTTGGCCTGTATTTCAACACCGGGGATAAGATTGTCAAGCGGCATTGCTTTCAGGTCGGCAAGACCTACCGCAGAAGTCCCCAGTAAAACAAACTTTCCCTCAATATCACTGACATTAAAATTTCCCTGAAGTATATCTGCTGCACTGATATATTTGAAATAGCCTCTTGCACTTCTGTAATTCAGATACAAACGGCCCGCATAATCTGTAGGAATATTGAATTTTCCCAATTCTATTTTCTCAACCCCCATCGCATCACCAACAATAGAAACCGTGTTTGTATTATTGTAAATACGCAGCATTTCCAGAGCAAGAGAAGGATAAATTACCCCTTCATACCGCATGATCAAAGGAACAGAACGTATCATTCCGTCTGAATCAGGCAGGTTATTCAAAAAACCGCTTGAATACAGATTATCCTGTAATATATCAATATTTAAAACCACGCCTTCAGGTTCGGGTATAGTATGATTATCTTGTAAGCCTTTTTCAATGAATACAGCCGGTATTACCGGTATATTTTCATGGGTTTTTTTATCAAATCTGAAAAAATATCCTCCTATTGTAGGGGTAGCAGCAAAGGTTTTTGCCAAAATCTTATCATAGTTGTCCAAATCTTTTACATCTGTTTTAAGCTGCGCAGCAATCGTATGGGGTGATGTTTTGTCAGGTTCCGCAAAGACGATATCCAAACCGATTATACCGGCTCCGGCATGACTTATTTTTTGAATCAGTTCAGATACTCTCAAACGTGACCACGGCCACTGTCCATATGCTTCAAGAGAGGATTCATCTATATCTACGATGACCACTTTTCGGCTTTGGGGAATATCCCCCCGTATCCGAAAAAACATATCACTGATCTCGGTATTGAGTGAAGAAACGACTTGCGGGGGGAAAAGATATACCCAAGACAGAAACAGTGCGAACAGTAAGACTATACTATACTTGGGCAGAGAACGAAACATACATTAAAAACGATAGAGTATACCTACAGTAACACCGTCAACACTTAACTTATGATATGTTGCAGGATCATAACTGTATAAAGTAGATTCTATATCAGCATCTTTTGCCAGAGAAGTATAGTCTGCAAATATTGAAAAGTTGTCTATAACACTATAGCTGATCCCGACTCCCCATTGAAATTGCGTACGATCCAATATTGTTTTGCCTATGACATCAGTATGTGCACCAAATCCACTATCCCCGGCAGAACCTTCCACCTTGACTTTTCCAAATCCCACAAGAGCATAAACACTGAATGTATCTGTGACAGGGTACTGTGGTTTTAAAAACATACTGTAGGAAGTTGTGTCAGAATAGTTTCTCTCAAAAAATGTCTTGGTAATACGGCTTTCAACTGCAAGATAGTCATTGAACTGGTATCCTCCTATCAGAGAAATACCGCCTGTTTCATCCTGCGTAGAAATATTATCAGCAAACCAGCTTGAATGGGTTGAATAAACTCTGTTATATATCAAACCGCTTCCCGCATAGAACTTAGGTAAGATGTTTGTGTTCAAAAGAGATGACTTCTTTTCCAAACGCAGCTCTTCACCTGCTGGGACAATATATGTCTTACCCTCATGCAAGACACTTATTTCACCCTTGTAGCACTTGAAAAGTTCATAAGTGTCTGCCAAAGCTGCACTAAAGTCAGTACCGCGTATTCCTATGGTTGAGGAAACAGTTTTTACTTTAAAGCGCTCTGGTGCCAGTTTGCCAATTTCCCCTGATACACTACGAAAAAAGCCCCGTTCAATATGCATATTGACAAGGCTGTTCTCTTTGGTGCCAAATCTGTAACGGTCAAATACAAAAGTAGAATTTGCCCCAATAGTTACAATGGTATTGTCTTTCAGTATCACTTTTACACGTGAGTTCTCCTGGGTAACAACCTTGTCTTTCACCTTGATCTTTGTACCCGTTTTTACCTGTACCGTAGTGAAGATACTGCGTACAATTTCTGCATTACCTTTAAACTTGCTTACATACCCGATATTTGACCAGACAAAGCTGCTCAAGATCATTAGCAACAATAAATTCCTCATCACTCTTTACTCCTCTTGTTTTTAAAATGACAATGGGCTATTTTACATATATTATCTAGAATCACAGCTTATCTTGTCTTGCAAACTACCATTTCAGAAGTGGATTCAATATTTTTCCAACGGGTCATAGCGAACAATTGCCGGTTTGGAAAAGTTTGGTACATCATCGTACGCAAAGACGGCATAGTACTTCTCCGTATCAAAAGCGGCAAAATTGTCATAGGTCCAGGTATCTTTTCCACCGTAAAGTTTCACACCGTCCATAAAGTGTTTTGGCGGATGGAAAGTATTACGTACGACATAATAGCCGCTGAGTGCTTCATCGTCTACTTTATCCCATGAAAGTTTGATCATCCTGTTCTCTTTGGATATCCTGACATTTTCTACCGGAGCAACCGGTGTTCTTCGTTTTTCAATATATTTGACAATCAGTTCAACATCATCCACCCATTTTGTAATACGGTTTTTTGCACCCAGTGCCGAAGTCGGTTTAATGACCAGTTTGAGTGTTTTCCCCTCCTGATGCATCTCATCCAGTACCTGTCTGGAAAGTGTATCAAAGTTAAAATATTGGCACTCTTTGCTGTTAAGGTCAGATTCTGCTACTTCATAACCGATATATTCTATTTTCTCACGGTTTTTGATATCTTCATAGGTTCCAACTTCATCTACTTCTACAAGTTCTACATAAAAGCGTATATCGGATTTTTTCTTGAAAGTATTTTTATTGCGTATACGCAAAGCGCACTGAATGATCATGGTTTTGTCATGTTCCGGCAGCTGGGAAAGGTCAAAATTGATATATCCGTAAACTTTATCGCCATTGGCATCAAAACCGCTTTGCAGTGTTCCCTCTTCCACTTTTTCTTTTGAAATTGTCGAAAACATTTCTGCGGGAAGCTTGATCTTTTCACTCTCTATTGTATATTTGATATCGAGCATCGGACGGTAGTGGATACCACCTCCGAATTTCCCGTAACCGATATCGAACTGCATCATTTGGGAGTCTTCCCCGTCCGGCAGATATTTCGGCCCGTCAATACGGAAAACAGCCTGTTTGTTTGCTATCTCTTCCTGAAGCTGTTTGCACTCACTTGCAGAGAAATCCCAGAAATTCCAGATACCCTGTGTCAGTTGGCGTGACTTGATCGCCTGTCCGATCGTTCCTTTGGATTCGGCATTCTCTACCTCATTGAAATCGGTAATTTCCGAGAAGCTTCCGTATTTAAGCAAAGAGAGGTCCCATTGTCCGAATTTTTCTATTTTTGCACCTACCCTGTTCATGGGGTAAAGATAAAAACGTGCCGCTTTGATAATAGCATTTTTAGGCAGAGCACTCAGGTCAAAACTGGCAACGGCATCACAGATACCCTTGGATTTGTTGATCCCCACAAAAAGAGAATTGAGCCCAAAGTGCGCACGATTCTGTTCCTGTGTATACTGTCCCACATAGCCCGTACCCTCTTTGGTTGCAAAGATCAGTTTGAAGAACTCGTCATCATCCAGCTTGGTTCGTACTTTGACTACCGGTGCAAAAGGTGATTTGTACCCTGTTGTTTTACTGACTGCCCGAATAGTATAGTGGTAATTGGTAGAACTTTCAAGGTCTTTGTCTACAAAGCTGTTCTCTCCGGCAATACCGACCTTCGTACGCTCATTACAGGCATCTTTGTCTTTGGTACTGCGGTAAATTTCAAAAAAGATATCATCCCTTGCCTCATACTTCCATATCAATGTCACAGAACTTGATGTTCGCTCTTCAAGAGTAAAATCTTCTACCCTTCTTGGTGCATAGGCAGAGTAGTTGATCACTTCCGAAAAGGTTTTGATGAGTGCCGGGATATTTTCATGGATACTCCCGCTCATACTCTTCATATAGTCTGGAATATTTTTGGTTCCCACTTCAACAACCAGTGCAATAATTCCTCTGGAGTAGTAATACTCTCGTCCGCTTCCCGAAATAAGATGTGCCGGCGGCTTGCCGCGGTGAATTCCGTATTTTCTTCCTGTGATCTTCTCAAATTCATCATTCATATTTGCCGCAATCACATTCATATCGGTCCCGTCAATCTCCGCTTCATGCTTAAATTTATGTGCGGGGAAAAAGACATTTCCCTGAGAGTGGTAATCTAATGCAATGGTAATATTTTCATGCGTATCAACAAACTCTTTAATGGCCCGGGTCTCCGCTTCTGAAAAAGGCTCTTCTCCTCCGTAGACATTGGAACTGGTATCTTTCTGCTTGACAAAACCGATGGAGAAATTCCGGTTCAAATCTACTCCGTATGTTCCATCATAATTTTTTCTGCGGTTCTTTCTCCAGAAAGAGAAGTGCCTGCGTGAATACTCATACCCGTCAGGATTGAGACAGGGCACCATGTAGATGGTCGATCTTTCCAACGCCTCTTCAAGCTCCGGGTCCACATCCTGGTTTTTTGCCACATGGTCAATGAACTTTAAAGCAAGTTCATGCCCGATCCACTCTCTGGCATGAATACTACCGGTGTATAGCAACGCCGGTTTTTCATCTGCTTTTTCCACATTTTTAGATATTTTTGCAAGGACGATATCACGCCCCTCATAGGTGGTACCGATCTTGATGATCTCAATAAGATCAGGGTACTGTTTCTCCATAGTATGAAGGAATTCCAGGCTTTCCTGGTAAGACATATATTGGTTTTTCATGATTGTTTATTCTCTTTAAATTCTATTCGTTAGATACATAAATTAATTCAATAGCTGTATTGAACTGATCTATAGACCGTTTTGAGGGGCACAAAAAGCACCCTCAAACATATTTAGAGTTTCTTTTTAAACTCTTTCCACTCTTTTTGCAGTTTTGTCAAAAGTTTCTTCTTGAACCATGAGATCTCTTCTACAATTTTTTCAGGTGCAGTCTCAAGCGCATGTACCAGTTCTGCTGTATCGAACTTGTCCATAATTTTTTCCGCTTTCTTCTTGCCTATTCCCTCTACGGAAGTCAAAAGTTTTTCAACTTTTTTTTCTGTCAGAACAATCATGTTTTCCTGTTCTGCACTCTCATTGGCTTCATCTTCATCATTGTAGTGAGGGTTGCTCTGTGCATGAACTTTTCTGACTGTATGTCCATAGTTGTCCTGAAAATTCCACTTCTCGCTTGGCCACTCCTCTTTGGTTCTATCCTCAGTCATCAGCATCGGATAGAGTGCATCAAGCTCATGCAGGTACATTTCACCCTCCTGGGTCACTTTGCTCTTCTTGTCAAGGAAGTAGGCACCGTCATAACTCGGCGTATAGCGTCCAAAGGTAATGTAGCGCAGTGTTCTAAGCACAGAAGCATCCATTTTGCCAAGCTCTTCCCAGTTGTACAGAGGAATGTTCGGCAGAGGGAATCTTCCGTTTGAGAACTTCCACATCAGGTACTGCCCTATCCAGTCTCGAATGTACGGGAAGGCAGCAAAGGCTGTTGCACACTCCAAAATACGGTATTTTCCATCTTCACCCACGGCAATATCACATGCCCAGTACTCGGCATTTGCCGCTTTGGAAACTTTGACTGCAAGGTCAAGCAGCTCTTTTGGCACATCCATATAGTCCATGCTTCCCCCCTGGGAAGTATTGGTCAGCCATTCTCCCTCAGGCGGTCTTCTCCAGAAAGCACATACAGGCTTGTGTCCTATGAGCATCACACGGACATCGGCTTCCATAGGAACAAAGTCCTGCATATAGACCGGGTGGTATTTCTTCTGTGCAAGCAGCGTATGCGCTTCCTGTGCAGAATCTACTTTGTGTACAAAATATCCTCCATAGTTTGACGGTCCGTAAGACTTTTTAATGATCTTTGGAAAATCCGTAGCATCAATAAACTTCTCTGCCTTCTTGTGATCATAGAAAATGTAGGTTTTAGGAATCGGTATATCATATTTCCATGCAAAACGCGTAACATTCTCTTTTGATTTGTTGGAGAACTGTGTATCCATAGAAGGGATAAACTGTACATGCGGCAGCTCTCTGGCAATTTCTCTAAAAGTCTCATAAGCTGTAGCAGGGATATTCCCGATAAGGATATCGATCTTTTTTCTTTTGACTTCTTTAATGAATCTTGCTTTGTCATTCTTCCAGTGGTATGTCACTACTTCAATTTTGTCCGGCCACCCTTTAAAGTTTGATTTGTCAAAAAATCTCAATACATAATCGAGATAAAGTAATCCTATTTTTGGTAATTTTTGCTGTTTTTTCTTTTTTGCCATCTGTTTCCCTTTGTTGAATTTTATTTTTGTGTTTTTCTATCTATCATATCTACAATCAGATCAATCTTCTTTTCGTTGAAGTTAAGTCCCATTTTCTCCTGCTCCGGTGTTGCAAAAGCAGGAATACCGTTTACCTCAAGCACCACATACTCTTCACGTTCAAGATCGTAGATAATATCAACTCCTGCAATATCCGTACCACAGACTTTTGCCGCTTTTTTGGCTATGTCGATTACTTCATCATCCGGTTCTCTCAAAAAGACCGATCCGCCGCTGGTTACATTGGTACGCCAGTCACTCTTGCTTGCCTTGCGTCCATAACAACCTACAAATTCTCCATCGACAATATCCACACGGAAGTCGGTATTGTCATATTTGACAAATTTTTCCACGTAGAAAAAACGAAGGTCCATCTGGTTGAGGAAAGGAAGCAGCATATCGAGTGTTTCCTGATTTTCAATTTTTGTCAGGCCGACACCACCCCATCCGTCTGTCGGTTTATAGACCATTTTGGTCCATTTATGCATAATACGCTCAAGGTGCTGCGTATCATCTCTGTGACAGAGTTGAAAATCAGGTGTGGCAATACCATGCTGCTGAAGCAAAAACGATGTCTGAAATTTGTCTTCCGTCAGGGCAAAGGCATCATAAGAGTTGATCATAGGAATCACTCGGTTAAGCGCCTGATACAAAAAGACCTGATACTGTGTCTGTTCTCCCGCATTGTAGGAGAAAAAAAGATCCAGTTTGTCTACTTTTATTTTCCCGTGATAAATGTGCCCTTTTCTGGCTACTGCCTGTCTCAAGTTAATATCTGTAACTGTTTCAATCTCTCTCTCTTTGAGCTTTTTAACAATCTTTTTCTGTATCTTCTCACCGCCGCCGTTACTGTACAGCCACATACCGATCTTTCTACCCATTCAATCAACCGTCCTTATAAGATTTAATCTCTTATTTTACTATGTTTTATTAAAATATCTTCAGAGAATTATTACAAAAAAGCAACAAAGCAATCACTTTTTGATTACTTATACACTGTGGGAGATAAAATGGGAAAGATGGATTTTACAGAACTCAAAAAAATTATCGAGATCAATTCCTGGACAAAAAACAAAGAAGGAGTAGACAGAAATGGAGAAATATTTGCCTACTGGCTGGAAGCACTCGGATACACACTGACACGCTATCCAAGAAAAGAGATCGGTGACCACCTCCATCTCACCTCCCCACACAAAGAAGGCAAAAAGCTTTTACTTCTGGGACATCTCGATACAGTCTTTCCTCCCGATACTTTTGAACAGTTCAAAGAGGATGAAGAGTGGATCTACGGCCCGGGTGTCTGTGATATGAAAGGCGGCAACTATGTGGCACTTCAGGCGCTAAGGAGTGTCCATAAAAAATTCGGCAAGATACACAATATCGACTTTTTGCTTGTCAGCGATGAAGAGACAGGCAGTGACGACAGCAAACATCTTTCTGCCAAACTGGCACAGGCCTATGACTACTGTATGGTATTTGAAGCCGCAGGTCTGCACAACGAAGTAGTCATAGGACGAAAAGGGGTCGGTACTTTTTTTATTGATATTAAAGGTATAGCGGCACATGCGGGTAACCATTACAGCCAGGGTGCCGATGCCAATCTTGAAGCAGCACTCAAACTGCAAAAACTTGTAGCACTTACCGATCTCGAAAGAGAGACAACTGTCAATGTCGGGAAGATCAACGGCGGTATCGGTGCAAATACCATTTCACCGGAAGCACACCTGACATTTGAACTGAGATACACCAATACCAGAGAAAGAGACAGGGTACTCAAAGCAATAGATGAAATCGTGGCAACTGCCTATGTAGAAGGCACTGAAGCAATACTTTCAGGAGGCATACAGAGAGATGTCATGCAATCCTCCCCTGAACAGATGACATTTATAGACAATATTAATGAATTATGTGACATCATTTTGCCTACAGAAAAGCGTGGAGGTGTAAGTGATGCAAACATCATCTCTTCACAGGGAGTTGCCACACTTGACGGCTGGGGACCTTACGGGGACGGAGACCATACCGTACACGAGCGGGCTTCCAAAAAGAGTTTTGAAGAACGTATCAAACTGGTCACTGAAATATTTGAACATTTTCTGGAAGGGAATATCTAGCCCTTCTTCATCAATATCAGATAGACCGCAACCGAGATACCCGCACTCCCCAGTATCATCAGCATAACCATCATCTGATAACGTACGGCTATAAGAGGATCAATCCCTGAAAGTATCTGCCCCGTCATCATCCCCGGCAGAGAGACAAGCCCCACGGCAAACAGTGAATTGATAATGGGAATAAGTGCCGCTTTGTAGGTATGTGCCCTTGCACTCTGATAGTCAAGGCCGTTTTGTATTTCACTTTCAAAGCGTTCTGCCGAGAGACTGACGGCATTCATAGCATTGGCAAAGACCATTCCTGCCAGCGGGATCAGAAAACGCGGTTCATACCACGGCGTAAGGTCAAGTACCCCAAAGATGATCATACTCAGTGTAAACAGACCTCCCAGAGCAATCGAAACAAATGCTTTCAGATAGAGTGAACTGTTCCGCTGTGCAATAGGACGCAGCGCAATGATACTCGCCGCAACCAGCATGACTGCAAGAATTAGGATTATCAAATATGATGAATTGCTGCTGAAAATATAGGTCAGTACATACCCTATCAGAATCAACTGTATCAGCATACGGATCAGGGCATAGGGTACGGTAAAGCTGTCTTTTGTCCAGCGGATATAGATGAGCATCATGATCGCTACAGGTATCATTGCCCATAAAAGGTCCATAAGTGCTATATGATATATGCTGCTTTTCATTCTTTCTCCTCTACATCTGCCAAAGTCAGGGCGAACAGTACATTTACGCCATGTGCTCTGAGTACTTTCTGCGCTTCCTGAAGGGTGATCCCCGTAGTCACAATATCATCTACGAGTATTACATCCACGTTGGGTTTTCCGGTATAGACAAACTCACGGGGATGCGCAAGCCTGTATTGCAGACTTTTGCCCGAATAGTTCACCCTGTTACGTGCCAGCAGTGCAGCATGCAGCGGTCTGGCCTCTTTGTACTTCATGGCATGTGTCAACTGTGCCACATGGGAGTAACCGTTTTTGACGACTTCATCAACCCCGACGATGTACACCTTCCCTTCATCATTTTCAACGAACTCTTTAATGAACGGTCTGAAAAAAAGCTTCCCCAGCTTTTTATAGACACGGTATCCTTCGGGTTTGTGTTTGGTATGCAGCAGTGACTCCAGTGTTGCATAGCGGAAAAAGCTGATGACATCCAGTGTACCTACCGTCCGTGTCTGCACGGTAGGTACGAAGAGTGTCTCCTGACATTGTCTGCATACCACATCAAAACTCAGTTTGGAACAGGAAAAACAACGCACCCTAGCGTCCTGTCAACCACATGATCAATGAGAGCACTGCTGAGACCAGCAGCATGGAAGTCAGGGGAATAAAGACAAAAGTATGCTCCCCTTCATACCTGATATCTCCGGGCAAATGCCCAAACCAGCCCAAAAATCCGAACTTGTAGGCAATGCCTGCAAGTATCAGCCCTGCTCCGACAAGTATCAGTGTATTTCCCATTATTATATCCTTTTATTAATCAATACTACTTGTTAATGATCTGTTCCAGTGCCTCCAATGCACCCAGAGGAAGTGCTATTTGGGCGCCAAAACTCTCTCTGGGGTTGATGCGTATCAGAGGGACATCAAAATGTGCTGCTACCTCTTCACTCATACGGCGTACAGTGGGAACAGCCGTACCTGCACCCATTTCTAGGACAGCCGGTTTTGCTCCGGCATCTTCCAGTTGGGCCAAGTACGCTTGCAGACGGCGGCTCTGGGCATCGGTACGGCCGCTCTCCCAGCTCCAGTCACCAAACATCAAAATATTCGGTCGTGCCAGTGCACCGCAGTCGGGACATCGGGGCAGAGGTTCCTGTGCTCTGAAATCTTCTGAAATTTCCAGATGTACCCCTTCGGCAGACCAGATTTTGCCTTGACAGTTTCGTGTACACTGCAAATAATGAATGGAACCGTGACACTCCATAATACGCGCATCTTTAAAACCTGCTTTTTGAAACTGTCCGTCTACGTTGGAGGTAAAAACAAAATGTTTATATTTTTTATACTTAGAGAGTTCAAGCAGTATCTCAAACCCCTGATGGGGAGTAGTCTTACGGTAAAGATGCAGTCTGTGGCCATAAAAAGCCCAGGCCAGAGCGGGGTCATTTTCAAACCATTCCGGATTGGCAAGCTCTTCAAAACGAAGCCCCAGCTCTCTAACCTTCGGATAGGCATTCCAAAACCCTTCCACCCCTCTGAAATCAGGCAGGCCGCTGTCCACTCCCATGCCTGCCCCCGCAGTAATGAGAATAGCATCGGCTTCTATGAGCAGTTGTTTGGCTTTTTGGAGATTGTATTGTATATTCATCCAAAAATTATAACATATAATTAAAGTACACTTTAGTTTTCGTGCTGCTCCACAAATGCTTCGTAGTTTCCTTCAAAATCAATGACCGAACCGTCTTCATTGAGTTTGATAATACGGTTGGCAAACGCATCAATAAGTTCTCTATCGTGAGAGACACAGATGACCCCGCCCTGATAGTTGTGCAGCGCTTCACCCAGCGCAACGATCGCTTCAAGGTCAAGGTGGTTGTTTGGCTCGTCAAGTACCAGGAAGTTGGCAGAGTCCATCATCATTTTTGAAAGCATGATACGGTGTTTCTCTCCACCAGAACAGGCGTTGATCTTCTTTTTCTGTTCTTCACCTGAGAAGAGCATACGTCCCAGTGTTTTTCTGATGTCATCAATATGCCATTTGGGGTCAAAACCCTGTATCCACTGGGGCAGTTCTTCATCTCCGGTGACCACATCGGTCGTATTTTGTGGGAAATAGGTAGTAGTAATGGTCTGTCCCCAGTTAAATTTCCCTCCATCCGCTTCCAACTTGCCCATAAGTATTTCAAGCAGGGTTGTTTTCCCCACACCGTTGGTACCGATAAGCGCAATTTTGTCACCCTTGTTGACTTTGAATGTCAAACCTTCAAAAACTTTCTCACCCTCATAGCTTTTGGAAAGATCCTGGACTTCAAGCACTTCATTTCCTATCTCTCTGTGCGGTTTGAACATAATGGACGGGTCTCTTCTGCTTGAGAGTTTGATCTCCTGTACATCAAGCTTGTCCAGCTGCTTCTGGCGTGAGGTTGCCTGCTTGGCTTTGGAAGCATTGGCAGAGAAACGTGCGATGAACTTTTCCAGTTCCTCTTTCTCTTTAAGCGCTTTGCTTCTGTCAGCCTGTGCCTGTTTTGAAATAAGATTGGCAGCAATATACCACTCATCGTAGTTCCCTGTAAATTCACGGATATTCTGAAAATCAAGGTCAAGAATGTGTGTAACGACCCCATTGAGAAAGTGTCTGTCGTGAGAGATGACAAGCAGGGTCCCTTCATGGCGTTTAAGCTCCTGTTCCAACCAGGCAATCGTTTCCATATCGAGGTTGTTGGTAGGCTCGTCCAGCAGCAGGACATCCGGTTTAAGGAAGAGTACCTGTGCAAGAAGGATCTTGAACTTGTCTCCACCGGTAAGAGAGCTCATAAGCTCTTCATGCTGCTCTACGGGAAAGCCCAGTGTTGTCAGCAGTTTTTCGATCTTGACATCACTTTCATAGGTCGGGTCTTCATCGGCGCAGATCATTTCAAGTTCTGCCAGACGGTTGTTGACCGCATCGCTCTCGAAATCACCTTCCATATAGAGTTTTTCTTTCTCTTTTTGGGCATCATAGAGTTTTTTGTTTCCGTAAAGTACGGCATCTTTGAGTGTAAAATCTTCAAAGGCATACTGGTTCTGTGAGAGCATACCCAGTTTGAGTCCGGGCTGAAGCTGTACTTCTCCGTCAGTGGGTTCTATCTCTCCTGCAAGAATTTTCATGAAGGTAGATTTTCCCGCACCGTTGGCACCGATAAGACCGTAACGTTTCCCTACATCCAAAGTGATGTTGATCTTGTCGAAAAGTACTCTCTTTCCGTAGCGTTGTGTTAAATTGACTGTACTTAGCAAATGTATATCCTTCTAGTTAGCTTTCTATAATTGCTGCAATTTTAGCATAAAGGTCTGAAAGTGAAAACGCGATTCTCTTTTCTAGTTCACTGTCTCAACCAAGCAATTCAACAATCTTCTCTATAGGCCGTCCAATCGCTGCCTTGCCGTCTTTGATAACCACAGGTCTTTCGATAAGCTTTGGATGTTCAGCCATTGCTTCAATGAGTTTCTCCTCATCTTCAACCTCTTTAAGTCCAAGTTCTTTGTAAATATCTTCTTTGGTACGCATCAGTTCACGTGCAGAGATACCAAGCATTTTCAATACCTCTTTGATCTCTTCTTTGCTTGGAGGGGTATCAAGATACTTTACGACTTCCGCTTCTACACCCTTTTCTTCAAGCAGTTTTGCCGCATTTCTTGATTTGCTGCATCGGGGATTGTGCCAAATTGTTACTTTACTCATATCTGCATACTCCTTTTTATGAATGTGGATCCAACTCTTTCGGGATCTGCCTGCTTGTCTGGGCTCCCAGCTCTTTAAGCTGCTGCACCTGTCTGACAAGGTTTCCTTTACCGTCACTGAGTTTGTTTTTTGCCGCAGAAAAACTGCTTTGAACTGCATCTATCTGTTTTGAAATTTTAATAAGATCTTCGGAGAAACGTACAAATTTGTCATACATTGCACCTGCTCGCCTTGCGATCTCTTGTGCATTCTGGTTCTGCCGTTCATATTTCCAGACATTCTCCACTGCCCGCATGGCAACCAGCAGTGTCGTCGGTCCGACCAGAAGAATCTTCTTTTTGAACGCATTGTCATAAATGCTGCTGTCATGTTCAAGCGCTACAGCAAGTGCCCCCTCGATGGGCATGAACATAAAGATGAAATCCAGCGTATTGACCTCTTTGAGACGCTCATAGTTTTTATTTGCCAGACTCTCAATATGCATCTTGATAGAGTTCAGGTGTGCACTCAGATGTACTGCCCTGTTCTCTTCATCTTCTGCATTGACATAACGTTCATAAGACAGCAGGGAGGTTTTTGCATCAATGATCAAATCTCTGTTATCGGGCAGATGCACCACTACATCAGGACGAAGCAATTCTCCTTCATCGGTATGCAGACTGACTTCCCGTTCAAATTCAAATCCTTTTCGCAGACCCGAAGCTTCCAGTACATGTTCCAGTACCATCTCTCCCCAGACACCCTGCTGCTTGCTTTCACCTTTAAGTGCATTGGTCAGGTTAATGGCATCTTTACTGATTTTCTCGTTAAGTTCCTTAAGTGACTGAATCTCATTTTTAAGAACTGCCCTGTCCCGGCTTTCGGTATTGTATGTTTCGGAAACCTGTTTTTTAAACTCTTCTATCTGTGTCTGAAGCGGCTTGATCATACTGTCGATGTTCTGCTTGGAAAATTCTGCAAACTTTTCCGAATTACCCTCAAATATCTGTTTTGCCAGACGTTCAAATTCACTCTTAAGCTCTTTTTTATGCTCCTGCATCATTTCCAGTTTGCTTGAGGTATGTCTGTTTTCAGCCTCCAGTTTCATCAGAAGTCTTGCATTGTTTACCTGATATTTATGGTTGTCTTCCTGTAACTGTTCAAAACGCTCCTGCAATGCTTTATGTTCGTGCGAAAGTGTCTCATGTGTCTTTTCAAGTGCTTCAAGTTTTGCCTGGGTCTGGCCCAGTTCTTTTTCCAGAGCACCGTTGGCAGCCTGGAGCATACTGACATGCTCTATCTTTTGGGCAAGCTCTTTTTTAACCTGGTCAAAATGCTGTAGTTCCTGTGCCTGTCCGGCATTGGTTACCTTTGCATTCTGAAGCTCTTTTTCCAGTGCCTCTATCTTAATACTTTTTACTCTGTCAACTTCAATACTTTCGGCAAGCCGGTCTGCCAGAGTCTTTGCCTTGGTTGAGAATATGACAACCACAAGGACAATAATTAAAAGTACTACCGCCGCTATACCCCCGATGAACATTAAGTTCGAATCATTCTGTATTGCTTGAAAAATTTCCTGCATTTTATCCTCTTATCTCATCATACTCTTTAGGTGCCGGACACAACATACTTGCTTTTTTCAACGGCCCGTTTCCATATTTTATATTTTTAAATACGATCTGTACTTTATTGTCCAGTTCATCATAATATGCCACACTCTGCAAACGTCCTTTTCCATCTGTCTGAATCGTATAGCTTTTACCCTGATAATGGGCAACATAGATATTTTTACTATGCTCTTTTGCCTTTTTGACAATTTCACTCAAGTTGAATCCTTGGGAGATCAGATAGATAGAAACCTGTTCCAGATCGTGATCTACCACCGTTAAAGCTTCTCCGTCCGTGCATACCTCTTTTTTTGTCGGTTTATTGTATTCCCATTTCATCAAAGTAGGCTTGGAAAAACGTATTTTGCCACTATAATCGATGATTTTCTTCTTTGGATTGGTGATCCTCTGCGTAAACTTTGCCGTAAAATGATCCGGTAACGAAATACCGCCTGCGTACAGTGCAATCGCCATTGTCATACTTACAATAATTTTTCTCAAATTGTTTCCTTTTTTATGCTTCAAAATATACCAAAATCTCACTTGCTAAGGGTTAATATCTGTCATATTGTCATAAAATTGTGAAAGCCTTGTGAGGCTTATAGATAGCATAACGGTTTATTAATCACTTTTTGGGTAAAATTGACCCACTTTTATTAAAGGCTAGCGTAAATCATGATTAAATCTGTACTAAAAATCTTTGGCACACAAAATGACAGGATTGTCAAAAGCTATCTCAAACGAGTCAACAATATCAATATACTGGAACCGACCTATGAACCAATGAGCGATGAAGCGCTGAAAGAAGCATTCAACGCACTCAGAGAATCGGTAAAAAACGGAGAGAAAAGTCTCGATGATGTACTCTATGACTCTTTTGCCATTACACGGGAAGCCAGTAAACGTGTTCTGGGACTAAGACACTACGATGTACAAATGGTAGGGGGCATGGTGCTGCATGACGGCAATATTGCAGAGATGAAGACAGGTGAAGGTAAAACACTGGTTGCCACACTTGCCGTTGCACTCAATGCTATGACAGGCAAAGGTGTCCATGTCGTTACTGTCAATGACTACCTTGCCAAAAGAGACTCCGACGAAATGGGTCTGCTTTACAAATTTCTCGGTTACAGCGTAGGATGTATTACTACCGATATTCAGGATGATATGGGGCGAAAAGCGCAATATGATGCAGATATTACCTATGGTACGAACAACGAGTACGGATTTGACTACCTGCGTGACAATATGAAGGTGCGACAGGAAGAGAAGGTACAAAGAGACCACCATTACGCCATCGTGGATGAAGTCGACTCCATTCTCATTGATGAAGCAAGAACACCGCTGATCATTTCCGGTCCGACACAGAGAGACCAGAACCACTATGCCAGAGCAGATGCCATTGCCAAACAGATGGAACGCGGAGAGAAGATCGAAACCCGACCGGGCGAAGATGAAAAGACTACCGGTGACTTCATTGTTGATGAGAAGAACCGAACCATTATCATGACCGAACAGGGCTTGCAGAAAGCACAGGATCTCTTTGAGGTGGACAACCTCTATTCTCTGGAAAATGCTGTACTTTCCCATCACCTTGACCAGGCACTCAAAGCACACTATATTTTTGAAAAAGATGTTGACTATGTCGTACAGGACAATGAGATCATCATTGTTGATGAATTTACGGGAAGACTCTCAGAGGGAAGAAGATACTCCGAAGGATTGCACCAGGCACTTGAAGCCAAAGAGGGTGTAGAGATACAAGAAGAGTCCCAGACACTGGCTGAAATTACCTATCAGAATTACTTCAGACTGTATGAAAAACTCTCAGGAATGACCGGTACGGCTCAGACAGAAGCAACCGAATTCTCCCAGATATACGGACTGGAAGTAATCTCCATCCCGACAAATGTACCTGTAGAAAGAATAGACAGAAACGACCTTATCTATAATACAGAAAGAGAAAAACTCGATGCCGTCGTACGCAAAGTACGTGAGTACCATGACAAAGGACAGCCTGTACTTATCGGTACGGCTTCCATTGAAAAATCAGAAATGATCCATGAAAGACTCAAAAAAGAGAAGATCCCGCACAATATCCTCAATGCAAAGAACCACGCACAGGAAGCAGAGATCATTAAAAATGCCGGACAGAAAGCAGCTGTAACCGTTGCAACCAACATGGCAGGACGTGGGGTTGACATCAAGATAGACGATGAAGTCAGAAGTCTTGGGGGCTTGGCTATTCTGGGAACAGAAAGACATGAGAGCCGCCGTATCGACAACCAGCTCAGAGGACGTTCAGGCCGTCAGGGTGACCCGGGAGAGAGCCAGTTCTTCCTCAGTCTCGATGACAATCTTCTGAGAATCTTCGGCGGAGAGAAGATCAGGAACATTATGAACAAACTGGGTGTAGAAGACGGTGAATACATCGACTCCAAGATCGTTACCCGTTCGGTTGAAAAAGCTCAGAAAAAAGTGGAAAATCAGCATTACGAATCACGTAAACACATTCTGGAATATGATGATGTCGCCAATCACCAGAGAAAAGCGATCTATGCTTTCAGAAACCAGCTGCTTGATCCGGAATTTGATATTGATGCAAAGATCAAAGAGAACCGTGCAGAATATGTCAAACACCTGCTTGATGAGTGTGAGATCTTTGAAGGTATGCCAAAAGAGGATTACAATGTAGAAAAACTGGCAGCACTTATCAAAGAAGAGCTTCGTATAGAGGTTGATCCTCAGTACTTTGAAGACAAAGAGGTCGAAGAACTTGCAGCCATGATCACAGAGATGATGGAAAATATTTATGAAGAGAAGATGTCCCAGCTTGAACCCGAACAGAGACAGGAGATAGAACGTATTCTTTACCTTCAGGTACTTGACCCTCAGTGGAGAGACCACCTTTATGAGATGGATGTACTCAAAACAGGTATCGGCCTGAGAGGCTACAACCAGAAAGATCCTCTGACCGAATACAAGCAGGACAGCTACAAACTCTTTACTGATCTTGTTCAGCGTATCAAGCTTGAAGCGGTTAAAGTACTGCATCTGGTGCAGTTCGACTTCACTTCACCTGAAGAGGAAGAAGCAGCCATTGAACAAATAAGAGAAGAGCTTGAGAGCGAAGTGGCAGAGAGTACACTCAACCAGTCTTTTGAAGAGGGCGAAATTACCGAAGACTCTGAAAAACTCAAACCGATCACCGGTACCAAAAAACCTAAAAGAAATGACCCGTGTCCTTGCGGATCAGGTAAAAAATATAAAAACTGCTGTGGACAGAGCGGACCTAAAAAAGGTCTTTTGGCCTAAATGTCCGCAGCAACACTACAGAAGATCTCTTCCAACAAAAAATTTGTAGGAAAGATCATTCGGCACTATCTGAAATACGATAAAGAAAATCCTTTTATTTTTATCTCCGCACTGCTCGCTTTTCTCGGAATTGCCGCAGGTGTCATGGTTCTGATGATCGCCATGGGTGTCATGAACGGTACACAGCAGGAGTTCAGCAAAAAACTTTTTGTAATGAACTATCCTCTGACTGTTTTGCCTATTGAAGAGAACAGTGTCAATGACAAACTCATTCAGACACTTTCCCAAAAATTTCCAAAGCTTAAATTCTCTCCCTATTACAGTACACAGGTCATTACAAGAAATGACGGTGCCGTACAGGGGTCACTGCTTTACGGTGTAGACTACAACAAAGAGAGTCAGATCAATACGATTTTCAAACAGGCCAGAGGCAATGGAAAAAGTAAATTCAAAGTTGTCATAGGAGAAGGCCTCTCTTTTGAAATGAATGCGATGAAAGGTGACAAGGTCACACTCTATTTCTCAGAACAGACTGCCGCAGGTTTTGGTACGATGCCTTTGCAGAAACGCTTTATTGTAGACGGAGTATTCAAATCGGGTCTGAAAGCCTATGACAAAGCCATTATGTATACGACACTTGAAGCATTTGAAAAACTGCTTAAAAGAAAAGACGGTTTCTATGACGGTCTGCATATCTACAGCAAAGACCCCATGAAAGATATAGATACCATCCGTCAGGCACTCCCTCCCTCTGTTGTTATTGAGGGATGGTGGCAGCAGAACGGAAACTTTTTTGCCGCAATGCAAATGGAAAAGAAGGCTCTTTTTCTTGTCCTGCTGTTGATTATCCTGGTAGCCTCTCTCAATATCATTTCCTCTCTCCTGATGACCGTCATGAGCAGAAGATCGGAAATTGCACTCATGCGTACCCTGGGTGCCACAAAAAAAGAGATACGTGCCATTTTCTTCAGACTGGGGCTCATCATAGGTGCAGCCGGGATCATGGCCGGTACACTGGCAGGAGCATTGGGAATATGGGTACTCAAAACTTTTGATATTATCTCTATGCCTGAAGATGTCTACGGTACCAGTAAACTGCCCATAGATCTGATGATGAGTGATTTTGGTCTTATTTTGCTGGGTACCGCAGTGATTATCCTGCTCTCTTCACTCTACCCTGCAAAAAAAGCGGCACAGACCGATCCTCTCACTGTCCTTAGGAACGAATAGTTTACGGTGATACCCTGTTTTGGGGGATGGTTACTGTTTCTACTGTCGGAACCGTTATT
>Ga0256843_1000787_pt1 | contig 26291 bp, 21 predicted proteins | sample AlvinellametaG_FD_191572 | JGI IMG/M metagenome (GOLD analysis project Ga0256843, IMG submission 191572) | Pompeii worm associated microbial communities from hydrothermal vent at the East Pacific Rise, Pacific Ocean - Alvinella | ecosystem: Host-associated > Annelida > Integument > Unclassified ... | reverse complement strand
TGTCAAAGAGATCTATGCAAGTGAACTTAGTTTTTATGATACACAAAAGGCCTCTTATGTAGGGCTTAGAGATGACTTCATAGCAAGTGCACGACTTGATAATCTTCTCTCCTGTTATGTTGGAATGTTGGCTCTTTGCAGTGTGGGTGATGAAAAACCTATGCTTTTTATAGCAAGTGACCATGAAGAGGTAGGAAGTGAGACCACAAGCGGGGCAGGGGGAAGTTTCCTAGAAGCTACTCTCAAGAGAATGTTTGGTGATTATGAAGAGTATATGCAGATGGTGAGAAGTTCACTGATGATAAGTGCAGACAATGCCCATGCTATCCATCCAAACTACCCATCCAAACATGATGCAAAACATGCACCTTACATTAACAAAGGTGTCGTCATAAAAGTAAATGCAAATCAGCGTTATGCGTCAAACTCTGAGACGATAGCAAAGTTTATGAGAGTGGCAAAAGAACTTAATCTACCTCTGCAGGAGTTTGTAACAAGAAGTGATATGGGGTGTGGCTCTACCATTGGTCCTATCACGGCAACACGCATAGGAGTGGACACCATCGATATTGGGCTACCTACCTATGCGATGCACTCCATCAGAGAATTGGCAGGGAGTGATGATGCACACTCTTTGTATAAGATCTTAGTTGGTTTTACTCTTTAGATGTCTACTATAACACCAGAGGAGTTAAATCTTCTCATAGAGCAGACATACAAAGTAGAAAATGAGTTCAATGAGCTCAAAAGTTCCTACTCCCATCTGCAAGATACCGTCGAAAAGCTTGTGGAGTTTATGCCAAACGCAGTCTGGATACTCAACAGTGACAATACGGTATTTTTACAAAATTCCTATGCACGAGATCTCTATAAGCTTCTAAAAGAGCTGAAATACAGAGACAAAGAGTATGAGATAGAATTCGAATCACACTCTTATCTTGTAAAAAGTTCCGCATACAAAGACAAAGTTATGCTCAGTGTCACTGATATCACAGAACAAAAAAGAAGGGATAATCTCGTGACTATGGGACAAATGGCAGCACACCTTTCTCATGAGATTCGCAACCCCATTGGAGCGATCTCTTTAATGAGCTCAACTTTGAAAAAAAGAGTTATTCCAGAGAATATTCCCATTGTCGAAGAGATACAAAAATCTGTGAGCAGGATTGACAGGATCATAAAAGCTACTTTGATGTTTTCCAAGGGTGTTGTTGCAAAAAAAGAGCAGTTTTTATGGAGTGTGCTTCGAGAATCCATTGATATGTCGATCAAATATTATGACTATTCAAAAGAGATAAAATTTATCTTTCCTGACGATGATTTTTCACTAAATGCAGATAAGGATCTGCTTGAAATGCTCTTTACAAACCTCATAATAAACGCAATAGATGCGATAGAATCCGATGATGAAGATGAGGGTACCATAGAGATAAAACATTTCTATGATAAAGGGTATCATATATTTCAAATCTTTGATACTGGTGTTGCTATTGAAAATAAAAATGAGCTCTTTGAAGCCTTTAGAAGTACGAAGATCAAGGGTAATGGACTGGGGTTGATTCTCTCTAGACAAATAGCTCAGGCACATGATGGAAATGTTAGATTGTGTGATAAAGAAACGAAATGTTTTGAGATAGAGCTGCCTCAAGTGTGAAGAAAAGTGATGCATCGAATTTCAACGTGAATTAGCGGCTGTTTTAGTGCGATTTATACACTTTGTTAGCTTATTTTAATTACAATATCTTTTTTTAAAAGGAATACTATGAAAAGACTCTTATCCTTCATTGGTTCAATGAAGACGATGGCAATTTTAATGCTAATTTTTGCATTTTCAATAGGCTATGCAACAATAGTCGAAAATGATTATGGCACGATGACTGCCAAAGCTGAGATTTATAATGCACAATGGTTTGAAGTACTACTTGGACTTTTGACGATTAATCTTATCTATAATATTTTTCATTATAAGATGTACACATTGAAAAAAGCTCCTATATTTATCTTTCACGTCGCATTCATAGTTGTACTTATTGGTGCGGCAATTACAAGATTTGTAGGTTATGAAGGAACTATGCACATTAGAGAGGGAATGACCTCTAATACAATGCTGAGTTCTGATCCATACATCATGATAAAAGCTCAAGATATGCAGAATAAGGCTGAATTTGATAAGATATTGTATCTTTCAAAAAGAGGTGGCAATGATTTTGAACATACTTTAAAAGTAGGTGATAAAAAAGTTGATGTAAAACTTCTGAAGTATATTCCAAACGCAGTTGAAACACTTGTAGCAGATAAAAACGGTAAGCCAATAGCAAAACTAATGATCACTGGTGGTGGTGCAGGAAAACCTGTTGCTCTTGAAGAGGGTAAATATTATGATGCAGGTAATTTTGTACTTGATTTTAATTCAGGTATGAAATTTGACAAACCGACAATTGCTCTTTATCTCAAAGACGGTAAATTGCTTATGAAGCATGATATGAAACTTTCATATCTAAAAATGGCAGACCGTTCACAAGGTAGTCTTGATGCAAATGATGCAGAAACAGTAAATAAACGTACTCTATACTCAACAGAAATGGGTGGTTTCGTTCTACGTGACTTTATGCTGCATGCTAAGAAAGAAGTAGTAACAAACACATCAACACTGCTGCGTGCTTCTGGTGTAGATGCATTGAAATTTCTAGTAGATGTAGATGGTAAACGCAGTGAGTTCTTAGTATATGGACAAAAAGGAATGCCAGGAGCACCTAGTACAGTTGTACTTAACGGTGTAAATGTTGCAATATCTTATGGTTCAAAAGTGATTACACTACCATTTAAACTTAAATTGGTCGATTTCCAGCTTGACCGTTATCCTGGTTCTATGAGTCCTGCCTCTTATGCAAGTGAAGTAGAACTTATTGATCCTAAAAATGGAGTAGATATGCCTTATAGAATCTATATGAATCATATTTTAGATTATAAGAACTACAGATTTTTCCAATCTTCTTACGATAGAGATGAAAAAGGTACCGTTCTTTCTGTAAATCACGATCCAGGAACACTTCCTACTTATATCGGATATGCAATGATGGCATTTGGAATGTTCTGGGTTCTTTTCTCTCGTAAATTTAGATTTGGACAACTTTCCAAAAAAGCCAGAAAAGCAGCTGAACGTAAAATAGTTCCTGCACTTTTGGCAGTAGGGATCCTTTTTGCAGGTACAACACCTTCTAAAGCAGATGAACTTGATCCTGCTATTAAGACTATTTTATCATTCAACAAAGAGCATGCTCAAAAATTTGGAACATTGATCGTACAGGATGCGAAGGGTAGAATGAAACCGATAGATACACTCTCTACTGAAATTCTTGCAAAGATACATAGAAGTGCATCATTGAAAGTCGGTGATGAGAAGTTGACAGCGAACCAAGTTATCTTAGGAATGATGATACGTCCTGATATCTATAAGCAGATAAAACTTATTCGTACAGGGTATAAAAGCATTAATAAAGCTATTGGTGTAGCAGAAGATGCAAAATATGTATCTTTCTCACAATTCTTTCAAGATGCGGTCAATATTCGTGGTTACAAACTGGCTTCCATTGTTGATGAAGCGGCAAGAAAAGCTCCTGCAGATAGAAATCAACTGGATAAAGATGCTCTAAAAATTGATGAGAGAGTCAATGTCGTTTACATGGTATTTACAGGTTCATTATTGAAAATATGGCCAAAACCAAATGATGTAAACAACAAATGGTATGCAACTATCGATGCACTGCAAAAATTTTCAAAAGAAAATGCGCTTAAGGTCAGAGAGCTGGCATTGACCTATTTTACAGATGTTGATGCATCTTTAAAAAGTGGAGATTGGTCTGCAAGTAATACAGCACTTGACAATATAGCGAAGTACCAAAAAACTTATGGTGCAGCGGTCTATCCTCCTGCTGGAAAGATTAAGGCTGAGATCTTTTACAACCACTCTAATGTTTTTGAGATTTTATGGCCACTATACTTTGTAGTAGGTTTTGTACTTTTAGTTCTTAGTTTTATCAAGATCATAAAACCAAAATTCCAAATGGATAAAATTACTAAACTTTCATTAGGGCTTTTAGCATTGTTCTTTATAGCACATACTGCAGGTCTTGCACTCCGTTGGTATATCTCAGGACATGCTCCTTGGTCAAATGGTTTTGAGTCTATGACCTATATCGCATGGGCTACTGTTTTGGCAGGTTTTATCTTCTCAAAACAGTCACCTATCACGTTGGCTTCGACATCAATCTTGGCTGGGCTGATTTTGTTTGTAGCACACTTGAGCTGGATGAATCCACAGATCACGAACCTTGTACCTGTTCTTAACTCTTACTGGCTCTCTATTCATGTTAGTATGATTACGGCATCGTATGGTTTCTTAGGTCTCGGTGCACTTTTAGGTTTCATTACACTATTGCTGTATATCTTTGGAAATGGAGCAAATCGTGAGCAGATCGCACTTTCAATCAAAGAGTTAAATGCGATTAATGAGATGAGTCTTCTTATTGGTCTTGTGATGCTTACTGTAGGTAACTTCTTGGGCGGTGTCTGGGCAAATGAGTCTTGGGGACGTTACTGGGGATGGGATCCAAAAGAGACATGGGCACTTGTAACGATTTTAGTCTATGCTGTAGTTGTGCATTTACGATTTATCAAGTCAGTATATAACCAATTTAACTACAGTGTGATTTCTCTTTTAGCATTTACATCAGTGCTTATGACATACTTTGGCGTGAACTACTATCTTGCAGGTATGCACTCATATGCAAAAGGTGATCCTGTTCCGATTCCTGATTTTGTGCCGGTTACATATGCCATTGTATTTGTCATAATCATTTTGGCATTTAGAAACAGAAAGATAGCATAGTAAAGGAAGGGCGTGGAGTTTTCAGGTTTTAGTAAAAAAACACTCCCTTTTTTAGAGTCAATTCGACAAAACAATAATAAAACATGGTTTGAAGCTCATAAAGATGAGTATGAAAAACTGATTTTAAACCCATCTCGTGCTTTTGTAGAGGAGATGGGTGAACACCTCCAAGCACTTGAACCCACTATAAACGCAGTACCAAAGATAAACAAATCACTCTATAGAATATACCGAGATACCAGACGAATGGGAGCGAACAAAGAGCCTATAAAGTCACGAATCGGCATAATATTTTGGCAGGGAAGCGGCAAAAGGATGCAAAGTTCAAGTTTTTACCTGCATTTTTCTCCTGATGAACTCTTTGTAGCAGCAGGTGTGAGATGGTTTGAAAAACCGATGCTCGATGCCTATCGTGAATATATCAAAGATGATGCTAAACGCAGTGAGCTACAAAAGATCATAGAGCATTTGAACAGCAAGGGTTACTCTATCATAGAGAAGGGTTATAAACGTTATCCACGAGGATTTGATAAAGAGATGTCCAATGTCGAACTGAGTCTTTATAAAGGGATGGCTTCATACAAGGTTCTTGATCCGCACTTGATAGAACAAGGAGATGAACTGATAGATACTTTGTATAAGATATATGAAGATATGCTCGTGATGCAACAGTTTATGTATGAAGTAAGTCTGCGGGTTCAAGATGAGTAATCTATTTGACTTTGAACTGCCTGCTTTGGATACAGAGAACTTTACTACGCTCTTAGAAGAGAAAAATGTTACTATCAAAAGGATCGTCAGCAATACCCTCAAAACCCCTCAAACATTTTGTCAAGCTGAAGATGAATGGGTCGTTGTATTAAAAGGTTGTGCAAAACTTGAAATTGATGGTATAGTACATAAACTAAAAGCAGGTGAGCATATCTTTATCCCTGCCAAGACAAAACATACTCTGCTTAAAACAAGGCAGGTCGTTGTTTGGCTTGCAATTTACATAAAACAGGATAACGAGTGAAAAAAGAGGCGATAATACTTTTGAATATGGGCGGACCGAACAATCTTGATGAAGTAGAGATGTTTTTGAAAAATATGTTTGCCGATAAAAACATTCTTACTATGAAGAGTAATCTTGTGAGAAAGATAGTAGGTGGACTTATCGTTTTTAACCGTGCAGAATCTTCTCAGGAGATATACCGTGAACTAGGTGGAAAATCACCTCTTGTGGGACATACGAAAAATCTTGTGGCAAAGCTGCAAGAGAGAGCAGGCGATAATGTCATCGTAGATTTTGCCATGCGTTATACACCTCCTTTTGCCACTGAAGTGATAGAGCGATTAAATAAAGAGGATATTGACAAGATATATCTTATCCCTTTATATCCTCAGTACTCAACTACTACGACGAAATCATCTTTGGAGGATTTCGAAGAGGCTTATCACAAGAGCAAAGGTGATGCGCTGCTTATAGAGATCAAACACTTCTTTGAAAATGAGACCTACAACAGAGCTATTATTGAAAGTATTAAAGAGAGCGTAAATGATGCTGAATATCGTGATTTTGACATCATTTTTTCAGCACACGGACTTCCTAAAAAAATAGTAGCCGCAGGTGATGTGTATGAAAAACATGTAAATCGTCATGTTGAGATACTCAAAGAGATGATGCTTCAAGAAGGTATGGCATTTCATGATGTGCATTTGGCATACCAGTCAAAAGTAGGTCGTATGGAGTGGTTGAGCCCATCACTTGAAGATAAGCTCAAAAGTGTGCGAAACAGAGGTGTGGTGATCTTTCCTATTGCGTTTACCATAGATAACTCTGAGACAGATTTTGAACTTGGTGTTGAGTACAAAGAGATAGCTGAGGAGTTGGGATTTAAAGAGTACCGAGTATGTAAATGTCCTAATGACAGTGAGCTCTTTGTGGATGCTTTGATCGAGATATATGAGAAGATGAAGTCATGAAAAAGATAGTTATATTTGATATGGACGGGACGCTTATCGACTCTAAGAAAGATATAACTATCTCTATAAACTATGTACGAAAAAAAAATCATAATCTACCACCTTTGAGCGAAGAGTTCATAGTCGAGTCGATAAATAAAGAAGTACGTAATCTTCCAAAACTTTTTTATAATACACAAACCTATGAAGCACGTGACAGAGCACTGTTTGAAAAACATTACAAAGAGCAATGTATTGAAAATCCTTATCTCTATGATGGTGTTTTGGAACTCTTGGAAACATTGAAGAAAAATGGTGTTTTTCTTTCAGTAGCGACAAATGCACCAACACTTTTTGCCAAAACAATGCTCTCTCATCTTAATGTTGCATCTATGTTCGATGTTATCATTGGTGCAGATGAAGTTGAACATTCCAAACCAGATCCTGAGATGATAAATCGTATCTTGTCATATTATAATTACAATGCACAAGAGGATAGAGCATGGATGATAGGTGACAACTCAAAGGATATGCTCAGTGCTAAAAATGCAGGTATCGAAGCCATCTTCGCCATATGGGGATTTTCTGCTCATGGAGAGTATCCTGTAGTCGTTAAAAGGCCAGAAGAGGTTTTAGATATAGTTTTATAAAAAATTATGATAAAATATCCTAACTTAAGGATATGTAATGTTTGATAGTGACTTATTGATAGCTTTTGGCCTTATGGCTCTTTTGTTTTTAAGACAGATAGCAATCTTAAAACAACCAAATAAAATTAACTACGCCCCGCTTATGCTGGGTATTGGAACGATCAGTAGTATTGTCCATTTTATGATCCATCCGCATAGTGATGATGTCTTACTCCTTGCGCGGGAGTCTCTCTTTCCTCTTCTTGTTGCTGTGATTTTATATATTATCATGAACATTCTACATCAAACGCAAGAGTCTCTGTATGCACGCACACAAGATGAATCGAGCACTGTTTTGGTCGATGAGATCGCACAGTTGAAAAACTTTATACTTGAACTTGAAAAAAGAATGACCGAAGCACAGAACAACAGTGTCCAAACGCAGCAGGAGATTCGAGAGAAATTTATTGAAGATATTCGTGCTCTTGACTCCATAGAGGCAAATCAAAAAACATTTTTAAGTAAATTCTCTCAACTGCAGGAGTGGCATGAAGATGTTAAAAGATCTTTTGTATACTTTAGTGAAGAGCAACTTCCAAAACTTGATGATGTGGTACACAAACACATAGACATTTTACGTATTTCCGAAAAAGATCACTATAACAAACTCCAAGAACTTCTTAAAAAGGCCGTTGAGAGCAGATTTGGAATCTCTGATGATATACGTGATGTACAGATGAAGCTTGATAGATTGAATACTACGGCGAATAATATCGCTCAAAAGATCGTCAGTGAGACTACAGGACAACTCTCAAGCGTTGTAAAGGATTTTGAAAAGGAGATGCTTCTTTTAAAATCAAACGCAGGTGTTATCTCGACCTCTTTACATGAGAGCGAGAACAGACTTGTAAATATTCGTACGCAAAGTGAACTGATAATGAAGCAGATGGTGCTTTCATCCAAAAAGATGGATGAATTGAGTGCAAAGAACAGTGAACTTGGAGATCTCTTTTTGGAAACCAAGATTTTACTTGATGAGATACAAAGCATAAAATCAGATTATGTAAAATCACAGGCACAGCTGAGTATTTTAGCAAAAGAGCTCCATCAAGAAAAAGAGAAAGAACTAAACGCAGTGGGTGAAAAGTTTCAACAGCTCTCGGATGAACTCTCTAAAAAGATAGAGACCTCGTTGGATGAACTTCATAAACATTATCATGTAGTCGGTGAAAAGATAACAAACGAGGCGAATTTATTGGCAAAAAAAGCACAACTACAAAAAGGATATTTTGAACTTGACGAGTAGTGTTTTTAAATTTAATTCCTTTTAATGAAAACCTGATATAATAAATATACAAGTAAAAATTATAAGGAAAATTAATGAAGAGAAGAGATTTTTTTAAAACTTCAATTGTAGCTTCGGCTGCAATACTCGGCTCTACATCTTTATCTGCAGGTGAAACACATCAACCTGTAGACGGAAGAGAAGTAGCGAAAATGGCGTTTCCTGAAAAGCGTCCACTTATTACATATTCAGATAGACCACCGTTACTAGAGTCACCTAGAAGTACTTTCTCAAGAGGAATAACAGAAAATGATGAATTTTTTGTTAGATGGCACTTACCAGATATCCCAACACATATCGATACAGAGTTATATACTATTAAGATCAATGGTTTAGTGGAGAAAGAGTTAGAGATCTCAATAAAAGAGTTAAAAGAGGATTTTGAGCAGGTTGAAGTAACAGCAGTGCTTCAGTGTGGCGGTAACAGTCGTTCTGCGTTTACGCCTATTGCAGGAGGAATTCAATGGGGTAGTGGTGCTATGGGTTGTGCAAAATGGAAAGGTGTAAGACTCTCAGACCTTTTACAAAAAGCAGGGCTTAAAAAAGATGCACACTGGATCGGTTTTAACGGAAAAGATAATGCAGCATACTATGAAACACCGAACTTCGTTAGAGAATTAGAAGTTGACGAACTTGATGACCATGTAATTGTCGCTTATGAGATGAACGGTGAAGATCTACCATACCTCAATGGCTTCCCACTGCGTTTGGTCATTCCTGGATACTACTCTGACAGTTGGGTTAAGATGCTGAGCAATATTACAGTTACTAACAAGTATAAGTCTCTTTTCTTTATGGATGTTGCATACCGTGTGCCAGATAATAAATGTGAGTGTGAGACACCAGAGCATAAGTTCAAACCTACAAAACCTATTACAAACATGAATGTAAAATCTGTTATCGGGTATCCTGAGAACGGGATGAAGGTATATCATAACTCTGAAGTAGTTGTTCGTGGTGTTGCCTTTGATGATGGTCATGGAATAAAAGAGGTACTTATCTCTACCGATGGCGGTAAGAAATGGGATAAAGCACTTCTAAAACAGGATAATGGACGTTATGCCTATACTGAATTTAGATATGGTTTTAAACCAACTGAGTACGGCAAAGTCACCTTTATGGCTAAAGCAGTGAACCGTTTAGGTGATGAGCAACCATTTGCAAAAGATATCGGATGGAACCATGGCGGGTATAAATACAACGGTATTGATGAAGTTACTGTCGAAGTTATATAAGGAAAAAAGATGAAAAAAATATTATTATCAGTTGTATTGACATTTGGATTGGCAACTTCTCTCTTTGCACAAGTGAAGGGTGATATAGAAGTTCCGTATATATCTTATCAAATTAAAATGGGGAAAGGTTTTGATGCAGTTCAGGCAAATTGTCTGATGTGTCACTCTTTTGGTTATATCATAAACCAAGGGCCACAGTCTCGTGAATTTTGGAAGAAAAAAGTCGAGAAGATGATCACTCACTTTAAAGCACCGATCTCACAAGATGATGCAAAAACAGTTACAGATTATCTGTTCAAACATTATGGAAACGGAAAGTTAAAGTAATCGTTTCGAACTCTCTTTGGTAGTATCATCTGATACTACCATTTTCTCCTACTTCTTTTTTTTATCACTTTTGAGTACAAAGAAAAAAATCCCTGCAATCACAAGTAAAATCACCATTCTTATCGTTAATGTCGTTATGTCAGTACTACCGTTCATAGTTCTCCTTTTATATGTTTATTTTAGCAGGAGTGCCAAAAGAACAAGATTAAGCAGTGTCATTACTGTAAAACCAACTCGATAGAATAGAATAGGATCTCTCTCTATCAAAGAGCTGTTCTCATTAAAGTAGGGTTTGACATTTTCTGGTCTTTGCAGCTCATACATCATCTCTGAATAGTGCTCATAGCGTTTGTCCTCATCTCTTGAGATAGAACGCAGGATGATGCTCTCGAACCATTTAGGTATGTTCGCATTGTATTTGCTGGGTCTTTGTGCCTCTTTAAATGAAGGATTTGAAAAAGGCTCTATCTCTCCGTAAGGATACTTTTTTGTTAGTGCAAGGTAGAGTGTTACACCTATAGCAAATATTTCACTTGTTTCACTGATCGCTTCACCTTGAAATCTTTGCGGTGATAAAAAGCTCGGTGTCCCTGCGTTTGAGTTGGTAGAGAAGACCTCTGTAATATTTCCAAAGTCTATGATCTTAAATTTTAGATTTTCATTTTCATCTTTTATGACCATAATATTATGTGGTTTTATATCTCCGTGAACTAGATCTCTTTTAATAAGGTACTGCGCCATATCCAACAATGTTTTTGCCAGTTCTATGGCATCATCGACACTCAGCTGTCGTTTTTTGAGATACTCTTCGAGATTGTCACCCTCGATGTACTGCATCACATAGTAGCGCATGGTTCTGTTTTTTGGGATTACAGCTTTAGGAAAACACTCGGCTTTCAGTCTTTTTGCATTCCATGCCTCTTTCACGAACAGATCGATAAGAGTCACATCCTCTTTTGCTTCTACTGGAGGAAACTTTAGTACATAGCGTTTTGTCTTTTTCTTACACAGCCATGTTCTTTTGTTTTGAATGAGAGGTTTTTCAAGTATGTAGCCATCAATAACCTCTCCCTCTTTAAGCGTTTGAGGAATAAGAAGTTCTTGTTTTTTAAGTATCTCTCTCTCATCTACTTTAAGAACTTCCAATACAACTGCTGTTGTGTCATCTGGCAGATTGTCCTCAACAAGAGAACTGGCTTTTTTTACCAGTGCGGTTGCGCCACCGATACTGAGTTGTTTTTTGATAGCATCGTTGTCTAAAATATTATATAAACCATCACTACAAAGAAGGATCTTGTCATTTTGTTTGATAGTATTTTCAAAGTAGTGGATTTCCACCTCTTTATCTATGCCTATAGCTTGAGTCAGAACATTTTCATATCCCTCTTCATCCATAGCATGATCATAAGAGATCTGGTTGAGATCGTTATCACGATAGATATAGACTCTGCTGTCACCAACATTTGCACCATAGAGCCTATTGCCTGCTATAACCACAAGAGTAAGCGTTGTGATAAGTTCACTGCGTTCATAATTTATTTGTGATTCTTGGTATAAAATAGAGTTAATAGATTTGATGAAAGTTGTTATGGACTTTTCTATAGACCAGCTTTTTGGACGTATTTTGAAATTGTTTATGAGGTATTGGGTTGTTCTTTTTGCAGCTTCTGCGCCATGGTCAGCACTGCCGACACCATCACAGACTATACCGACCGTGATGTTTCCCATACTCTTTACAGTATAGAAGTCATCTCCCGTAAGTTCTTTGCCTTTGGCAAGAGAAAACCCTGAGGTCTTTATGTTTTGTGATGGCATTGTTTTTTCCTTTTAGAGTGCGATGAACTCTATGAGCTCTGAGAAAACGACTGCACGTTTCTCTTCGGCTTCAAGCATTTTAAATGTCATCTGTGCGATGTTCTCATCAATGCTGGAGTCTATTTTACGAAGATCGATGAGCTTCTCTCTCTTGTTCTCATTAGTAAATCTACTGTAAGCTGTATAAGCTTCTTCTTTTGCAAGTTGGTAGTAGAGTTTACGACCAAGCTCAAAGAGTTCAAACTCTTCGTTCTTACCGGTTTTTGTCACTGCGTTTATTCGGAGCTCATTTGGTATGTTCTTCGCTCTTAAGTAGGCTTGCAGACGCATATAGAAACCTATGTAAGCTGCTGAGTACTGTGTGAGAACTCTGTCGTGGAATTGCTCAAATGACTCTTGTTTGTTACGTAGTTTTTTATACTCTATCATTAAGCTCTCAACATAAAAACGGGCAAATCTCAAAGGTGCTGATTTTAAAACCGTATAACCGTTCTTTCCATCACTTACGATCTTTCCGCCAAGTGTAATATGTACGCCATCTTCGGTTACACCGTCAACTTTTGCTTTACACCCCTCAAATCCGATATCTGCTATCTCATGTGTTCCACACCCTTTTACACAAGCTGACCAGTAGAGTCTTACACGTCCACTCTCAAGAGGTACTGCGTTTGTAAGATACTCGGACATAGCAATAGCATCACGTTTGTTCTCGATCACACCAAAACTACAGTGCTCAGTTCCTGCACAAGCGATAAGGTTGTTCAAATATGGAGAGTTTACATTTTTATATTCATTAAAAAGTTCATCTTGAAGAAGTGTTTGTGTATCTTTGACTCCAAGAATATAAAGGTTTTGCTCAACACTGAAACGCAGCTCACCGTTTCCAAACTCTTGGGAGAGCTTTGCAGCTTTCAGCAGAGCAGTTCCACTGAAGATTCCAGAAGGTACAACGACTTGAACACCGAAAGTTCCATCTTTTAGCTGTACTTTTCCATGCTGTGTATCATGAGCATTGACCGTAGTAAGTGTATCTCCAGCAGTTGCAAAGTCAACTCCTGCAACTTCACGTATGGCTGCAGTGATGGTCTGCATACCTACCGCATCGATAAGGAAATGGAGTCTGTTCTTATTTCTGTTATCTCTAAAACCATATTTTTTAAATATCTCGATAAGTGCATTGTATGCGAGCAGTACTTCTTCTTCATTTGTTAAAAATAGGTCTGCGTTTTTTGCTATCATTCCAACACGTCCGCCAAGATAAAGGTTGTAACCATACAAACCATCTTTTTGTGCAAGAACAAAACAGCAGTCATGACCAAAAATATTACATCTGTTGGCAGTAGAACCTGTGATCGCGGTATTGAACTTTCTTGGAAGAGTTGAGATCCATTCAGGATTAAAAAGAAACTTCTCCTGTAGTTTTTGAAGCAGTTCAAAAGATGGCAGAATCGTGTCAAATCCAAGTGCATCAAAAGGGTCTGTGACGATATTTCTAAAGTTATCCACTCCTGTTTGATACGCATTAAGTCCTACATCTTTGAGCTCTTGTAAAATAGCGGGCATATCTTCAATATGCAGGTATCTAAACTCAACCTGTGCACGTGTTGTGATGTCGATGTAGTCTTGACCGTATTTTGTGGCAATATTCGCAAGTGCTTTTGCCTGCGTTGCGTTTAGGTGACCACCGGCAACTCTTACACGCATCATAAATTGTTTTGGTGTAAGAGAGTCTTTATCATAGATACCAAAACATTTTAAAAAGTATTTTTTATCTTCATCAGGAATTGAGTCATAACCCTCCTGTGCATATTTTTCTATCGCTTCAAAGGCCTCCATAGGATCTTTGAGATCCTTGACCTTCTCTATCTTATTTACTTTTTTGCTTCTTGCTAATCTAGCTTCTTCTAAAGTCATTATGCTCGTTTCCTTTTATATTCTTCCACCGGCTTGTACGCCCCAAGTAGTTCTCCATCTTGTTTTTACAAGAGAGATACCAATAATAGCTACTATAACAATTGCCGCAAAGATCATAAAACCTGCAGAGTAACCATTAAAAGCACCTTTTGACCAACCTAGTGTTTTTACAAGAACTGTTCCACCAATACCACCAGCAGCACCGATAAGACCTGTCATGATCCCAATATCTTTACCAAATCTTTGAGGTACGAGTTGAAAAACCGCTCCATTTGCCATACCAAGAGATGCCATAATGAAAAAGAGTACCGCAATCGCTATCCAAAACGGAAGAGCGATAAAAGCATTGATAAGTGCTAGAACAGTAACTATACCAAAGAAGATATAGAGTGATTTAACACCACCCATCTTATCTGCCAATCCACCACCTACAGGACGAAGTATCGCTCCTGCAAAGATAGTAAGTGCACCGAAATATCCTGCGATTACCTTTACATTTGGTTCATCAAAAACATTCATACCAAACGCAGACATATCTGCTTGATATGTATTCATAAGATATACTTTCATATAGTTGGCAAATCCAACGAATCCACCAAAACTTACAGCATAAAAGAGACCGAACCACCATGTGTCTTTGTCACGGAGTAGTTTAAGATAATCTTTTACTTTTTTAGGACGAGGAGTATAGATCTCTTTTGGAGCATCTTTGGCTAAGAAGAGGTACATAGTAAAAATAAATGTTGAGAGCACACCACCAACTAAAAATACAGCTTGCCAACCCCAGATCTCTGCGATCTTTGGAGCAAAAAGGAAGTCAAGAACAACACCGACATTACCAGCTCCTGCGATTCCAAGAACGACACCTTGGAGTTTTGGCGGATACCATTGACCGGCTTGTGGAAGTGCAACCGCAAAAGAAGCTCCTGCAAAACCAAGACCGAGTGCTACAACTAAAAGTTCATCATATGTAATCTGCTCGCCTCTGAAAAATGCATAGAAGAGTACAGAGATAACAACACCCTGTGCTGCCAGTGCAGTCTTTTTTGGACCAAATTTATCAACGCCAAAACCTAATAGGATACGAAGTAGTGCACCTGCTAAAATAGGAATGGAAAGTAGTGTTGCTTTTTGGGAAGGGCTCATTAAAAATCCGCTTGCTGCGTGAAGTGACTCTGCTATTTCAGTTGAAAGTGGCCCAAGCATCGTCCAGACCATAAAACTAAAATCAAAATATAAAAACGCTGCAAAAAGTGTTTTTGCGTCACCTTGTCCTTTAAGGGCTTTAAATCCTGCCATAAAAATATCTCCTAAGTAATTGATGACGCAAGTATAATATAAAAACTCATCTTTTTCTCTCTTTGTGTGATTAAAAATTATACAATTAGTAAAATTCATATGATTAAATATTATACAATTACCTGCACAAGAGTGTATATTTATTGATATATATCAAGATTAATATTTAACCATTTTTATAAAATTTCATGAAATTTATTATAGGAGAACAAAATGACATTTACAAACTCTGCCGAGTTGTTGTCTTTTCACTGGGTTGCATACTCTATCTATGCTGCGATGATTATCTCTGTCGTAGCGTGGTTTGGGTACAACTTAACACGAAAAGATGCAAAATCTGTCTTTCGTATACCGTTTTACTGGTATATGGCATTTTTAGTCGCTGGTGGTGTGGGACACCATATTTTTACGTATAACACGATTCCATGGGTATCACAGGATATAGATAGACACAATATCACACCTGATGCAAAATATGAATTTGAGATACAAAATCATAAATGGATAGGATTACCAAAACAGGTACTTATTCAGTGTGGTCAAACTGTTGAATTTGATGTTCACAGTAGAGACCTTGTATATGGTTTTGGACTCTTTCGTCAAGATGGTTCAATGGTTATGCAGATGCAGGTAAATCCAGGAACTGATGTGAACGGTATACTTGATTCAAATGATATCCTTTGGACATTCAATCATAATGGTGTTTTTGATCTGACATCAACTGAATACTCTGGTCCAGAACAATATAGTGAGGATGGTAAAGATTTAATGTTAGTAAAAGATTTTGTAAAAGTAGTAGGCTGTAAAGACAATGGAGGTATCCAATGAGTTATGTAAATAAATTGGTAAATGGTACGAACTTTGACCATACAAGTTTAAATGCTCTGCAAAAGGTTACACTTCGTGCGGTAGTTATGGCATTTTTATTTTATGGACTTGTTGCTATTGAGGGAATGATCATGAGAATGGTCGAAGTAGGACATGTTCCTCTTAATCCACTTCCTGATCAGTTCTTCCATCCTGAGCACTTCTTCTCTATTATGACAGTGCATCCGATCGTTGGTATCTTTGGTTCAACATATCAGTTGGTTTTTGGTGCTTTTACATTCTTGGTACCTTATCTTACAAAGAAACCTCTTTATAGTGTAAAACTTGCGAACTGGACATGGATGCTTATTACAGGCGGTACGGCTCTTGCATGGATAGCTGCGTTTGTATGGCAATATGCACCGTTATATACACTTTACTGGCCACTACCTGCTGATACACATCAGTTCAATGTTATTGGTGGTATTGTATTTATTATAGGTGTTGCTTTGATCATGGTCGGTACTTTAGGTTTTATCTATAATATCTATGCGACTATCTTTGCTCGTGTTGGTATTCATAAAAACAAAACTACAAAAGAGCTTCTTATCTCTGGTTTTGGTATTGACGGATTTTTAAATCTTATCAATAAACTTCAAGGTAAACCTCCATATACAAAAGAGCCGGCACTTGCGCTTCCTGTTGTTGCGATCTTCCGTGGTACGGTAGATACATTCCTTGATGCTCTTGTTATTTTGGGTGCAGGTATCTTAGTACTTGTTTATCTTCTATTTGATGCAAGCGGACATGCTCTTGATGTTGGTGCTATTGATGCACTTCTTTACAAGAACTTCTTCTGGTGGGGTCTTGACCTTGTTGCTGATGGACTTGTTCTTATCTATGTTGCTGGTTCTTGGTATCTTCTTGCTACTTTGATAACAGGGCAAAAATTATTTATGGAAAATGTTGCTCGTGCTGCATTAATGCTTGAGCTTCTTGTTTCTTGGATGGTTTGGTCTCATCACCTTCTTGGAGATCAAGGTCAACCTGAAATGATGAAACTTATCTCTGGTGAGATGGTTACTGCGTTTGAGTTATTGACTCAAGGTTTGGCACTTTTCATTACACTTGTAACACTTTGGAAAGCACGCCCACTTAAAATGACTATGGAGTTAAAATACCTTCTTGGTGGTCTGGTTGGTTTTGGTTTGGCTGTTCCTGCTGCGATCATTCAAGCAGATATGGGTATGAACCGTGTTTTACATAATACTCAATGGATAATCGGTGCGCACGTGCATATCGCTTTGATCGTAGGGCTTTATATGACTCTTTACTCTGCAGTATATGTTCTATGGCCACTTGTTACAAATAACACAAAGGTTTATTCTCATAAACTTTCAAATGCTCACTTCTGGTTACATCTTATAGGTGGTATCGGAATGGGTGCATTTATGGGTATGGCAGGACTTGATGGTATGCTTCGTCGTCACCTTTATGTTGATGGACAGTTCAATCCAGATATGATCTTTGCTGCACTCTTTGGAACAATGCTTCTGGTTGCATGGGCACTATTTTTATATAATATTGTTATGAGCGTTGGTATAAAAGGTTTAATAGGAATATTCTTACCTGCAAAAGACCAAACAGCTTCATATGGTATTGAAGAAGAGTTAGAACCTGCAGATGATCCTGCATTTGCAAATTAAGTAAATCATAGTTGCAGAGATCTTTCATCTCTGCAGCTCCTCTAAAGTTATAAAAAATAAGGATAAATATTGATAAATCTACAAAGAGTAGCCAATGAGATAAAAAAAGTTGGACTGTATGATTTGGTTTTACAAGATGTGCAAAGATTTACAGGAAAAAGCCGTCCGAGTGAAGATGATATTATTCAAGCGATGCAGGAACATCCTGAAGTATTGAGTGATTATATGCAGACAAATGTCGAGTATAATTTAAGTAATATACATATTAAAGATATCAACGTAAATGATTTAAAAGATGAGTGCAAGCAAAAAGCCAAGATGGTCAATGAAAATTTGGCACAACTGCGTGAGCTTGAAAAATATACACTTGATTTTGAGCAGAGTGCTACACTTGTCATCATCTTTTCAATCGAATTCTTTGTTCTCTTTTCTGTACAGTACTTTATAGTGCTGTTGAACCTTAAAGAGTGGCAGTGGTGGATATATACTCTATTTGCATCTTCTGTAGCTGTTGCATACTGGTATGGAAAAAAGCAGAGCAGGCTCTATGCTAAGAACAAAAAGTTCTATGACATAAAGTATCTTCAAACGCAGCAGCTTTTGCAGGAGTTAGAGGAGAGCGGGTGTATCAAAAAAGAGGAGCTTTTAATTGCGGAGTGTGAAGAACATGTCTAAAAAAATAGAAATCAATTATGTATGGAGCAAAGAGCTGGCTTTAAAGGCGAGTAAGCTTTACTATGATTACGATATGAGACACTCTTCGAAGCGTTATATCGGATGGTTCTTTGTAGGTTTGACGCAGTTTGCCATAGTGGGAGCTTTAAAGCATGATTCTTACGGATTGTTATATCTTTCTACATTTTTGGTCTTTTACTGGTACTATGGACGTTGGTATCTCAGAAAGAGAATGATGGAACGCTTTTATGATAAAAATGGTATCGATGGAAAAAAGATACATTTTGTTCTTGATGAAGAGGGTCTGCATTATGATGATCAGCTTGTCAGCTGGGATGAGATTATCAAGATCATTAAATTTGATGATGGGATCCTTGTTCAAACAAACAACTCTACGCTCTTTTTTCAAAATGATTTCTTTGCATCTTCTGATGAGAGAGTACGTTTTGTAGAACTTGCAAAAACAAAAGGAAAAGTATAGTGTCATATTTTTACATAGCTGCGGTAAGTCTGTTTGTAGTAGGTCTGGTTGTCGTTGCGGCTATTATGGATAAAGAAGATATGGAGCATCATGATTAAATTTTAGACAATTTATTTGCATCTTCAAGAGTTATTGTGGGTATAATTTCATCACTTGATAGAATATAAAGAGAGATGATATGCAAACACCCTTAGAGAGTTTTATAGACCACAAAGCCGATACAAATATGCAGTGTGGCTCTTACTCCATTGATGTTCCACCTTTAAAAGAGGGGGAACAGTACCGTTTTCATTTTGATGCAGTCGCCTGTGTCGGGTGTCGCTGTTGTGAAGTTGCCTGTAATGAGCAAAACAATAATCCTGCCGATATAAAATGGCGTCGTGTCGGTGAGATGGAAGGTGGAGAGTTTCCTGCGTTTACACAGCTGCTTAACTCAATGAGCTGTAACCACTGTATAGACCCTGAGTGTTTAAAAGGGTGTCCTACAAACTCTTACATCAAAATTGATGCTACGGGAATCGTGGTTCATGATGATGATGTCTGTATTGGGTGTCAATACTGTACATGGAACTGTCCTTATGGTGTACCGGTATTTCACGAAGAGCGTAACATCGTAACTAAGTGTCATATGTGTCATGAGCGTCTTGATGAGGGACAATCTCCTGCTTGTGTGCAAGCGTGTCCTGCAGGTGCCATCGAGATAGAAGTGGTAAATGTTGAAGAGTGGTTGGCTCGTGACATAGATGAACAAGGAAATATGCCTTTTCTTCCTGATGCACGCATCACAAATTCTACTACACGTTATACACTTCCAGATAACTTACCAGATGATATGAAAGAGATGGATGAACACATCCTGAAACCTGCACACAAAGAGATTCCTCTTGTTTTTATGACAGTACTTACGCAGATCTCTTTAGGGGGCTTTTTAGCGCTCTTTTTAGGTGACTTTATGAGTCTTTTTGGTTTTGAGAGCACAAACTGGATCATGGCTCTGCTTGTTATGCTGCCTGCAGCCATTGGGCTACCGCTCTCAGCACTGCATCTTGGTCGACCGTTTCTTGCGATGACCGCTATGAAGAACATTAAAACATCATGGCTTTCACGTGAGGCCTTGGCTCTTGGAGTCTTTACAGGTTTGATGTCACTAGTTGTAGCCCTTTACTTCTTTGATGTTTCTCATACGCTGCGTTTACTCTTAGAAGCATTGACATTGGTAATAGGAATATATGGTATCTATGCGCAAAGTATGATCTATAGAATACGTGCAAGACCGTCATGGAATAGAGTAACAACGAATTTGAAGTTTTTTGGTGTAGCGTACATTGGTTTCTTTTTGGTCGCGTTTATCAGTAGTATCTCAAGTATCCATGAAGCTATTATTCCGCTTGCAACTATGGGAATGTTAGGTGCGGTTGCACAGCTTTTCTTCTCTTATGAAGATATTAGAACCCTTGATGCAAAAGAGAATGAGTATCAGCTCCAACGTAGTAAACGACTTTTAAATGAAAACTTTAAAAAGGTAAAACTACTGCGTTTTGCAAGCTTGATAGTTGCTGGCGTTATCTTGCCTCTTTTGGCACTTGTATTTGCCAGTGCATCCCTAAACGCAGCGACGTCGGTAATGCTCTTTTTAGCACTTGTTACTGCGTTTATCAGTGAGATCAGTGATAGATTTTTATTTTATACTACTGTTGTTCCTCTTGGAATGGCGGGTGGATTTTTTGTAGGAAAACAACGATGATTAAGAAAGTAAAAGATTTTTTAGGTTTTGATATAAAAGAGGAGAAGTACAAACTCTCCCATGATGATACTTTTGGAATGATATCTGATGAGAAGAAACCTGATAAATGGGTTTTTTCTACATGTGGATATTGTGGAGTAGGGTGTGGACTCTACATCGGTGTAAAAGATGGTAAAGCTGTCTACACAAAAGGAAATCCGAAACATTTTGTAAACAAAGGAACACTTTGTCCAAAAGGCTTGAGTGAGCATCAGATGATAAACTCACCGCATAGAATTCAAACACCTCTTATCAGACGTAACGGTGAGTTGGAAAAAGCTACATGGGATGAAGTCTTTACAAAAGTGAGTTCTGAGTTTAAACGTATTCAAAAAGAACATGGGAACAAAGCTGTAAGTGTTATCGGAACAGGACAGTTCCTGACAGAAGAGTTCTATACACTTGGTAAGTTCGTACAGCTTGGACTTCGCACCAATAACTATGATGGGAACACTACACTTTGTATGGCTTCGGCAGTTATGGGTTACAAACAGTCACTTGGTAGTGACGGTGCGACAAGCTCATATGAAGATTTTGAAAAAGCTGATACGATCTTTTTGGTCGGTGCAAATATCGCAGATAATCATCCTATTTTGACACTGCACATCAATAAAAATCCTAAGAAAAAAGTGATAGTGATCGATCCTCGTGCATCAAAGACTTCACAAATGGCAGATATCTATGTTCCTATAAAACCACGAACGGATCTCGCTCTGTACAATGGTCTTGCCTATATCATACTTGAGCAGGGATGGGAAAATGAAGGCTACATCAAAGCCAAAACGAACGGTTATAAAGAGCTGAGAAAACATCTGCAGGACTATCCGCCGCAAGAGGTTGCAAACATCACAGGTATCGATGTAAAAACACTCTATGAACTTGCTCGTGAATTTGTCTCAAATGATAAGGTCATTACTGGCTGGACGATGGGAGTCAACCAATCATTTATGGGTACAGATACTGTAAGTGCCATTATTAACCTGCATCTTTTAACAGGGCATATCGGACGTGAGGGAACAGGACCTTTTAGTATTACGGGACAGTGTAATGCAATGGGTACACGTGAGACAGGTTTCACATCATCTTTACCGGGATATAGAAACTTCGGAGATGAGGCAGCACTCAAAGAGTATGCAAAGATCGTGAATGTCCCCGAGGAGATCATTCCTCGTGAGCGTGGTTATAAATATGCTGAGATCATCGATGCCATAGACCGTGGAGAGATAAAAGCACTCTGGATAACGGCTACAAATCCGCTTGTGAGCTTTGTAAATCAAGATAAACTCCGTAAAACACTGGCGAAACTTGACCTGCTGGTCGTGCAAGATGCCTTTTTGGGTGACACGGCACAGATCGCTGATGTTATCTTTGCAGCGGCGACCTGGGGTGAAAAAGAGGGTACCTATACGAACTCTGAGAGACGTTGTAACAAAGCGAACAAAGCAGTAGAACCACTTGGTGATACAAAAGGTGACTTTGACATAATCCTAGAGTTTTCAAAATATTTTGAAGGTGTCAATGAGATGCTCTTTAATGGCTGGAGTGAACCTCGTGATGCGTTTGAAGAGTGGAGAAAGGTAAGTAAAGGGCAGTTGTGTGATTACTCTGGAATTACCTATGAACTGCTTGAAGAACATGGTGGGATCCAATGGCCGTGTAATGAACAGTTTCCACTTGGTAGCAAGCGTCTCTATACAGAAGATATACCATTTAGAACAGCTGATAAAAAAGCAAATCTTTTATGTTTAGAGTGGCATCCAATGGCAGAGCCTGTCAGTCCTGCGTTTCCTGTGATACTCAATACTGGTCGTACAGTTGAGCAGTGGCATACACGTACGAAAACAAGAAGCATAGATATCTTGGATAATCTTGCACCTGAAGCATGGGTGGACATCAGTCCAAATGATGCCAAAAAACTGAAAGTCAAATCTGGTGATAGAATGAGCCTAAGCTCACCTCGTGGTCGTGTGGATGATGTTGTGGTTCGTGTGACGGGTAGTGTAAGACCTGGAACCGTGTTTGTTCCGTTTCACTTTAATGAACAGCTTGTCAATACTCTTACTAATGAGAGCTTTTGTCCAAAATCTGGTGAACCAAACTTTAAACAGACGGCTATTCAGCTTCATTCAGAGGCAGTTCCTGATGGTTTAACTTTGCAAGAGCAGGAAGTAAGTGGAGCAATTGCACATCATAAAGTTGTTTATGAGGGTGTGAGTGTTAAAATAGCTGAGAGAGAGGCCGTTGCCCAATCATAAAAAGCGTATTTAACATTTGGGACCATTCCTCTCTAAAAACTTAGAAGGAATAAAAAATGGGAACATACCAACGCGTTCATACAAGAAAACCTCAAGGTATTGAAAATAAAAGAGCCTTTTTAATAGGCTCAGGTATCGCCTCTATGGCAGCAGCACACTACCTCATACGTGATGGACATATGCAAGGCAGTCAAATCACCATTATGGAGCAAGACGGCATCAGTGGTGGAGCTATGGATGGGGCAGGTAATCCTGATGATGGCTTTGTCGCTCGTGGCGGCAGAGAAATGGAAGAGCATTATGAGTGTCTTTGGGATCTCTATGGGGATATTCCCTCCATTGAAGAGGCAGAGAGAACTGTTCTTGATGAGTTCAAAGAGTTAAATGACATCGATCCTAACTATTCCAATGTTCGTGTGATCTTCAATCGTGGAGAGAAGCAGCGAAACAGAGAACTTGGACTACATGAAAAAAATACACAAGAGCTGATAAAACTGCTTCTTACCAAAGAAGAAGATCTGGGAACAATGAGCGTTGCCGAGTACTTTGATGCCTCTTTTTTTGAGACAGATATGTGGCTCTATTGGCGTAGTATGTTCGCTTTTGAAACATGGCACAGTCTTGTTGAGATGAAGCGTTATATGCACCGTTTTATCCATCTTATGCCAGGCATGAGCACTATGCGTGGTCTTGTTTTTACCAAGTACAACCAGTACGATTCACTTATTCTACCGCTTAAAAAGCATCTTGAATCCAAAGGTGTGAAATTTCTTTTCAACACTACTGTAAATGATCTCGATATTGATGTTCTTGGCGAGAAAAAAGTTGTAAAAGCTATCCACATCACACAAAACGGCAGAGATGAAAGCATAGAGACCTCTGAAGATGATCTCGTCTTCTTTACAAATGGATCAATGACAGAAAACTCCTCTTTGGGTTCTATGGATGAGCCTCCTGTTCTTAACAGAGGCGAAGCTGCTGTTTGGAATCTATGGAAGAAGGTCGCTAAAAAAGATGCTGCGTTTGGTCGTCCTGAGGTATTTTGCAGTGACATAGATAAAACCAAATGGGAATCTTTTACAATTACGGCAAAAGGTAAGAAGTTTCGTAAACTGATGGAACATTTTGCAGAGAGAGAATTTTTGCCGCATAGAAAAGGAACGGGTGGGATCATTACCATCAAAGACTCCTCTTGGCTTATGAGTGTTACTGCAAACAGACAGCCGCAGTTTAAGAACCAGCCTGAAGATGTCATAGTCGCATGGGCATATGCACTTTTCCCAGATAAGAAGGGCGATTTTATTAAAAAGCCTATGAGTGAATGTAGCGGTGAAGAGTTGTTTAAAGAGCTACTTTATCATATGGGTATCGAAGAGGATGATATGCAGGCGTACATAGATGAAGTGATAGTCATACCTGCGATGATGCCTTACATCACGAGTCAGTTTATGCCACGTGTCCAAGGAGACAGACCAGATGTTGTACCAAAAGGAAGTGTAAATCTTGCCTTTTTAGGGCAATTTGCAGAGATAGAAGGGGATTGTGTATTTACTGTTGAGTATTCAGTACGTTCAGCTATGATGGCGGTATATACTCTTTTAAAACTAGATAAACAGCCACCTGAGATCTATCCAAGCCAGTATGACATTCGTGCATTGGCAGCGGCATCAAAAACAATGAAAAGCGATGATGAGGGAATTCTCAAAAAGGCTATTGAGACTATTGTCAAGAAAAAGCTCGAACACACTACACTCGAGGACTTGCTTTAGGTTATAAGCTTTTTTAATTTGAGAAGAGACTCATTTTTTATTTCATTGAAAAGTAAGTTGATGCTATCTTTTTCGCTAAGATATACTGTTTCATCATTTAAGGGTTCTTCTTTTGATTCTATAAAAGTGTAGAGTTCTTTTACACTTTTTATATTGCTTGTTTTAAAGGTGATATCTAACATCTCTTCTACTGTTAGAACTTCACCGTTTAAAATAGCTATAAAATCAAAGAGATCTCTTGATTTGTTTCTTTGTAACAGCGCAACTAATTTTAGTTTACATATAGACTTTAAATCTAATATTTTTATTTTTGAATCTTTATATGTCGTAAAAGTTGCTGTTTGAAGTATCTCTTTTTGTATAGGTCTATTTGCTCGAAAAAACTCTAGTTTTACATTGTCAATGATAAACTTTAACATATACTCATCTGGAAATAGACCTGCCATTCTTAGAGCTGTGATATTTTCATCTTGAATTTTTACAGCTCCCAATGAAGTTATCATTGGTACTATGGTTTTGTAATTAAGTGCTTTTGCACAGATGATATCTATATCTTCTGAAATTCTATGATTCATATAATAAGATAGAGCCGTACCCCCTACAAAAAAGAGTTCATCCTCAAAAAGAGCAGATTCTTTAATCTTCTCAAGAGCTTTTATTACATTAGCAGTCATTAATAATTTCTATTAGTTGTCTGTATAGTTCATTCTTATTATAAGAACCTGCTAGAGGTATATCCATACCATTAGTGGAGATATATCCTTTAGTATACATCTTTTTATATTTGTCATTAAGTACTGATTTGACCATTGTTTTACCGTATTTTATACAGAGTGTTTTTACATCATCATAATTCATTGACGAGAGATAGTTTGAAATAATAGAGTAGACTTTTTGGCTACTTGTTTGGTTTGTTTGCCAAAATAGATTGTGACTATAATCTGATGGATTGAATTTAACTATATCATTTACATCTACTACATTGATCTTTTCTTTGGCTTCTTGATACTCAGTAGACTCAAGTAATTGATAGAGTCTTGACCTGTTTTTTTTCCAGTCTCGTAATGTTCTATCAGGTATATCCAATAATTTACTCATCTGTTGTTGTGTCATAATAGTTCTCATCTTCAATTATTTTTTATATTATAGGCGAATACCGCCTATTTGTCAATTCTCTCTTTAAAGATTAAATCAATATAGATATAATATCTGTATTAAAGTCAGTATCTCTTTTGAAAAGATCGATACTCTTGTTAAGCCCTAAAATAGGAATAAAATAGATGAAAATTCGCGTTTACTATGAAGATACAGATACAGGCGGGGTGGTTTATCACTCCAATTATCTTAACTTTTGTGAAAGAGCACGTTCGGAGGCTTTTTTTGCCAAAGGGTTAAATCCTGTCCTTGAAGGTGGACATT
>Ga0256843_1000786_pt1 | contig 26311 bp, 21 predicted proteins | sample AlvinellametaG_FD_191572 | JGI IMG/M metagenome (GOLD analysis project Ga0256843, IMG submission 191572) | Pompeii worm associated microbial communities from hydrothermal vent at the East Pacific Rise, Pacific Ocean - Alvinella | ecosystem: Host-associated > Annelida > Integument > Unclassified ... | reverse complement strand
TCAACTACGATTAAGTTTCTATCAACTTGTCTTTTGAACTTTCTGTAAGCATTTTCGAAATCTTCACCATCTCTTACGATAATTCCTGGCAAATTTCTCACCACCTTTCTTTTTTAGATTTTTCGGTTGCGAATTATACTTAATTTTTGCTTAAATTTCACTTAAAATTCATTAAATTTTGATATACTAAAAATAAAAAGGAGTAAAAATGGCTTTAATTATGTTAATAGTGATGAACTTGGCTGTAATGGCATCACTTTATATTGCATTATTTATACTAAGTGCTTTTTTTGGGATTCATTTAGATCCACAAAGTATGACAGGGCTTTTTTTAATGGCAGCTGTATTTGGTTTTGGGGGTAGTTTTGTTTCTTTATTGCTTTCTAAATGGATGGCAAAAAGAAGTATGGGAGTGGAGATTATAGAAACTCCAAGAAATGAGATGGAAGAATGGTTGCTTACTACTATTGCAAAACTTAGTGCAAAAGCTGGATTTAAAATGCCAGAAGTTGGTATTTTTGAGGGTGCTCCAAATGCATTTGCTACTGGATGGAATAAAAACGATGCTTTAGTAGCAGTATCAACTGGATTACTTGAAATGATGGATCCAAAAGAGATAGAGGGTGTATTAGCACATGAGATTAGTCATATCAAACATGGTGATATGATTACAATGACTCTTATGCAAGGGGTATTAAATACATTTGTTATTTTTATATCAAGAATTATTGCAGATATTTTTGCAAGAGATAGAGAAGGTAATACAAATACTTTTATGTATATGGGAATTAGTTTTGCACTAGAGATGGTGTTTAGTTTATTTGCAACAGCTATTCTTATGTGGTTTAGTAGATATAGAGAATTTAAAGCAGATGAAGGTGCTGTGAGATTAGATGGAAAAGAGGGGATTTATTATGCATTAGCAAAACTTGGACAAATCCCAAAAGAGCAATTAGCACTTCCTAATGAAATGAAAGCATTTGGAATAGTTGGATTTGTATTAAGTTCACTATTTGCTTCACATCCACCTATTGAAGAAAGACTTAGACATATTGAACAATTATAATTGTTTACAATAGTCTAAGGCTATTCCTTCTCTTACTCCATTATCAACAACTATACATTTTTCAAATTCACCCATTCTAAAAATTTCTTTGAAAATCATAATACCACTTACTATTAAATCACCTCTACCAACACCTACTAGTTTTTCACGATGTCTCATCTCCATCTTTAGAAGTTTATCCATCCAATAATCTAAATCATCTATAGTTACTTCAACTCCATTTACTTTTTCTGGATCATATGTAGCATAATCAAGTCCGATTTTAAGTGCAGCAATAGTAGTAGGTGTACCGCTACTTGCTACAAAAATATCAGGTCTATAGCTTTGTTTTACATAATTTATAAAATCTTTAAAAGGTTTTACATCTTGTTTGATTCCAACTTCTAAAGCTTCTATAGATTTATATTTTTGTGAAATAGTTACGATACCTATTTTAAAACTTTCACTTAAAAGTTCTTTTCTATTTTTTACTATAAGTTCAGTACTACCACCACCAATATCAGCTAAAAACATACATTTATATTGTTTGTTTAGTTTTTTTAGTATATCTTCTACTGCTACACTTGTGTAGTAAGCTTCTTCTTCAGGTGTAACTATTGTAAATTCCACACCAGTAGCTTCTTTTATTTGTTCTATAACTTCTTTAGAATTTTTTGCCTGACGCATAGCTTCTGTTGTAATAGCAACTACATTTTCAAAACTTATTTTTTGTTTTGCTTCATTTAAAGCTTCAATAATTCTCTGAGTAGCTTCCTCAGATATTTCTTTGTTTGTTACTAAATTTTCAGCTGTTCTTACTATTTTTTCATATCTATTTAATATTTGTTTTGAAGTACAATCATATTCTACTATTCTTATTGTATTACTACCTAAATCAATGGCTACCATTTATTACTCCTATTTTACCTAAAAGGCTCATTATTTTTCTTGCTATTTCTCTGTTTTTGTCTACTATAATTACTTTATTTTCTTTGAAGAATTCTTTTTCTACTTCATCATCACTAATTGCAATTATTTTAATATCTGGATTTAAAGCTAATACATTTTCAGTAATTAAGTGAGTATGAATCTCATTTAAAGTTGTAATTATAACACTTTTTGCATTATGAATATTTAATGCTTCTAATACATTTTTATCACTGGCATTTCCAAAAATCACATTATCACCATGTTTAATTCCATCATTTACATTTTCTATTTGTTTATCTATAGCAATATATTGTATACCTTTATTTGTTAATTTTGTACATACATTTTTACCAATCTTATCATAACCTACTACAATAATATGGCCATCAACCTCAGCTGGTTTAAATCTAGGGATTTCTTCTTTTATATGAGTGTCAAAAATAGCTACTAATTTATATAAATATTTTAATATAAAAGGAGTTGCAATCATAGAAATTACTACTGATACTATTAATGTTTGTAGTAAGTTATTTGGTGCTAAATTGTATTTTGCTAGTAATGCAAAAATAACAAAAGCAAATTCACCAACTTGACTTAAAGTAAGAGCAGTCTTTAAAGCGATTCTTTTTGTAGTAAATATTTTTATAATAATAAATATAAATAAAGCTTTTATTATCATAATTCCGAATGAATATAAAAGAATTGTTCCTATATTATGAATAGCAAAGTTGATATCTACACTAAGACCAACTGATACAAAAAATACTGCTAAAAGTAGATCTCTAAATGGTACTAAATCTGCTTCTATTTGATATTTAAAAGGTGTTTCAGAAATAATCATACCAGCTAAAAATGCTCCAAGTGAATAACTAAGTCCAAAAAAATGAGCAGTTTCAGCAGCGGCTAATACTATTAAAAGTACTGTTGAAAGAAATATTTCATCAGATTTTGTTTTTACTGCTTGAGATATTATAAATGGGGCAATATATTTACCAAATATATAAATTACACCAATTAAACCTATAAAGCCTATAAAAGTTTGAGTTATCATATCACTAAGTGATAAATCTTTATTTACAATTATTGAAATGGCGATTAAAATAGGAATAACTGCAATATCTTGAAATAATAAAATACCTAAACTTTTATTTCCATAAGGTTTTGAGATTTCACGAGATTCATTAAGTAATTTTAATACAATAGCAGTAGAGCTTAAAGCCAAAGCACCACCTATGATTAATGCTACATTCAAATTTACATTAAATAGGTAATTTATTAAAAATCCAAATCCTAATCCTACTATTAACATCTCTAAAGTACCAAAGACAAAAACCTCTTTTTTCATTCTTTTTAGTTTATCAGGACTAAACTCTACTCCTATTAAAAACATTAAGAAGATAATCCCAAATTCGGCAATATGATCTATAGTTTCTTTTTCTATATCAAATACAGTTGTTACTAAAATTCCTGTTATTATATACCCTATAATAGGAGGAATTTTAAATTTTGATAAAGGAATATTAAAAAGTAATGATACAAAAAGTATTGCTAAAATTATTACAGTAGAACTCATCTAATTTGTCCCTCTCCATAGATTTTAAATTTGTATGTTGTTAAATCATTTATTCCCATTGGACCTCTTGCATGAAGTTTATTTGTACTGATTCCAACTTCTGCACCAAATCCAAATTCACCACCATCTGTAAATCTTGTACTTGCATTTACATATACACAAGCAGCATCAATTTCATTTAAAAATTTTTCACTTGCTGTGTAGTTTTCTGTAACTATTGCTTCAGAGTGACCTGAGCCATATTTTTGGATATGTGCTATTGCTTCATCTACATTATCTACAAGTTTTATTGAAAGTATATTTGCTAAATATTCTGTATTCCAATCTTTTTCATCTGCTTTATTTATTTTTATTATTTCACAAGCTTTATTATCACCTCTTAATTCTGTATGAGCTTTTTCAAATTCATTTTTTAATATAGGCAAGATTGTAGGTGCAATTTCTTCATCTACTAGTAAAGTCTCCATTGCATTACAAACACCAGGTCTTTGAACTTTTGCATTGATTGCTATATTTATAGCTTTATCAATATTAGCATCTTTATGAATATATGTATGGCATAAACCTTTATCATGTTTTACTACAGGAACTGTAGCATTTTCACTTACATATCTTACAAGTCCTTCACCTCCTCTAGGGATTATTAAATCTACATATTTATCCATTTTTATAAGTTTTGCTACACCTTCTCTTGAATAATCAGGTAATAGTGAAATAGCTTCTTTTGGAAGATTGTTTTTTACTAAAACATCTTGTAAAACTTTTGCTATTACTCTATTTGAATGTTCAGCTTCTTTACCACCTTTTAAAATACAAGCATTACCACTTTTAAAACATAAAGCAGCTGCATCACTTGTAACATTTGGTCTAGATTCATAAATAATACCAATAACACCTATAGGAATTGCTGTTTTTTCAATTCTAAGCCCATTTGGTAATTCCCACCCTTCAAGTATTCTTCCTACAGGGTTTTTAAGAGATGCAATTTCTCTTAATGCTTTTGCCATAGATGCTATTCTTGTTTCATTTAGTAACAACCTATCTACTAATGCAGAGCTTAAATTTGCACTTTTTGCATACTCAAGATCTTTTTTATTTTCTTGAATTATTAAATTAGTTTCTTTTTCTAAATTATCAGCCATTTCTAAAAGTATTTTATCTTTGATTCCACCTTTTAAAGTAGAGATGATTCTACTAGCTTCTTTTACTTTTTGTAACACTTCAGTCATAATTCCTCCTTATTGTGTAGATAAGTGATAAAAATAATATATAATTATATCTAAAAAGCGAACCTAAGGAGAAATTATGAGTAAAGTATTTGATTTAGTAGTTATTGGTGCAGGTCCTGGTGGGATTAGTGCTGCAGTAGAAGCTGGGATTGCTGGTGTTGATAACAATAAAATTGTGATTTTAGAAAAAAGTGATGCTCACAATGAAACTGTAAGAAAATTTTATAAACATGGAAAAAGAGTAGATGTTGATTGGAATGGTATAAAAGCAGAGTTTCATGGACATTTATCTTTTGAGCAAGGAAGTAAAGAAGAATATATTAAACAATTTGATGATATTATTGAAAAATATAACTTAAAAGTAGTTTATAACCATCATGTATATGCTGTTAAGAAAAATGGAGACTTATTTGAAATTGAAGCAGATAAAGAATTAGGTGTAATTCAAGCTAAAAAAGTTGTAATCGCTATTGGTGTAATGGGTAAACCAAATAAACCTGGATATAAATTCCCTCCAAAAATTAGACCTGTATTAAATTTCAATCTTGATAAAGTTCAACCTGGTGAAAAAGTAATGGTAGTTGGTGGTGGAGATACTGCTGGTGAATATGCTTATGGTTTAGTTGATATGAATTTAGGATGTGAAGTTCATTTAAACTATAGAAAACCTGAAATTACTAGAATGAATCCTACAAATAAAGAGATTGTAGAAAAATATATTGCTGAAGGTAAAATTAAATCTAAACTTGGTGTGGATGTAGAAGATGTTGAAGCTACTGAAGACAATAAAGTAAAAGTAAACTTCAAAGATGGAACTAGTGAAATATATGATAGAGTAGTATATGCTCTTGGTGGAACAACTCCTACTGAATTTTTACAAAATTGTGGAATCAATATGAAAGATAAATGGACTGCTGAGCATAATCCTGAAACTTTTGAAACAAATGTAGAAGGTATGTATGTAGTAGGTGATGTGGTTGAGGGTGCTCAATCAATCGCAGTAGCTATTAATCATGGATATGCAGCAGCACTAGATATAGCTAAAAAACTTTAATTTCTTCTTTTCCCTTTTGGGATTTTTTATTATATAATTCTTCTATTAATATACTTCTATTTGTAATTTTATAAAAAGGCTAACAATTGAAAAAAAGAGGCTTGTTTGAAATGCTTATTACCACTTTTATATGGGGTAGTACACCATTTATGGGTATTTTTTCTCATTTGCCAAGTGGAGTATTTGTATTTTTTAGGGTACTTTTTGCATTTCCTTTTATATTTTATTTTTCTATTAAACAATCATCTGTAAGAGAGTTTATTAATCTAAAACCTTTTTGGCCTTTATTTTTAAGTGGTGTGATGCTTGGGGTTAATTGGATTTTTTTCTTTTGGGCAGTAAATATTACAGATGTTGCTACTGTGGTAAATATATATTATGCAGGACCTATTATTTCTATAATATTAGCGGTTGTTTTTTTAAATGAAAATATAAATAGATATATTATTATTTCTATAATATTAGCCTTTTTAGGGGTTATTTTCAGTAATGGAGGATTTAGTGTTGATAAAGGGGCTTTTATAGCTTTTTTAGCAGCTATTAGCTATGGCTTTTTAGGTTTTTTTTCAAAAATAGCTACTCTTCATCATAAAGCTGTTAGTGTAACTGCATGGCAGATTTTAATATCTATAGTTATAACATTTCCATTTTTATTTTTTAGTGATTGGAAATTTACAATGCAAGGTTTTATAATATCATTAATTGCAGGAATTATACATACTGCATTGGCTTTATTTCTATGGTATGATGCGTTAAATTATATAAAGGTTTCAATAGCATCGATTTTACAATATTTAGATATTGTATTTGCTATGATTTTAGCTTATATATTTTTAAATCAAATACCAAATTATCATCAAATTATAGGTGCGATTTTGATTATTTTTGCAGGTTCTTTGAGTAGTATTAAAGAGATGAAAAATTAAAACACTAATTTTTCAAATACTTTAAGAGTCATTTTAACATCTTCTAAAGCATTATGGTAAGTAGCATTTTGATGACCAAAAAAATATGCAACAGCTTCCTCAAGTCTAGGCATTTTCTTTTTTGTAAGCTCAACTACATCTACACTAAAATACATAGTATCAAATATAGGTAAATCTAAATGATTTGTATGATATTTACTTCTTTCAAGTTCTCTTTTTAGTACACCAAAGTCATATAATACATTATGACCAACTATCAAATCAGCAGATTCTAAAATAGATAAAAATTTATCTCTTATTTCTATGAAAGTAGGTTTGTTTTCTACATCTTTTTGGCTAATTTTATGTACAGCCATAGCTTCTGCTTCTATTTTTGCTTCAGGATTTATAAGCTCGTAAGTTTCATTTGTTATTTTTCTTTCGATCATATCATATTCTACTAAAGCATATGAAACGATATATCCAGCAATATCTGTTGTTTCTGTATCAAATACTACTACTTTTCTAGCCTTTTTTGTATCTGGTAAAGAGTTATAGTCATTTTTATATAACTCTAATAAATATTTAGAGCTAAAAGCTTTTTGCATAGATATTGGTTTAAAATCATCAATTTCATTATCTACTAATGAAGTTAAATAATCATTGTAATTTCTAAAAAACAAATCTTCTCTTTTTTGAGGTAATTTAGATACAAATGATTTTTCTATACACATTTTTTTAAAATTTTCTTTTAAAGTAGTTTGATTAAAGACAGTAGCTTTTTGTAAGATTCTAGTTTTTGCTGGTAAATTCATATTATTTCCTTAGGACGAGAATTAAATCTCGTCTTTATAAGAAATTTTACAATTTGTTAATTTATCTTTACTTGAAATATAACTATTAAGAGCATTTAAATATGCTCTAGCACTTGCTGTCATTGTATCGATATTTAATCCATGTCCAATTACAGCTGGTTTACTTTCATCAAATATTACTTTTACAGTAACTTTAGCTAAAGCATCTTTTCCTTCAGTTACACTATCTACTTTATAACTAATAAGTTCACCACTAAATCCTGTTATTCTATCTATTACTTTAAATACTGCATCAATAGTACCTTCCCCAATAGCAGCATCAGTTATGTGATTGTCTTCAAATTTTATAGTAGCAGCTGCACTTGCTACACCATTTGCACAATCACTTAATTGTAAATTTACAAGTTCATATACTTTTTTGTCATTTATCATTTCATCATTTACAATAGCTATAATATCTTCATCAAAAATCTCTTTTTTCTTATCTGCTAAAAGTTTGAATCTTTCAAATGCTTTATTTAATTCTTCATCGCTTAATTCATATCCAAGTTCTTTTAATTTATCACTAAATGCATGTCTACCTGAGTGTTTTCCTAGTACTATAGAGTTATTTTTTTCTATTCCAATATCTTCTGCTTTTATTATTTCATAAGTATCTCTGTGTTTTAATACACCATCTTGATGAATTCCACTTTCATGAGCAAATGCATTTTTACCTACAATAGCTTTATTTGGTTGAGGTTCAATCCCTGTAATTGATGTAAGTAATCTACTTGTTTTATATATTTCTTTTGTATTAATGTTTGTTTTTACATCAGAGAAGATATCTCTTCTTGTTTGGATTATCATAGCGACTTCTTCAAGTGCAGCATTTCCAGCTCTTTCACCAATTCCATTTATCGTACATTCTACTTGTCTAGCACCATTTTTTACAGCTTGAATAGAGTTTGCAGTAGCAAGTCCTAAGTCATTATGACAATGAACAGAAATGATTGCTTTATCTCCCACAAAATCAACTAATTCTTGTATTTGAGCACCAAACTCCCAAGGCATTGTGTATCCTACAGTATCTGGAATATTTATCGTTTTTGCACCAGCTTTAATAACTGCATCAATTATCTCTTTTAAAAATGGCATTTCACTTCTACCTGCATCTTCACAGCTAAATTCTACATCATCAGTAAAAGTTTTTGCATATTCTACAGCTTTTACGGCTCTTTTTATCACTTCTTCAGGACTCATTTTTAATTTATATTCCATGTGAATTGGTGAAGTTGCTATAAAAGTATGAATTCTTTTATGATTTGCTTTAGCTATAGCTTCTCCAGCTTTTTTGATATCATTATCTATCGCTCTAGCAAGTGAACAAACAGTTGAGTTTTTAACAACTTCACTAATTTTAGAAATAGCTTCAAAATCACCAGGACTTGCAGCGGCAAATCCAGCTTCAATAATATCTACTCCTAATTTATCAAGTTGAGTAGCTACTTTTATTTTTTCATCTATTGTCATAGAACAACCTGGGCTTTGTTCTCCATCTCTTAATGTAGTATCAAAAATTTTAATAGTATCCATTTAATTATCCTTAAAAATTATATATTTAATTTTTTTGTTTTTATGTTGTGATTATATCTAAATTATGTGTAGAATTATAAGCAGAGTAGAAGCGAATATGAAATATGTGGAAATTTTTTTTGGTTATGATTTGCCATATTCGCTCCTTTTTTATTTTAGTATATAAAAAAAGAGAAATTTTGTCAAGAATTTAAATTGTTTTACTTTATAAGCAGTAAATAAACAAAAATATAACTAATTATAAAATAAGGGATTCCATATTTATGATAAATTATGTATCCTTTTGAATTATTTAAAAATCTAACAGCAATTATATTTGCTAAAGATGAAATAATCAATCCACTTCCAGCTAGATTCACTCCATATGCTATGGCTTGATAGTTGTCTGAAAATTGAGATATGAAAATAGTAGCTGGGACATTACTCATTATTTGAGATAATAATATTGATAGATTAAAAATATTTAGAAAATCTAAAGTTAATTTAGAAATTAAGTTATTTACTATTCCAAAATTAGCAATTATGTGAAAATCAATAAACATTAAACTAAAAGTCAAAATTAAAAAATAATCAAATTTAAAAAAAACTTCTTTTTTTATAAATAAAAACCAAAGTATTACAATAGGGATTAAAAGTTTTACAAAATGATTTTCCAAAGCAAATATATAAATTATAAAAAATAAAAAGCTACTAAAAAATAAAAATTTATCTACTTGTATGATTTCTATATTAGCATTTATTTTAAGGGATTTATTTTTAAAATTAAAATATGCAAAAATTGACAATAAAATAAATTGAATTATAAATAATGGAAACATATTATGTATAAATCCAAAAAAACTTATATGTGATAGTCTAAATAAATATAGATTTTGTGGATTACCAATAGGGGTTAGAAGTGAACCTACATTTGTAGCAATTGCTTCAAAAATGATTAATTTTGTAAAATCATTGTTTTGTAATTTATTTGAAATAGCTAAAGTTAAGGGTATTATGATAAATAAAGTTATATCATTTGTTAAAAACATAGATAAAACTATACTTAAATAAATAAAAAATAGTGCTAAATGTCTTTCGTTAGTAAATAATTTAATAAATTTGATTGCTAAAAAATCAAATAGATTAGATAATTGCATAGCAGTTGTAAGTAATAACAATACTATTAAAGCTCTAATAGTGGAATAATCTATATAATTATTTATATTGTATATCTCTTTTGGATTAATATAAATAAGAATTAACACTAAAGATAAAAATATGAAAAAAAGGAACTCTTTTTGAATAAGTTTCATTTTTAGCCTTTTTTTTAATTATATCATACAAGAGGAAAAATCTTGACAAAAATCAAATTTTAGATTAAAATTACACTAACTACTTTATTGCACTACTAAAAAATATGTTTGTGCTATAATCTACAAAAATTAACTACAAGGATTATAAATAATGAGTCAAACAAATCAAAAAAAACAAAGAACTCATATACCAGTTGAAGGTTATACTATTGAAGATTTAAGAGAAAAACCTATAGAAGAACTTACAGATATCGCAAAAGAGCTTGGTGTAGAAAACCCTCAAGAGTTTAAAAGACAAGATTTAATGTTTGAAATTCTTAAAAATCAAGTAAGTCAAGGTGGATATATCTTATTTACAGGTATTTTAGAAATTATGCCTGATGGTTATGGATTTTTAAGAAGTTTAGGTAAAAACTTTAGTGATTCTCAAAATGATACTTATGTATCACAAACTCAAATTAGAAGATTTGCACTAAGAACTGGAGATATCGTAACAGGACAAGTAAGACCTCCAAAAGATGCAGAAAAATATTATGCTTTATTAAAAATTGAAGCTATTAACTATCTTCCACCAGAAGAAAGTAAAAAAAGACCACTTTTTGATAACTTAACACCACTTTATCCACAAGAACAAATCAAACTTGAATATAACGCTACAAAACTTACAGGAAGAGTTATTGATTTATTCGCTCCTATTGGAAAAGGGCAAAGAGGGCTTATTGTAGCACCTCCAAGAAGTGGTAAAACTGAATTTTTAAAAGATATAGCTCATGGAATTACAAAAAATCATCCAGAAATTGAACTGATTGTATTACTTATTGATGAAAGACCAGAAGAGGTTACAGATATGGAAAGAAGTGTAAAAGGAGAAGTGTTTTCTTCTACATTTGATGAACCTGCAAGTAACCATATAAAAGTAGCTGAAATTGTAATAGAAAAAGCAAAAAGAATGGCTGAAATGGGTAAAGATGTTGTAATTCTTTTAGATAGTATTACAAGACTAGCAAGAGCATATAATACAGCTACTCCAAGTAGTGGTAAAGTATTATCTGGTGGGGTTGATGCAAATGCACTTCATAAACCAAAAAGATTTTTTGGTGCGGCTAGAAACTTAGAAGAGAGTGGAAGTCTTACTATTATAGCAACTGCACTTATTGAGACTGGAAGTAGAATGGATGAGGTTATCTTTGAAGAGTTCAAAGGTACTGGAAATATGGAAGTAGTATTAAGTAGAAAAATCGCAAATAGAAGACTTTATCCTGCTGTTGATATTATTAAATCAGGAACTAGAAAAGAAGAATTATTACTTGATGCAGAAACACTTGCTAAAGTATGGGCTCTTAGAAATATTATTAATGATATGGAAGAGGTTGAAGCTCTTAGACTTCTTTATTCAAAAATGCTTAAAACAAAAAATAACAAAGAATTTTTGGCAGCAATGAATGATATCTAAGGTTGGAATTTTTGATAGTGGAGTTGGTGGCTTAACAGTCGCTAAGTCTATCTATCAAGCAAAACTTTTTGATGAAATCATATATTTTGGTGATACTGCTCGTGTTCCTTATGGAAGTAAAAATGAATCTACAATAATCCGTTATTCTCTTGAGTCTTTAGAATTTTTAAAAAATTTCGATATTAATTTTTTAATTACAGCTTGTAATAGTGTAAGCAGTTGTGCTTTACCAGAACTTAAAAAAGAAGCAAATTTTGAAGTAGTTGGTGTGATTGAAGCTGGGATTGAAGCTGTAAAAAAAGAAGCTAATAAAGAAGATAATATTTTGATAATAGGTACAAAAACTACAATAAATTCAAATCTTTATCAAATAGGATTACAAAATTTAGGTTATAAAAATATAATAGCAATTCCTACTCCTTTATTTGTGCCAGTAGTAGAAGAAGAAGCATATAATAAAGGTCTTTTGGATGAGTTGTTTAAATTATATTTTTCTAATCTAAAAAATATAGATGTAGTGGTATTAGGATGTACACATTTTCCTATGCTTAGTCCATATCTAAAAGAATATTTTAAAGGTGCAAAGCTTATTCATTCAGGTGAAGCAATAGTAGAACTTTTAAAAGATAGATATAATTTAAAACCTAAAAAAGAAACAAAAATTCAATTTTTAGCAAGTGAAAATCCAGAACATTTAAAAGAGGTGGCAAAAAAATGGTTTTAGCATTAAAATATAGACCCAAAAAATTTAGTGAAGTGGTGGGGCAAGAAGCGACTATTAAGACATTAATGTCTGCTTTAGATAAAAAAAAGTTAGCAAATGCATATTTATTTAGTGGACTTAGAGGAAGTGGTAAGACTACTACAGCTAGATTATTTGCTAAATCTTTGCAATGTTCAAAAGGGGAGAGCAGTACACCATGTGAAGAGTGTGAAAATTGTATAATGGCAAATGAAAATCGTCATATTGATATAATTGAAATGGATGCTGCTAGTAATAGAAAAATAGAAGATATTAAAGAAATAATTGAGCATACTAGATATAAACCAACTATTGGAAGATATAAAATATTTATAATAGATGAAGCTCATATGCTTACTCGTGAAGCTGAAAATGCACTTTTAAAGACACTAGAAGAACCACCTGAATATGTTAAATTTATCTTAGCTACAACAGACCCACTTAAATTACCAGCTACAATTTTAAGTAGAACACAACATTATAGATTTACAAAAATTGATACAGCTTTAATAAAAAATCATCTTGAATATATTTTAGCAAATGAAAATGTAGAGTATGAGCCAAAAGCAATTGAGCTTTTAGCAAAAAGTGGAAATGGAAGTTTAAGAGATACTATTACTTTACTTGATCAAGCAATAGCATATTCAAAAGGGAATATAACTTTAGATATTGTAGTGGATATGTTGGGAGTTATAAACCCTGAAATTATAGATAAAATTTTTAATTTGGTATTAAATCAAAAAAAAGATGAAATAAAAGAGATAATTCATACAATTGCTAATTATGATATCGATTCTATTTTAGATGAAATAATGTCATATCTAAAAGAAGCATTATTTGAAAATAGATTTTCTCTTGTTACTATTGAGAGATTTTTCAAAATTGTAGCAGATACGAAAGAGCTTATTAAGGTTAATGTAGATACTGAATTTGTACTTAGTTTAATGCTTTTTAAGATGGTAGAAGCTACAAAGCCGCATAAAATAGATGAACTTATTAAAGAGTTTGAAAAAGGTGTTGGAGTTAATAATAGTGTTAAAATAGATAGTATAAATAGTAATGTAAATTTATCTACAAAACCAGCTAATAATCCAAAAGATTTATTTGAAAAATTAAAAAAAGAACTTTATGATAGAGATATTGAGATATATAAATGTTTTTCAGATGTAAATTTTATTTCTTATGAAAACAATGTATTAACATGGGAGAGTTGTGTTGATGATAATTGTAAAAAGATACTTAGAAAATATTGGAATAGTGTAATAAAATTAATTATTGATGATATTTTTGGAATAGGTACAAAAGTTGTTCCTGAAAAATGTTCAAAAATTACACAACCTGTAGCAGAAGAAATAAAAGTTACTCCTCAAAAAGAGATAAAACAAAATCATCAAGAAGAAATTGTAAAAAAAGCTAGAGAAATTTTTGGTGATGAAATAACAGAGGTTAATATATATAAAAATAGTGAAAATTAAAAAAAATATGTTAAAATTCAATTAAAAAAAGGATAAATGTGGATAAAATCCAGATTGCAATCAAAAAAGATGGTGAAATTATAGACCTTCAAACTGCTGAAGCAAAGAAGATTGAAGGTGGTGAGCCAATTTATTTTGATAACTCACCTGAGAGTTTAGAAGTTTTAAGACATTCAACTGCACACTTAATGGCACAAGCTATTGAAGAGCTTTTTCCAGGAACTAAATTTTTCGTAGGGCCAGTAGTTGAAGGTGGTTTTTATTATGATATGAGAATAGAAGGTGAATTTAGCGAAAAAAACTTAAAACAAGTTGAGAAAAAAATGCAACAAATCGCTAAGAAAAAAGCACCAATTGAGAGATATGAAATTACAAAAGCTGAGGCTATTGAAAAATTTAAAGATGATGATTTAAAACTAGCTGTTTTAGAAAAAATCCCTGATGAAGTAGTGTCTATTTATAAACAAGGTGATTGGGAAGATTTATGTAGAGGACCACACCTTCCACATCAAGGATTAATTAAAGCATTTAAACTTCAAAGAGTAGCTGGAGCTTATCTTGGTGGTGATAGCTCAAAAGAGATGCTAACAAGAGTATATGGAACTGCATTTGCTGATAAAGAAGCTTTAAGTAACTATTTAAATATGCTTAAAGAAGCTGAAAAGAGAGATCATAGAAAACTTGGTAATGAGATGGATTTATGGTTTTTTGATGAAAAAGTGGGACCAGGGCTTCCTATATGGCTTCCAAAAGGAGCTATGCTTAGAGCCAATTTAGAAAAAATTCTTTTTAAAGCACATATTGTAAGAGGGTATGAGCCAGTAAGAGGACCAGAAATTTTAAAAAGTGATATGTGGAAAATTTCAGGACATTATCAAAACTATAAAGAAAATATGTATTTTACAACTATAGAAGATGATAATGCAGAATATGGTATTAAACCTATGAACTGTTTAGCTCATGTTAGAATGTTTGATCATGATATTAGAAGTTATAAAGATTTACCACTTAAATTTTTCGAATTTGGTACAGTTCATAGACATGAAAAAAGTGGTGTTTTACATGGATTACTAAGAGTGAGAGAGTTTACTCAAGATGATGCACATATTTTCTGTACACCAGATCAAATCGAAAAAGAGGTTATTGAAGTTTTAGATTTTGTAGATAAAATTATGCAAACTTTTGGATTTGATTATGATATGGAAATCTCAACTAGACCTGATAAAGCTATTGGTGATGATGAGATTTGGGAAATTGCAACTGAAAGTTTAAAAAAAGCTCTTGATAATCTAGGAAGAGATTATGGAATTGATGAAGGTGGTGGAGCATTTTATGGTCCAAAAATTGATATTAAAATCACAGATGCTATTGGTAGAAAATGGCAATGTGGAACTATTCAAGTAGATTTTAATTTACCTGAAAGATTTGATATTCATTATATTGATGAAAATAATGAGAAAAAAAGACCAGTAATGCTTCATAGAGCAATTATAGGAAGTTTTGAAAGATTTATAGCGATTTTAACTGAGCATTTTGCTGGTGAATATCCTGTGTTTGTAGCTCCTGTAAAAGCAATATTAGTACCTATTAGTGAAAATCATGTAGAATATTGTAAGGCACTTCAACAAGAACTTCTTTTTGACGATATTAAGACAGAAGTTTATGCAAGTAATGATTCTTTAAATAAAAGAATTAGAAATGCAGAAAAACAAAGAGTACCTTATGTAATTATTGTAGGTGATGAAGAGGTACAAAACAATACTGTAGCTATTAGAGACAGAAGAAAAAGAGAACAATTAAACTTATCAAGAGATGAGTTTATGACAAAAATTAAGGAAGAAAATGAGGTTAAACTATGAAAAAAGATAATGTGATTATGAATGAGGATGTATTAAGATTAAGCAGTGAAGTAAGATGTGTTGCACCAGAAGAGGGTGAATTAGGGATAATCCCTACTTCTGAAGCACTTGAAAAAGCATATAATGCTGGTCTTGATTTAGTTGTAGTAGCACCACAAGCAAAACCGCCTGTGGCAAAAATTATGGATTACGGGAAATATAAATATCAACAAGAAAAAAAGAAAAAAGAAGCAAAGAAAAAACAAACAAAAATTGATATTAAAGAGATTAAATTTACATCAAAAATTAATCAACATGATATTGACTATAAAGTAAAACATGCTTTAGAGTTTTTAGAAAAAGGAAAATATGTTAAATTCAGAGTATTTCTAAGAGGTAGAGAAATAGCAACTCCAGAAGCTGGATTTGATGTAATTAATAGAGTTTGGGAGATGGTAAAAGAGCATGCTGATAGAGAAAATCCTCCAAAACTTGAAGGAAATCATATTAATATGCTTGTAACTCCTAAGAAAAAGAAATAATTTTTCTTCTCCCTTTTAGGGAATACTACAAAAGGAATAAAAATGACTTGCCCATGTGGAAGTGGTCTTACTTATAAAAAATGTTGCCTACCTTTTCACAAAAATAAAAAAAAGCCTAAAAATGCTTTGTTTTTAATGAAAAGTAGATATTCTGCTTATGCTATGAATGAAATAAAATATATAATAAAAACTACTCATAAAAATAATCCTGAATGGAATAATCCAAATTGGGAAAATGAAATAAAAATCTTTTGTCAAAGTGATTTTAAAAAGCTTGAAATTATAGATTTTATAGATGGAGAAAATGAAGCTTTTGTAGAGTTTAAAGCGTATATAGATGATTTTATTATTCATGAAAAAAGTAGATTTATTAAAGAAGATGTATGGTTGTATGAGAGTGGAGAGGTGTTTTAATATAAAGGTTTACTATGAAAAAAAAGATTTTTTTGTCAATTTTTTTATTGACTTTAATTATTATTGGTGATTCTATATATTCTGCAAAAAATAGTTTACACAAACTTATTGAAGATAGAGCAAAAAGAATATCTATGATGAGGCAAAAAGAATATAATTTAATTTATAATAATAAGAAAAACTTTTTAGATTCTTTTGCTAAATTTTTAAGTTCATCTACACCAGTAATTGAAGGATATTTAGAAAATAATAGAACAAAAATTATAAATTTTGTTATGCCTTTATATAAAAATTTATATCCAGAACAAGTAGAAGAGATTCATTTTTTTAAAAAACCAGCTATTAGTTTTGTAAATTTTGCAAATTTAAAAGTTTATAATGTAAATGTAAGTAAAGCTAGAGCTGATATTTTATGGGTGGATACATCATTTACACCTTCTACTCATTTTTATGTATGTAGATTATACCCTGGATTTAGAGCCACTTATCCTATTATTTATAAAGATAGACTTTTGGGTAGTATCTCTTTTGGTATGAGTATAGAAGTTTTTAAGAAAATGTTTGAAAGATTACATTCTCAAGTTGCAATTTATTTAAAAGACTCAAATTTAAAAAATTTTTTATTACCATCTAGATATAAACAATTTGAAAAATATCCTCTTATAGATGGTTTTAGAGTTATTGGTGAACCGATGGATATATCTTTTAAAGATAAACAAAAATATGTATTAAAAAACAATTATGTATATACAAAAATAAAAACTACAGATTTTTTCAATAACACTTTTGCTTATATTGTAATAAAAGATGATATTTCGAAAGATATTTCTACTATTAAATCCCATATTAGAAATGATATTTTTGTGGCTATTATAAATAATCTTATTATTTTAGCAATTGTATTATTTTTATTTAGATGGATGTTTAGTAAAATAGGTGAATTACATAGAATTTTAACTTATATAAAAGAGCAACAATTTTCTAAAATTCCTAAAAAAGTAGAAGAAAAAGATGAATGTGATAGATATAAAAATCAAATAATTGATTTAGCAGAAGACTTAAAAACATATATTAATATTCTGACAGAAAAAGCCCAAAAATATGAAATAAAAGCTTATAAAGATGGATTAACAAATACATTTAATAGAGCTTTTTTAGAAGATAAAGCAAAAGAGTTGTTTTTGAAATATCAGTTATCAAAAATACCTGTAGGAATTATGATGATAGATATTGATGATTTTAAAAAAATAAATGATACATATGGTCATGATGTAGGTGATTTTGTATTAGTTAATTTGGCTAATACAGTGCAAAAACTTATCAGAAAAGATGATAAATTTATAAGATATGGTGGAGAAGAATTTTTATTGATTTTAGAAGATTCAAACATTGTAAATACTAAAAATGTAGCAGAAAAGATTAGAAAAACTATAGAAAATTTAAGTATTGAAATCAATGATAAAAAGATTAACTTTACTATTAGTATAGGTATTACTGATATATATGAAACTGATAAGTCTATTTATGAAGCGATAAAAAGAGCTGATATTAATTTATATAAAGCAAAAAAAGCTGGAAAAAACAGAGTTGAATTATAAAAAAAATGGGTATAATTCGTGAAAAATTTTAAGGATAACAATGTTTCAGATTAATGACCCAAAAGCAAATATAAGAAATATTTTACATGGTTTTTTCTTAGCTGTTGCTGTAACTGTGGCTGAGCCTTCTACTATTTTGCCTTTAATAGTACATCATTTTAGTAATAGTGTGGTTACTGTAGGTATTTTTGCATCTTTATTAAAAGGTGGTGCAATAGCTGTGCAGATGTGGGCGGCTTTTTATGCTCAAGAATATACAAGAGTTTTGCCTTATATGAGGTTAGTTTTTTTCTTTAGATGGTTTAGTTGGTTTTTAATAGGACTTGCTATCTATTTCGTAGGAGATAGTAATAAAACTCTTACTTTATGGCTAATAGGAATTGGACTTTTTGGATTTAGCTTTACAGCAGGGTTTGGTGCTATTTATTTTAAAGAAATAATTGCAAAAGTGTTTTCAAAAGAGTATCGTGGAAGAACTATGGCAAATCGTCAGATTTGGACTGCTGTAGGAAGTATTTTAAGTGGAGGAGTTGCTGGATATGTACTTGAGCACTATGAAGCACCTCTTAATTATGCATATCTTTTTATGGTAAGTAGTTTTTTAATGGCTATAGGTTTTATTGCATTTGGTACTATAAATGAGCCAGAAAAAAAAGAGATTAGAAAAAAAGAAAAATCATTTGTTGAATTTCTAAAAAATTCATTTGCACTTTTAAAAGAAGATGTTAGGTTAAAAAATCAAATTATTATTATTTTGCTTGGATTTAGTTATCTTTTGGCATATCCATTTGTTATTTTAAAAGCAAATAAAAGCTTTGATTTAACTGGATGGATGCTTGGTGGGTTTATTACTATTCAAATGATAGGAAGTATTATAGGAAGCTTTTTTATATGGAGAAAAATGAGTGATTATAAGTTGATGCTTAGACTTAGTTTTGTATTTGCTATTCTTTCTTTTATATTTGCATTTTTTGCTAATACTCCTATTATGTATGCAATTGTTTTTCTGTTTTTTGGACTTTCTATGGATGGATTTAGTATTAGTGGTATGAATTTAGTATTTGAAATAGCTCCAGAAGATAAAAGACCTATATATACAGCACTTCAATCAAATATTACTTCTTTAGGACTATTTTTTCCTATTCTTGGTGGATTTATCTTAAAATATGCTGGATATAATGTATTATATTCTATTACTATTTTTATGATAGCTTTAGGATTATATCTTACAAGAAGATTATAAGTGTCTAAAAAATAGACATTTATTTGGCTTCTTTTTCTACTTTTTTCTTTATAATTTTATCAAATAATTAAATATAACTAAATTGGAAAATAATCGAATGAAAGATTATGTGATTTTATGGTGAAAAAATCACATCTGGCTTGAATGAGATTATGAAATTTAGTTATTATCATTAAAGGAATAAAATGATAAAAGAATTCAAAGCATTAAGAGGAAAAGGGCATACTCCTACTTTATTAGCTGCTTTTTTATATTTTGATTTTAGTTTTATGGTTTGGACTATGCTTGGACCTTTGGCCCCTGAGATTGCAAATAGTATAGGTGGACTTAGTGCAAGTCAAATATCTACTATTTTAGCATTACCTATTTTAGGTGGAGCAATTTTAAGAATTCTTCTTGGTTTTGGAGTGGATAATTTTGGACCTAAAAAAACAGCTTTGATAGCACAAATGGTAGTAGCAAGTGCTTTATGGTATGCATATTTTAGAGGTGTGAATATCACTTATAATGAACTTTTAATTGTGGCATTTTCACTTGGATTTGCAGGGGCTAGTTTTGCAGTAGCTTTGCCACAAGCAGGACAATGGTATCCACCAAATCTTCAAGGTGTGGTTATGGGAATTGCAGGGGCTGGAAATATAGGTGTTGTGATTGATTTTATTTTTGCTCCTAAGATTGCTGAGATTTGGGGATGGCCAGCTGTGTTTTTAGTAGGTGCTGTGCTTTCAACTTTTATATGGATTTTGTATCTATTTATGGCAAAAGATGCTAAGATAAATACAAAAAAAAGAACAATAAAAGACTATATTAAACTACTAAAAGATAAAGATACTTGGTGGTTTAGTTTGTTTTATGCTGTTAGTTTTGGTGGATTTGTAGGATTTGCAAGTTATATGAAAATATATTTAATGGATGTATATGGTGATGAGATGGCTAAATTTGGATTAGATTTTTTAAAAGAGAATAATATTAAGGTAATAGCTGGATATTTTGGTGCTTTGACTATCTTTGCTGGAGCTGTGCTAAGACCTATTGGTGGTGCTATAGCAGATAGAATGGGTGGTGTTAAAGCTTTATATATCTTTTATGGTATTGTAGCTGTATTAGCTATAATAAATGCGATATTTACTTTACCATTTTTTGTAGCTATTATAGTATTATTTTTAATTATGGCTAATTTAGGTATGGCAAATGGTGCAGTGTTTCAGCTAGTACCTCAAAGATTTGCAAAAGAGATAGGGATTATGACAGGTGTAGTAGGATGTGCTGGAGGACTTGGTGGAACAGCCCTAATTAAAACTCTTGGATGGAGTAAAGGGGTGTTTAATGGCTATACTGAAGGTTTTTTAATCTTTGCAGCTGTTGTAGGAATTGCTATTATAGGACTTAGTATGGTAAAAACAAGATGGAGAACTACTTGGGGAATGGTAGCAGGAGGAAGAATTTGATAGAGTTTTCTTCTTTCTCACTTGTTAAAGGGAATGATTTAGTTGGTGATGATTATTATTTAGCAAAAAAATATGATAATTTTGTAGTGGGGCTTGTATGTGATGGTGTAGGAAGTGCCCAAGGAGGTGCAGAAGCTGCAAAAAGAGTTGTGGAGTTTTTAGATAGTTCTTTTAAAACACTTCCAAAAAGTTGGAGTATGGAAAAATCTATTAAACATTTTATAACTTCAATAAATACTATTATTTATCAAGAAAGTAAACAAAATGAAATAGATATGCTTACTACTTTAGCTATAGCTGTAATTAAAGATAATAAATTATATGGAGCAAATGTAGGTGATAGTAGGATATATTTACTTCGAGATAAGCTTTATCAGTTAAGTATTGACCATAATGTAGAAGGAATGGATAATGTTTTAAGTGAAGCTATAGGGATGAGAGAAGATGTAAATATTTATTATTTTGAGAATAATCTACAAGCAGGAGATAAAGTATTATTGTGTAGTGATGGGCTATATGATGTATTAGATGTTGATGAGATTAAAAAATATATCTCTCTTGGTGCTTCACTTCTTGTAAGAAATGCTTCAAAAAAGGTAAATGATAATTTGCCAGATGATACTACAGCAGTTGTAATAGATATAAAAGAGCTTGATAAAAAAGTAAAATTAAAGCAAGAAAATATCCCTATTTTAGAAGAATTTAAAGAGGGGATGATAATAGATGGATTTAAACTTAAAAAATCACTTATTCAAAATAACCTAACTTGGCTTTGTGAAAAAAAAGGTAAAAAATATGTGCTTAAATTTCCACCACCTGAAGCAAAAGAAGATGAGTTTTTACTTGATTTGTATGTAAAAGAGGCTATAAATGCAGTTAGATTAAAAGCAGGTTTTTTTCCAAAAGCTGTAATTCCAAAAAAAAGAACTTATCGTTATTATGTGATGGAGTATTTAGATGGTGAAATTTTAAAAGGTAAAAAACTATCTATTGATGAAGCTGTAAAGTTAGCAAAAATGCTACTTCGTGCAGGACAATATTTAGTAAAATATGATTTAGTTCATGGTGATATAAAACCTGAGAATATAATCCATACAAAAACTTATAAGCTTATAGATTTTGGGAGTATTACAGAGATTTTCTCAAATACTTCAAGAGCAGGAACACCAAGTTATTTAGCACCTGAGAGGTTTGAAGATGTTCCTATAAATGAAAGTACAGAGATTTTTGCTATAGGTGTAACTCTATATGAACTTCTTACAGGAAAATATCCTTATGGAGAGATTGAGCCATTTCAAACTCCAAAATTTTCTAGCCCAATAGAACCTAAAAAATTAAATAAAAATATTCCAGAATGGCTAAATAGTGTAATATTAAGAGCGATTGAAGTTAATAAAGATAAAAGATATCAAAACTATTCTGAAATGATGTTTGAGCTTAGTAATCCCGATAAAGTAGAGCCTTATATTAAAATAGATAAAGATAGACCATTAAAAGTGGTGTTAATTTTAAGTGTGATACTTAATTTTATTTTAATTTATTGTTTAATCTAAAAAAGGAAAACCCTTTTTTAGTGAAATATAAATGCTGTAAGACCTATGATAGCTAATGAAATTGTACCTATATTTATTTTATCAAATTCTTTTTTAACTAAAGCTAATATTAAATATAATACAAATCCAGCACTAAGTCCTAAAGTGATAGAATAAGTAAGAGGCATTAAAAGAATAGTAGCAAATGCACTTACAGATATTGTAGTGTCTTTAAAGTCTATATTTTTGATCTCACTAAACATAAGTACTCCAACCATCACCAAAATAGGATAAATAGCATTATCTGGAATAGCTTTATAGATAGGTAAGAAAAATAAAGTTGTTGTAAATAATAATCCAGTGACTACAGCAGTAAGTCCTGTTCTACCTTTTTCTTCTACTCCAGCAGCACTTTCTATAAATGAAGTTGTAGTAGAAGTACCTAAACCAGCCCCAATTACTGTAGCCATAGCATCTGCTTCTAAAGTTTTTTGTAAATCTGTACTTCCATCTTTAAACAGATTTGCTCTCATCCCTATTCCTGCTAATGTTCCTATAGTATCAAACATATCTGTAATCAAAAAAGTTATAACCACTGGAAGTAATGATAAACTAATAGCACTCATCAAATCAAAGTGAAAAGCAATAGGTGCTATACTAGCAGGCATTGAGATTATTTGAGTAGGTAAAGTTGCTAAATGGAATATCCATGCCACAATTGATGTAAGCAATATAGAAAAAATAAAAGCTCCTTTTATTTTATAAGCATAAAAGATAGCAGCTGTAATAAATCCAAAAACACCAAGTAATACATTTGGATCACTTAAATCACCAAGAGTTACTAATGTAGCATCAGAGTTTACAATAATTTTCATTCCTTCTAATCCAATAAAAGCTATAAACATTCCAATACCAGCACTAATAGCTCTTCTTAAATCTAATGGAACGGATTCTAATACCCATATCCTAAATTTTGTAAAAGATAGTGCTAAAAATATAAGACCAGATATCATAACGATTCCAAGAGCAGTTTGCCAAGGAATCCCCATCCCTTTTACTAATCCAAATGTAAAATAAGCATTTAGCCCCATCCCAACACTCATCGCAACAGGTGTATTTGACCAGATACCATTTAAAATAGTAGCTATTATGGTAACTACAGCAGTAGCTGTAATTAAAGCATCAAATGGCATTCCCGTAAGACTCATAATTCCTGCATTTACTGGAACTATATACATCATCGCTAAAAATGTAACAAATCCAGCTCTTATTTCTGTAGAAACGGTTGTATTTTTTTGTGAGAGTTTGAATAGTTTTTCTAACATATTGACTCCTTATATGTAGATATATGATTGTAACATATTTTATAAAAGATAATTAAAAATTTATACTTAAAGTATATTGTCTAAAATTTAAACACCTATATATCTAAGAAATAGACATTCTTTAATTATAATTTCGTATATATAAAAAATAAAAAGGTTTAATAATGACTATCAAAGAGGTATATGAGCTTCATTCTAAAAAAATAAATAAAATTGAAAAAATAAAAGAATTAAAAACTCCAGTTCAAAGCTTACAAGATTTAAGTGAAGGTAAAGTTGAAAAAGAGGATAGAGACTTTTTCTTAAAAGCTTTTGGGTGTTTTTATAAAAAAAACACAGATGATTATATGATAAGAGTAAGAATACAAGATGGACTAATCACACCTACTCAAGCTAAAAAGATAGGAGAGTTAGCTATAGAATATGGAAATGATTATATTGATCTTACGACAAGAGCTCAGATTGAATTTAGATATATAAAAGAGGAAAATTTATATAAAGTTTTAAAAGAACTTGATAGTGTAGGGATTACTACATATCAAACAGGAGTGGATAACTTTAGAGGAATTATAACTGACCCTATGGCTGGGATTAGTGTGAGTAGTTTTATAGATGACACTAATTTAAGAAAAAAACTTGAAGATGTATTTTTAGGTAAAGATATAGGAAGTTTACCTAGAAAATTTAATATGGCTATTTGTGGAAATATCAAAAATACTTCAAATGTATTTACGCAAGATTTAGGATTTGCTTTAGCTAAAAGTGATGGTGAGTATGGATTTAGAGTGTTTATGGGTGGAAGAGTAGGAATGATAGGGCAAGATAGCGAAATTTTTGTAAATGAAGATGAAGCTGTGATGCTTTTTAAGGGGATAAAAGAGCTTTTTACAAAATATGGATTTAGAGATAATAGAAATAAAAATAGATTTGCATTTTTTCTAAAAGAGATAGGACTTAAAAATTTTATAAATGAACTTGAAGAGTATTTAGGGTATGAATTTAGAAAGAAAAGTGAGCTTCTTACTCAAATAGAAATCAATACTCACTTAAAAGAGGAATTAACTAATTCAAAAACAGCTTATAAATTTATAGTCCCAAGTGGTATTTTTAGTGGTAGTTTAATGAAAGAAGCAGGTGAAGTTGCGAGTAAATATGATGGAGTAATTAAGCTTACATTTGATCAAAACTTTTATATCACAAATGCTGATGAAAGTATAAAAGAAAGTAAGCTTTATAAAGAGTTTTCACCAAGTCCATATTTAAATAATCTAATAGCTTGTGCAGGGACAAAAACATGCTCTTTTGCTGTAATTGAAAACAAAAATGATGCTATCAATTTAGCTAAAAAACTGGATAGCTTAGTTCCTCAAAATGGAATAGTAAAATTTCACTGGTCTGCATGTGTAAAAGGGTGTGGAATTCATGGTGTAGGTGATTTTGGATTTGAAGGTGCTAAAATAAAAGTAGATGGGATTACAAAAGAGGGAGTACATATTTTTATAGGAGGTAATTCTCGCAAAGAAGGAAAAAAAGTTTTAAGTGTAGTATTAGATGAGCTTGATAAATATATTCTTCCTATGATGAAGCTTTATGATGATAGTTTAACTTATGAAAAATGGTATCAAAAAGCAAATATTACTGAATGGGCTGTGGCTTTTATTATGAAATTTAATGCTAACTATTTTGAATTTTTACCAACACTGCCTATGAAAGCAAACAAAATAGAGATGTTTGAAATAAAAGAGCTTGGAAATAAACTTTTTTATCAAATAGCTAAAACTCATGCTTTTAATGAGCTTTTTAGCAATGAAAAAGTAAAGACTTTAAAGTCAATGGGATATAAAGATAATATTCACAAAATTATCGATAAGATGGTAAGTGGGGAGTATATGGTATGGAGTGAAGTGTTGAGTGAAATATGATTTTTTGGTATAATATCATTTCAAAGCATGGAAATGGCCTTATAAAGATGGTTGGCTACCATCTTTTCTAGAGGGAGAAAAGGGACTGCACCTTATGGTGTAAGTCCCTTTTTTAGTTTATGGGTATCTTTTATTAAGGGGTCGGCGTCTGCTGTGCAATTTTGCACATTAGCATCGCCGTGCGAGCCTACAAAAGCAAAGCAGTTTGCTTTTGCTTAACGGCTCTCCCCAACTCGAATGCTACTAATTGCCTAAAATTTATCCACTTTTTTATCTACTTTGACTGCAAAATAAATTATAATTTAGAAAAAGACAAAATATTATTCTCATTCAAGACAAGTTTTTCTTTCTTAACGATAAA
>Ga0256843_1000785_pt1 | contig 26314 bp, 26 predicted proteins | sample AlvinellametaG_FD_191572 | JGI IMG/M metagenome (GOLD analysis project Ga0256843, IMG submission 191572) | Pompeii worm associated microbial communities from hydrothermal vent at the East Pacific Rise, Pacific Ocean - Alvinella | ecosystem: Host-associated > Annelida > Integument > Unclassified ... | reverse complement strand
CATCATATTAATAGCCGGTTCTTTAGATGTCGATAGCATTATCAATGCACAACGCGATGGCATCTTCTTAATTCAAGGACATATTCCTGCATTGATAGCTTTTACGATTTTTGTAATAGCCGGAACAGCCGAATCTAATCGTACACCTTTCGATTTGCCCGAAGGTGAGGCGGAATTAGGAGCAGGTTTCCACTCGGAATATTCGGGAATGGGTTTTGCCTATTTTTTCTTGGCAGAATTTATCAATATGTTTATCATTGCTTCGCTTACAGCTACCATCTTTTTAGGTGGTTGGTTGGCGCCATTTGGCATCACCGACAGTTTGCCTTGGCAACCTTTGTGGGGTTTTGTTTGGTTCTTTGCCAAAGTGATGAGTATTATTTTCTTAATGATGTGGTTCCGTTGGACATTCCCTCGTTTAAGAATTGATCAATTATTAACCTTAGAATGGAAGTATTTATTACCTATTGCTCTTGTCAATATTGTAGTAATGGCGTTAGTAGTGTACTTTGATTTATTAATAAGATTTTAAAGAATAGGATTTATGAGTTATTTAGGAAATATATTTTACGGTGTAAAATCATTATTTACCGGAATGAAAATCACAGGAGGATACTTTTTTCCTTCTATTATCGGTAAAAAATATATTATTACACGTCAGTACCCCGAAGAACCTGCTATCGTTTCCGATCGTTTTAGAGGCGAAGTGGTGATGTGGCACAATGATGATAACGAACATCGTTGTACAGGTTGTCAAGCTTGTGAAATTGCTTGTCCAAACGGATCAATCGAAATTATTTGGGACAGAGTGCTCAACGAAGAAACCGGTAAGAAAGTAAAACAAATTGATCAGCATATTTATCATTTAGGTATGTGTACTATGTGTAGTTTGTGTATTCAGGCTTGTCCTACCGATGCTATTATGTGGTCAACCAACTTTCATAATTCGTCTTATGACCGTTCAAATTTAACCAAAGTATTAAACAAACCCGGCTCTAAATTAATGTCCGGTGTAGAAGAATAAAAATTATGGAACAATATATATTTTATATACTATCGGCTATAATTATCGTGTTTGCTTTACTAAGTGTAACCACGACCAAATTATATAGAGCAACCATGTATCTGCTATTTGTTTTATTGGCAGTTTCAGGTATTTATTTCTTAATGAAATACAACTTTATGGCAGCAGTACAATTATCGGTTTATGCCGGTGGAATTATGATATTGCTGGTATATGCAGTTATGCTGACCGACAAAATTGGTGAGCCTATTCGTACCATTCCTCGTAATTGGAAAATATTACCTGCTGTAATTACGGCAGCAACCGCTGTATTTGCTATTTATGCTATTTATAATTTCAACGACAGCTTGGCAGTCAATGGCACTTCCGAAGCTACTACGGTTGAACAAGTAGGAGAAAAATTATTAAGCTACGGTGATACCGGTTTTGTTTTGCCTTTCGAGGTGATTTCAATTCTATTATTAGCCGCTATGATTGGCGCTATTGTGATTGCCAAAGCAAAAAAATTAGTAAATCAAGAAAAAAACTAGATTATGATTGAAGGAGTTACTTTATTTCAGATAATGTCATTGACCACCATAGTATTTTTTATTGGTGTATATGGCTTTTTAACCAGAACCAACCTAATCGCGATGCTGATGTCGTTGGAGCTGATGGTCAACGCCGAAGCAATTAATTTTGTGGCAATTAACAAATACTTGTCGCCGGCTGTTTTACAAGGACAAATTTTTTCATTGTTTATTATCGCCTTGGCAGCTGCCGAAACAGCACTTGCCCTAGCTATAATTTTACACTTATATAGATTGACAAACAGTATCGATGTCAAAGAAGTTAAAACTTTGAAACACTAAAAAATTACAAAGATGAACGAATTTAATTATATATATCTTATTCCGTTATTACCCATTCTGACTTTCTTTTTCTTGGGCTTTTTGCACAAGCGAATCAAAGAACCTATTTCGGGTTATATCGGCACCGCGAGTATTTTTACTGTTTTTGCCATGTCTGTTTATACAGCATACAAATACTTTTTTGCTCATAGCGGACACGAAGCATATCAACCCGTAAAAGTAATGGTGAAAGAAGGTTGGGTCAATTTTACCGACAAACTAGCCATTGATATAGGTTTTATTGTCGATCCAATTTCAGTAATGATGCTGATTGTGGTGTCAACCATCTCATTGATGGTGCATATCTATTCAATCGGATATATGCACGACGACAAGGGTTTTACCAGGTTTTTTGCCTACTTATCATTGTTTACCTTCTCTATGTTGGGACTGGTATTATCGTCTAACCTTTTCTTGATTTATATTTTCTGGGAATTGGTAGGGGTATCATCATTCTTGTTGATTGGTTACTATTTTGAAACACCTTCGGCAGTGTCGGCTAGTAAAAAAGCCTTTATCGTAACACGATTTGCCGATATGTTCTTTTTAATCGGTATTTTAATGGTGGGTTATTTCGGACAAAGTTTCGATTTTATGACTTTGAATAGCGAAGGTATGATTCATCATATTATGGAGATGATCAATAACAACCAAATGTTTGTGTTTATGGGATTGTCAGTATTTACTTGGGCATTGATATTTATTTATATCGGTGGTATGGGTAAATCGGCAATGTTTCCTTTGCATATTTGGTTGCCCGATGCGATGGAAGGACCGACACCTGTATCAGCCTTAATTCACGCTGCCACAATGGTAGTAGCCGGTGTTTATTTGGTGGCAAGACTATTCCCTCTGTTTTTCCACATCGATGGTGGCGCCGCCTTGGGCGTAGTTGCCGTAGTCGGAACCTTCTCGGCTTTCTTTGCAGCTGTTATAGCCTTAACACAAGAAGATATTAAACGTGTATTAGCCTTTTCGACCATGTCACAAATTGGTTATATGATGATGGCATTAGGCGTTTCAAAATACGAAGGACACGAAGGACTTGGCTATATGGCAGGTATGTTCCACTTATTTACACACGCTATGTTCAAAGCCTTGTTGTTCTTAGCAGCCGGTGCTATTATACATGCAGTTCATAGCAATTTTATGGACAAAATGGGTGGGTTGCATAAATATATGCCTGTTAGCAGATGGACATTTTTAATTGCAGCCTTAGCTATCTCAGGGATTCCACCATTTGCAGGATTTTTCAGTAAAGATGAAATATTATCTGCTGCTTTTGAATATAATAAATTTATTTGGTTTATAGGATTTGTTGTTGCTGGTATGACAGCATTTTATATGTTCCGTCTTTATTATCGAATATTTTTTAATACAGAACGTGAATACGAACACAAACCACACGATCCTTCATTTGCTATGAAATTACCTTTAATTTTCTTAGCAATTATGGCGGTTGTAGCAGGTTGGATACCTTTTTCTAACTATGTAACTGCCGACCTTCACGGTTTCCATGGGGGAATACATATAGATGACCCGCTAGTTTGGGCATCAATAGTAGTTGCCGCTGTTGGATATTTTATTGCTCGTATAATGTATTACAAACCAACCGATTATCCACAAAAATTTGCTTCGGCAATGGGTAATGGTTACAAATGGGCAAAAAACAAATTCTATATGGATGAGTTATACATTTTTGTCACGCATAAAATCATTTTTGATAAAATTTCAAAACCTATTGCTTGGTTTGACCGTAATGTGATTGACGGATTTATGAATATGATTGGTTTAACGGTTGAAAAAACTTCCGAAAAAACCAAAGGATTGCAATCGGGGCGTATGCAAGATTACGCCATGTATTTTGTATCGGGTGTAGTAGCTATTGTAATGCTAATTGTTTATTTAAAATAGAAAAAATGAAGTGTTTGACACTTTACAATTATAAAAAAAATTAATTATGGATATATTATCTTTATTTGTAGTCGTTCCGGTTCTGATTGTTTTGGTGATGGTGCTTTTTACCAAAACCTTAAAACAAGCAAGAATGGTTACATTGGTGGGAATGTTGGTGCAGTTGGCTATGTCAGTCAACTTAATGATACAATATATGGCTGCCCGTGATGGCGGTGACCACTCAATTATGTTATTCACTAAAAAAGTAGCTTGGTTTCAAGAGTTTAACGCTTATTACAATATTGGTGTTGACGGTATCTCTGTTTTGATGATATTTTTGACCACAATTATTGTGATTACCGGAACTTTTGTTTCTTGGAAAATAGATTATCTACCCAAAGAATTCTTTATTTCATTGATTGTTTTAGCATCAGGAGTTTACGGGTTCTTTATTTCATTGGATTTATTTACCATGTTTGTATTTTACGAAATTGCGGTAATTCCGATGTACTTGTTAATCGGTATTTGGGGTAGCGGTCCACGTGAATATGCCGCCATGAAATTAACCTTAATGTTGATGGGCGCTTCTGCCTTGTTATTGGTTGCTTTGTTTGGTATTTATTACACAAGTGGTTTGAATGGACAAACACCTACTTTTGATATTTTAGAATTGGCGCAAAGAGATATGCCGGTTGATTGGCAAAAAATATTTTATCCACTAGCATTTATTGGCTTTGGTACTATTGGCGCTTTATTTCCCTTCCATACTTGGTCACCCGATGGTCACGCATCGGCGCCTACGGCAGTGTCAATGTTACACGCAGGGGTTTTGATGAAATTAGGTGGTTACGGTATTTTCCGTTTCGCTATGTATTTAATGCCCGAAGGTGCTTTATTTTGGCAAGATTTCTTCTTGATATTAGCCGTTACGGGTGTTACCTATGGTGCATTATCGGCTATCCAACAAACCGATTTAAAATATATCAATGCTTATTCATCAGTAAGTCACTTGGGTTTGGTGCTTTTTGCCTTACTAATGATTAACAAAACGGCTTGGAACGGTGCCATGTTACAATCCTTATCACACGGATTTATCACCGCCTTGTTCTTTGCTTTAATCGGTATGATTTACGGCAGAACACATGTGCGGGATATCACTAAAATGAATGGTATGATGCGGATTGTTCCTTTCCTTGGAGTCGCCTACGTCATAGCGGCATTGGCTAATCTTGGCTTGCCCGGATTTAGTGGATTTGTTGCCGAAATGAATATTTTTGTTGGTGGTTTCTTAAACCAAGATTTATACAAACAAGCCTTGACGGTGTTTGCCGTTACTTCAATTGTTGTAACAGCTGTATATATGTTGCGTTTGACAGGCAGAATGTTGTTTGGTCCTGTGACTAAAATATATAACGATATCCCGAAAGCATTTTGGTATGAAAAAACAGCCATTATCATTTTGGTGTCATTCATCACTTTAATTGGATCATTACCTTTCTGGTGGTTAGGATTTATCGAAGAAAGTGTCAATAATTTTATTCAACCATTAATTAACAAATAAGAATTTAGTTGTCGTTGCAAAACGATTAATATATAAAAACGAGATTATGAATTTAGACAGTTTTTTACTAATGAGAGATGAGATTGTGCTAACGGCAGTCATTTTATTGATGCTAATTGCAGAAATCTTAATGCCACAAAAAAACAAAAAATACCTGATACAAATAGGTTTGTTGCTTTTTGCCGGATATACCGTACAAGCATTTTTGCCCGGAGAAGAAGGTACTTTGTTTGGTGGTTCGTATAAAACATATAAGTTAGTACACTTTTTTAAAGCCGCTTTGGGTTTTGGTGTACTCATTATATTGTTACAATCGGTTGAATGGATTAAACAAAAATTACTGCCCTTTGATTTTACAGCGGAGTTTTTTATTTTAATATTTTCGTCATTATTAGGAATCAATTTTATGGTTTCGGCAGGCGATTTTTTAATGTTTTATTTAGGATTGGAATTAGGAACTATGCCTATTATTGCTTTAACCGCTTTCGAATTTTACAACAAACGTTCGGTCGAAGCAGGTGTAAAATATATCATGTTGGCATCGGTGTCATCGGCGATATTGTTATTTGGTGTTTCTTTAGTTTATGCAACCGCAGGCAGTATCAATTTTGATGTGATTAAAGGAGCCATGCACTTACCATTACTTGAAATTATTGGTCTGATAATGATTTTTATCGGAGTTGCCTTTAAAATTTCATTAGTACCCTTCCATTTCTGGGCAGCCGATGTATATGAAGGAGCACCTACCGTTATATCAAATTACTTGTCTGTTATTTCGAAAGGTGGTGCTGTTTATGTATTGATGACTTTGTTATTCATCACCTTTACAGCATTCCAAGAAGAGTGGAACAGCATTATGTACGGTATTTCTATTTTGACGATGTTGGTAGGTAATATTTTTGCTTTACGTCAACAAAATATGAAGCGCTTCTTGGCATTTTCATCTATTGCACAGGCAGGTTTTATTCTATTGGCTATGTTGTCAAACAACGAACTTGGAGTTAAATCAATCATTTATTTCTTGTTGATTTACATTTTCTCTAATGTTGCTGCCTTTGGTGTGGTACATGTAATTTCACTTAAAACCGGTAAAGAAAACATCGATGATTATAATGGTTTATACGGCACGAATCCAAAATTGAGTTTGGTATTGATGATTGCTTTATTCTCTTTGGCAGGTATTCCGCCGGTTGCAGGATTTTTTGCAAAATTCTTTTTATATGCCGCTGCGGCTAGTAAAGGATATTATTTATTAATATTCATTGCTGTATTGAATGTAACCATTTCGTTATACTACTATTTACTACCCGTGAGAGCTGCATTTTTGAGAAGAAGCGATGATGCAATACCCTACTTTAAAACCGATATTTACAGTAGAATAGCTTTTATTATTGTGATGATTGGTTTAATGGTATTAGGCTTATATAGTGGCGTATTTGAATATATCTCGTCTATCAGTAACATCTTTTAATAAAAAAAATAAAACTAACGCTATTAGCTAACAGCCAAAGGCAAAAAGCCAATAGCCAAAAAATATAGATTATGGCATTAGCAGGAAAACATCAATTTGGAGAAATAAACGGTACAAGAGTAACATTTGTAGAAAAAGGTATTGATGAAAATAGAATGCAATTCTTAAAGTCCTTATTAGAACATAACGGTTTTGAGGTATTGACAGCCGAAAAGAAAAAGAAAAACGAAGAAGACCCAACGATGTACGATTTGGGCGTTACCGATATGATTTTTAATCCGACTATTTGGATTTTTGAACGTAAACTAAAAACTTTAGATGGTCGTATAGTTAACCAGAAATACTGGGAACAAAAAACAGAAAATGATTTACGTCCTCAGTATTGGGAAAAATAGATTACCATTTTAGTGTTTAATAAAAAAGCAGATGAATTACTAATTCATCTGCTTTTTAATATTTTATCTTTGTTAGTTTTGTTTTTCAAAAACTTTTTCCAGCCATTCATCATTAAAAATAGTGCTGGTATATTTGTACCCTGTGTCGCCAATTAGTGTAACAATATTCAGATTTTTGCCTCTATTTCGTTTAGAAACTTCCAAAACGCCCCATAAATTGGCACCTACACTCGGGCCTCCAATGATGCCTTCTGTTTTAATCAACTCTCTGATTAATTTAAGTGCATCAGTATCTTTTAATTCGAGCACTTCATCAATATATTCACGTATGATGTTTGTGGTAGGAAAAGCATTGCCAATACCTTCTAAGTGATGTGAATGTGGCGTAGGCAGTTCCTCTTGGTAATAATGCGCTTTAAACACTGAACCAATTGGATCAACACCAATAATTTGAACATCGGGATTTTTTTCTTTAAGCGCTTTGCCAATGCCTGATAAAGTTCCTCCTGTACCCATTCCGGCAATAAATACATCTACTTTTTGGTTTGTTTGTTCCCAAATTTCTTTTCCGGTAGTATGATAATGTGTCATGGGGTTATCAATATTATCATGCTGATTACAGAACCAAACACCTTTATGTTCGGCGGCATAAGTTCTTGGTAAATTATGGTATGCCATAGGATGATCTACCGGCAAACTAGAATCAGAAAAAATAAGTTTTATGCCAAAAGCCTCCAAAACTCGTCTTTTATCTATTGATAATGTATCTCTTACAACTAATATAAGATTATATCCTTTTTGTATGGCAACCATAGCCAATCCTGTTGCCGTATTTCCTGACGAGTTTTCGATAATTGTATCGCCGGGTTTTATTAATCCTTTTTCTTCGGCAGCCTCAATCATGCCTTTGGCAATTCTATCTTTAAGACTATTAGTGGGATTAAAATATTCAAGTTTTACGTAAATATTATTGCCATATTCACGTCCAAAATTTTGCAGTTTAATCAGTGGAGTATTTCCAACGGTGTCTAGTAAATTCATAATGTTTTGTGTTTATTGTGCTGCAAAGTTATTTAAAATGTATATATATTAAAAATATTAGCTTGTTAAAGAATATATAAATTATTACGAATAAAAAAGGCTTGCATTTTTGCAAGCCTATAAATTAATTATTTTGAATATATCTTATTCTACTTCATAAGTTTCACCTGAAAATAATAAGTCGTTAAATGACTTGATAGGACTTACTTTTTTGGCATATTCGGTTACTTCGTTTTCACGGTCGGTTAAGGTAGGCGAATCGACTGCGCGGATAACGCCCATTACAGTAGGACTATGCATGTTAATTAAAGCCAAATGTAATGAAGGATCAGCTTCTTTGGCATCATGTACTAAGATATCATCTTCGGTGATACCATTTTCGCCAATAGTTACAACTTTAAGTTTCATACCATCAAGCACAATACCTTTATTTTTGTCTTTGCCAAAAATCATAGGTTTGCCATGTTCTACGACCAATTGAGCATCATCTTTTACTGACTTATCGGTAATGTCAGTATAACATCCATCATTAAAAATGACACAATTTTGCAATACTTCAACGAGCGAAGTGCCTCTGTGTTTGTCAGCTTCGATATATATTTTTGTTTGCAATTTGGCATCGTTACCGGCTACTCTTGCAAAGAATTTGGCTTGTGCACCGATGGCTAATTCACCCGGATTAAAAGGTTGTTGGGTGTTACCATAAGGAGAAGTTTTTGTTTTTTGTCCCAGCAATGAAGTAGGAGAGAACTGTCCTTTGGTTAACCCGTAAATCTCATTATTAAACAAGATATAATTCAAATCTACGTTTCGTCGCAAAACGTGAATAAAGTGGTTACCACCAATAGCGGTACTATCACCGTCACCTGAGGCAACCCATACACTTAAATTAGGGTTCGCTAATTTGGTTCCGGTAGCAATTGCGGCAGCACGTCCGTGTATTCCATGAATGCCATAGTTGTCCATATAGTACGGAAAACGAGAAGAACAGCCAATACCTGATATAAATACGATGTCTTCTTTTTTCTTACCAATTTCGGGTAAGGCTTTTTGTATAGATCGTAAGATTACATAATCGTCACAACCCGGACACCATCTTACATCCTGATCGCTGGCAAAGTCTTTAAATGTATATTTTATTTTTGTTGTCATAACTTATTCGCCTTTAATAATTTTGTTAAACTCTTTAATTAATTCCTCAACGCCTAATGGCAAACCTTGTACTTTGTCGTATTTGTTGTAAGTAAATTGAGGATAAGTCATTCTAAGTAAGTCGGCAAATTGTCCCATATTTAATTCAGGAACAATGATGTGTTTGAACTTAGCAAAGGTGCGTTGCACATTATGTGGCATAGGATTGATATAAGAGAAATGTGCCAGACCGACTTTTTTGTCAGGATATCTTTCTTTATATTCTCTTACTGTAGTTTTTAAGCTACCATAAGTACCTCCCCAGCCTACAACCAGCAGGTCACCTTCTTGGTCAAATTCTGTTTCAAGCGGTGGAATAAAATCTTTTACTTTACGCACTTTGTTGGCTCTCAATTCAACCATTTCTTGATGGTTCATAGGATCGTGAGAAACAGTCCCTTCTACTTTATCTTTTTCAAGACCACCAATAACGTGTTCTAAGCCCGGTGTTCCGGGTATAGCCCATGGGCGAGCCAAGGTTTTAGGGTCACGTACATAAGGGTGGAAATCTTCTTGGTATTCGGTTACTTGGTAATGCGAAATTTCGGGCATTTCGTCTAATGTTTTGATACGCCAAGGTTCAGATCCGTTTCCTATATATCCGTCTGTTAATAAAATAACAGGAGTCATATGTTCTAAGGTTAATTTTGCTGCCATATAAGCCATATCATAGCTGTCTGCGGGCGATTTGGCGGCAATTACAATCACGGGGCTTTCGCCATTACGACCATACATGGCTTGCATAAGGTCAGATTGTTCTGTTTTAGTTGGCAGACCGGTTGAAGGTCCTCCACGTTGTACATTGACAACTACTAGCGGAATTTCTAACATCATTGCCAATCCTAAGGCTTCACCTTTTAAGGCTAAACCGGGACCTGATGTAGTGGTTACAGCTAGTTTACCTGCAAATGAGGCGCCAATAGATGAACTGATACCGGCAATTTCGTCTTCTGCTTGAAAAGTTTGCATATTCAAATGACGATATTTAACCATTTCATGTAAAATGTCGGTGGCAGGTGTAATAGGATAGGAGCCTAAGAATAAAGGTAAGCCCGACTTTTCTGAGGCTGCCATTAGTCCCCATGCAGTTGCTTGGTTACCCATAATAATTCGATAGGTACCTTTGTCCTTATGAGCAGGAGCAATGGTATAATGCGTAGGCATTAATTCTAAGGTGTCTGCAAAATGATATCCGGCCTTTAATGCTTTCATATTTGCATCAACCACAGCAGGTTTCTTTTTAAATTTCTTTTTTAAGAAAGCTTCGGTATATTTAGGATCTTTACTATATAACCAGTATAGCATTCCCAAGGCAAACATATTTTTGCTTCGGGTCATACTTTTGCTGTCTAATCCTGTATCTTTTAAAGCTTCTCTGGTTAAAGAAGTCATAGGGACAGGAACAACATTATATGAAGATAAAGATCCGTCTTCAAGCGGATTACTTTCATATTTGGCTTTTTGCAAATTAGAACGTGTAAACGAGTCGGCATCAACAATAACCATTTGACCCGGCTTTAAATCTTTGATATTTGTTTTTAAAGCGGCAGGATTCATTGCTACCAACAAATCCAAATCATCACCGGGCGTGTTTATTTCAGAAGCGCCAATGTTTACTTGAAAGCCTGATACGCCGTATAAACTTCCTTGGGGTGCTCTAATTTCTGACGGATAATTAGGAAAAGTGGCTACATCATTTCCTAATAGGGCGGCAGAAGTAGAGAATTGCGTTCCGGTGAGCTGCATACCGTCTCCCGAATCACCTACAAATCTAATCACTACGTGATCTAGACTATTTTTATTTTCTGTGCTCATATAAATTTATATTTGTTATTTTCAGTATTCCGACAAAAATAGGAAAATATCACTACCTTAAAGTTGATAAATGTTATTTTTTTGTAATAGCGTCTATTATTAAACTATATTGAAAAAAGCACATGCTATGTTGAATATTTCTGGATTTTTATTTAATTAATCGAGAAAAATGCAGTTAAATTTCATTTATTTTCAATATTAATAATATCAAACGTCTTGGTTAATTAATGCAATCCAAAAATATGTAATATCGGACTAATATTTAAGATAGCAACAGATAAGAACAATCAGCTATTTTAAAAATGAAATATTACGTGTCAATCCGCTATACTTAGTGCGTTTAACGGCTGATTTTCTAAAAATATCTCGAAAAACCTCTTCGGTTATTTCATGCCAATCGTTTTTGGTCATATTGAGCAAATCGGGGTGTGGGGCGAAGAAAGCTTCATTATGCGGTAGTGAGAATTTGTTCCATGGACAAACATCTTGGCAGGCATCACAACCAAACATCCAATCGGCAAATTTTCCTCGCATATCAGCAGGTAGTTCGTCGCGGAGTTCGATAGTCATAAATGATATACAACGCGATGCATTAATTACTTTTTCAGGCAAAATAGCCTCTGTCGGGCAAGCATCGATGCATCGGGTACAGGTACCACAATGGTCTGTGGCGAAAGGCGTATCATAATCTAGTTTTAAATCGAGAATAATTTCTGCCAAAAAGAAAAAACTGCCTTTGTCCTTTTGAATAATCAACGAGTGTTTGCCTTCCCAGCCTATACCCGCTTTTTTTGCCCAAATACGCTCCATCACAGGTGCTGAATCGGTAAAAACACGCCCGTCAACTTCGCCAATCTCGTCTTGAATGAATTGCATCAAGGTTTTGAGTTTATCTTTGAGCAAGAAATGATAATCCTTTCCGTAGGCATATTTGGCAATTCTATAAGTGTCTTCTATTTGCGTTTTTTCCGGAAAATAATTGTATGACAACGAGATAACACTTTTTGCACCCGGAACTAATTTAGTTGGATCAAGTCGTTTGTCGAAATGGGTTTCCATATATGACATTTTTCCGTGGTAACCGTTTTGTAACCACTTTTCGAGCCTTGGTGCTTCCTCTTCTAAAAATCCGGCTTGGGCAATGCCAACACTTTGAAATCCGAGTGCTAGGGCTTTTTGTTTTATTTTTTTGGTGTTAGTCATTTTTGGGTGTTAGTCATTTTTGGGAAAAGCTTAAAGTATATCAGCATTTCATATACTAAAAGTGTATTTCATAAAAGCGATTAGTTAAAAAGCAATATCTTTTACTTATACGTAAAACTTTTTTTAGGTGAACTCAATTTACTTTTAATGATAACTGTTTTGTGACTATTTTTCATAAGAAATCATTTTATTTCTTATGAATATCGGCTGGACATCCAAAACATATAAAACTATAACTTTCAATTAAAAATATTGTCTGTTTTGATTTTCGTATAAAAATACAAAAACTTTCAGAAAAACAATAGTCCTCACAAATAATCGCAAAAATTTGAGGTTACAGCAATTAGCAGCATAAATATAGCTTGGTTATTCACCGGCTATTTTATCATTTCAATATAATTCTTCGCAGTTAATACGGCTATTTTTGCCGTCTTAAAATCTTTTAAATTTCTTGTTATTATTATACTTATATCATTTTCAATTGCAGTATGATATTGAATAGCGTCTTCAAAATCTTTAAAATCAGATTCAAGTGATAAATCAATAATTTTTTCATCCATTGGTAAAACTTCAACAAGAACTTTAAATTTTCTTAAAACCTTTCGAGCATTATCTAACTTCATTTTTTGAGAAAGTATATAATAAGTATTTGCAAAAGTTAACGAAGAAACATAGAGTTTTAATTCTTTTTTATCAGATAGTGTAAATAATTCCTGAGATTCCTTTAAAAATTCTGTTCGTTTTGCCAATAAATCTAATACTATATTTGTGTCAACTAATAATCTATCCATTATGAGTATTTTTGAGATAAAAAGTCCGTATAATCTTTTCTGTAATCCTTTTTATCAAGTTTTATTACTCCTGTCAAGCTTTCAACTAATGGGCTTACCGTTATTTTACTGTTTTGTCTTATTGTAACAGCCTGTAAATAATTCTCAATCATTCTTGAAAGACTTATATTATTCTCTTTTGCGTATTGTTTTGCTCGTTCAATTACGCTTTCATTGAGCTTTAATGTTAATTTTGAATCCATAATTCTAATTTTTATACGTGCAAATATATTAAATATTTACGTACGAATCAATAATTATTCCAAAATATTCTTTTTCTGAGGGTTGAGGGTTGCTTGTAGGTACGACGATTAGATGTGGCTTTGTAGCGTATGAAAACGCATAAAACCTTGATTTAAACACAAATATACATTTAAAAGTACGTTTTTATACACAGATACATAAAAACTAGACAGGAATTAAGCAACCACTTGATATTGCTTATGCAATGTGTTCTCTATTGACTTTTCTTCCATTCAATTTCTGTCATAATTTCCGTCAATTCAAACGTTTCCTTTTTTCCGTTTGGGAATTTTTTTTCCATTTTCACAAGTCCAAAACCTTTTACGTAATAGCTAAATTGTTTATATTCGTATACTTGATTTGTTGAAATCACTTTTGTTTTATATATTCCTTCTAATTTTATTGCATTATATTTTTTCCCAAATACTAAAATTACTTCTTTTCCAATATATCTTCGTTCTTTCTGAAATATGATTTTTCCATAATTCTTTTCTACATATTCAACAGAATATTTGTATGGTTTTTCAGTTTTCCATTTATATACGTCAAGTTCAATAGGTATTTTGATAATTTCCATTTTCTTGTCATTATTATCATATCGAAAACTAATAAATTCTAGTAATTTAGAGCCGTTTTTTGTGAACTTTTCTTTAAAATATTCATATTGTTTAAAATTGCTCTTAAATGCTTCTGTTATCAATGTATTATCTGTTTCATTGGAAGTTAATTTCCAATACTGAGTTTTATTTGATTTGCTTTTGCATTCATATTTATATATTTTACTATCATTAAAATCTGAGATTTGAAAATAGTATTTCTTAATTGTACAATTATTTAATATCAGTAGAAAGCCGATAATTATAATTCCTTTTATTTTCATTTTTTTTGTTATAGACAACGGTTTGTATATGAAGCGTTGGGCATTTAAAAGCACTTCATTTTAGGTTTATTACTTACTTTATTTATATGTACTTATTTTGATTAAATTACTTATTACATAATGATTTGTATACTTTGTTGTAATTTCGTTTTTTATTTCTGTTCATTCAACACCCATTTTAAAGCCACTTCTTTTGTTGCTCTAAAAATTGTATTATGTTTTTCTTTTGGCTCGTCTGAATATTTCCATTTTAGTTTATTTGGTGCATTCTTTTCCAAAATATTGTTCAGTTCATTTGTATATTTAGAAATATCTTCTGCACTTGAACCTGCAAACCAAAGTTTAATTTCTTTATCAGGGAATTTTCCAAATAGGTCATTCGCATTTCTAACCAAATAATGGTCATTCCACCATAAAGAAGGATCAAACGCTATGTAAAAATCAAATGATTCAGGATGTTGCATAAATGTTTCCATTACAAAAAGTCCTGACAAAGATTCTCCAATAATTCCTTTCTTTTCTGAAGTTCTATACTTGCTATTTATTTCGGTTGTTAATTCTTGAGTGATAAATGCTCGAAAGTTTTTTGCTCCGTCTGTCTGTGGACAAAATTGAGCATCATATTCCGATTCTGAATAACCTGTTAAATCTCGACCTCTTTTAGTATTTTCAATTCCAACAAGAATAATTGGTGGAATACTTTTTTCGGCTATTAATTTAGAAATGGTATTTGCAATGTGTGGAAAATCTTCTTTTATTCCTCCGTCAGCCATATACAAAACAGGATATTTTTCATTCCCATTTTGATATGATGGTGGTGTCCAAACATTTATTATCCTTGTTTCTCCAACCTGTTTTGATTCTACTTTAAAAGTTTTGTATTCTGGAATTGGGTCTTGATTTAATACCTGATTTCCACACCCAAATAAATACATACTTGTAAAAAATATGACTAATAATTTTCTCATATATTCTGTTTTTTAATGAATCCCAACACACAAATATCACTAATTCAGTTTCTTAAAAAAGTTTCCCTTGTTCCGGATTTTTAAATTTACCCAAATGTTTATAGGCGGTATCGGTGGCTTCGCGCCCACGAGGGGTACGCATCAAAAAACCTTCTTGAATTAAAAACGGCTCATAAACTTCTTCGATAGTTTCTGAGTTTTCGCCTACGGCAGTTGCCAAAGTGCTAATACCTACGGGACCTCCTTTAAATTTATCGATAATTGTAGTCAGAATTTTATTGTCCATTTCGTCCAATCCATGCTCATCGACATTTAATGCTTTGAGGGCATATTTGGCAATTTCGATAGTAATTTTTCCATCGCCTTTTATTTGGGCAAAATCACGCACGCGACGTAAAAGAGCATTGGCAATTCGTGGTGTGCCACGACTGCGTCCTGCAATTTCGATAGCAGCTTCCATACTGATAGGCACTTTTAAAATACCGGCACTACGTTGTACAATATTGGTTAGCAATTCTCGGGTGTAATAATTGAGTCGGGCATTGATACCAAAACGGGCACGCATCGGGGCAGTAAGCAAACCGGAACGTGTGGTAGCGCCAATCAATGTAAATGGTTCTAAATGTATTTGAACAGTACGGGCATTCGGCCCACTTTCAATCATAATATCGATGCGATAATCTTCCATTGCCGAATACAGATATTCTTCAACAACAGGCGATAATCGGTGTATTTCATCAATAAATAGCACATCGCGTTCATCCAAATTAGTCAATAATCCGGCTAAATCACCGGGTTTGTCAAGTACAGGTCCTGAGGTGATTTTCAGATTCACACCCAATTCGTTAGCTAAGATATGTGCCAAGGTGGTTTTTCCTAGTCCGGGAGGTCCATGAAAAAGTGTATGATCTAGCGCTTCATCGCGCTGATTGGCAGCTTCGACAAAAATTTTCAAATTCTCAATTACTTGTTCTTGCCCTGTAAAATCTTCAAAACTAAGCGGACGTAGTCTTTTTTCAATTTCGAGTTCTTCTTTGGGCAAATGGTCTTTATCCGGATTTAGATTTTGATTCAACATGCTGGTAAAATAATTATTTGGTAAAAGTACATAATAATCGTGAAGAATGAAAAATATTTTGGAATTAGCCTTTGTTCTTTGAGTATTGCTACGCAAGTCTTGTGTGTCTCCCTAAATAAGGTTGGTCGTTTTTTGGGTTATCATTTTCTGCTGTTGAGTAATGTTAATAGACACATACTTTCTAACCCTATTATTTTTGACAAGTTATTGCATGGTAGGTTTGAAAATGGAATCACTTTTTTTACGAGCACCAATTCTAAAATTTATCCTGACAATCCTTTTAACTAAATGGATAATTAACACCAATACCTACCACAATGTTTCACGTCATAAAAAATTGTCAATTATCAATAATACATAATTAATTAAATCATATATTTGTCCCAAATCAAAAATAGATTACTTATGTATAGCGATAAATTTAAAAAATATTTACAAAACAGTTTAGCCGAAATTGAGGATTCGGGACTGTTTAAAAGTGAAAGAATAATTACTTCACCACAAGGGGCGGAAATTACTTTAAATACGGGACAAAAGGTGTTGAATTTTTGTGCTAATAATTACTTGGGATTGGCTGATAACAAAGAAGTTATTAAAGCTTCACAAGCTATGATGGACAAACGCGGATATGGCATGGCATCTGTGCGCTTTATTTGCGGGACAGAAGATATTCACAAAGAATTGGAAGCTAAAATAGCCGATTATTATCAAACCGAGGATACTATATTATATGCCGCTGCGTTTGATGCTAACGGTGGTGTTTTTGAACCGCTTTTTGGTCAGGAAGATGCCATTATTTCTGATGAATTGAATCATGCTTCGATAATTGACGGTGTACGATTAACAAAAACTGCCCGTTACAGATTCAAAAATAATAATATGGCTGATTTAGAAGAACAACTCAAAAAAGCCAGCAAAGCCGGTCATCGTTTTAAAATAATTGTGACAGATGGTGTGTTTTCAATGGATGGAGTAGTTGCTCAATTAGATAAAATAGTCGATTTAGCCAAAAAATATGATGCCTTAACCATGGTAGATGAAAGTCATGCCGTAGGTGTTATTGGTGCAACCGGACGTGGCACCGTAGAGCTTAAAAATGTCATGGGAAAAATCGATATTGTTACAGGAACCTTAGGGAAAGCCTTGGGTGGCGCTATGGGAGGTTATACCACGGGGCGAAAAGAAATCATCGAAATGTTGCGTCAACGCTCACGACCTTATTTGTTTTCTAATTCGCTAGCCCCCGAAATAGTAGGAGGCGCGTTGAGAGTTTTAGAAATGATAAGTGACGATGATACATTGTTAAAACAATTGCAATGGAATACACAATACTTCAAAAAAGGTATGGAAGAATTAGGTTTTGATATTGGAAACAGTGAATCGCCAATTATTCCGGTTATGCTTTACGATGCCAAATTGGCACAAGAAATGGCAAGTGAATTACTAAAAGAAGACATTTATGTTATTGGATTTTTCTTCCCGGTAGTTCCTCGAGAAAAAGCGCGTATCAGAGTACAATTATCTGCTGCACATACAAAAGAGCATTTAGATAAAGCCATTAAAGCTTTTGGTAGGGTAGGAAAGAAATTAAATGTTATATAAAAAATCATAATTAAGTAAATTATTTTTACTAAATTTGCACCATATTTAAATATAAACAAATAAAGAAAATGAAAAAATTAAATCAAATTTTATTATTAGTGGCAATCGTAGTAAGTACTTTTGCTGTAAATGCCCAAGATAGTAACAATCCTTGGATGGTAAAATTAGGAATGAATGCTGTGGATTTTTATCCAACAGGACAAGACAACTTAAGTTACATTGGTGATTCGTTTGGAAAAGACTTCTTTAACACCGACCATTACAATGCAGCTTACGTTATTTCAGATGTAAGAGTTGGAAGATACTTAGCTGATGGTTTCAGTTTAGTAGGATCTGTAAAAGCTAACAAAATATCACAAATAGGTGATATGGCAGCTGATTTATCCTTTACCAACATAAATTTAGATGTTAAATATAACATTTGTAAAGAAGGAAAAAACCTTAACCCATATGTATTTGCAGGTGGTGGTTACACTTGGTTAGAAAAAGAAGATGCAGGTAGTCTTAACGGTGGTTTAGGATTAGAATATTGGTTTACCGAAAATATTGGTTTATTTGTAGAAACCGCTTACAAACACACTTTCGACAACAATGTATTACCTTATTTCCAACACTCAGTAGGTTTAGCCGTTAAATTTGGTGGTGTAGACACTGATGGTGATGGTATATTTGATAAAGATGATGCTTGTCCAAATGTAAAAGGTCTTATTCAATTTAATGGTTGTCCTGATTCTGACGGTGATGGCATCATTGACTCAAAAGATGCTTGTCCTGATGTTGCAGGTATTCCTGAATTTAATGGTTGCCCTGACACTGATAAAGATGGTGTTATGGACTCAAAAGATGCTTGCCCTAACGTAGCCGGTGTTAAAGCTTTGAATGGTTGTCCGGATGCTGATAATGATGGTATTGCAGACAAAAATGATAAATGTCCAAAAGTTGCCGGACCAAAAGCTAACAATGGATGTCCTTACGCTGACACTGATAAAGATGGCGTATTAGACAAAGATGATAAATGTCCAAAGGTTGCCGGTACTAAAGCAAATAACGGATGTCCTGAAGTTACAAAAGAAGTACAAGCACAATTAAATGAGTATGCCAAAGTTATCTATTTTGATTCAGGTAAAGCTACTTTTAAAAATAAAACTATTGAAACACTTGATGCTATTGTAGTTATCATGAAAAAATTCCCTACAGCTAAATTTGACGTAGAAGGTCATACTGACAGCATGGGTAGTGCTAAATTTAACCAAGCTTTATCTCAAAAGAGAGCAGAAGCTGTAGTTGCGTATTTAAGAGCTCATGGCGTAAAATCTACTATGAATGCTGTTGGTTATGGCGAAGACAAACCAATTGCATCAAACAGAACAAGAAAAGGTAGAGCACAAAACAGAAGAGTTGAAATTAACTTGGTAAAATAATCAAGTTTAAATATTATTTAGTAAAAACCACCAAGCATTGTTTGGTGGTTTTTTTATGCCTTTTTAGCACATTTATTGGTTATACAAAATACTTTTATATAGAATATTCTAAAATATTTAGTGAACCTATCAGGATGTTTTTTTGCTCTATAAAGGAGAATAATTCGGTTGCAGCAAAGGTAGAGCAAGTATTTTCAACGCATAGTAAACCCTAAGTAAATGGAGGGTTAGATTAATATATATGTAATTGGTATTACAAAATAGAGTTCAACTAATATTGTTAACATGCGATAATTACAATTTTTTAAAAAAACATTTTGTCATAACATAAAATTTGAAATGCTTATACGGTAGCTCTCTAATATGTTCTGGTTCTTAAGGAAATAAGATGATATAAATATAAAAAAGCGAGAAACTAAGTTTCTCGCTTTTTTTATGATATAAATATAACTTTCGTTAAAATGTTATTTTTTTACTTTGTCGACAATGGCTTTAAAAGCTTCGGGGTGGTTCATCGCCAAATCGGCTAAAACCTTACGGTTTAATTCGATGTTGTTAGCGTGAATACCGCCCATGAATTTAGAATAAGACATTCCGTGCATACGTGCTCCGGCGTTTATTCTTTGAATCCACAAAGCTCTAAAAGTTCTTTTTTTGTTTTTTCTATCGCGGTAGGCATAAGTCATCGCTTTTTCAACGGCGTTCTTGGCTACTGTATAAACATTTTTTCTTCTTCCAAAGTATCCTTTTGCTTGTTTAAGGATTTTTTTTCTTCTTCTTCTTTTTGCTACTGAGTTTACTGATCTAGGCATAGTTTTTTGATTTTTTTTGTAACAGGCATTCGTTTCTCGAATTTTTTTAGCACTGTTCCAGGGTTAATAATCTGACCACAATTGGGATTAAATTAATCCTAATTGTTGTTTAACACTTTTTGTATCGGCTTTACTTACTAAAGTCGAATGTGTTAACGCTAATTTACGCTTTTTTGATTTTTTAGTCAAAATGTGACTTTTATAAGCATGTTTTCTTTTGATTTTTCCACTGCCGGTCAATTTAAATCTTTTTTTGGCACTGGCTTTTACTTTAATTTTTGGCATAATCCTTCTTCTTTATATTATATTTATATCAATTTTTTAATTCTTTTTCTTTTGAGATTTAGGCACCATCAACATAATCATTTTTTTACCTTCTAACTTAGGCATTTGTTCTACTTTACCATATTCTTCGAGTTCTTGTGCTAATTTTAATAACAAAATTTGCCCTTGCTCTTTAAATATGATAGAACGTCCTTTAAAGAAAACATAAGCTTTAAGCTTGTTGCCTTCTTTTAGAAAGTTAATCGCATGCTTCTTTTTAAAAGCATAATCATGATCGTCTGTATTAGGACCAAACCTAATTTCCTTTAAGCTAACCTTTTGGGTTTTAGACTTAATGGCTTTCTCTTTTTTCTTTTGGTCGTACAAGAATTTCTTGTAATCCAAAATCTTACAAACCGGCGGGTCTGCCTTTGGCGAAATTTCTGCCAAATCCAAACCTAATTCTTCAGCTTTTCTTAAAGCTTCTCTAATAGGGTAAACACCCACATCAACATTGTCACCAACCAGTCTAACTTCTCTGGCGGTGATTTCTCCGTTAATACGGTGCGGGTTCTTTTTAATTACTCTACCCGGTCTTCTACTGCGTCTTCTACGTATTGCTATTGTACTATATTTTTATGGTTAATAATCAAATTTTTTGAGATCTTTTTGTTCTTCTTTTTTTATAAATTGAACAAATTCATCTATTGAAAAGCTTCCAAGGTCACCTTCTTTGTGTTTTCTAACAGAAACCGTACCATTGTCTGCTTCTTTTTCTCCTATAATAATCATATAGGGCACCTTGCCAACTTCGGCATCGCGTATCTTTCTGCCAATCTTCTCATTACGGTTGTCAACGGTGGCGCGAATATCCGAAATTTCCAGCAAATTTAAAACTTTTTTTGCATATTTTTCATATTTTTCGCTAATTGATAAAATAATTACCTGCTCAGGGGTTAGCCAAAGCGGGAAATTACCGCCCGTATGTTCGAGTAAAATGGCAATAAATCGTTCCATTGAACCGAATGGTGCACGGTGAATCATGACCGGACGATGTTGTTTATTGTCTGAACCTGTATAGGTCAAATCGAAACGTTCGGGTAAATTATAATCTACTTGAATTGTGCCTAATTGCCAACTGCGTCCTAGGGCGTCTTTAACCATAAAATCCAATTTTGGCCCGTAAAATGCGGCTTCACCATATTCGGTTACAGTGGTTAGCTCTTTTTCTTTGGCAGCTTGGATGATCGCGCTTTCGGCACGTTCCCAATTTTCATCGCTGCCAATATATTTTTCTCTGTTTTCTTTATCGCGTAATGATATTTGTGCGGTAAAGTTTTCAAACCCGAGTGACCCGAATACATACATTACTAAATCAATAACATTTTTAAATTCTTCTAATAATTGGTCGGGTGTACAAAATATATGTGCATCATCTTGTGTAAATCCGCGCACACGTGTCAATCCATGCAATTCGCCACTTTGTTCGTAACGATAAACAGTGCCAAATTCGGCAAATCGAACAGGTAAATCTTTATAACTATAAGGTTTTACATTGAATATCTCGATATGATGTGGGCAATTCATCGGTTTTAGCAGAAACTCTTCGCCTTCTTTGGGTGTGTTGATTGGCTGAAAACTATCTTCACCATATTTTTCGTAGTGTCCTGAGGTTACGTATAGGTCTTTATGTCCAATATGGGGTGTCACCACTTGCTGATAACCGGCTTTTTTTTGCGCCACTTTCAAAAAGTTTTCTAATCGCTCGCGTAAGGCGGCACCTTTGGGTAACCATAATGGCAATCCTTGTCCTACTTTGCTCGAAAAGGCAAATAATTCTAATTCTTTTCCCAATTTACGATGATCACGTTTTTTGGCTTCTTCTAAAAGTGCCAAATGTTCTTTTAACATTTTTTGTTTCGGGAAAGCAATGCCATATACACGTGTCAATTGTGGTTTGGTTTCGTCGCCACGCCAGTATGCACCGGCAACATTTAGTAGTTTAACTGCTTTAATCAATCCGGTGTTAGGTAAATGTCCGCCACGACATAGGTCGGTAAAATCGTCATGGTCACAAAACGAAATAGTGCCATCTTCCAAATTTTCGATCAATTCGACCTTAAACGGATTGTTTTCGGCTTTATATTTGGCAAGCGCTTCTTCTTTGGATATGCTACGTAATTTAAAATCGTGTTTACCTCTTGCCAATTCCAACATTTTCTTTTCAATTTTATCAAAATCTTTTTCAGAAAATGAAGCATCGCCAAAATCAATATCATAATAAAAACCGCTGTCAATAGCAGGACCAATAGTTAATTTGGCATCGGGATAAAATTTCAAAATAGCTTGCGCCATCAAGTGAGCTGCCGAATGCCAAAAAGTTTTTTTACCCTCATCATCGTTCCAAGTGTAAAGCGTTAAAGAACCGTCGGTAGTAAGCGGCGTCGTGTTTTCGACTTTTGTGTCGTTAAATTTTGCTGAAATAACGTTACGAGCCAAACCTTCGCTGATGCTTTTGGCCACTTCGTAGGGAGTGATACCGCTTGGGTACTCCTTTATACTTCCATCCGGTAGGGTAATTTTGATATTCATTCGTATTATTTTTTGTCTATTATTGCGTTGTCATAAAACCAAACAACTTTCAGCTTGCAAATATACGTTATTATTTAAAAAATATCATAATTTAGATTATCTTTGTGTTTTGAAAATTGCCCAATGAACAAATTATTCATTTTTTTGGAAAATTTATACCTGAAAATCAAGCATTTTTGGGAAACTGAACGTATGCATCGACTGATTAGTAATACTTTAGTGGCAATTTTTGTGTTTTCATTACTATTGTATTTTTTGGTTGATAAAAGCATTTTACCTGAAACGGGCATCCTAAAATCATTTAAAAATCCGTTTTTTTCGATTGACATTTCATTTACAACCCTTTTGTTGACAGAAATTGTATCTTTAATATTTGTATTGCCCAAGTCGGTTGCTAAATCGGTTGCTAAGCAATTTGAATTGTTATCGTTAATTTTTTTACGACACGGATTTCAAGAATTTTCGAAGGTGCATTCACTTGATTGGGAAAGTATGTTAGCACCTGTACAGCATATGTTTATTTACGGATTTGTTTCATTAGTTATCTATTTTATCATCGGGATAGTTTATAAAAAGCAAAGGCATATACTTATATGCAGGACAGATTTGGCACAGCAAAACTTTGTGCGCTTTAAAAGAGGCATTTCTATGCTATTGCTCATTGCCTTTTTAGTTATCGTAATAACAGACTTTAGCGATTTAATTCAGCATGGCATTTATGTATCGTCATTTCATACATTCTTTACGATGCTTATTTTCAGTGATATTTTGGTATTGTTGATTACTATTCGTTATGCTTTGGATTATAGAACAATGTACAGATATTCGGCATTTATTTTGGCAACTATTTTTATTAGAATTGCACTAACAGCACACGCCTATTATGATGTAATTATTGGTGTATCTGCTGCCTTATATCTATTGATGTTGGTGCTGACATACAATTATTTTCAATCGAAAAAAGAAGAATTAGAATTACATAAATCAGAAAAAAATAAAAATTAATATATAATTATGGAAGTAAAAGGAAAAGTAAAATTAATTACAGAGACAAAAACTTACGGATCAAACGGATTTAGAAAAAGAGAAATGGTTGTGACTACGGATGAACAATATCCGCAGTTTATAAACATTGAATTTATTCAAGATAAATGTGATTTGTTAGATCAATTTGCTGTTGGCGATGAGGTAGAAGTAAGCATTAACTTACGCGGAAGAGAATGGGTGTCGCCACAAGGCGAAACTAAGTATTTTAATTCAATTCAAGGTTGGCGAATCACTAAAGTAAATACTGCAGCACCGCAACAAGTACCCCCGCCGGTAAGCGATAATTTTGAACCTGCTGATAATTTTTCGTCAGAAGAACCCGCCGATGATTTACCATTTTAAATCATAAAATTTTATTTATTTATTGTGGCGCTGTTGCAAGCAACAGTGCCATAATTTTATACAATATCACAACCTTACATTAATATATATACTTATGTACTTATTTTTTGATACAGAAACAACCGGATTGCCACGCAACTATAAAGCACCTGTAACCGATACACGCAATTGGCCTCGCATGATTCAAATTGCTTGGGTATTGTCAAACGAACAAGGCAAACGCATTGATGCGCAAAGTTATATCATCAAACCCGAAGGATTTACCATACCACGTGAAGCCTCTAATGTGCATGGTATCAGTACCGAACGCGCTTTGGAAGAGGGTGTGCCCTTGCAACAAGTGCTGCTAGAGTTTAACGAACTTATCAGTGAAGCTAATTACTTAGTAGCTCATAATATCAGTTTTGATGAAAAGATTGTAGGCGCTGAATTTGTAAGAAACAAAATACCTTCTCAACTTTTTAACAAACCCCGTTTATGTACCATGCATGCTTCGACAGATTATTGTAAGATACCAGGTCGGTATGGTTACAAATGGCCTCGTTTGTCAGAACTGCATATCAAACTATTTGGCGAAGATTTTGAAGATGCCCACGACGCCGCGGCAGATATCAGTGCTACCGAAAAATGTTTTTGGGCTTTGCGTGACAAGGGGATTATATAAGATAAACTAATATTTATCATTTGTGATAATAAATATTATTTTAACTTTGATAAAAATTTTTTTATGAATAAAATAGCCATTGTCTTCCTTTTTACTATTGCATTGACTTCATGTAGTCCAAAAGTTAACACCAATATCCAATATAAAAAGAATCCCCTCCCCGAAAATGCTGAGGTACATGTGTTTGGTGTAGCCGATGGCTTACCACAAGGTTCAAAACTTTTAGGCACCTTTTCAATAACTGATAATGGAATGGCAACAAAATGCCGGTATAATTACACCATACAGGAAGCTAAAAAGCAAGCTCGATTGGTGGGAGGAAATGCAATTAAATTAACTGATGTAATCAATCATTCATTACAAAGCAATTGCGATCAACTTTTTGGTAAAATTGTGTTTGTACCTGATTTTACTAAGCCTGTTATTGAAAACAATTATACCCTAAAAGGTAAAGATTACGCTCTTATTCACTTTTATAGACCTTCCGGAGCAGGTTTTTTAGTCGGATATAAAATAAGAATTAATGATACGATTGTGGCTAGAACACGAGATAATTGGAAACGTAATATTCGTATTTATAGAGAAGGTGTTACAACATTCAGATCTGCCACCGAAGCTAAATCAATTCTTAAAGTCGATATAAAAAAAGGACATGAATACTATATAGTAGCTACTTTACATACGGGTATTATGATTGGACAACCAAAGTTGAGATTAGTAGATTATGAGGTAGGAAAAAATGAATTTGATGCCATCAATGATAAATATTTAGATAATCGAGACAAACTTTTTCTAAATGATGGCAAAATAATAAATTGTGCTATTCTTAAAGAAACTGATGACAAATATTATTTTGTTATGGAAACACGTAATGGAAAAGTGATTACCGAAATTAATAAAAACAGGGTGAAAAATATTGAACGAGATTTATTTCAAGTAAAAAAATGACGCTATGGTAGTAGGTTTTGTTTGGAATAATTTTTGATATACTTTCTATATGAAAAATCCATTATTATTTATTAGTTTCATCATAATATTTATTTCATCTTGTTGTGAGCCACCTCCTGACCCCTTGTATTATAAA
>Ga0256843_1000784_pt1 | contig 26340 bp, 27 predicted proteins | sample AlvinellametaG_FD_191572 | JGI IMG/M metagenome (GOLD analysis project Ga0256843, IMG submission 191572) | Pompeii worm associated microbial communities from hydrothermal vent at the East Pacific Rise, Pacific Ocean - Alvinella | ecosystem: Host-associated > Annelida > Integument > Unclassified ... | reverse complement strand
CCTCGTCAGGCCGCCCGGCCACCACGCCGGAAAGTCCGGAAGGGCTTTCAACGCCCCCACCCTCGGTTTCTGCATATTCAACAACGCCGCGTACGCGGCAAGAGTCGCCGAGGAGACCCTTGATAGGGCTGTGGTGATAGACTTCGACGCCCACCACGGCAACGGGACGCAGGAGATACTCTGGAACGACCCGAAGGCAATCCACCTGGACCTCCATGAACGTGACATCTATCCCTGGAGCGGCTACGAGCACGACGTTGGCGGAAAGGGGGCGGAAGGAACGAAAATAAACCTCCCGATGCCCCATTACGCGGGCGACGACGACTTCATCTTCGCCTGGGACAAGGTAGTTATGCCCGTGCTCAGGGAAGTTGATCCAAAGGTCGTGGTAGTCTCCGCGGGCTTCGACGGTTTCTCAGGGGAGAACTTGACGACCTTAAAACTCACGGAGGGCTTCTTCAGGCATGCAGGGGCTTCTCTCTCCAGATACTCCCTCGCGGTGGTTTTTGAAGGCGGTTACTCGGTGGGACTTGAGAGGGGCCTTCCCGCGTTCATCAGAGGATACTTGGAGGGAAAAACGGAAGACGAGGCCATCAGACCGAGCTACGAGACACTGCACACCGTCCAGAGGGTTATCGAAATCCAGAGGGAGTGGTGGGGGCTATAACTTACCCCACCGTAAGCTACTTACCCGGGGGTAAGTTGAGTCCCCTTAGAACCTCCTCTGCAACGGGGTCGGGGATGGAGTAGCCCTTATCCGTTTTCTCAATGTAGCCGTACTTGGTGAGGTTCTTCAGGAGTCCCGAGAACTTTGCGTCGTTTATCCTGCCGGCCTTGAACTCAACGTACTCCTTTATGGAGCTCCAGGAACTGTTCCCGAGGGAGACGGCCTTCAGGATGAACCAGTACCTCACACTGTGCCTCGTGAGCGTCGAGAGCTCGTCGAGGATCAGGGCCTTCGCCCTCTCAAAGAGTTCTCTGAGGGCCTCACCCTCCGGGAGCTTTCTGACGCCGCGGAGGTACCCGTAGAGGGTCAGCCATCCCACTATCCCATCGAGCCGTTCAACGGCCCTTTCAATCTCCCCCTCCGAAATTTTCAAGCCGAGCTCCTCGAAGCCCTTCCTGAGAAAATCCACGCTCTGGTCCCGGGAAAATCTTTCCAGGGTTATTTCCCTCGCATACCTCCCGAAAAGGGGCTTCTTAGGGTTGTCAAGTCCAATAAAATCGTGGAGCATCCCGACCTCCGAGCCCGTCAGCACAAACGTGAGGTTCGGCAGGTTGTCCACCGCGTAGGCTATCAGCCCGTCGTACCTTATCCCCGAAAGCCTCAGGTACTGGGCCTCATCAAAGGCTATCACGACCCTCTTCCTCGATTTCTCGGCCCATGAATCGAGTTTCTCGAGGAGTTCCGCCAGGTCGAACTTTCCACTGAACTCCACCCGGATGCCCGAAACGGTAATCCCGCTAATCTTGGAGAGCGTTCTCACGAGTTCCATGTGCAGTTTCTCCCGCCCTTTCAGCGACTTGAGAAGGCTCTCGAGAAGTTTTTTCGCGAGCAAGTCCTGAGGAATCGAGCCGTGAGTGAAGTAGAGCGAACGAACATCAATTTTCGAGAATGGAAGTCCCGACTCGGATAAAGCTACGTTTAAGAGAGAGCTCTTGCCAAGCCTCCGTATCCCGAGCAGAAGAATCAGCGTTTCCTTGAGTTTGAGGGCCTCCATAAACTCTTCAAGTTCTTCCTCCCTGTCGTAGAGGTCCTCCCGTCTTGTCTTAGGCTGAAGGTCAAACAGCAACTTACCCCACCGTAAGCTACTTACCCGGGGGTAAGTTATAAGGGTTTCCCACCGCCACCCGCGGGAGGATAGACAAAAGAGAAAGAAAAGCTCAGAGCCCCAGCATCTCTTTTGCCGCATTGACGCCGAGGTCAAAGGCCTTCATGTTAACCTCGACGGCCTTCTTCGGCACGCTGACGCGGATGACCTCCTTGACGTGCTCCGCCGAGAGCGGGAAGCCCGGAGTTTGCGTCAGCGCTCCGATGAGCACGACGTTGGTCGTTATGACGTTTCCGGCCTTAACTGCGAGCTCCTCCGCGTCGAAGGCCATGAACTTCGCTTCGAACTCCTCCTCGACGACCTTCCTGATCTCCTCGAGGCTCGGGTACTTGGCGAGGCCCATCGAAACCTGAACCGGCGGTATCGGCCTTGCATTGGTGAAGACGAGCCCGCCTTTCTTGAGGTAGTTGATGTAGCGGAGCGCCTCAACCGGCTCGAAGCTGAGGATGACGTCGGCCTTGCCCTCGGGAACCATCGCGCCGTAGACATCCTCGCCGAAGCGGACGTAGGCTATGACCGAACCGAAGCGCTGGCTCATGCCGTGAACCTCACCAACGCGCACCTTGTAGCCGGCCCTCAGGGCGGCCCAGCCGAGGAGGTTGGCAGCCGTGAGGATTCCCTGACCGCCAACGCCGGTGATAACGATGTTGTACTCCCTCATCTCGCTCATAGCTCTCCCTCCCTAACCTTCTCAAACGCATCGAATGGACACACCTGGGCACAGCCGCCGCAGCCCCAGCACATGAGCTCGTCGACCTTTGCCTTGCCGGTCTCCGCGTCCCAGTATATGGCCGGACAGCCGTAGGCGTTGATACAGATCTTACAGCCCGTACACTTCTCCTCGTTGACCTGGTAGATGGGCCACTGGATTCCAGCGCGCCTCAGCTGGCCGATGCGGTAGAGGGCACATACACGCCTGGCGACGACGACGCTGACGCCTTCAACCGCTAAAGCCTCCTTGAGAACCCTCTGGGTGGCCTTTATGTCGTACGGGTCCACCACAGCGACGTAGTCGGCCCCGAGGGCCTGTGCAACCTCCTCGATCTTTATCCTCTTGCCCGGCCCGTGCGGCGTCTCGCCGGTTCCGGGGTTGGGCTGGTCGCCGGTCATTGCGGTTACCTCGTTGTCGACCACCACTATGAGCACGTTGGAGCGGTTGTATATCGCGTTGGCCAGCGCGGGAAGGCCCGTATGGAAGAACGTCGAGTCCCCTATCGTTGCCGCTATCACCTTCACTTCCTTGCCGGTCTTTCTCTGCTCCTCCACTATGCTCCCGTTCAGGGCTATGCTGAGCCCGTGGGCAACGCCGATTGAACCGCCCATGGCAACGGTCGTGTCAACGGTCTTGAGCGGCGGGAGAACGCCGAGGGTGTAACAGCCGATGTCGCTCGGGAATATAGCCCTCGGTGTCGCGACCTTCCTGAGCGCGTAGAAGGTGTTCCTGTGCGGGCATGCAGGACACAGTGAAGGCGGCCTCGGCGGCACGAGTGCCTGCACCTTTTGGTACTTCTCGTCGATCTCTTCGAAGTTTATCGGGGTCTCGAGGCCGAGGAACTTCGCTATGGCCGTTACCGCCCTCCTCGTGGTCATCTCGTAAACGCGCGGAACGAGGTCCTTGCCGTGAATCGGAATGTTCAGGCCCTTGTCGTAGGCCCAGGTCTTGACCTGCTCCTCAACGACCGGCTCGAGCTCCTCAACGATGAGAACCTTTTCAAGTCCCTCGAGGAACTTCTCGAGCAGTCCGTAGGGGACGGGGAACGGGGTTCCAAGCTTGAGAATCCTGACGTTATCGATGCCGAGCCATGCAAGGGCTTCCTTGACGTAGGCGTAGCTCAGACCCGGGGCGATTATACCGACCTTGCCGTCGCCCTCGATCCAGTTGAAGGGGCAGTCGTTGAGCTCCTCGCGGATCTTCTCGATCTTCTCGAGGATCTGCGGGTGGAAGCGCCTCGCGTGAGCCGGAATGTCCACGAACCTCTCCGGGTCCTTCTTGAAGTTTCCGAACTTCCTCTTCGCCAGCTTTATCTCCTCAGGTAGCTCGCCGAGGACGACGTCCCCCCTGGCGTGGGAGCTCCTCGTGGTCGTCCTCAGGATGACGAAGTGCTTGAACTTCTCGCTGAGCTCGAAGGCGTACTTCGTCATCTCCTTGGCCTCGTGGGGTGAAATCGGCTCAAGAACGGGCACGTTGGCGAACTTTGCGTAAACCCTCGTGTCCTGCTCGTTCTGACTGCTCCACATGCTCGGGTCGTCGGCGACCATGATGACGAAACCGCCCTCAACGCCCATGCCGACGGCGCTGAGGAAGGTATCCGCCGCGACGTTCAGGCCGACGTGCTTCATGGCCGTCATGGCCCTGAGGCCGCTCCAGGCGGCGGAAAGTGCGGCCTCGAAGGCGACCTTCTCGTTGGTCGAATACTCCATGTAGACGCCGGCCTTCTGAGCGACGGCCGCCATAGTGTCGGTGAGCTCTGAACTCGGCGTTCCCGGGTAAGCTGCGAAGACCGCTATGTTTGCTTCCAGCGCTCCACGAGCTATCGCCTGGTTTCCGAGGAGCAGAACTTTCTCCCCGGGCTTATCCCACAAAACCATGTCAGTAACCTTGGCCATTCAAAACCACCTCACTCATCCTCTAAAAGGCCTTTAGCCTTGGCAAACTCGACGAGGGCATAAGCGGCAGCGGCAACGTCCTCCGGCCTCTCGTAGCTCGGGACTCCCTCCCCCTCGAGGACCTCTTTGGCCTTTTCGCTGACGTAACCCGCCATGAAGAGGCCGAGGACCGGCTTTCCGTTGTTGACTTCCTTCATCGCCCTCAGCACGCCCTCCGCGTGCTCGGTGGGTGTCATCCCGGCGAAGGTCGGGACAACACAGATGCTTATGAGCATGTCGACGTTCGGGTCTTCGAGGAGAAGCTTAGCCGTTTTGTAGTAATCCTCGCCCCTCGCGGAAGCTATCATGTCAACGGGGTTCTTCACAGCAGCCATCGGCGGGAGGAACGAACGCAGCCCTTCAATAGTCTCCTCCTCCAGGTTGGCCAGCTTCAGACCCTTTTTGTCTATCGCGTCGGCGGTCAGCACTCCAGGTCCACCGGCGTTGGTCATTATCGCGACGCACTTGCCCTTGGGCAGGGGCTGGGTAAATGCCCTCGCCATGCTGAGCATGTCGTCTATCGTGTCGGCTATTATGACGTTGCTCTGCTTGAAGGCAGCCTCGTAAATCTTCCAGCTTCCCGCTAACGAACCGGTGTGGGACGATGCGGCCCTGGCCCCGCTCTCGCTCTTTCCGGCCTTGAGAACTATCACGGGTTTCTTCTTGGTAACGCGCTTTGCGACCTCCATGAAGCGTCTTCCGTCCTTGATGCCCTCGACGTAGAGCGCTATGGCCTTGTCCTCCTCGGTATCTGCGAGGTACTCCATGAGCTCGGCAAAGTCAACGTCCGCCATGTTCCCTATGCTCACGAACTTTGAGAAGCCGATCCCCTCCTTGACGGTCTTGTAGATTATCCCCGCACCGAGGGCGCCACTCTGGCTTATGAAACCGATGCTGCCCTTCTTGGCATCCATCACGAAGCTGGCGTTCATGTTGTTGTGGGTGTTCATTATGCCGACGCAGTTGGGGCCGATTATCCTCATCCCGTACCTGTGGGCTATTTCAACGAGCTCCCGCTCCTCTCTCTTCCCTTCCTCCCCGACTTCGCCGAAACCGGCGGTTATCAGGACTATTCCCTTGACACCCTTTTCCCCACAGTCGATTACTGCCTGCTTAACGAACCTCTTTGGGATAACGATTATTGCCAAATCAACCTCGTCCGGTATATCTTTGACGTTCTTGTAAGCCCTGACGCCTTGGACTTCATCGTCCTTTACGTTTACTGGATAAACCCTGCCATCCCGGTATTTCCTGAGGTTCTTGAAGACCTCGTAACCCAGCTTGAGTGGGTCGTTGGAGGCTCCGATAACAGCTATAGCCTTCGGCTTGAAGAAGTAGTCAAACGTCATCCCATCACCATAGTAAAATTTGGCGGATTCTATATAAGCTTTCCTAAAAACGGCCACTGAGGTAGATATGGACATGGTAGGGGGATACTATGGCTTTAATGGGCTAAAACGCTCATCAATGGATAGGTTAGTTTCAGAAGTTCCCTGCCCGAAAAATTTAAGTTAGCGCAGGTTATTATATTCCGGGGGTGAGTTCCATGGTGAAGGTAAAGTTTCTGGGACACGCGGCCTTCCTGATCGAGGGGAGCAAGAAAATCCTGATAGACCCGTTCCTCACGGGCAACCCGAAAGCCGCCGCAAAGCCGGAGGAAGTCGAAGCGGACCTGATACTTATCACCCACGCCCACGGCGACCACATAGGGGACGCAGCAGCCATAGCGAGGAGGACCGGGGCAAAGATCGTCGCGATGTACGACATAGCAAACTACCTCGTGGAGAGCGAGGAGGGGATAACGACCATCGGCATGAACTACGGGCCCACGAAGGTGGACGGCGTGGAGATAATCCAGGTGCCGGCCTGGCACTCCAGCAGCGACGGGAAGTACAGCATAGGAAACGCTGCCGGTTACATAATCAAGCTCGACGGGGTCACGATATACCACGCCGGAGACACCTTCGTCTTTAAGGACATGGAGCTGTTCTCCGAACTCTACGGGCCGATAGACGTTGCCCTGCTCCCAATCGGCGGCCACTTCACGATGGGAGTCAGAGAAGCCGCAAAGGCCGTTGAACTCCTGAAGCCCAGGAAAGTCGTTCCCATGCACTACAACACCTGGCCACCGATCTCCGCCGATCCAGAGGAGTTTAAGAGGCTCGTTGGAGAGAGGACAGAGGTGGTCGTGCTGGAGCCCGGAGAGGAACTGCACCTGTGAAAAACCTTTTAAGGGTCTTTTCCTACCTTTTTCTCAGGTGATAGAATGGATAAAAGGGCACTGGCTCTCCCGTTGATTCTGCTGATCGCTTCATCCCTCACGTTTCCCCTCGCTTCTGCCCAGAAGAACACCCCACCATACGATCTGATACTCGTCAGGAACGATAACATGATCGACTACATAGTGGCGCTGCCCTACTCCCATATGTTCGGTATCCCCATTCTCCCGGTAGACCCCAAGGAACTTGACCCGGGAACACTGACCCAGCTTGAATCATACGCTAAACTCGGATGGACGAGGATCCTCATCATAGGCAACTCCCAGGCGATAAGCGACAAGGTTCAGGACCAACTCCTCGAGCTCGGATTCAGTGTGGAGAGAATAGGCGGGAAGGACAGGACAGAGACGTCCGTGAAGCTCGCCGAGAGGTTCTTCCCCAGAGGTGCCCAGGCCCTCGTCATCGCGAGTTCAAGCGACTACGGCTCGGCCCTTGCCGCGGCGAGGTGGGCAATGGTCCAGCACTACCCGCTCGTGCTCAACCAGAACAACACCCTGTCAAATTCCACGAAGGAAGCGCTCCGGGCCCTTCATCCCAGCACGGTGATCATAATCGGTGCCGGCCTGCCCAGCGATATAGAGTCCCAGATACAGGCAATGGGCTACCCAACGTACTGGATAAAGAAGGAACTCAGGATAACCGTGCCGACAACCCCCGTCAAGAAGGAAACAAACTGGACGCTCATCATCGTCGCCGTCCTGCTCTCCGTGGCCGTCGTCGTGCCGGTCACCGTGTACTACGCCAAGAAGAAGTGGTCCGCCAACAAGGTCCCAATTGAGGTTCTGACCGAGAAGGAAAGAATAGTTGTCAAGGCAATCCTGGAGAAGGGTGGAACCGTAAAGCAGGAGGAGCTCCCGGAGCTAACAGGCTACTCAAGGCCGACCATAAGCAGGATAATCCAGGAACTCGAGAAGAAGCAGCTCGTTACGAGGGAAAAGGTTGGGAAGACGTTCATAGTGAAGCTTGCCAAAGAAATCATTCTGAGGGAATAAAAGGCTGAAACCGGTCAGCAAGCCCTAACCGCTCATCATTTTTCAGTTAGGGCTTCTCTTCATTCCGGATTTGTTCAGCGGAAGAGGTGGCCGTGAGACCTGTTCACGTGCCTCGTGTAGTCCTTCGAGTTCTTGAAGAGCATCCCACAGCGGGGGCAGCGGTAGTAGCGAGTGCCGTCCCGGTCGTAGAATATAATTGCCCTCAGCTCCGCCACTGCCACCACCTCCGGCGTTAGATGAGAAAACTCCTTTTAAAATTTTACGGATGGTGAAGGTAGGAAATAGAAATCAGGCCCATATCCTGTTGCCCTTGACCTTCAGGTAGCCGAGGGCCTGAAGCTCTTTGAGGAAGTCATCAACCGCGTCCTCGTCAAAGTAGATGTTTATCCGCTCCCGCTCCGTCTCGATCGTAAGGGGCTCCATGGACATCAGGGCCTCGATCAGCTCGTTTTTCTTTTTGTACTTCTCCGCGAGCTGGAGAACCACCTCGGCCAGCGTTGCCCTCGCTATCCCCTGGAACATGGCCTCCACGAGGCTCTCCTCTGTGGCATAGTCCTCCGCTATCTCGAGGGCACTCTCAACGAGCTCCCTCTCGACCTCCATGACCTCGACGTAATAGCGCTTCTCCAGCGTGAACTCGGTCACCATCCCTGGGTTGAAGACCTCGTCCACCCTCTCGAGCTCGTCTTCAAGCTCCTCTATCGGGAACCTGAGCTCCACGGTTAGTTCGTCCAGAACAGGCCTCTCGAGCAGGACGAGCCTTCCATCCTCTTCCTCGAGGAAGCCTCCGTCCATCATTGCGGTGATCAGCAAAAGCCTCGTCAGGTCGGAATCGCCGAAAAGCTCCGAGAGGTCCCTCGATTCACCGGCTTCCCAGTTCTCGAGAATCTCCTCAAAGGCTATCTTGATCTCCTCGAGTTCTTCCTCCACCACAGGCATGCCGGATGCCTTTTCCAGAAGTTCACCGTACTTTCCGCGGATGACTATGTAGTGCTGAATTTCCGACGCCGTCTCCTCCCTCGTCCGGTTCATGATGCCGGCCCTGCTCAGCTCCCTGGAGAGGGTGTTCATATCCTCCTTAGTTAGAACCTCCAGTCTCAACCTCGTCACCGGGATTAATACGTTCCGGGGGGTTATAACCTTTAGGACGAGCCCCACTGGAAAGGAGTTCCTCAAGGAGAACCCTGAGCGGTTTGTTGCCGAGCCCCTCAAGGAGCCCCTCGACCTCTTCCCTCACCTCCGGGGTGTACGACAGGTAGAGGTAGAGCGCGTACGCCATCCTCTTCGGGTCGCCCTCGTTGACCCTTTCGATTGCGCCTGGGAGGATGGGGTCCTCCAGCAGCCTGTCCGCGAGTTCTCTGAGCGCCGACAGGTCGTCATTTAGGAGGGCATTCTTCAGCGGCCCGTAGAAGAGTTTCAAAACGAGGGTCGCGCTCCGCAGCTTTTCCTCGAGCTCCGCCCGGGGATCCAGTTTCTCCCGTTCCCTGCGCTCCCACGCCATGTACCCGAACCCACCGAGCAGGATAACAGCGGCGATTAGGACGTAGGGGAGCAAGGGCACGTTTATGCCGCCGGGCAGACCCCCCGCCTTCGTGAGGTACACCAAAACCCCTACACCCACGAGCATCCAGAGGCCTATGAACACCACGTAGTAAAGGGAATCGTTCCTCGGCTTGGGCGTGAACTTCTTGGGGGCGCTCTCGAGCTCCTCCAGAGTCTTCTCGAGTATCTCAATCTCGGCCTCCAGCCGTCTTATCCGCCTGTCTATCTCCCCGATAACCCTTTCGTGCATTTCGATCCCAGCCGACCGCAGGAATTAACACTTACTCCTGGGCTCAGGTGCATAAGAACCTTCCCCCTCGATCTCGCGGAGGACGAACCTGTAGAAGGCCAGGGCACCGATCAGCGCGTAGACGTACTGGTTTATCAGTTTGTAGAAGAACGCCACCACGACGTCCATCCCGCTCCGCCCTATGGCCATCATGACGCCGAGCTCGTTCGCACCGATTCCTCCGGGCGTTCCGAGGGCGCCGCCGAGGAAGTTTGAGTAGACCGTCCCCTTCAGCGTGCTCAGGAAGGTTGAGTTGACACCGAAGGTCCTGGCCACGAGGTATAGGGTCGCCGAGTTCAGCGTTACGAGGAGGAAGCCCAGGGCGAGCGCCATCGGCACCGTCCGCGGATTCGCCTTGGCACCCTTCCAGCCAGAGTACAGCCCCGTTAAAACCTTTTCCAGTCGGATCAGCCGGAAGAAAGGAAGCAGTATCCGGAAAACCCATTCGTCGAACAGTATCGGAAGGAGCAGGACGCCCGCGAGGAGAATCCCCCAGTAGCCGCCGCCGAGGAGCGTTATGAGGGTCAAACCAGCTATGAACTCCGTGAGAATCCCCAAAACGCTGGTCGCGAGAACGTCCCAGTAGGTGGCCCCGATGAACTTCACTTTGACGAGGGTCCCTATGGCGGCGTTCAGGGAGAACGAGAGGTACGTCCCGGCCAGGTTCGTCAGCAGGACCCTGCGGTATTCTGTTTCGGTTACGTTCCGGAGGTAAAGGTACCATATCATCGTGTACGTCAGGTAACCCAAAAGGCCCGTCAGAACCGCGGCAATAAAATAGGGGGAGAGGAGATCCTCCGGCCGCAGTTTTACGCTCGCCGCTTCGGTGTAGACCTTGTGTATGAGGTACCCCGTTATCACCGCTGTTGTGAGCAGGGTTAGGGCCTTTTTGACTCCGTGTGACAGCTTCACTCCCTATCATCCCCGGATTCCAGCAGGCGCCTAACGTAGCGCGGCATCTGGAAAAGGGTCTCATGTCTCTCGGGGTCGTAGTAGTACAGCTCCAGTTCTTTTGCCCTCTCGAGGTCGATCTTTCTGAAGTCCACGTCGCCTTTAACCCCAACGAGAAAGCTCCACGGCGAGGCATAGCCGATCACGGGGAAGCTGAAGTAGTAAACGCGGTCAAAGACCTTCTTCATGGCCCTGTAAGCGTCGAGGAGCTCGTTTGTGAAGAGATAGACGCTCCCGGCCTGCGTGATGTAGAGGCCCCTCTCGTTCAGCTTCTCGTATGCCGACCTGTAGAACTCCTCCGAGAACAGGAGTTTCGCGGGGCCGACAGGGTCCGTGGAATCGACGATTATGACATCAAACCTCTCGTCGGTCTCCTTAAGGTATTTCACACCGTCCCCGATTATCAGCTCCGCCCGGGGGTCCTCAAAGGCCCCCCTCTCGACGTTCATGTAAACCTTCGAGACCTCGACGACCATCTCGTCTATCTCGACCATAACGGCCTTTTCAACCGTTCTGTGCCGGAGTACTTCCCTGAGGGTGCCGCCGTCACCGCCCCCGATCACCAGGACCTTTTTCGGGTTCGGATGGGCGAGCATGACCGGATGAACAAGGGGCTCGTGATAGCTCTCCTCACCGACCTCGACGAGCTGAACGGTCCCATCCAGTACGAGCAGCTTTCCAAAGCCCTCCGTCTCGTACAGCTCAAGCCTCTGGTACTTGGTCTGCGTCTCGAAAAGCCTCTCCTTGACCTTGAAACCGACACCGTATCCACGGGGATACCACTCGATGAATGCCCTCTCCTCGACGTTGTAGCCCATACTCTCACCCCGAGAATAGAAAAGTCGATGGGCTTAAAAACCCATCAGTAGGGGAACATCACCACCGCGGCTATGGCAGCGGCCGGTTTGTCCTTGACGGTGATCTCGGCGCTCGCAACCTTGAACTCGGCAAGCTCCCAGCCGCGCATGGCAAAGCCTTCCTCCACCATCTTGCGAACCATCGCCTCGGCCTCTTCCTTTGTGCAGTAGCCGCTGTACTCGTAGATCAGCCCGCCTTTGTTGTCCCTGCTTATCCCTATGCCGAGGGCGGCGCTTATCGTCATTCCGGGCTCGTTGCTCTCTATGTGGGCGTAGACGGTCGGAAGGAGCATCCCTATCGGGACGTCATGAACCTCGTCTATCCATTCTATGTGGGCCGGGATGACGCTGCTAAGCTTCACGAGGTTAACGTTCCCTATGCCAAGCTTGAGGAGAGCGTTATCAAATGCGTTGAGCTTTGTACCGCCCTCGGCGGCGGCAGCCCCAACGAAGGCCCTCTTGGGAGTCGTCCAGCTCATACACCTTCCCTCCAGTTCTCACGTGCTGTTATTACGGCCAAAACCAACTCTCTGTTTACTCGCTACTCAGTGAGCGGCTTAAAAACGTTTCGTTAATCTGAAAACCGTAATAAAACCGAGAAAACCCAAATATAGAGAAGTTAAAGGCTTTAAGGCACTCCAGCCGGCAGTTCCCCACCCCGTTTATCCCTCCACTTTATCACCCTGCCGAGGGTAGCGGAGGTGAATATTCCGAGTATGCTGGCGAGGGACGCCATCGCGTACATATGCTCGCTCAAAACGCCCGATACAAAGCCTATTTCACCGACAAGGAGGCCGAGGACGCCGAAGCTCGCAATGCCGGCCCCCCTGACGAGGGAGGTCGAGACGGTCTCTTTCCTCACGATGAGCGACGAGACCGTTAGCCGGATAACGTACACCACGACGAAGAACTCCATGACCACAAACGAGAGCTCGGTCTCGAAGTTCAGCCCCCTCCAGGCAAAGAATATCGGGGCGAAGATGCCGTAGGTCACGCCGCTGACTATCGTCGTGAGCCTGTCGTACTGCTTGGTCCCCACAAGGTCGCTGTGCATCATAAGGCCAGCAAGGAAACCGCCGATGCTGAAATGCATCCCAATCTCCTCGCTGATGAAGGCCAGAGACGTCGAAAACACCATGAAAAGCCCAAAGACGGCCTCATCACTCTTGAGCCTGCGGAGGAAACGGATTATCCTGACCTTGTCCTTAATTCCTATTATGTAGTTTACGTACATCAGCCCGCCGATGAAGACCGCGTCCTTCAGTATGCTCTCCAGAACGGGGGTGTAATCACCAGGGCTCTCGTGGATTCTGACCATTATGTAGACGATGACGAGGCTCATGACCTCACTTATGACGGCGTAGGAAAGGGCCACGTGAAGGAAGTCCTCGCCGAAGAACCTCTTCAGCCGGAGGACTATAGGCGCTGAGGCCGTGGAGAGTATCGCGGCCGCGATTATGTTGTCCGAACTGACCGCCCATCCTGTGAAGGGCAGCGTGAGGAGGAACATCACAAGGTACGTCACGGCATAGAGGGGCAGGGTGGTCTTTCCGGCATAGTGCAGTTCCTCAGGGGTTATCTCGAGGCCCGCGGAGATCATCAGGAAGAACAGACCGAGTTCGGCCAGGAGCGCCATCTGATCCCTGGGCATGTTTACCAGAACGGCGCTCAGAATCATTCCCGCAGTTATTTCACCGAGGAAGCCCGGGTATCCAAGCCTCTCGAACAGCTCCGCCAGCAGTCTCGCGAATGCAATTATCACGAAAACGTAGCCGATGATTTGCATGGACACCCCTCACTTTAGAGTCCCCTAACTCATCGCCTTTCTTCAATATAAGCCTTTCTTCCCGAGAAAAGGTTTAAATGCTCAAAAGTGTTAGGGTGAGCGGTGATGTTCATGATCGAAGTCGGCGAATACAAGGTTAAGGAAGGGCTTTACTACACAAAGGACCACGAGTGGGTCCAGGTCCTCGATGACGGTACCGTCCTCGTCGGTATAAGCGATTACGCTCAGAAGGAGCTGGGCGATCTCGCCTACGTCGAACTCCCCGAGGTGGGGAAAGAGGTCAGCAGGGGCGACGTCCTCTGCGAGCTGGAGAGCGTTAAGGCCGTCAGTGAGGTTTACGCCCCGGTCAGCGGTGAAGTAGTTGAGGTCAACGAGACCCTTGAGGACAGCCCGGAAGTTCTCAACGAGGACCCCTATGAGAACTGGATCGCCAAGATCAAGCCGAGCAACCTCGAGGAGGAGCTCAAGGAGCTCATGGACGCCGAGGCCTACGCCGAATACCTCAAGAGCATCTGAAACCCATTTCCACTTTTCTCTTCTCCCCCTCGGAAGCCTTAAGTATCTGGACGTCCATCGATCTCCGGTGGTCTCCGTGAAAGTTATCAAGGAGTGGGACGTGAAGATAAAGCTCGTCAGAACCAAGCGCGGGGCGATTCTCCACATGATAGAGCTCGAACCCGGGCACTTCTACCTCGAACAGAACCCCCTCAAGGACTCCAAGTACGGGGTGGCATACAGGAAGATCAAGGAGCACTTCCCGGAGTTTTACATGCTCTGGGAGATCAAGAACAACCACTACACTGGGAAGCTCCTCGCCGGGGCTTTTCTTGAGAAAAGGGAGATAGACGACTTCATAACGCTACTCGCGCAGACGGAGGACTTCAAGAACTTCGATGATGTTCATGAGGAAATCGAAGAAATGGAAGAGTGAGCTCCGTCCTTTTCTTTCATCATGGCCGCCTTTGACGGCCTCAGATACCCTAGAGGTCTTCATCGCTCGTCAGAGTTTCAAAGGAGAAAGTTAAAAACCCAGCGGCTCGGCCAGTATGCCCCTCGTCACCCCTCGGCTATCGTGAGGCTCCTCATCGCCAGTAGCAATCTCCACTTTCACTTATTCCCTAATAAACATCACGAAACCCTTATAACTTCTGCCCCAGTAGTTAACTACTGGGGTGGTAGTTGTGTACTTTGACATCAGGCCGAAGAGGAAGCGCGAGGATTTGTACGACAGGGAAGCGGAGCTGAAGGAGTTTGAGAAGTCCATTATATCAGGTAATCCCCTCACGGTCATCACCGGTATAAGAAGGCTTGGAAAGACTTCCCTGCTCGTGGTGGGCCTCAACGAACTGAAAGTACCCTACGTTCTCGTAGATTTCCGGGGGGTCAATCCCAACTCCCGTATGGACGCTTACAAAAGAATAGAAAGCTCCATCAATGAATTCTTCCGAGAAAATCGTAACCTCTGGGAGGAAATTAAAACCGAGCTCAAAAACATAACCGGTCTCCGTGTTCTGAGCCTTGGAGTGAGTTTTTCCTGGAAAGAGGAGAGAACCGACCTCATAGCGCTCTTCCGCGAGCTGGAAAAGTACGACGTTGTCCTCGCTTTTGATGAGGTTCAGTACCTCCGCGGCCCGGTCGGGAGCGAGTTTGCCGGCTTAATCGCCCACCTGTACGACTACTCCGACCTCAGAATGGTCATGACGGGTTCAGAGGTGGGTCTGCTTCACGATTACCTCGGTACCGATGACCCCAAGGCCCCACTCTACGGCAGGTACTTCCATGAAATTTCCCTGGGGAGATTCACACCCGAACAGAGCAAGGATTTCCTTCAGAAAGGCTTTGAACAGGTCGGATTGACACCCAGAGAGGAGCTCATAAACCTCGCAGTTGAGAGGCTCGATGGAATAGTGGGATGGCTGGTTCTTTTCGGCAGAAAAGCCATGGAAAAAGGACTCTCCGAGAAGCTCATTGATGACGTTTTTAATGAAGCGAATGCCCTTGCCATGGATGAATTCGAGAACTTTCTATCAAAGAGACCTGCCGCGAGGAACAGGTACGTCGAGATAATGAGCGCCATAGCCTATGGCAAGAGGACGTGGGAGGAAATAAAGGAACATCTCGAAAGGACAGAGGGTAAAAGCGTATCGGACAGCGTACTGGCGAGGCTCCTGAAAGCCCTCATTGATTCTTCGTTCCTTGAGAAGGTTAAAGAGGGCAGAAACGTCCACTACCACATTCCTGACCCAATACTGGAGGCGTGCTTCAAAGAAAAATAGAGAAGGCTCATCCGTTCTCTCCCTGTTCTTCCCTCTTCTTCGTGAGGTACTCGTGGATGGCCTTCGCGGCCTTTCTTCCGTCGCCCATCGCGAGGATTACAGTGGCCTCTCCCCTTATGGCATCTCCGCCCGCGAAGACACCCGGAATGCTCGTCATGAGGTTCTCGTCGACGACTATCTTTCCGCGCTCGACCTTCAGGCCAGGAGTGTTGACTATGAGCCTGTTGGGGTGCTTTCCTATGGCTATTATAACGGTCTCCGCCTCAAGGACAACGTACTCGCCGGTTCCCACAATCTTCCTCTTGCCCCTGCTGTCCCTCTCGTCCAGGGCCTTCATTTTCTCGAACTTCACGGCTTTGAGGTTGCCCTTTCCGTCCCCGATGAACTCAACGGGGTTCACGAAGTAAACGAACTTAACGCCCTCCTCCTTGGCGTGCTCAACTTCCTCAATCCTGGCCGAGACGTCCTCCTCGCCGCGGCGGTATGCCACTGTCACCTCCGCTCCAAAGCGCCTCGCGCTCCTCGCGGCGTCCATTCCCGTGTTGCCGGCGCCGATGACGATGACCTTCTTTCCAACCTTCACCGGCGTGTCGTACTCGGGGAAGAGGTAGGCCTTCATGAGGTTGACCCTCGTCAGGAACTCGTTCGCGGTGTAGATGCCGTTGAGGTTTATGCCCGGGGCGTTGATGAGCCTCGGGGTTCCGGCGCCGGAGCCTATGAAGACCGCGTCGTACTCCCTGAGGAGCTCCTCTATGGTAACCGTGGTCCCGACGATGTGGTCCGTCAGGATTTTAACTCCGAGCTTCCTGAGCTTGTCAATCTCGCTCTCGACGATGCTCTTCGGCAGCCTGAACTCCGGGATTCCGTACATCAGGACTCCTCCGGGCTCGTGGAGGGCTTCGTAGATCGTAACGTCGTAGCCGAGCTTCGCCAGCTCGCCGGCAGCGGTGAGTCCGGCCGGACCGGCTCCGATGATGGCAACCTTCTGACCCTTCTTCTCAATCTTCGGCACCATCTCAAAGAGCAACTCCTCGTCTATGCCCTTCTCACGGGCGTAGTCGGCAACGAAGCGCTCGAGCTTTCCGATGTTGACCTTGTCGCCGACTTTGCCCATAACACAGTTCATCTCACACTGGTCCTCCTGCGGGCAGACGCGGCCGGTGGTGGCCGGAAGCGAGTTGCAGGCCCAGATGACGTTGAGGGCCTCCTTTACGGCTTTGTCCGGATCATCGCGGTACTGGACGAGCTTTCCTATGAAGCCCGGAATGTCAATGTGAACGGGACAGCCCTTTATACAGGGCGCGTAGTTGGCAGGACACTGGAGGCAGCGCTCAGCTTCCTTAACGGCCAGTTCAAAGGTGTAGCCGAGGTTGACCTCCTTGAAGTCCCTAATTCTCTCCTCCGGCGTCCTCTCCGGCGTCGGGACGCGCTCCTTGATGAGCTTCCTCTTAACGGCCATCACTGCTCACCTCCCCGGGTGGCCTGCTCGAAGAGTTTCATGTACTCCTCAAAGGCCCGTTTCTCCATGTCGGTATAGTAACCGCTCCTCGCGATCAGAACGTCCCAGTCGACCTGGTAGGCGTCGAATTCCGGCCCGTCTATGCAGGCGAACTTGACCTCGCCGCCGACTGTTACACGGCAGGCGCCGCACATGCCAGTTCCGTCGACCATAATCGGGTGCAGGTCGGCCTTCATCGGCACTCCAAACTCCTTGACGACGTCAAAAACTGCCTTCTGGTCGCCAGACGGCCCCACCATGAAGACGAGGTCGTAGTCGTCCTCCTCAAGCATCTCACGGACCTTCTCGACGAGCCTCTTGGTGACGTTCTTCATGTTGGTCGGGAAGTCGAGGTCCGGGTCTATCGGAACGGTCTCCACAACGTGCCTGCTCACAGCCTTCTCAAGCTCCTCCTTCAGGACGACCATCGGCTCAAAAGTGACGTGGAGCGTCGTGACATCGTTTCCGAGCTCCTGCCAGGCTTTGGCTATGGGATAGACCTCTACTATTCCTGTGTAGGCTCCAATCGCGAGTATCTTTCCGAACTTCTTCATCTCGGCCGGGTTTCCAAGAGGGCCGGCGACGTTGAGGATGTGGTCGCCCTCCCTGAGTTCGGCGGCCATCCTTGCGGTGGTCTTTCCGCGAGTAAAGACGATGAGGACTATCCACCCCTCCTCCTCATCCCACATGACTGGAGTGAGGGGAATCCTTTCGCCGTTTGAAAAAGCCCTAACAATTACAAACTGGCCGGGTTTAACCTTTTTGGCCACGTGGGGCGCGTGAACTTTATACCAGGTGTTTCGCATCGCTATCTCCTTCTTCTCGAGGATCCTGTACATAATGAACACCTCCGCGCATACGCTCAGATTTGAACATCTGCTTTGGTTTACAACCTTTGGTGTTTATAAAGATGTTGTCAACAAAACGTTTGAGAGTTTAAATAATCATCGAGGGGCCCAGGGAAACGTTAAAAAACGTTCACAAAAAATGGGGAAGGGGTGAGGAGCATGAAAAAAGTCGTCTACACCATCTCCGTTGTGCTTACGGCGGTGTTCCTCTTCTGGCCGATCATGTACACCATGATCTCGCGGTGGATAACCCTGCCCGGAAATCCGCTCGTTCAGGCCGTCGTGGGCGTTCTGCTCTTCGGAACGATTGCGTACGCAACCTTCGATGAAGGAGAGACGGAAGAAAGGGAGGAACTCACAGCTTCCTGAGAAAAGTCAGGTACCCCGTGTGGAGCATATTCATCGTCCTGGGCCTGAAGCACTCTTTTTTCACTTCGTGACCTATCACGAGGACGTCAACCGTCTGCGGCCGGTAGAAATGCTCCCTGTACTCCTCGAGAGCCCTGTAAAAGCGGTGAACCTGGTTCGCACACGGCGTGTATGCGACGAAGAACCCGCCTGGTTTTAAGGCTTCGACGGCATGGGGAAGGACTCTCTCGGGCTGCGGAAGGTCGAGGACTACGTGGTCAACGTCCCTTTCGTCTATGCCCTCGTAAATGTCCTTGAGCTTTATCTCCACTCTGTCGTCAAAGCCAATCCCCGCGATGTTCTTCTCGGCTATCCGCGCGAAGTCCTCCCGGATTTCGTAGCTGACCACCTTTCCACTCGGCCCAACCGCGTTCGCGAGGTATATCGTCAGGGCACCGCTGCCAACCCCTGCCTCGACGACGAAATCACCGGGGGATATGCCGGCGTAGGTGATTATTATGCCCGCATCCTTCGGATGGACTATCTGAGGCCCTCGCTTCATCTTCTCTATGTAGTCCCTGATGCTGGGCCGCAGAATCCTGAACTCTTCTCCCCGGTGGGAGATTATCGTTTCCCCGTAATTCTTCTCAAGAAGCTCACCGAGGTTCAAAATGCCGAGATCGGTGTGAAACTCCCGCTCCTCAACGGTTACGAGGTATCTCTTGCCCCTCCTGTCTACCAGAAGAACCTTACTCCCCCTCTCCACGCCTCTTCACCTTTCTGATTTCAATGCCGTCCTTCGTGATGCGGAACGCCGCCGAGGAAACCCCCTCCAGCAGCGCGATCTGCTCCGGTTTCAGCACCTCGAAGTTGAGGAACGCCACCACTACCCAGTCCTCCATCGGGATCGTGGCCAGGGCCGTCAGAAGGTTCTTCAGCACCGAATTTCCTCCAAAGTAGACGTACTCACCAAAGCCGAAGACGAGCATGTACTCCGGTTTGCTCGGCAGCTTTGCAATCCTGTTTATGACGGTGTGGTAGTTCTTAAGGAAGCTCTTGGAGTCCTCGCTCGGAACAAGCGCCTCTATAAGTTCGCCGTAATTCGCAGTACTCGGGCCTATCTTTATCACTTTCAGCTTTTTCATCAGTTCCAGAATCTCCGAATACCTTCTACCCGGGACTTTTCGCTCGTAGTTCCTAAAAAGCAAACTGCCAACGCCCAGAAAATCCACTACAACAACATCGCCCTTCTTCACAAGGGCAGGGGCCAAAGTGCTACATATCACATCCTCAATGGGAACGCGCGAGGAGTATTCGACGAGTATCATCTCACCCCTCTCGACCTCTCCAAGAAGGTATTCCTCGAGTGATGACGTTACCATCAGACCCACCAAAAGGGTTTTTAAACGTCTTTCTTTTAAACTTTTCAGGTGGTCTAATGGGGAAGTTCATCGTGTGGCCCTCAGAGGTTGACGCACGGCTATCCCGGAAGTACGGCAGGGTTATAAGAAGGGACCTTGCGGTGGAGAGGCCCACAATTCACGAGATAGCGGAGGCTGCGGAGTCACTCGGTATGAGGGTCATCGAGCTTGAGAGGGAGAAGCTAAACCCGCGCCTGAGCGGTCTCGACGAGGAGTACAGGTCCAAGGGGGCGGCGAGGATAGAGAGCCCGCACGGAAAAACGAAGAGCCTGAGGCTCATCTCCCAGAAAATACGGGAAATCAGGAAAACCAGAGCTAAACAACCGAAATCCAAAAAGCGCAAGTCCAAGAGGAAAAAGAGGTAGCTCACTCTTCTTCCATTTCAACGACTATGGCCGTTGTGGTGTCTATAACGCCGTCGATGTTGTGGATGTCGTGGAGTATTTTTCTCGTCAGTTCCCCGAGGTCGCTGGCCTCTATGTGCACTATCGCGTCGTAGGGGCCGGTGACGGCGTCGGCCTTTGTTACACCCGGAATCTTCTTGAGCGCCTCTATGACGCTCTCAACCTTACCAATCTCAACAGTCAACAAAACATACGACCTGACCATGTTCACCACCGCTGAAATGCTTTACACTCCTATCTACCGGCCCATCTCATTTAAGCTTTTCGTAGAGGGGGAAAGGACACCCTCACATTATTACGTTATTGAAGAGTACAAAAGAAGCACAGATAACGCTTTTTATTACTCCCAATGCAAAGCGAAAACCTTATTACGATATATGCATAGGTATGAGTGCCAATGTCAGAGGTGGTGCATGTGAAGCCAAATAAAGCCATTTTAGCTCTTTTTGTGATATTGGTTTTGGCATTTTCAGTTGCGGCCAGCGGCTGTATCAGCGGAGGGGGCACAAGCACGCAGACCACTGGCTCTCAGGCCCAGACGGGCTCGCAGACCCAAACTGGTCCGGTATCCTCCTCCGAAGCTGCAAAATACATATCCGCACACATGTCCAAGGCCACAATTATCGACACCCCCAACTACGTGGTTGCAGTTGGTCCCGAGGGCAGCGGCGCCACGGTGGGCAGTCTGCCGAAGAAACCCGTGATCGTCGTCACGTACAAAGTCAACGAAAAAGAGACCCCCACAATACAGGAGCTGATGAACGAATCTCAGGGGTCCGGCCAGATTAACCCCGCGTTTTTCCGCGACCCGAACATGGACGCCCTAATACAGCTCGCGAGGAAGGAAACGAACCTCAAAATAAGGGCCGCACTCTACAACGCACTTGAGGTTCTCGCCAACAAAGAAGTCCCAGAGATAGTTATCGGCGAAAACAAGGCCGCTCGTGTCTCCTGGAACTGGGTACACAACTGGTACTACAACCCGGTTCTCGCCCCGCGCTGGGACCTCGTCATGGAAGACAAAAAGGCCCCAACAGTCAAAACCGGAATAGGCGAATACAAGAACAGGCCCGGAAGCATAGTCATGGCAACGTTTGGATGGCCCAAGTCGTTTGATCCCGCCTTTGACTACGAGACCTTCGGATGGGCCCTCTACCACAACGTTGGAGACACCCTCGTCACATACTGGGAGAACGAGACCAAGAAAGTTTCGCCGGATCTGGCCGTTGCGTGGGCCCACAACAAGGACGGAACCGTATGGTACTTCGTCATCCGCGGTGGTGTCAAGGCATACGACCCCAAGAACGGACAGCTCTACCCGATAAACGCAACCGACGTTGAGTTCGAGTTCTGGCGCGTCCTCAGAGCTGGCTACTCAGTCAACTGGATGCTCAAAACATACACCGACCTTTCAAAGAGCTACGCCATGACCGACAAGGAGTTCGAGAAAGTCCTGAAAAACGGTGGCCTCATTGCAGACTTCAACGGCAAGACTGAGAAAGTAACCTCGATGGACCAGCTCCTGAAGTTCTTCGGTTACAGCGGACAGACCGCCGGCGTTTACAAGCTCGTCCTGCCCTACCCATACGGTGGCATACTGAGCGTGATTGCCGACCCGTACCTCATGGTAATACCCGCCAAATACATGCTCGGCGACAAGTACGAGGAAGCCATGAAGGCAGCGAACTGGGGCAGGAACCCCGAGGCCTGGAACAAGTACATCCAGGCCGGCTCCAACGACCCGATTCACAAGATGCTCCAGAACAACCTTATAGGCACCTTCACGGGTCCGTTCTACATCAAGGAGGCCAAGCAGAACAGCTACATCGTCCTTGAGAGAAACCCCCACTACTGGAACTCCAGCATCTGGAGCAAACTTGAGGCGAAGAACCCGAACCTTGTCTCACCCGACACCGTCATATACATCCTCGCAAAGGACCCCAACACGCGCATAACCCTGTTCCAGAAGGGTGTTGCTGACATCGCCGCAGTTCCGCTGACGAGGCTCGACGCAGTCAGAGGACTCAAGCTCAGCGGCTTCGAGTCGAAGATAGAGTCATTCCCCACACCAGTAATGCTGTTTTTGGTGTTGAACACACAGAAGGAGCCCTTCAACAACCAGCTCGTCAGGGAGGCCCTCGCCTGGGCAGTTCCGTACCAGCAGATATACAAATCTGCCTACAACGGATACATGATTCCAAACTACGCCCCGATCCCAGTCGGATGGCTTGGATACACCACGTACGGACTCAACAAGTACCACTACGACCTCCAGAAGGCCCTCGACCTGCTCAAGAAGTCCGGAATCGACCCCAGCAAATACACCATAACCATTTACTACAACAGCGGGAACACACCGCGCCAGCAGCTGGCAACCCTCGTCCAGAACAGCTGGGGCCAGCTCGGCTTCAAGGTGTCGATAACCCCACTCTCATGGCCAACTCTCCTGTCCAAGAAGAGCAGGGGGGACTTCCAGGCTTACGTAGCTGGCTGGGCACCGGACTTCCTCGACCCGGACGACTACGTTGCCCCGTACCTTCAGAGCGGCGTGGTGTTCAGCAGCCTGAACTTTAAGATAATAGGCGGTTGAAGCTTTCCTTTTTCTTTTTGCCCTTTTGGAGTAGCACTCAGCAGAAGTTTAATGACAAGGAGGGAGATAAATGGCCGGTTTGGGTAAATTCCTGATCAGAAGAGGACTAACGTTCATCCCCACGCTTTTCGGGGTCACTCTCATTGTGTTTGTCATAGCATACGTCATTCCCGCCAACCCCGTGCAGGCATGGGCAGGCGGTGAAAAGGCCACCCAGGCTGCTGTTGAGATGATAAAAAAGGAATACCATCTAAATCAGCCGTGGTACGATCAGTACCTGTTTCTTCTCAAGGGGCTGTTTACCAACACGCTAATCGACCCCCTCAATCAGGAGCCCGTGTTCACCAACATCGGGAACAGGTTCATCGTAACGTTCCAGCTCTCACTCTTCGCGTTTTTCTTCGTTGTGCTGATAGGCCTGCCCCTCGGCATAATATCCGCACTCAAAAGGAACTCCATGACGGACATGGTGCTGAGGATAACCGCCCTGCTGTTCATTTCAACACCAATATACGTCATAGCCTACCTGTTCATATGGCTTTTCTTCCTGCACTGGAACATGACGACGCTCGCCGGCATACCCCCCGGGCCGCCCCACCAGATAACCCACATCCCCCTGATAGACTCCCTGCTGACCCTCGACTGGAGCAACTTCATGCAGCAGGTCCACAGATACTGGCTTCCCGGATTCACACTCGGCCTGTACTCCGCGGGAGTCCTGATGAGGTTCACGAGAAACTCTTTCCTCGAGGCGTACAGCCGCGATAGCACGCTCTTCCTCAAGGCCAAGGGAGTGCCGAAGAGCAGACTCTACCGCCACGTCCTCAAGAACGCCCTCGTTCCAGTCATAACGATCCTCGCCCTTCAGTTCGGAGGCCTGCTCTCCGGAACACCGATCACGGAGACCGTCTACAACCTGCCCGGGATAGGGCTTTACTCCCTTCAGTCAATAATGTACCTCGACTTCCCGGCGCTGATAGGAGTTACCTTCCTGTACGCGATAGTCTTCGTCACGGCGAACCTGATAGCCGACATCCTCTACGCCCTCGTCGATCCGAGAGTAAGGTTCTGAGGTGGGAGCAATGACAGAGAAAGAGAAAGAAGGTAGAGAAGTGTACGAACCGCAGGAAGAGTACGAGATGTCCGTCCTGGACAGGATAAGCGACAGGCTGATAGACCTGCTCGCCGCCTTCATCACACTCTTCAAAAAGGACTGGAAGAGAAGGAACCAGTCAAAGCTCAAAGAATGGAAGCTCATGGCGTATTCCCTGAACAGGTCCCCCTCAGCGATTCTCGGGCTCATTATAGTCATCATCTACATCATCATGGGCATAATAGGCCCGTACCTCGCCCCATGGGAGTACAACTTCTTCCCCGTAATGTACAACTCCACATCCAAACTTGCACCCCCTGGGTCTACCGTCTTCCTGAACGTTACAATGGTGAAGAACTGGCACGTAATCCATTACACCACGACGATCCACTATCCCCTCGGCTCCGACATAATGGGCAGGGACCTCTTGAGCATAATTCTCGCAGGCGCCAGAACCGCCCTGGTGCTCGACATCTTCATAATAGCCGTCGGACCGACGGTAGGAATAATCCTCGGCCTCGTCTCAGGCTACTACGGGGGCAAGGTTGATGAGCTGATAATGAGGATAACCGACATATTCCTCGCTTTCCCGGGCCTTGTCCTCGCAATAGCCCTTTCAGCGGTCTTGCCCGACAGAATTCAGAACTTCCTCAACGCTCATTACTGGGCCCAGGAATTCGTGCTTAAGCTCTTTGCCCTGCAACCAAGGGACGTTGACAACCTCGGAAAACTGCTGTCTGTCTTCGTCGCCCTCATTGTGGTCTGGTGGCCGGGCTACGCGAGGGTGACCCGCGGCTCGACCCTGACCGAGAAGGAGAACCTGTACGTGGAGGCCGCCCGGGCTATCGGTCTGCCCACGAGGACGATACTCTTCAAACATATCCTCCCGAACATCATCGGTCCAATTCTTGTCATGATCACCATGGGCTTCGGTGGGGTCATCCTGACGGAGGCTGGTCTGAGCTTCCTCGGGCTCGGTGCCGTCCCCCCAATACCCGACTGGGGCAACCTCATCAACCAGGGCGCCCAGTACTTCCCGCAGGCATGGTGGCTCGTGGCATTCCCCGGAGCGGTCATAGTCACTGTAGTCCTTGGATGGAACCTCCTCGGTGATGGCATAAGGGACATCCTCGATCCGCGGACCAGGAGAAGCATGGAGTTTAAACTGAAGAAGAAGGCCGGCGAAAAGGGAGGTGAATCCAATGCCTGAGCCCGTCCTCGAAATCAAAAACCTGGGGGTGTACTTCTACACATACGCGGGCGTCGTCAAGGCGATAGAGGACGTGTCATTTAACATATACCGGGGCGAGACCCTTGCGCTGGTCGGCGAAACCGGCTGCGGGAAGAGCGTCACGTCGAGGGCAATAACCCAGCTCATAGAGAGCCCCGGAAGAATAGTCAGCGGCCAAGTGATATACCACAGAGAGGACGGTTCCACCGTTGACCTTCTCAAGCTGGACGAGGAGGAGATAAGGGAGATCCGCGGCAACGAAATAGCTTACATCTTCCAGGACCCCCATTCATCCTTAGACCCCCTCTACACCGTCGGATACCAGATAGGTGAAGCGATGGAGGTTCACGGCAAAGTGAAAAACATCAAGGAGGGCATCGCAAAGGCCGTCACCATACTCAGAGAGGTGCTTATCCCCGACCCCGAGAACAGGGTGAAGAACTACCCCCACGAGCTTAGCGGTGGCATGAAACAGCGCGTCGTCATAGGAATCGGGATAGCCAACAACCCCCAGATACTCATCGCAGATGAACCCACCACCGCCCTCGACGTTACGGTGCAGGCCCAGATACTCGAGCTGCTCAACGACCTGAAAAGGAAGTACAACGCGACTGTTCTCCTGATCACTCACAACCTTGGTGTCGTGGCCGAAACGGCCCAGCGCGTCGTCGTCATGTACGCCGGAAAGGTCGTCGAGATAGGCAGCGTTGACCAGATTTTCCACAACCCCCTTCACCCCTACACTGTCGCGCTGTTAAGGGCCGTCCCGAACCCCCTCAAAAAGATAGACCGCCTCGAGAGCATACCCGGAACTGTGCCCAACCTTATAACACCGCCGAAAGGATGCCGCTTCCACCCCAGGTGCCCCCTCGCCACGGAGGAATGCAGAAGGGAAGTTCCAAAGCTTAAGGAGGTTGAACCGGGCCATTTTGTGGCCTGCCACAGGTACTGAGGTGAGAACAATGGAACCAGTGCTCAAAGTTGAAAACCTCACAAAATATTTCCCCCTTAAGAGCCTGCTGAGAACCGTAGGATGGGTTAAAGCGGTGGACGGCATCAGTTTCGATATTATGCCGGGTGAGACGTTCGGCCTCGTCGGGGAGAGTGGCTGTGGTAAGACAACGACCGGGAGGACGATACTCAGGCTGATAGAACCAACAGCCGGCAAAATAACCTTCAAAGGGAAAGATGTGACCAAACTCAAAGGAAAAGAGCTCCTCTGGTTCAGGAGGCATGCCCAGATAATGTTCCAGGACCCTTACTCCTCCCTGGACCCACGACAGACGGTGTTTAGCACGATAATGGAGCCCGTGAAGTTCCACGGCATAAAAGTGGATGATCCCGAGGAGTTCGTAATAAAGCTCCTCGAGAGCGTCGGTCTCAACGAGATGCACCTGTACAGATACCCCCACGAGTTTTCCGGCGGGCAGAGACAGAGGATAGCGCTGGCAAAGATA
>Ga0256843_1000783_pt1 | contig 26342 bp, 19 predicted proteins | sample AlvinellametaG_FD_191572 | JGI IMG/M metagenome (GOLD analysis project Ga0256843, IMG submission 191572) | Pompeii worm associated microbial communities from hydrothermal vent at the East Pacific Rise, Pacific Ocean - Alvinella | ecosystem: Host-associated > Annelida > Integument > Unclassified ... | reverse complement strand
TATAGATGGAGATAATATACCTGCCTACCTAGATGATAACGATAGTGATGCTAGCATAGGTGATGTAAATGGATTGGTTGAGGCAGATTATGACAGTGATGGAGATGGTATCCCTAACCATTTTGACCTTGATAGTGATAATGATGGTATACCTGATATGGTCGAAGCTCAGCCAACTGCCAATTATCCAGGTAATGATGGTAATGTAACTAATAATGTCGATAGTGATGGTGTGCCACCTTATAGTGTAAGTACACTTCAAGATACCGACGGAGACGGTACGCCGGATTTCCTCGATCTGGATACGGACAATGATGGGATCGCTGATGTTGATGAGAGTGGAGTGACTACCGCAGAGGTCAACGCTACTTATATCGATCCCGACGGCTCGATCGATGATCCTTATAATGATCTAGCAAACAAATTTAACGATCCAAATGAACCAGGCTATCGATCGATAGCTCCTGATACAGTTTGGGAGTGTCAACAAGTAGGATATAAGTTTACAAAAAAAACTCCGTCTTATATCATTGAAGTTAATCCTATAGATAAACAGTTTACTAATATTGGTCAAATTGCCGAACCAGATGAAACAACAACTGCTATAGGCTATAGTATCTTACATGGAAGATTTTTCCTAGTAGAGTTAGGTGAAGGGTATTTTCGCTCACTAGATGGGAACGGTACGGTAAAGACACTCAATCTGGTTAAGCCAGACAGCGTCCATATCGGTGATGTAGCTATGGATATCAGCTATGATGGTATCATATATGTCAATGATGCTGATAATGCTTTGGTAAAACTTCATAAGTTTAAACTCTCAGATGATGGAATGACTGCTAAATATCTTAAGACTATCGATATCAATAGCAGTTATGGAAGAACCGGCTCAGATATCGCCATCCATCCACTAAATGGTAATATCTACTCTTTTAAAGAGACAGATGATTACAATGGAACAATCCTAGTATATGACCATAAAGATGGAACTTTTCTTGGAGACTACAAAACTATCTATCCAGATGGTGTTACTCCTCCTAATGTTAAAAAGACCTACTCTGGTTCTCAATGGTTTGATGGAGAAGGAAGACTCTATGCATGGATGAACCAAAAGACTGATGAAGATGAAAATGGAGATGATGGAGATCGCTATCTTGTATATCGCTATACACTTGACGATGATCAAAAAACTGCTACTGCAGAGATAGTGGGTGGTTCAGAAAATACTCCAGGATTGGGCGATGGTGCAGCATGTCAAGCAGGTTTGGCACTATATAAAGAAGTAACGCCATCTATAGCAAAACCAGGTGATACAGTAGATTATGTATTTACTATCAAAAATGATTATCAACTTGGTATATCTATAGATTTCAATGATACTTTCCCAGATAACTTTGAGATAAATGCATCAGGCATTACTATAGCAGGAGCAAATAACACACCTACTATCAGTGTAGATAAAGAAAGTATCAGTATCTCCAATATAGAGATAAACGGTAGTGTTCAAGCAGAACCTGGTACTAAAGTTGTAACCATAACTATCCCAGTAAAAATCCCTGATGTATACAGTGCAGGTGTATTTCCAAACCAAGCTAAACTTACAAATGTACCTATCATATTTGGAGATGAGATTCTATCAGATGGAAATGAGAGTACAAAAGAGTTAGAAGAGACAAATCTCACTATACTAAATGTACCACCAGTACCACAAGATGATAATATCACTATGAATATAGATGAAAATCTAAGTGGTAACTTACTACTTGGCTATACAACAGTAGGTGAGCTTGAAAATAATGCAACAGATAGTGATGATAATGGCGATACACTATCTATAACATCTGCTCAGATAGATACAAATGGTGATGGTATACCAGATGAAGATATCACGATAGGAGATCCTTATGAGGTCAAAGATGAGAATGGTAATACAATAGGAACTTTGACTATCAATAGTGATGGTAACTATACATTTGAACCTGTTGATGGATTTGTAGGGGATGTACCAACTGTAACATATACAGTAAGTGATGGAACTGATAGTGCAACAGCTGAGCTAAATATAAAAATCATTAAAGATAGCGATGGTGATGGTATAGCAGATATGTATGACCTTGATGATGATAATGATGGTATACCAGATGCTCAAGAACAAGTCTGTACACTATATCGCAATATAAGTAGTAATGATTTAGGTATACCAAAAGGTTCGTCTGATTATAATGTTTCAAATAAAGATGTAAGCTGGAAGTTTGGTTTACCTTCAGGAAGTGTGATAGTAAGTGTTTATCATGCAAATACAACTGATGATTATGGTACTTTTGTTGTAGCTGATAGTAATCAAACAACATTTAAAGTTTCTGGCTCATATCCTGTCAAACTTGAACTAGCACATGGTCCAGTACTAGCAGCATATAAAAAAGATCAAATCTTCTCATTGGATAATGCTACATATAGCTTCACTACTACTAGCTTGGAAGATGGTTTGATATCTGGAGAAAATGGTACAGAGTATTATGTAGAAAATACTACAGGTTCATCCAAAAATAATAATAATATAGCTTATATATGGCGTTCGGATGATATAGCTTCTAATGTATTATTTAGTTCAACATATGATGAGGAGGTAAACTCAGCTATATTCTTCAGAGTATGTGCTCCTATCGATACAGATAATGATAATATACCTGATTTCCTTGATGTGGATAGTGACAATGATGGTATCACTGACTTGGTAGAGAGTGGTCAAGATGCTACTACTATCGATACAGATAATGATGGTCGTATAGATAGCAGTTTCGATGATAATGATAGTGATGGATTGTTATCTCCTGCTGATAGCAATGATACAAACGCTTCATCAGAAGGAACAACTTCTGCACCAGATACAGACAATGACGGTAAAGTAGACTACCTAGATATCGATAGCGATAATGATGGAATACCAGATAATATAGAAGCACAACCAACTACTAGTTATGTAGCACCTATTGGTGTAGATAGTGATAATGATGGATTGGATGATGCGTATGATAGTGATGCAAATACATCAGCTAAACCTGTTTCTATAGAAGATAGTGATGATGATAATACACCTGATTATCTTGATAGTGATAGTGATAATGATGGTATACCTGATATCACAGAAAATGGTGAAAGTAACAATACCCTAAGTGGTAATGATAGTGATAATGATGGGCTAGATGATGCATTTGATGATATCAATGGTACAGATGATACAGGAAGTGTAGATAATGTAACAGATGGTATAAACCCACCAAATGAGACTAACCTTGGTGATGAAGATGGTGACTTAGGTAGTGGTGGAGATGTAGACTATCGTGATATTAAAGATAATGATGGGGATGGAATACCAGATAGTATAGACTTAGATGATGATAATGATGGTATACCTGATGTTGATGAAGTTGCCAATGGCTTAAACCCAGATGAAGATAGTGATGGTGATGGAGTACCTGCATACCTAGATGATGATGATAGTAATGCATCTATAGGTAATGATGATAACCAAACTAATGAAGAGTTTGATAGTGATGGTGATGGTATAGCAGATCACTTAGATCTTGATAGTGATAATGATGGTATACCAGATATTGTAGAGGCTGGTGGTAAAGACCTAGATAGTAACGGTGATGGTGTAGTTGACAATATCACTGATACAGATGAAGATGGACTAGCTGATATAGTAGATCCAACAGATAATGATACAAATGATAGTGATAGTATAAATGGTACACCACTACCAAACCCTGATAGTGATGGTGATGGTATCCCTAACACTGATGATTTGGATAGTGATAATGATGGTATCGTTGATATCATAGAAGCTGGTGGTGAAGATAGTGATGGTAATGGTATAGTTGATGATCTTACAGATGATGATAATGATGGATTGTCAAATGTAGTAGATACAAACAATAGTGGTACTATAGATGAAAGCTTGAAACTACCAACACCAGATAGTGATGATGATGGATTGGATGATTATCTTGACATTGATAGCGATAATGACGGTATACCAGATAACATAGAAGCACAAACAACAGATGACTATATAGCACCAAGTGGTGTAGATAGTGATGGTGATGGATTGGATGATGCTTATGATACAGATGATAGCAATAGTAGTGGAGTAGCACTATCTCCAGAAGATACAGATAAAGATAATACACCTGACTACCTAGATAGTGATAGTGATAATGATGGTATACCTGATATCACAGAAAATGGTGAAAGTAACAATACCCTAAGTGGTAATGATAGTGATAATGATGGGCTAGATGATGCATTTGATGATATCAATGGTACAGATGATACAGGAAGTGTAGATAATGTAACAGATGGTATAAACCCACCAAATGAGACTAACCTTGGTGATGAAGATGGTGACTTAGGTAGTGGTGGAGATGTAGACTATCGTGATATTAAAGATAATGATGGGGATGGAATACCAGATAGTATAGACTTAGATGATGATAATGATGGTATACCTGATGTTGATGAAGTTGCCAATGGCTTAAACCCAGATGAAGATAGTGATGGTGATGGAGTACCTGCATACCTAGATGATGATGATAGTAATGCATCTATAGGTAATGATGATAACCAAACTAATGAAGAGTTTGATAGTGATGGTGATGGTATAGCAGATCACTTAGATCTTGATAGTGATAATGATGGTATACCAGATATTGTAGAGGCTGGTGGTAAAGACCTAGATAGTAACGGTGATGGTGTAGTTGACAATATCACTGATACAGATGAAGATGGACTAGCTGATATAGTAGATCCAACAGATAATGATACAAATGATAGTGATAGTATAAATGGTACACCACTACCAAACCCTGATAGTGATGGTGATGGTATCCCTAACACTGATGATTTGGATAGTGATAATGATGGTATCGTTGATATCATAGAAGCTGGTGGTGAAGATAGTGATGGTAATGGTATAGTTGATGATCTTACAGATGATGATAATGATGGATTGTCAAATGTAGTAGATACAAACAATAGTGGTACTATAGATGAAAGCTTGAAACTACCAACACCAGATAGTGATGATGATGGATTGGATGATTATCTTGACATTGATAGCGATAATGACGGTATACCAGATAACATAGAAGCACAAACAACAGATGACTATATAGCACCAAGTGGTGTAGATAGTGATGGTGATGGATTGGATGATGCTTATGATAAAGATAGCAATAGTAGTGCTATAAATATCACTCCTGAAGATACAGATAAAGATAATACACCTGACTACCTAGATGGTGATAGTGATAACGATGGTATACCAGATATCACAGAAAATGGTGAAAGTAACAATACCCTAAGTGGTAATGATAGTGATAATGATGGACTAGATGATGCATTTGATGATGTTGATGGTACAACTAATCCAGGAAGTGTAGATAATGTAACAGATGGTATAACACCAAATGCAGATAATTTAGGTGATGAAGATAATGATGCTAATACAACAACAGGTGATGTAGACTATCGTGATATTAAAGATAATGATAATGATGGCATACCAGATAGCATAGATCCAGATGATGATAATGATGGTATCTTAGATGTCAATGAAAGCACTATCAATCCAGATGAAGACAATGATGGAGATGGAGTACCAGCATACCTAGATGATGATGATAATGACTCAACTGTAGGTAATGATGATGGTGTTGTAAATGAAGAGTTTGATAGTGATGGTGATGGTATCCCTAACCACTTAGATCTTGATAGTGATAATGATGGTATACCAGATGTAGTTGAAGCTGGTGGAAGTGACCCAGATGGTGATGGAATTATCGGTGAAGGCAATATCACAGATAGTGATAATGATGGATTGGCTGATGATGTAGATCCAGATAGCAACAATACTCCACTACCAAATCCAGATAGTGATGGTGATGGTATCATTGATACACAAGATTTAGATAGTGATAATGATGGTATACCTGATATCACAGAAGCTGGTGGGGAAGATAGTGATGGTGATGGTGTAGTTGATGACCTTACAGATACAGATGAAGATGGATTAGCTGATATAGTAGATCCAGATACAGATAATGATGGTACTATAGATGATAGTAGTGTAGTACTACCAAACCCAGATACAGACAATGATGGTATAGATGATAGATTGGATCTTGATAGTGACAATGATGGTATAGCAGATGTTGTTGAAGCTGGTGGGGAAGATAGTGATGGTGATGGTGTTATCGGTACAGGAGATATCACAGATGATGATAATGATGGATTATCAAATATAGTTGATACTGATAGTGATAATGATGGTACTATAGATGATGATACTATCAAACTACCAATACCAGATAGTGACAATGACGGTAAAGTTGACTACCTTGACATAGATAGTGACAATGATGGTATCCTAGATAATATCGAAGCACAAGATAGTAACAACTATGTAGCACCTAGTGGTGTAGATAGTGATAATGATGGTCTTGATGATGCGTATGATAGTGATGCAAATACATCAGCTGTACCTATCACACCTATAGATAGTGATGATGATAATAGATCTAACTACCTAGATATTGATAGCGATAATGACGGAATACCAGATAACATAGAGGCACAAACAACAGATGGCTATGTAGCACCAACTGGTGAAGATAATGATAGTGATGGATTGGATGATGCTTATGATACAGATGATAATAATACAAATGATGGTATAGATATCACTATCCAAGATACAGATAGCGATAATACACCTGACTATCTTGATAATGATAGTGATAATGATGGTATACCAGATATCGTAGAAAATGGAACTCTTACAAATGCACTACTTGGTAAAGATAGTGATAATGATGGGCTAGATGATGCATTTGATGATATCAATGGTACAGATGATACAGGAAGTGTAGATAATGTAACAGATGGTATAAACCCACCAAATGAGACTAACCTTGGTGATGAAGATAGCGACTTAGGTAGTGGTGGAGATGTAGATTATCGTGATATGCTAGATAGTGATAATGATGGTATACCTGATATCCAAGATATAGATGATGATAATGATGGTATACCAGATATCGTAGAGAGTAAAGGTGTAGATCCACTAAGCGATAGTGATGGGGATGGAATACCAGCATACCTAGATGATGATGACACTAATGCATCTGTAGGTGATAATGATGGTATTGTTAATGAAGAGTTTGATACTGATGGTGATAATGTACCTGATTATCTTGACCTTGATAGCGATAATGATGGTATACTAGATATCATAGAAGCTGGTGGTGATGATAGTGATAATAATGGTAGAGTAGATGATACAACAGATAGTGACAGTGATGGATTAGCTGATGTAGCAGATAACAATCCAAATGATGAAGATAACCCAACTACTATAGATGAAGGTATGGATGTAGCTAAACTACCTATCCCAGATACTGATGGAGATGGAAAACCTAACTTCCAAGATGTAGATAGTGATAATGATGGAATTTCAGACTTAGTAGAAGGTGGCACTGACCCAAGCTTAGATAGTGATAATGATGGTATGATAGATTTAGACCCTGATAGCGATAATGATGGATTGCCTGATAATGTAGATAAAAATGGTATAGCTGAAGGTACACCTGATAGAACAACTGATCCTATCACTGATACAGATGGTGATAATGCACCTGATTACCTAGACTTAGATAGTGATAATGATGGTTTAAATGATGTAGAAGAAGCTGGTGGTGAAGATAGTAATGGTGATGGTATCATAGATAATGAAGACTCACTTATCGATCCAAACAAACTACCAGATAGTGATGGAGATGATACTCCTGACTACCTAGAGCCAAGTAATCCTGGCTTGTCAGGAAACTTGGATAGTGATGGTGATGGTGTTATCGATGATGCAACTGATAGTGATGGTGATGGTATACCTGATGTTGTAGATGGTTCAGTAGATAGCTTTGGGGATGACCCACTAATCGATAGTGATAATGATGGTATACCAAATGTTGATGATATAGATGATGATAATGATGGTATACCTGATGTTGTAGAAGAAGCAGGAGAGCCAAATCGTGATACAGATGGTGATGGTATACCAGATAGCTTAGATCTTGATAGTGATAATGATGGTATACTAGATATCATAGAAGCTGGTGGTACAGACAACGATGGTGATGGTAGAGTAGATGATATGTCAGATAGTGATAATGATGGATTAGCTGATGTAGCAGATAACAATCCAAATGATGCAGATAACCCAACTACTACAGATGAAGGTATGGATGTAGCTAAACTACCTATCCCAGATACTGATGGAGATGGAAAACCTAACTTCCAAGATGTAGATAGTGATAGTGATGGTATATCTGACTTGATAGAAGGTGGACTAGATGCTACTGATGTAGATACCAACAATGATGGTATGATAGATCAAGAAGGTGATAGTGATAATGATGGTATAGATGATAGTGTAGATGAAAATGGTATAGCACAATCTGCAAATCCAGCTACAGAAGATAATCCTGTAGTAGATACAGATGGTGATAGTGTACCTGATTATCTTGACTTAGATAGTGATAATGATGGATTGGATGATGTTAAAGAGTCAGGTGGCAAAGATGATAATGGTGATGGATTGGTAGATGATCCAACTAAACTAACATCAGCTAGTAGTGTATATGGTCATGATGAAGATGATGATGCTACACCTGATTATCTCGAACCAAACAACCCTAATCTAGCTACTATACTAGATCCTGATGGTAATGGTATCATAGATGTAGATGAGGATGGTAATGCATTTGGTGATAAAGATGGTGATGGGATACTTGATCCTATAGATGTAGATGATGAGATCTTTGGTACGGATACTGCTATCATAGCAAATGATGATCATCTATCATTGAGTGATCCTAAAGATAATGGTAGAATTGATATACTCAATAATGATACAAGAGTTGTACCTTTAAGTGAGATACTCATACTAAATCAACCAGAGGTTGGACAAATCATTATCAATGATAATGGAACACCTGATATACTAGATGATGATTACTTTGTGTATATACCTGAACCAGATTTCGCAGGTACTGTATCATTTGAGTATGAAATCATAGATGCAAAAGGTAATATAGATAGAGCTGAAGTTATCGTCGATGTAGCTTGTACTTCATCTCAACCATCAGATGGTGGTAGTGCATTTGGAGTTATAAGTTCAACTATTATGATGTTGCTTTCTTTGGTTATTGGTTTCTTATTTGTTAGAAAAGAAGAGATATAAAAAAGGATAGGGGAGGATAAAATGAAAAAAATAGGAAGAGTGGTATCATTATCACTCATATCATGTATGATACTTTATGCAGGAGATAAGCAGACAGTAGTGCCTACTACTCCTGTAGCACCTATAGTCCAAGATGAAGTAAATCCATGGTACCTAGGAGTAGGTATCGCTTGGGCTGATTTTAATCTACATGATGGTGTATGTTTTTATGAAGATGTTACTTGGGGTATGATGGCTAGAGGTGGATATGAGTTTAACCAATACTTTGGAGTAGAAGCTCGTGTGATAGAGACATTTTGGGATAAAGGTCCTTATGATGGAGCACCTGTATTTCATGCAGGACTATTTGCCAAACCTCAATATCCTATAAGTGAAAGATTTAACATATATGCACTTGCTGGTTATGGATATACTAAAAACTTAGGTAGTGGTAGAAGAGTTGAACATTTTGATGATGATTGGGGATTTTCTGCTGGTATAGGTTTGGAGTATGACCTTTCAGATAGAGACCATGACTTTGTAGATGATATAAAGTACGATAGAGAGTTTGATGGTTATGCTGATCAAGGTAGAGGCTGGAGTCTTTTTGTGGATTATCAAAGACTCCTTATCGATAGTGATGCCCCTGATATGGATGTTGTATCTTTTGGGATTAGGTATGACTTTTAAAAGTAGCTATACTATATAGCTACTCTCCACACTACAGCGCACTCTTTTATCTCAATATTGGTTTTTTTAGGCTTTATAAAGTACTCACTTATTTCTAAATTATCTATATCATACTTTTGATTTAACTCATCTATCTTGTCTTCTAGTTCATACTCTAAATCTTCTATATCACTTTGTATCTCAGCTACTCTTTGTTCAGCTCTTGATAAATCACCTCTCTCTTTTAGTATCTTACTACTTTTGCTAACTGCTCTCCCTAGCTTGGTAGGTGTAGTGCGGCCAAACAATGCACCAAGTATTGATATACCAGCTTCAAGCATAGATGATGTAGAGTCACTTTTTTCTTTTTCTACTCTCTCTTGAGCTCTTTGAAGTCTATCTTCTAAGGTATCTAGTCTCTTTTTATATCTAGCTTTTAACTTTTCTAACTCTTCTTCTTTTTTATCATTGGCAACATCTTGCACTCTTACTAAAAAGTCTGCTTTCTCTTCATCAGGCTTAGACTCTACTTTTAAAGACTTACATTTATATAGTGTAAGCTTACTGTTATGATATAGATAGTCTATACACGATTTTTGAGATGATTTTAACCTTTTGTCCTCTAAAATAAAAGATGGTAACTCTTCAAAAGTAGCATCTTTTGGTGGCTGTTTTGGATATCTTGTAAAGTCTGTTTGATTTTCTATATATTCACTCCAATCTAAACTATCCATATCACTATCAAGCGCCAAACTTATATCATAAGATACAGTTTTATCTATACCTTTAGTTTGGTTATAAAAATGCACTTCTGCTACGGTAGATATAGTCGGTATATATGTAGCACTATCCATAATATTTGGTTCAAAGTATTGAGGTATGGAATCATCCAAAGATTGATACTCTTTGAAAGTTTTGGCTACTTTTTTGCTAGATGAAGTATCTCTACTTATATACTTTTGTTTTTTTGATGCCATAAGAGTAGATATCTCCATCTTACTTAATGGACCCTTGAGATAACTAAGCACCCATCTAGTAGAAAATAGTCTGATATCATCTAAATGAGCACTTTTTAGAAAAAATACTCTTTTTTCAAGATTACTTAGAAGATTTTTGATATCTTTTTTGCTATAACTTGAACCAACCTTTGTACCCAAACCATCTATAACTCTTTGGATATCTTGAGATGTTTGAAGTCTCCCTATAAACCAAGTACCAATGTTTGATAGTCCTTTATAGTCTAAATCAACAGGGTTTTGGGTACTTAACACTACACCCAATCCAAATGCTCTAGCTTGTTTGAGTAAAAGTAGCATTGGCTCTTTGCTTGGTGGGTTTTTGCTTGGTGGGAAAAATCCATAAATCTCATCCATATAAAGTAATGCTTTTAGTGTACTTGTACCACTCTGTCTTCTCATCCAAGATATATATTGATTTAGAAGCAATGTAACAAAAAACATTCTTTGTTCATCATTGAGATGAGATATAGAAAAGATAGATATCTTTGCTTTTCCATTTTCATCATATAAAAGCTTTTGAATATCTAAGCTATCTCCCTGTAGCCATAATGCAAAATCTGGACTTGCTAACAGAGAGTTAAATTTAGTTGCCAACTTAAATCTATCTTCTGGAGTATAAAAGCTATCTAGTGGTAAAACTCCTATATGTTTAAAAGGAGGCTCTATAATCTGACCTACCAAAGTATGAAGGGTTATACTCTCTTGGTTTAACCATGCATTTGATAGTAACTGTGCTATAAGAATATACTCTTTTGAATCTATACCTTGAGATGACAAGCCAATTAGAGATAAAAGGCTATTGGCTGTACTTTTGATATATGAAGCATAAATATCACTATCTTGCATAATCTCTTGAGATGGTGCTTCAAATGATGATACTACATTTATAGGGATACCAGATAAACTTCCTGGTGTATATATATTTTTTTCAACTTTAGCAAATTTTTCTACCCTAGAACTATCTTGTCCCCAGCTTTCTATACCATCTTTCCATACTTTGGATATCTTGGTAGCATACTCTAAAGCATCTACATTTTTACTATCTGCTTCATTCTTAACCCATGGTTCAAAACTTTTTGGCGAAAATGTTGGGTCTGTCAATAGCAAGTTGCCCATATCACCTTTGGGGTCTATGATAATAGCTGGGATATTGTCAATAGCTGCTTCTTCTATCAGTCCAATACCCAAACCTGTTTTTCCTGAACCTGTCATTCCTATGATAGCTGCATGTGTTGTAAAATTTTTATTTTTTAGCAAAGTCAATACATCTGTAGGTTGTTGAGTATCCTTATCAACATCTTTACCTACATAAAATAGACCAGCCTTCTCATAAATATCTTTCATAATATACCCCTTTTTTATCTCTGTCTTGGACTGTTAGGTTTATTGGGCTTTTTGGATTTTCTTGGTTTCCTAGCTCTTTGTTTTTTCTTTTTTGGTTTCTTCTTTTGTGGCTTATAGATTCCATATAAAGCAAAAGATACTGGTTTTTTACCACTCTCTTGAGCAAGAACTAAAACACCATCTTTGCTACGATACACATCAAACAAATCTAAGTTTTTCATAGCCATATCAACCTCTACCTTATCCTCAAGTCCTAATGGTAATCTATAGTTATTACCTTCAACTCTCACTAAAGTATTGTTCTCTTTAAGTACTACCCAGCAAACCTTCGCTTGAGTAAGTCCATATAGTGAATTGTTTGTATTTTCCATACACAACCTAGTAAATTCATCTTTTTTGATAGTGATATTGCCATCTGAACTTAAAATATCAAGATATAGTGTATTGATAGCTTTAGACTCTTGTTTTTGTTTTTGAACATATGTAAATATCTGAGAGTTTGAACTCTGCATAAGAGTTATAAGTTTGTATAGTGGTGGTAGGATGATACCTACCAAAACGATAGAGATAAGCACCTCTATCAAAGTAAATGCCAATCTACCTTTAAGATGACTAGCCATCCATCAATCCTACCCTTAAGGCTTCTTCATAACTTGTCTCACCATTGATAAGCATATCTTTAAGTCTATCTGATATAGTTTTCAAACCTTTTTTCTTCATAGCTTCTCTAATCTGATAATCATTAAATCCATCTTTCATCATAACTTTAACATCATCATCTATAACAAAAAGCTCACCAATAGCTTGTCTGCCTTTATAACCTGTAAAATCACACTCTTTACATCCAACTGCTTTATAATATACATTGTTTATAGGTAAATCGATATCTCCCATTAGCTGACTAGAAAGCATTGTTTTTTCTTTACAATGTGGACAAAGTTTTCTTGTCAGCCTTTGAGCCAATACACCCAAAAGTGTAGAAGATATCAAAAAGTTTTCTATACCCATATCCATCAAACGACTGATAGATGATGTAGCATCATTTGTGTGAAGTGTTGATAATAACAAGTGACCTGTTAATGCTGAACGAAGTGCAATATCTGCTGTTTCACTATCCCTTATCTCCCCAACCATTATGATATCAGGGTCTTGTCTAAGGATAGATCTAAGTCCTGCTGCAAAAGTAAGTCCTACTTTTGTGTTAACTTGTATCTGTGCTATATTATCAGCGTTATACTCTACTGGGTCTTCTACTGTAATGATATTTTTATCTGGTGTTGCTATGTGTTGCAAACATGCATGAAGTGTAGTTGACTTACCAGACCCTGTAGGACCAGTAACTAGTATCATACCGTGTGCATGAGTTAAGAGTTTATATAAGTTTTTGGTTACATCTTCAGGGAAACCTAGAGATTCAAGTGTTGGGATATGTTCACTTTGAGCCAAAATCCTCATAACAACTCTCTCACCATGATATGTAGGAAGTATAGATACCCTAACATCTAGTGTCTTGCCTGATATACTTATCTGAGTTCTACCATCTTGTGGAACTCTTTTTTCTGAAATATCAAGATTTGAGATAACTTTTATACGGTTTATCATCAAAGCTATAACACTTTTGTCTAAATCCAAATGCTTTTTCAAAGCACCATCTATACGAAGTCTAACTTCACCTTTTCTTTCGCTATTTTCTATATGGATATCACTCGCACCTTTTTTTAAAGCTTGGAAGAAAAGAGAGTTTACAAGTTTGATGATAGGTGCTGACTCTTCATTGGCTAACAAATCCTGAGAGTTTTGGATAAACTCTAGCAAATCAGATTCAACTTCTATCAACTCTTCTGTAGCTGTTGACATCTCTTCAAATGCTGAACTAGTTTGAATCTCCAAAAACTTATTTCTAAGTCTTTCAAAACTCTCATCATCTACCATAACGATAGGATAACCCAAATCAAGTCTAGCTAAGTGATTGAGTGCTTGAGCTAAAGAGTCTTTTTTAACAATAGCACTTTTCACTCCATTGATTTCACTAAAAAGCAAATCATACTTTATAGCCATTTTGGGATTGTTTTCATCCTCCCATAATGGCTCTAGGTTGACATCTTCGAGGTGAGGAACTTGCATTAGTAATCCTCCTCAGCAGCATCAAGCAACTCAAGGTTTTTTAAATGTCCGGTAGAAACTTTTTGATTGGTAGTTGGAATTTCTATAGGACTACTTTCTACTTTCAGTCTTCCATCATCTCCAACATTATCATCTTCCATAGAGAAGAAAGGTTTTTGCTTATTTTTAAGGATTTTTTCTACTATTCTGTTATATCTTGACTGTACTTCATCAAGTTCAGCCAAAAGCTCTTTTAGTTTTTCCAAATCACCACTTTTTCTAACAATATAAGGTGTCAGATAGATAACAACATTTTGTTCTCTCTCTACATCTGAATTATGAGTGAAGAACATATCTCCAAGTAGTGGGATATCTCCAAGCAAAGGTACTTTATCTATACCTTTACCACCAACTTTTTTGATAAGTCCACCAAGGATAATAGTCTCTCCATTGTTTACGATAGCATTTGTTACAACTTTTCTTTTGGTTGTTGTTGGTCTATCTGCTGCTTGTTCAGATGATGGGTCTACATCTTCTATCTGTGTTTCAACTTGAAGAGATACTTTGTTGTTACTTGAGAGTCTAGGTTTTACTTTGAGTGTAATACCTATGTCTTCTCTTGAGTAACTATTGACTATATTTCCCTGTCCTTGTGTTGACTGTTGTGCTTTTGTCAATATAGACATAGTTTGCCCTACATATATAGTGGACTCTTTGTTGTTTGTACATAATATGGATGGTTCACTCAAGATATGTGCAGCACCATTGTTTTTTAGTAAGTCAAGTTGAGCACCCAAAGCGAATACTTTATCTACAGAGTCAAACTTAAATGCTGGATTATCCTCTTCTATGATATTACCATTGCTATCTGTATATGTCTTTTTATTGTTAGTATTTAAAAATCCTAAAAGTTGTGGTGACATTTGTAAAGCACTTGCACCCATATTACCAGCTAGAGAGTAAAGACCAGCAGAAGTGATAGCTCCAGCATTAAGCCCATATTTTAAACCTATTTGCTCAGCCATATTTGTATCTATCTCTACTATTTTAGCTTTTACATATACCTGAACTTTAGGTATATCTATCTGTCTAACAGTCTCTCTTATATTTCTCATCTGATCAGCTGTTGCCAAAATGATAAGAGCATTTCTCTCTACATCTGAAACCACCATAGCTTTTTGTGGTTTTGCACCCTTTTTAAGTGCTTTTTTAGATGGCATACTATTCATCTGTGATATAAGTTTACTCAAGATTTTTTCCATCTCTTCAACATTAGAGTTTTTAAGTCTTATAACATATAGTTGTTGTTCTACACTCTCACCTTTGATATCAAGCTGTTTGATATACTTTATCATCTTAGCATTATTTTCTGGTTTACCTACAAGTATAACAGAGTTTGTACCTTCATCTTTAAACACATCAACCTTTTGACTTTCTATAGTTTGTGGGAAGATTTTTTTTGCCATACTTTGAATATTGGAAAAGATATCTTTAACACTAGAGTTTTCTAGTTTGATAACTACAGATTTTTTCTCACCTCTCTCTTCTACTGCATTAATGATTTTTGCTATAGATTTTAAAGTTCTTGGGTTTGATGTGATAGATAACACATTGTTTTCTTTAAAAGATATAACCTTATCACTTCTACCCAAAAGTGGTTTTATCTTAGCTCGAACTACAGAAGCATTAGAATTTTTAAGAGGGAAAAGAACTGTTTTCATAGTCTCACCACTAACTTGATTACTAACATCCAAACCTTGTGATGCAGCATTGCTAGATTTGACTACTTTGAAAAACTCACCTTGGTCTATGATAGTATATCCCTTACTCTCAAGAATAGAGTTTGCCAGAGGAATAAGAGAACTTTTACTTATAGGTTTTTGTGAAACAAAGTTTATTTTACCCTTTAGAGGCACATCTATAAGGATATTTTTATGAGTTATTTTAGAAACCATCTCTATAAAATCTCTCATATCCAAATCACGGAAATTTATATTGACTTTATCATCTGCAGCTTGCAAAGATACTGTAATCGTAAAAAAAGCCATTACTACTAGTAAAATCTTACTTAATCTCATATTCTAACTCCAATTCTTTATTGTTTCTCATAACTACTACATCTAAACTATCTGCATCTTTGAGGCTTCTATATGCCGTAAATGCAGCATTGTAGCTATCGATAGTTTGACCATTGATAGACTTGATAATATCACCTCTTCTTATACCAAGTTTAGCAAATGGACTGCCTCGACGGATAAATGCAACCTTGAAAAGCTTTTTGTTACCCTGCTTAACCTCTCTAATACCTATATTTTTATAGATATCATCCATATTGTTTATAAAGTGGTTAAAGACATCTTTTTCTATAACATTATCCTCTTCTTGCATAGGTTCTTCTTCTACTTTTGGGGTAGTATCAGTGTGAGCTTTGCTTGAGATAACATTAATAGAACTTCTACCATTTATCTTATGTTCAGCTAAATCTACTTTATATGACTTTCCATTTTTTTCAAATAGCGCATAACTACTTGTACCAGCTATAAGCTTAAACCCATTGACTTTATCCCCTTTACTTAAAACTTGTGTTTTACCTCTATATACTACAGTAACAACTACAGTATCATCAGATGCATATATAGCTATAAGTTTTATATCTCTTATGCTTGATATATGTTTTTTAGATGTTTTTTTACCATTATATATATTTTCTTGTTTATCAAGCTTTACTTTATAATACAATGGTTTTACACTACTATCTACAGTGTGATTTACCCCTTCATTAGGTAAAACAAAACTTTCTATTAAAACATAAACTATCTTTACCAATGCAAATGCTACAAGTGATATCAATACAAGGTTAAGTATCTTGTCATTAGAATTGTTTTTCATAATACCACCCACTTTCATTCTTTTTTAAACCTTTAACAAAAGGTTTGATATCACCAACTTGTATAAACTTGAAGTATAATGTTTTGTTGCTATCTAAATACCCATCTACTTCACCAAAATCACCATGTGCAGATATATAAACTTTCAAAGGATTAATTATAGAATATGTAATATCTACACTCTCTATATCTTGAGGTGCCATAGACTTTAACGAACTATCTACTTTTACATTTTGAAGTTCTATAGAGTTATAAAATAAAAAAGTAGTAAAGTCTATATTGTCTATATGCGCTACTTTTATACCTTGAGCATAAACATCCACATCAGCAATATCTAAACCAAAAATACCCTCATCTATACTTCCTTCATTCATCTGGATATTGGATTTTGCCAACTGATGTTCCAGTGTATAATACAACTCTTTTTTAGGCATGAAGACTAAAGATGCTATCCATACAGATATAACAATTATCAATACTTTTTTTACCATTTACATCTTACCTCCATACTATACTGCTGTTTCGCCTCTCTTTTTATATCAATATCGTCTATCTGTATAGCTATATTCAAGATTTTACTTAAAGCTCTATTTAACTCTTTAGCAGTTAGGTTGCTAAACCTAATAGTAGCTTTTTTACCCTTTTTACTCATATGTATTTTGTTAGATGGTACTACTGAATTTATCATATCTAATCTCTTTGAGATAGTTTTGTTTGCCCAAAGTTTTTGTAAAGAGTTTGCTTCTACCAGCTCTCTAGCCTCTTGCTCTACCCTTATCCTCTCCTCTTGACTCTGCACTTCACTATGATGCTTATAGATATAAGAGATAACTACAAACAGTACAGAACCCAAAAGCATGAGTTCGTTTTTATATCTCATCAAATTATTCATAGTGTTCCTTTGATAGATAGTTTATTACCAGATAACAAATCAACTTTTAATCCATACTTAGTTGCTTTTCTTTTTATCTTATTTGCACTAGCTGAACTATCACTAGATAGGATTATATCATATTTGTTATGATTTATCTTAAGAGTCTCTACTCTTGAGTTATCATCTATAATCTTAGATATCTTAGCTAGCAAGTCTCTTTTCGCTCTCTCTAGCTTATCTACTTTTTTATACTTACTAAGGATACTTTCTCTTGTATATTTACTCGATAAAGCTGGATGTCTTTGAAGTATCTCACTAACTACACCCTGCTTTGTTTCATCCACACCTTTATAGTTCCCACTTTCTATCAAAAAGAGTAGTCCAAATATTACGAAAATAATACTCAATAAACTAGCATACTTACCATCTATAAGTGCCATAGTAGAAGAGAGCGAAATGGCTGCTTTTTTAGGTGCTTCACTTATATTATTATCATATTGAGTCTCTTGTGAGAGCATATTTTTAGGTACTACTGTAGCTATACCATTTATAACAACTAAAGCTTTATCCCCTCCCAAATCTATAGGCTTATCCATAAAAGAGACTAACTGTTGAGCAAAAAATATCTCATCTACATTTTCTGAGGATATACCAACCTCTTCAAGCAGTTGCATGATATCTTCTTGCTTATATGCGATAAATACCCAAGCTTCATCATCATCTTTATATACAAAATAAGAATATTTATCCTTATCCTCTTCTATAAATTCATCAAAAAGAGATGATGCAATCTTTCGAGACTGATACTCTTGTTTGATAGCTAAATGCTCTTTTTTAAGTAGATAGTTCTGTGGGGTTACAACTATACTAAACCTATCTTCCCTATCTACTTTGGGCATACCTTTATAGACTAGAACTAATTCTTTATTGTCTTCCGTAAAATTCAAAATCTTTTACCTCATCTTCTATATCATTAAATGTAAATTTAAACCTATCTCCCATATAGCTATAATATACTTCACACTGTGTTTGTGGATAAAACTTTGACGAAAAAAGTTTATTATCAAATTCTACACCATTATTATTAAGAAAAGTATTGAGACTACTCTCTCCTACTACCCAATCCTCCCTAACAGCAGCTATATCTATACCAAAAAGAGCTGAGATGAGCTCTGCTGAGATATAGTTACCATCTATGATGTTTTGTGTATCATCCTTATAAAGTTTATTGAAAACAAAATATTTCTCCCAAGGTATTCTTAAAATACTTTTATCATTTTCTTCTTGAGAGTATTTAAACAAAATCTCTTCAAAATCTTTATAAGATAGTATATATTTTTTATCTTGTAACCTATACAATAGTCCTTTGGTTTCTATATCTTCTTGGCTATTGTTTATCTTAGCTACAATCATATCTTCCAATAACGCTATATCTACTATATTATATGCTTGAGCTAAATAATCCATAACTCTTTGCACAGTATTATACTGTGATTGTGTTTTCGAACTATTACCATAACTTAACCAATTGATATTTACACCATTTGCTAAAGGTTTGCACTTTAAAAGTACATCAAATTTCCCATTTTCCATATTGAAAGGAACTGGTGTAGTATATAATATTTTATATAAAGTCTCTTTGTATTTTTTGCTCTTTTTTAAAACTGTAATAATATCAGCATATAACATATCTCCTTGTATGAGTGCTTGAGTATATGTAGAACGCTGCTTTGCTGTTGACATATAATCCACCAATACAGCACTTAAAGATATAACTATACCTAAAATAGACATAGTGAGTAAAAGAGCAAAACCTTTTCTCATTGATATTGGTTTATTTAAATTTTGTTTGTTCAGTTTATCCATATAAAAGCTCTATTAAAGTAAAATCATAGTCTGAAATATATTATAACACAATATTCTAAAGGAATGAGATGAATAAAAAAAGACTAAACAATTCAAGAAAAGCGTTTTCATTGATAGAACTTCTAATAGTTATCGTAATCTTAGGTGGACTTGTAGCAGTAGTTGCACCTGGACTTATGGACTCAGCTGATAAAGCCAAAAGAGATACAGTATGTCTTAAGATGAATGATTTGAAAAAAAGATTAGACATGTTTAAACTAGACAATGGTGTATATCCTGATACTGAAGAGGGATTTGAAGCATTGATGCGTAACCCTGATGCAGAAAAATACCCTAACTATCCAGCAAAACCTTATCTAAAAAAACTACCAAAAGATTCATGGAAAACACCATTTGTATATATCAATAAAGGTGATGATGTAGAGATCATCAGTTATGCATCTGATAGAAAAGAAGGTGGTGAAGAGAATGCTAAAGATATACTCTTTTCTCAATGTAACAAATAAGAGTATAATAGTATGAATATATCCAAAGCAACACACAAAAAAGCTTTCTCATTGATAGAGCTTTTAATAGTTATATTTATAGTTGCTTTGGTTTACTTTTTGGGATTTGGTCCATTTTCTTTATCAAAACAGACAAAAAAAGCTATAACACCACTACAGCTAAAATCTGCTATACAACAATCAAATGATTTTTCTCCACAAGGCAAACTTATATGTATAGATGAGTGTAAAACCTGCTATTTTAAAGCAAACATAAACTCACCAGCAAAAAAAATAGATACTCATATAAACTTAGGAAAAGATATAACTATATACCAACTAGATAAAGATAACACTTTAACAAAAGTTGATTTTGGTAGGTTTATGGACAAAAAGATTTGTCTTGAAATGAACTTTTACAAAAATGGCAGTTCAACACAGATGGTACTTGAAAACTCAAAAGGTATATACTTTTTGGATGCATACTTTGATAAATCCCAAAAAGTAAATTCACTCGACGATGCTCAAGATTTATGGCTCAAATATGAAAAAGCTCTTAGTAATCAAGGAGATTTTTACTGATTATGAAGGTAAGACAAGCATTTACTCTTATAGAGGTTATTATAGCTGTTTTGATACTATCTACTTCTATTATACTTGTATTGAAGATACACTCTCAAACAAGAGAAGAGATAGAATATATCGTACAAAGAAACAAATACTCATTGCAAGATTCACTATTTACATCAAGAGATGTATTGAATTATCATCGAGATACAAAAGCTGCATACGATATAGTATCAAATCATTTTAAAGTTGATGACTTAAAAAGCAGAGATATACTAAAAAATATACATAGAACATTTTTTATCCCTGAACCGTATACAACAAAAGGGGCAGAAGATACAAACATACCTAGCGCTCAAATAGATGAGATAAAGATGAAAGATAAATTTTCATCATACTATTTTCACTTTAGCATAAATGGAATATAAAAAAGAAGGATTTTTAAATGCTTTACAAATATAAAGGTTTTGATAAAACTGGTAAAAAACTAAAAGGTACTATCAATGCAAACAGTATAGAAGAAGCTAGTGCAAAACTAAGAAGTCAAAACATATACTATGAAGCACTTACTGAAGCTAGAGAGTTTTCTCTGCAAGGACTTACCCAAAAAGATATGCCAACAGAACTACTAGCAAACTTCTCAAAAGAGTTGTCTTCATACCTACAATCTGGTATGACTATACTTACTGCTATAAAGCTGATGGAAAACCAACATGAGAATGAAAAAAAATATCTATCTTTTCTAAATAGCCTAAAAACAATGATAGATGAAGGTAAATCACTCTATCAAGCACTATCTTCACAAAGTGTATATACACTACCTGAATTTTATATGCAAAGTTTAAATGTCGCAGCACAAGGTGGTAAGATGCAAGAGGTACTTACCAATATGGCTGACTTTTTCATGTCACAACACAAGATAAAAAAACAGGTAAAAGGTGCTATGGTATATCCAGCTATTATCTTTACAGTCGCTATAGGTATGACATCTTTTCTGATAGCATTTGTTGTACCAAAAATCACAGAGATATTTGAAGATACAGACCAAGAGTTACCTCCTATAACTCAGTTTGTTTTGAGTATCAGTGACTTTTTGACCGCATACTATATGTACCTTATCGTTGGTATCATAGCTTTTATAGTCTTATACAAGGTAGCTTATGCCAAATCAAAGGCATTTCACACATTCATAGACGGTATCAAACTAAAACTTCCTATCATAGGCCCACTTATACAAAACCATGAGTTAGGGAGATTTTCTTATATACTCGCTTTGATGCTTGACTCTGGTGTAGCTTATGCACAAGCTGTAAAACTAGCTGTTGCATCTTTTGGTAACTACAAACTTAGTTCACTATTTGTAAAAGCTTCCAACAAAGTAGTAGAAGGGAACAAACTATCTCATGCTCTTCACTCTATAAAAGGAACTAAGCTAAAAAGAAACTTTTTACAATCTTTGGCACTAGGAGAAGAGTCAAGTGAAGTTGCAAATATCTTAAGCAATGTATCAAGACTATATGCTGAAGAAAATGAGGATAAACTCAAAATCCTACTAAGCTTGTTAGAGCCTTTTATGATGCTCTTTATTGGTACTGTTGTTGGTGTGATAGTTTCAGCTATGCTTCTACCTATCTTTACAATGACACAAGGACTCAAGTAATGGCAAAACAGAGATTTAGAGATGTAAAGCAAGGAAAGGTTACAAAAGAAAAACCATCCAAAAAGACAAAAAACCTAAAACACTTTTATGCGCCATCTTCACTAAAACTAAAAGCATTTCTAACAGATAGTTTTATGCTTTTGATGCCAATTATGTATATAGTATTTTATCTTATTATGGGTGGTAGAGAAGGATTTGCTGCACATAAAGCTATGGGATGGTTATATATACTTATCCCTCTTATCATAGTACAAACTATATTTATGTACAAAAGTGGGCAAACTCCTGGATATAGGGCATATGATTTAGAAGTTATCAATGACTCAACCGGCAAAAGACCATCTTTAGGATTGATACTTTTTAGAAATCTCTCAGCTATACTTACTATGGCAACTTTTAGCTGGTTTGTAATGTTTTTTAGAAAAGATTATAAAAACTTACATGATTTTTTGAGCAATACATCTATAGTCATGAAAAAACCTGATGAAACAAAATCATAAACTATTTAGCCTATCTTTAGGGGCTTATTATCTTTTTTATTTTGCACTAGTTGGTGTATATGTTATATTTTTGCCAAAAGCATTAAGCGACTTGGGATATAGTCCATCTAGTGTCGGTGTCATATATGCTGCTGCTCCTTTTATGAGGTTTTTGCTTCCTTTTATATTTAAACACTTTATAAAACTAGATATAAAAATCTATCACTTATCACTAGTCGTAAGTTTTTTGACAACTCTTGTATTTTTATATACTATCAACTCTTTTTGGCTATTTTTTATATCCAATCTTCTCTTTGGTGCATCTATGGGTATCTCTTTGCCTTATGTAGAGACTATAGCTCTTTCACAACTTAGTAAAAGCAAGTATGGTAAAGTAAGGTTATGGGGTTCTATAGGATTTATGGCTATTGCTTTATACTTAGGAAAAATACTAACCAATCCATACCATACACTATACTATCTTCTTGGTATGGCACTTTTAAGCTCTTTGTTTGGGTTTATCGTTGTTAGATACGATAGACAAACTCACTCATCTGAAGATAAAGATAGCAACTTCTCTTTGAGTAGATATTGGGCTTTTTGGGTGTCTGTATTTTTGATGCAAGTTGGCTTTGCTGGATTTTATAACTTTTTTACTATATATGAAACAAGTCATGGCATATCACTTGAGCTAACTAGTTGGATGTGGAGTTTTGGTGTTATCTGTGAGATAGTGATGCTATATTTTCAAGGTCCCCTACTCCAAAAAAATCTACTTAACATTATAAAGTTTTCTATCCTTATCACATCTGTTAGATGGCTTTTGATATATCTATATCCTAGCTCAGTTATCATCACCTTCTTTGCCCAAAGTTTACATGCTATCAGTTTCGCTTTATATCACACTGCATCCATAAACTATGTATTTGGTTTATATACCCAAAAGAAACTAGCTCAACAGTTCTTTTTGGGTATCGCCTTTGGTTTAGGTGGCTCTATTGGGGCTATTATCGCAGGTAGAGCTTATGGTGAGTATCTTTTCTTGATAGAAGCTATCATCACATTGGCATCTTTTATGATGCTAGTAGTACACCAAAAAAGGAGAGAGTATGCATGATATCCCTATAGTTATATTCGCTGGTGGCAAAAGCTCTCGTATGGGAAGAGATAAGGCTTTACTTTCATTTGGGGAGTATAACTCTCTAGCAGAGTACCAATACAAAAGATTATCAAAAGAGTTTAATGATATTTATATAAGTGCAAAAAATGATAAGTTTGATTTTAAGGTAGATATCATATATGACTATACTACAGATATAAGCTCACCTCTTATTGGTATCATAAGTGTATTGGAATTTTTTCAAAACAGAGATGTATTTATCCTAGGTGTTGATATACCATTTATATCTTTAGATGATATCAAAACTATTATCCAATACCATATACAATACAATAGTGATACAACTATAGCAAAAAGTCCAAATGGTATAGAGCCTTTATGTGGAGTATATACTCCAAAAGTACTACCAAAAGCAAAAGAAAACCTAAAAAACAATCAACACAGTCTAACTAAACTATTGCAAAGTTTAAATACAAAATATATACCATTTACTCAAAAAAATAGCTTTTCAAATCTAAATTTTATGGATGATTACACAAAAGCGACACAATTTTATGGTAAAATGTATAGGATGGATTCTAATAATAAAAAGGAAAAATTATGAAAAAAACAAAATCACTTATAGCAGGTGCATTAGCATCTGTCATACTAGCAGGGTGTTATAACTCTCCTGGACTAGTAGAAGATACAAGTTATGATAGAACAAAAACAGGTGTTTTACTTGGAGCTATAGCTGGAGCGGCTATAGGACATAACCAAGGAACACACCATAAGAAAAATGCAGTTATTGGTGGACTTCTTGGTGCTGCTGCTGGTGGAGCTATAGGATATAGCTTAGATAAACAGGCAAATGAAGTAGCAAATGCACTAGGAACAGGTGTCAATAATGACCCACTAGCAGCCTTAGATCCAAATCACTCTATAGTAGTATCAAAGCATCCAGGATATGTAAAGATTATGTTTAGAGATAAAATGATGTTTGCTACAAACTCTGATAGACTACAACCACAAGCTAGAGCAAAAGTAGCAAAAGTAGCTCAACTACTTAGAAGATATCCTCAAACTATAGTAGCTGTTGCTGGATTTACAGACGATAGAGGAAGTTACCAATATAACCAGAAACTCTCAGAAAGAAGAGCTAAAAGTGTAGCTAGTATGTTAACTGTCAATGGGTACCCAGCAACTAGAGGATGTTCAGAAAGTGCACCTATAGCACCAAATGATACCCCATCTCATAGAGCATTAAACAGAAGAGTAGAGGTTTATCTATTTGCAAACAGAGATGTTATGATAGACCCTTGTAGATAAACCTACAAGGATTCAAGCTCTTTACGAGCTTGATCTGAAGTAATCTTACCTTGTAAAAATAACTTCTCTGTATGCATCACTTTTGCTAAGAGTGCTTCTTTAAAATCAGGATTTATCACTCTATCTTTTACAAACCTTTTAATCTCATCAAAATCTGGAAATAATTCTAAGCACTCTTTACTAAGACCACTTTTTTTCCATGCTTCAAACTGTTTTTGTTGAGACAATCCTGCTACATCTAGTACTTTTCTACCTACACTATCTATTCTTATGTATTGATCATACTGATGTTCATACTTATACTCTGTATCTGTAGGATAACCATCATCTCTTTCTATGTCACCTACAAAATCAGTGATAAGATAAAAGAATCCTATACCTACACCTACAAATACTACAAAACTTTTATCCATTTTAGATACTCCTTTGGAGGTATTATATCATATAAATATCCATTTTGATATAAAAAACTACCCCAATATATTCTAATGACATTATTATCAATTTAGGTTAACAGTTCATTAGTATGCAATATAAAAAACAATAAAATGAAAGTAAAGATTGGATTTTAGACAAATAGATATTCTATTTAGTATCTTCTAAGATTGTCAAAAAGTGATTAAGTGCCGTATTTATGGGCTTTGTAGATGGTGCGGATGAGAGGACTCGAACCTCCACAC
>Ga0256843_1000782_pt1 | contig 26347 bp, 28 predicted proteins | sample AlvinellametaG_FD_191572 | JGI IMG/M metagenome (GOLD analysis project Ga0256843, IMG submission 191572) | Pompeii worm associated microbial communities from hydrothermal vent at the East Pacific Rise, Pacific Ocean - Alvinella | ecosystem: Host-associated > Annelida > Integument > Unclassified ... | reverse complement strand
GATGAAGCGCTGAATGTTGAACACGTTTGTCACTCATATGGAGATAATGAAGTTCTTAAAGACATTACTTTTAAAGTAAATCCTGGTGAAAAGATCGCTATCATCGGTGGAAACGGTGTAGGTAAAACAACGCTTATTAAGATCTTGATGGAAGAGATGAAACCAAGCTGTGGAGGAACCGTTACATGGGGTGCAACGATTGAGAACTCTTACTTTCCACAAGACACGGCCGACATCATCGAGGGTGACGGAACACTCTATGACTGGCTTCGTGCATTTGATCCAAAACGTGAAATAGCAGAGATAAGAAACTGTCTTGGTCGTATGCTTTTCAATGGGGAACAACAAGAGAAAAACGTTGAGTCTATCTCAGGTGGAGAAAAACACCGTATGATGCTTAGTAAAATGATGCTTGAGGGTGGAAACTTCCTAGTACTGGATGAACCTACCAACCACCTTGACCTTGAAGCGATCGTAGCACTTGGTGAAGCACTGCATGAGTTCAAAGGAAATGTAATCTGTGTATCACACGATAGAGAGTTACTTGATGCTTTTGCTACACGTGTTATCGAGTTACGTGAAGATCATACTTACGTTGATTTCCAAGGAAGTTATGAAGAGTTCGCAGCAGCAAAAGAAGCTGGAAAGATCTAATTATGAATACGTATGAAGATTATCTTGGTTTAGGTATTGCAGGGAATTTTGCCCTGCATCTTGCACAGGCCGGAGAGCTTGAAGATTTCAAAGATGTCATCACTGAAGATGAAGCAGCACCAAAAGGGATGTTTCCTTTTTATCTGCCTTGTAAGAAAACTACAGATGCACAAAGACCAAAAGAGACTCTTTTTACCTATCCGCTCTCATCAACTGCTATCACTCTTCCAAAAGAGGATGTAAATGTTCAAGCAGAGCCCGAAGTCGGACTTGTATGTGAGCTTGAGTATCAAGATGACAAGATCTCAAAAATCACTCCAAAGCTCTTTGGTGCATACAATGACTGCTCTATTAGAGTAGCTGGCGCACAAAAGATCAGTGACAAAAAGAACTGGGGTGAAAACTCAAAAGGTATCTCTGAAAACTTGATAACAATAGACAAGTTTGCAGAGGGTGGAATCATGGATAAGTACTCTATCTGTAGTTTTCTTCGCAGAGACAATGAGCTTCATGCCTATGGCGAAAATGTAGAACTCAACGGTTACAGCTACTTCTACGACAAACTTACACAGTGGATAAAAGATCAGATAAACACGCAAGAGGATTTCGGTCCGCTTGAAGATATTAAAACTTACATAAAAGCGTGTAACAATCCTGCTAACGCAGTGATAAGCATCGGTGCTACACGTTACACTCCATATGGTGAGAGCACCTTTTTAAACGCAGGTGATGAAGTCCTTGTTGTTGTGTATGACCATAACAGATATACTCTTAATGATGTAGTAGACGCTCTCAAAGAGTCCAACTACACACAAGAGCATATGAGCATTTTGGCACAAAAAGTCTCTTAAGTATGAGCAGAGGCAAGAAACTCGACCTTTTTATAGGCGCTGATTTTAAAGATGAATGGGCAGAGGTTCAAACACCAAAAAAAGCAAAAGCATCTCATGAGATTTTGCTCCCTGAAAAACACTTTCTGGTCTTCAAAAGAGAAAAACGCAGAGGAAAAGTAGTCACACTTGTAGGTGAGTTTCATCTTAAAAAAGAGAATGCAAACGCAGTGCTCAAACTACTCAAAAAAAGACTCGGCTGCGGCGGAACATACAAAGAGGGATGGATGGAGTTTCAAGGCGAACTTCAAGAAAAGCTTCGTGAACAACTCACAAAAGAGGGTTTTCGATTTAAAAGATAGTAGCTTTTTTAAGCACTTTTTACTTTTGCCTCGGGCTCTTTTAATTTTGTTGTGATGATATATCTGTCACGACCGCTCTCTTTTGCTCTGTAGAGCATATCATCAGCACGGGAGATAAGCAGCTCTTCATCGAGTTTCTCATCCGCTATCATACAAACCACACCTATTGAGATTGTCAGATACTGATTTACTTTTGAGGCTTCATGTTTTATCTCTCTTGCTCGCACTGCATTACAAATTTCACGGGCAAGTCTTGCACTGTGTGATTCATCTGTTTCACTAAGCAAGACCCCAAACTCTTCACCACCGAGTCTAAAGACATAGTCACTTGGTCGTCTGAGTGAATCTTTTAACACTTTTGCCACTGATTTGAGTGCAAAATCTCCCTCAACATGCCCATAAGTATCATTATACTGTTTAAAGAAGTCAATATCCAACATCATAAATGTAATATAGTTCTTATTGCGTTTGGCACGTTTGAGCTCTTTTTCATAGATAAAGTTAAAATAGCGTCTGTTATGAAGATTTGTCAGTGAATCCGTATAGGAAGCGTTTTCAAGTTTCTTATTTGCGATTTTTAACTTTTTAGAAGCCAGTTCAAGTTTTGTCTGGTCATTTTGAATACTTCTAAATACATATAGAGATATAGAGAGAATTGAGAGAATGATCAAGCCAAGAATGACACCGAGCTGCATAACGATAGAATCATAGGTCTCTAAAAATGTTTTACGCTCATAGTTCGCCACTTTTGTCTCATACACGATTAACTTTTGCAGTACTTTGTGAATAACTGACAATCTTTTTTCCAAAGTTGAGACAGAGATCTTATGTCTAAGCGTCGAATCAGAACCAACAGCCTGTGCAATTTTTTCAAAATAGTTATTTATAGAGTATATTTCAGAGTTAACATATTCAACATACTGTAGTTCATCTTCTCTTTTAAAATGCGACATATAACTTCGCCATTTCACTCTTACGATTCGAAGAGCATTTTCTATGTTTGCTATTGCTTCATCTTTTTGAATATCATCTCTTGAGAGTCTGTAGACCGTATTTCCAAGATCATAATGGTATGTTTGAAGGATCTCATTGAGCTCCGTGATAGGAATAAGAGAACCAAAATAGAGAGAGTCGATGTTCTTTTTCATACTGTTTATGTAACCAGTCCCCATAATACCGATGGCAAAGAGCCCCAGCGTAATGAGTATGAACAGTATAAATAATTTACTTCTAAGCTTCATAGCTTCAATAAATTTCATCGTTATCCTTATAAGAGTCTCTAAAGCATAATTTGTACCAGATTTATATGATTTTATGATAAAATTCTTCATCAATTTTAAGTGAGGAATCATGCAAGCAAATGCGATCAAAACAGAGCAGTATCTCTCAACAGATGAGATAAAAAAGCATCTTCAAAATGTAGAGTATATCATCATGGCAACTCCGGCACCTGACCATTTCAAAGATACACCTATTCACTTTACTATCTTTTTAAATACTGATGAAAAACTTCCAAAAGAGATTCAAGACGCAGTTTTAGAAAAGTTTTTAGATGAAAATAAAATAAGCACGCCTGCTGAACTGATGAGTCAGCTTATGCCTGTAGGGTTTGCTATCAGTAAAGCACAAGATACTCCTATGCCTATGCTTTTAGTAGATCCAAAAGATCAAAAAAGTATTCCCTACGGTGTTATGCACGTAATGGACTTTTTAGCTGATTCTGATGAATTTGCTGAAGCAAAAGAGCAAAAACTGACAGGTTGGAGCTACTCTTACGAATAATTTTGCCCTAATGCTACTCTAGTAGCATTTCGCATTACTTTCCTTCATTATAATTCTCCTAGATATAAAAAATATATTTAACATTCAAGGAGAAAATCATGAAAAACGTTTTATTATCTACACTCTTATCATCTCTACTACTAAGTAGTGGACTCTATGCAAAAAGTGAGATCAATGGTGTAAAAGAGGTTAACAAAGGTGCAGTTACAAAAGCAACACAAAATGCACTCGCTAATCAAAAGAAACTTATTGCCGAGGCTGTCAGTTCTCTAAAATTTACGAACAATGCACTTATCGCGCTCTCAAAAAATGACAAAAAAAGTGCACAGGCGAACATTGAAAAGGCACTTGGCAAACTCGAAGTGATCTTAAGTGCGAAAAATGCTCCAAAACTATTACCTATTGACAGTAGTGTCACAATGGTAGAGTACGTGGGTACAAGTGAAGATATTAAAAAAAGTGTTGATGCAGTAAAAGATCTGCTTGCAGATAATAAAATTCAAGTAGCACGTACACTTTTAGACTCTCTACAAAGTGAAATCGATGTAACGGTAACAAGCTTACCACTTGTAACATATCCGGATGCACTTAAACTTGCAGCGAAGTATCTGCATGATAATAAGCTTCAAAAAGCTAAGAGTGTGTTAGAGGTTGCGCTGTCAACATTTGACAAGACAACTACAGTCATCCCGTTACCACTTTTAAAAGCGACTGATCTTATCAATGTTTCAGCATCGTTATCTAAAAATGGTAAAAAAGAAGAGGCGTTAAAATACCTCAAAGCAGCAGAAGATCAACTTAGTGTTGCAGAAGCACTTGGCTATGTAAGTCATTCAGACACTACATACAAAGCACTTCACAAAGCTATTAAAGATGTAAGAAAAGAGATAAAAGGCAAAAACAAAGCTGAAAAACTTTTCGACGAGCTCAAAAATGAACTCAAAGATTTTAAAGCGAAAGTCTTCTCTGAAAAATCAAAGTAACACTATAAAGAGGCTAAGGATTCAATATCCTTAATCTCTTTAACGATATCTACAGAGAGATTCTCATATCCTGTAGATGTCACTAAAATATCATCTTCGATCCGTATTCCTATACCTCGATATTTTTTAGGGATACTCTTATCTGATTCATCCAAATATATTCCAGGCTCTATAGTTAAGACCATTCCTGCTTTGAGCGGTATTTCATTTCCCTCATCATCTTTATATGGTGCTTCATCATGTACATCAAGTCCCATCCAGTGCCCAATACCGTGAGGATAGTACTTTTTAAAGAGTTTTTCATCCATAAGTTCTTGAAAATTACCATGTAAAATTCCAAGCTCGAGCATCCCTTTACAGAGCAGTTCTTCTGATCTGCTTTGCAGTTTGCTGCGTAAGACTTTTGGACGTATCATCTTTATGATCTCTTTATTGACACGCAGAACCAATTCATACAACTCTTTTTGTGCTTTTGTAAAATATCCTCTGCTTGGAATGGTTCTTGTAATATCACTTGCATAGTATTTATATTCGCATCCTGCATCTATGAGAATAAGTCTGTTTTTAAGCAGTTTTCTGTCATTAGCGATATAATGGAGTGTATTTGCAGAATTACCACAGGCAACGATGGAAGTGTAGGCATCACTGTATGCTCCGCGTCTCTTAAAAACATACTCAAGTTCTGCTTGGAGCTCATACTCGTAGCGAAGCTCTTTACTCACCTGCATTGCTCTGTGGTGCGCCTCTTTTGTAATGAAGAGCGCCTCTTTTATGAGTTGAACCTCTGCTGCAGATTTCACTAAACGCAGCGCCTCAATCACAGGTGCGATATTGTTGTAACTTCTCACACTTTTGAGCCCCTCTTTTAAAGGTACCAATCGTGCATCCTCTGCTTTAAAGTCATAAAAGAGTGCACTTATTCCCTCACTAAACGCAGTAAGTTTCTCTTGCAGTTGCGTATACTCAAAGACATCATCAAAAGAAAAGAGCGCTTTTGCTTTTTCAACACCAAGCCGTTTACCACTCCAGAGCTCTTTTGCCGGCTCTTTTTTCGCTACGAACAGATAGCAGTGTGTACTCTTTTTACCTTTGTGTATCACTAAAGCAGAATCATCCTCTTTAAATCCACTCAAGTAGTAAAAATTACTGTTTTGTCTATATGGAAATTCTGTATCGTTAGAACGCTGTTTTTGCGTCGCGCTCAGAAGGATGGTAATGGAGTTCTCAGGCAGCTTTTTTGCTACCTTTCTTCTGCGTTTGGCATACTCTTTTTGCGTGATCATCTGCTTATCTCAATGATCCATGCAGAAGCATCATCCAACACCTCTCCCAAAGCACTATTAAAAGCATAGACACCACCTACTGCGTTTAGCTTATATGTTGCTACTTTCGCTTCAAATGTTTTACTATCAACAATAGTATGTTTTTTTGCATCGACAAGCGTAAAGGTCATCGAAACCACAACATATGATTTTGAATCATTCTCTTGAAAATACTGCGTAAAATCATTTACTTTTGTCTCTAAAACATAAGCCGCTTCTACTTTTGATTTTGGAGTTTGCACAAAAGCAAAGGCCTTTGTAGCACTCAGCATCTTCATAACCTCTGTATGAATCATACTTTTTGGAGAAAGAGCCCATTGTGATTTGGTATAAGGAAATCTTTTTAAATTATCCTCAACATAGTACATATTACGTGATTGCAAACTGTTTTGTGCATAGATATTTGCCACTTTAACCGTTGCCATGCCGTATTTACTCTGCTGCGTTTGTGTAATATGTAAGTTGGGAGAAACAACATATTCCTGAGCAGCAGGTGTCACAGAGCTACACGCACTCAACAAAAAACCAAAAGATAGTATTATGATTCTATTTTTCACCAGGTCCCCTTTTTAACTTACGCTCTTTAAATAAAATGTCACTCGGACTTCTTTTATACTCTCTCATCAGTTCATTGAACTCTATCATCGTTCCCTGCATTTCAAGGAGACTCTCATTTATTGTCGGAACAATATTCAAAGAAGCATCTTTGACATCTTTCTCAACATTTGCAAAAGATCTTGCCATATCGTTCATAATAAGCCCCATATCCGTATATGTCGCTTTGATACTTGCAAATGAATCATTGATATTATTTTCCCATGTAACACTATTGTTCACAAAGGCATCTATTTTTGGAGTCAACTGCGTTAACTGCATCGTGAACTTATCCAGATTTGCAGCACTGGACTGCAGATGTGCAACTGTCTTTTCATTTAAGAGCGTATCAACACGATCTAGTACACTCGCAGTATGTTTAAGTATCTTATGTACCTCTTGACGGTTGGAGTTATCTAAAAATTTATTTGTATTTTCAAGTGTATCAGAGAGTTGACTTGAAAGCTCACCCAAAGATTTCTCAACGTTCTTAAAGAGTGAAGGAACAGATTTGATAACAGGATAGGGTTCACCTTTTTTTATATGCAGCAGAGGTGCACTGTTATCACCTAAGCTCAAATTGATATATGTCAGCCCAGTGATCCCCTGTGCAGTCAGTTTAGCGACTGTGGTCTCTTTTATAGGCGTTGTCTTTAGTATCTCTACTGTAGCTTCTACCTGCTCTATATTTGAAGGGTTGATTTTCAAATCAATTACTTTACCTACGCTGATACCTCTATATTTTACAGGGGCATTGATGTTCAATCCTGCGACTGATTCATTGAAATAGATAAGATATTTTTGCATCTCATCTTTTGATGATGGTTTAAGTAACCAATAGGTAAAACCAAAAATCATAAAAAAGCCAAATAGAACCAACATCCCTACAAGCTTGTAATTTACCTTGTTATTCATAATTTCTCTCTAAAAAATGTCTGTATAAATTCACTCTTAACGGAAGCAATATCATCTAAAGTTCCTTCATAAGCAATTTTCTTCTCATCTATTATAGCGACTCTATCCAAAGTATCATATATAGAACTCAAATCGTGTGTCACCATAACAACTGTCAGCCCAAGCATTGAACGTAATTTTAAGATCAACGCATCAAATTCACGTGCGGAGATCGGATCAAGTCCACTTGTAGGCTCATCCAAAAACAACAGTTTTGGGTCCATAGCCAGAGCACGTGCAAGCCCCGCTTTTTTCTTCATTCCACCACTGATCTCTGAAGGATAGAGATAGGCATCACTCTGCTTTAGACCAACTATGCTTAACTTGAAAGCAATGATCTCATCTATCATTTTTTTAGAGAGTTTAGTATACTCCACCAAAGGAAGTGCAATGTTCTCAGCAAGCGTCAAAGATGAAAAAAGTGCTCCAAACTGAAACAGCACACCCCACTCTCTGCGAAGTTTTTGGGCATCTCTGTTTCGAATGTTCTCTATCTTTTTTCCCAACACTTCAATACTTCCACTCGTAATATCTTGCAGCATTACCATTTCACGAAGCAGTGTGGTCTTTCCACATCCACTCGGTCCCAAAAGCCCATAGATCTCACCCTCTCTTATGGTTAGATTGAGTCCATCATGGATGATCTTCTCTCCAAACGCAGTGGTCAGATTTCTTACTTTTATCAAATCCATCTAAATCCCCAAATTTGTAAAAGCAATAGAAAATATTGCATCACAGACAATTACAGCGAAGATTGCTTCAACAACACTTTTTGTAGTATTAAAACCGATACTTTGAGTATCGTCTTTAACGATCAAACCGCGATATATTCCAATCGTTGCGATCAAAAATGCGAAGAACGGCCCTTTTACGATACCCACGAAAAAATGTTTTGCTGCAACAACACGAGAAAGCCTGTCAATAAAGAGTTCAGGAGATATGGATAGATCTACATTTGCGACTATGATACCACCAAATATTCCCATAATGTCTGCTACAAAAATAAGTATCGGCATAGTGATCATCAAAGCGATAATACGAGGCAGAACTAAAAATGCAAAAGGTTCAAAGCCCATTGTCTGCATAGCATCAAGCTCCTGCGTTATTTTCATGGAACCAATTTGTGCCGTAAACGCAGAACCGCTACGCCCTGCGATTACGATCGCGGTTATAACGGGAGCGAGTTCTCTAAAGATAGAGATACCCAGCATATCTACAATATAAATATTCGCACCATATATCTTGAGCTGATAGGCAGATTGATAGGCTATAACGAGTCCTATAAGAAAACTTGTAAGCGCGACAATTCCCAAGGCCTTTACCGCACTCTCATTTATCTCAAACGCTATCTCTTTATAACGGATATGTTTCAATGATGTCAAATAACGTAATTTTGAAGCGAAAAGTTGACCGAAGAACTCTATGAAAGCTATGAACCCCGCATAGTAGTTATAAAATATCTTTCCTATTTTTTCTGTAAAAGTAGCTTCTGCAGGTTTATCGTTCTCATGATAATTGGAGATATGCTTCTCTACCAAAGCAAGAGTAGAAAGGAGTTGTTCATTGTCACACTTGAGAGTAAATGTTTTTGAGGAGAACTCTTTTTTTATATCATGTATAAAAATCGCTGCTGCAGTATCGAGATAACTTACATTATCCAGATCAATTGTAACTCGTTGAACATCTTGCAGATCGAGCACTCTGAGCTTTTTATTATACTTTGTAATATCATGTAGGGTCACTTCTCCCTCAAATAGAAGAAGTAGCTCTACATCATTTTTTTCTATACTAAAAGCTTTTTTCATAAACCGAGTTAGAAAGTTCTCTCAAGCAGTCTATTTACTTTGAGTATGGTAATGATCTTGTCAGCCTGTTTTCCAACACCATCGATAATAGTATCATCACCGTTTACAGTATCTGGTGCAGGACCGATATTCTCTTTTTTAATGCGAATTGCCATAGTCAGTCTGTCTATAACAAAACCGGCAACATCATTTCCATGACGCATAACGATAAAACGTGTATCTTCACCCTGCTTTTTACTTGGTAATCCAAACTTGGTACGCAGGTCAATAAGAGGAATCACTGCTCCACGAAGGTTAAAAACACCCAATACATAATTTGGCACTTGAGGAACTCTTGTCCATGCAAATGGTTTTATGATCTCTTGAATAGCAAGAATAGGCACCGCATACTCTTCATCACCGATCATAAAACCTACTAATTGAACGACATCATCAAGTTGTTCAACAACACTATCTTTTTGTTCGCCTTGTTTATCAATAATCTGCTTTAATTTATCACTCATTATAAAAACTCCGCTTTAAAATTCACATTTCTTTGCACTACACTCGCAAGATAATCTGCAGAGTAAGGTTTCGTTATGTATTCGACCATTCCAGATTCAACACCGCGCATTCTATCTGACTTACTTGTTCTTGATGTCACTGCAATAAGAGGTAAGTTCTTATATCTGTTATATTTTTTTATCTCTGTTGCAAGTGTATATCCGTCCATTCTTGGCATCTCAATATCAATTAGCATTGCATCAAAGTTATAGTCACCTGACTTTAAGATACCTAATGCCTCTTGTCCGTCACCTGCTTCTACAAGTGTGATACCCATAGGCTCTAATGCTTTACGCATAATCGTTCTATCGGTTTTAGAATCATCTACGATCATCACCGTATAATCACTCGGTTTGTTCTTCTCATTTGCTGCGGATGCACCTTCATCACCACTAGTAAGTGAAGTCGATTTTACATCTTTTGCCATGCTCATAAGTGCAACAACATCCACGATCAATGTAACGCCACCATCACCTCTAATAGTTGCCCCTGCAATTCCTTCAATACCTTTGAGATACTCACCAAGTGACTTGATAACGATCTCTTCTTGTCCGACAAGTGTATCGACGATCAGTCCAAGTTTACTTGTACCAAGACCCAAGACAACTACATAGGCATGGTCACTCGCATCTAAAATACGCTCAACCTCAAAAATATCACCGATGTGAACAAGGGATAGAACATCATCACGAAGACGCATAACAGAGCGTCCCTCAACTGTATATATCTCATCTTTAGAGATACGTACAGTCTCAAGAACAGAAGCCAATGGAATAGCATAATGCTCTTCTTGAACACCAACAAGTAGTGCTTGAATGATCGCAAGAGTAAGAGGGATCTTTAGTTTAATAGATGTTCCCACACCCACTTCACTGTCAATATCTATCATACCGTTGAGTTTTTCTATGTTGGTCTTAACAACATCCATTCCGACACCACGGCCAGAGACACTCGTTACAGCTGCAGCCGTCGAGAAACCTGGCTTGAAGATAAGGGAGAACGCCTCTTTATCACTTAAGGATTCCATCTCTTTTTCAGTGATGATACCTTTTTCAAAAGATTTCTCTTTGAGCATTTCAGGATCAAGTCCTTTCCCGTCATCATCGATCTGAATAACGATCTGGTTCCCTTCGTTGTAGGCCTTTAGACTGATAGTACCCTCTTCAGGTTTTCCTTTTGCGATTCTCTCTTCTGGTGTTTCAATACCATGATCACAAGAGTTACGAATGATATGCACAAGAGGATCACCGATCTCTTCAACGATAGATTTGTCAAGTTCTGTATCTTCACCCGCAAGAACAAGTTCTATTTTTTTGTTGAGCTCGCGAGAGAGGTCACGAATCATACGAGGGAATTTGTTAAATACCTTTCCAATTGGAAGCATACGAGTCTTCATAACCGCGATTTGAAGATCTGTTGTAACAAGAGATACAATAGAGACCACTTGGTTAAGCTCTTCTAGGAACTCTTCGCCCTCATAACGCTCTTCAACATCTTCATTGATCTTCATAAGTCTGTTCTTTGCAAGAACAAGCTCACCGATAAGGTTCATTAGGTGATCAAGTCTTTTTACATCGACACGAATCGTCTGCTCTACCGTAGCAGGAGTACGTTTTGCAGGTGCTGCTGCTTTAGCTGCATCTTTTTGCTCTGATTTACTCTCTTTTTTGGCAGTGACCGGCGCAGGAGCCTTTTTCGCAGCAGGAGCAGGTTCTTCTTTTTTCGTACTCTCTTTTGCCTCTTCTTCATCTGCGTTTGGCATCGTTGGAACATCTTCACCAGCTGCAATTTTTGCTTCTCTTTTTGCTCTATCCTCTGCTTGACGCTGTGCTAAAAGTCTTTCGATCTCTGCCTCTATCTCATCGGGATCCATATTGTCATAGTCGAGTTCTTCTTCCTCTTCTGCTGGCTCTGGCTCTGGCTCAGGTTCTGGCTCTACTGCTTCTACGGCTTCTTCAGCACTACCTGCATTTTCCCCATTACTGATCTTATCCAGTCTTGCTACACAGGCAGCAACATCGATTCCCTCATCACTGCTTGTATCACGGATCTTTTCAAGCAGGGCTTTCATAAGGTCGATAGACTCTAAAATAACATCCATAACATCAGGAGTGATAAGAAGGTCACCATGGCGTGCCTTATTTAAAATATCTTCCATATGATGTGTTAAATGTGTCAGTACATCAAAGTTTAAAAATGATGAAGCTCCTTTTACAGTATGGGCAACACGAAAGATTCCATTTAGCAGTTCTAAATCTTCAGGGTTAGACTCCAACTCGACCAAATCTTCATCTAACTTCTCTACAAGTTCAAATGATTCAACTAAAAAATCTTGTAATATCTCTTGAAATTCATCCATATTTACACTCCTATTTCTTCATATGTGCATTCACTACACGTGATACTTCATCATAAAATGAGCTAGCTTGGAATTTAACCAAATAAGCCTCTCCACCAGCTTCTTCCCCTCGACCTTCACTAAAATGGTCACTTATTGAGGAGTTAAAGACTATTGGTAGTTTTTTCAGTCGATCATCTTCTTTTACTTTTGCCGCAAAATGAAAACCATCCATTCTCGGCATCTCAACATCTGAGATAATGATCTTTAGTTTTTCAGACAGCTCTTCACCATATGTTTCATAGAGGTCATTTAACTTCTCAAGTCCCTCTTCTCCATCCATAGCTTCAATAACATGAAAGCCCATTTTCTGAAGAGCATCTTTGACGATCTTTCTAGCGGTCGTAGAGTCATCGAGCACCATTGCCAGACCTGAAAATGTCTCTATCTTATCTGGTTCGGTATCTGTCTCTGGTTCATATAATCCCAACTCTTGAACAACACTCTCAAGATCGAGGATCAAAAGAACATTTTCATCTTCTATTTTAGTAACACCCGTGATCTTACTACTGTCCATACCTGTAGAACTGTTCATAAAAGAAGCAGGTTCGATGTCACCCCAGCTTATTCTACGAATTCTTTTTGCTTCATGCACAACAAATCCAATAAGTACGTTATTAAATTCTGTAATAATGACACGAGAGCTCTCTTTAATATTTTCAGGCTCTTTTACACCCATCCATTTTGCAAGATTCACAACGGGAATAACAATTTCACGAAGATCGAAAATACCCTCAATAAAATCCGGTGTTCCCGGAAGTTCTGTCAAGTGAGGAATTTTTATGATCTCTCTTACTTTTGAGACATTTACCCCATATATACCTTCGTATACAGAATCATCTTCCTGCTTAAATATACGAAAATCTACCAGTTCCATCTCATTGGAACCGACCTTTAATGATTTAGCATCCATACTATTTTCCCTTTGAGAATTTTTTTTCTAGTAAAATAACACTACTCTCTTGAGAGTATTCTATAATAAAATATCTTTGATTGCATGCAAAAGCAGCTAAATTGATATAGGTGAAACCATCAACTTCAAAAGAGTCATTTTGATGGAAATGTCCTTCAATGAAATAATCACAGCTAAACCTGCCCGACAAACGTCTTTTTATAAACGCAGCAAAGCCAGTAAATCTATTACAATCATCTTTTTTTCCTAAATGGCCATTGACCTTTTTAAGTATTAGATGATCTAGAGCCAGATCTATATATTTCAAGATAAAAAGAACAAATGGGTTTCTGATAAACGCAGTATAGAGTTTATAGCCTGCTGCTCCATCAAAATCTCCATGTGCCAAATAGACCTTTTTATCTTTGTAGCGTGCTTCTACGGGTTGTGCACCAATAGGAAAGACGGCTGCGTTTGGTAAGAGAGAAGAGAGATTGAAATCATGATTTCCCTCAAGGTAAATGAGTTCTATCTCCATTGAAATATCATTAAGAAGCTTGAGTAACTCTCGGTTTTCGCTGTAGGTGTAAGGGATACCTCCAAAGAGTGCATCAAAGATATCTCCCATTAAGATAAGCTGTGTAGGAGAGAGTTTTTTGGCATGAATATCTTCTATAAAAGCAAGAAGCTCTTCTCTTCGGTGAGAGAAGTGTGCATCGGAGATGATAAATGCACCCTCTTTAAGTTCTAAGACCTTATGGGACATAGGCGATATCTGGAATTGCCACATCCTCCGCCAAGCCCATCATAATATTGGCATTTACAACGGCTTGAGAAGATGCACCACGCATAAGATTGTCAATTGCAGAAGAGATAAAAAGCATATCTCCTTTACGTTTGACATAGATGTCACAGAAGTTCGTTCCTGCAACATTTTTCATATCTACGGGAGTATCACTCACACGTACATGAATATCATTTTTATAATACTCTCGTAAAAGAGCGACTGGATCAAACGCAGTATCGACTTGAATATAGATAGAACTTATCATTCCTCTTGTCACAGGTACCAAATGTGGTACAAAATGCACTTCATCAAAAGAGACACCTATCTTTTGTGCGATCTCTGGAGCATGTCTGTGTCCCAGTGGATTGTAAGCAAAAAGATTATCATTTACATTTACAAAATGTGTCACTTCGCTCAGTTTTTTACCTGCACCGCTTACTCCCGTTTTAGCATCAATGATAATAGGAGTATTTTTACTGCGTTTATCTAAAAATGGTAAAAGTCCCAGTATCGCTGATGTTGGAAAACAACCTGGATTTGCGACCAAAGATGCTCCTTTGAGCGCTTCACGATTGAGTTCTGGAAGCCCATAGACAACGTGCTGTAGATTCTCTTTATCTGTATGGGGACAATAGAACTCTTCATAGGTTTGTAGATCAAGACGATAATCAGCAGAGAGATCAACCACCTTCACACCTTTTGCCATAAGAGGCTTGACATAGGCCATAGCCGTTTTATGCGGCAGTGCTAAAAATATCAACTCACATAACTCAGCCATCTCTGCAATATCTGCTTTTTTCACTTCATCTTCACAGATACCATTTAGAGAGGGATGTAGTTGGTTGATCGTAGTTCCACCCTCAGAATTGGCAATGTAACGTAGATCAAAATTAGGATGTTTTAGCAAGATCTTTACAAGTTCGAGTCCAGTATAGCCTGTAGCACCTACGATCCCGACATTTATCTTTTTATCACTCATAACTAGTGCGTCTCAAATACTATTTCTTGGTATTTTACTTCATCGATCTCGAACTCTTTCTCTCCGCCAGGCAGACGAAATTTGACCTCGTCACCCTCCTCTTTTCCAAGAAGTTGTTTTGCCAAAGGTGAGTTAAATGAAATGAGTCCGATATCCGGATTTGATTCAGAACCGCCGACAATAGTGTAAGTGACCACTTCATCAGTATCAAGATTTGTCATCACAACAGTAGAACCAAAGCTCACTTTTGAGTGTTCGAGTTCACGAGGGTCTACGATTTGTGAATTTCCCAAGATCTCTTGCAACTCAGCTAAACGGTTATCTATGGTTTTTTGCATCTCTTTTGCAGCATGATATTCAGCGTTCTCTTTTAGATCACCATGTTCAAGTGCCTCTTCAATAGCCTTTACAACACCCGGTCTTTTTACCTCTTTTAGCTCTTTCACTTCTGCTTGAAGTTTCTCATAACCAAATAGTGTCATCGGTTCAATTTTTTGCATAATTTATTCTCTTTTTATTAAAATTTTCTGTTTTATGATTATATCCAATTTTAGGGACTATCAAAAATCTTGTTAATAAATAAGTGTTAAAATTCGCCAAAAAGAAGATATTTTGAAAAGAATCGTTTTTAAAGTTGGTAGTAGTGTTTTGACCGATACTAACAACATTGCAAAAGAGAGAATGCTTAATTTAGTTGCGTTACTTGCAGATGCAAGAAAACAATATGAAGTTGTGCTTGTCACATCAGGTGCTGTTGCAGCAGGATACACTGCATTGAAACTTGATAGAAAAAAAGAGGTGAGTAAACGTGTTTTAGCCTCTGTTGGACAACCCATACTTATGAGCAGTTATAAAAATAAATTCGATATTTTCAATGTAGATATTGCACAAATACTTCTTACTGAAGAAGATTTTGACTCTCGTGTGCATACAAAGATCTTTCAACAGATCATAGATAGAACCTTAGAAAACGACATCCTTCCTATCGTTAATGAAAATGACATCTCTACGACACCCGAACAACTCTTTGGAGACAACGACCAGCTTTCTGCCCATGTCGCACACTATACAAATGCGGATATACTTATCATACTCAGTGATATTGATGGATACTACGAAGAGAATCCAAAACTCAATCCAAACGCAGCTATCCGTAAAATTGTGACAAAGATAGATGATGAGGAGCTAGAACAAGAGCACTCTCCAAATAATGAATTTGCGACAGGTGGTATCGTTACAAAATTAAAAGCTGCAAAATATATGATGGATAAAAATAGAAAAATGTTCTTATGTAGCGGATATGACCTCTCAACGGCCAGAGAGTTCTTATTTCAAGATAGCTATACAAAAGGTACTCTCTTCTCTAAAAAGTAAAAAGAGAGTTCCCTTTTATCTATTTTTTATTATGTTTTACATCAGCCGTATGCTTTGTCCCTAAATGATGGAAATCATTTAGCAGATCATCATATAGTTTGACAACGATATTTTTACCTTTTATCTCTGTTTTAATTGCTTCGATCTTTTTATCTAAAGTTTTATAAGCTTGTTGATACTCATGAGCATATCCAAGTAAAACTGCTTTTTGTAACTCTTTTTGTGCATTGTTTAAAAGTGCTAAAGCCTCTTTTTTATGAGATTTTTCAAGTTTAGAAGCTTCAAGTACCATATCTTGAGCAGTTATAAGTGGAATTGGAATGATGAGAGTATCTAATTGTGCTGCATCTAACGCAGTCACTATCGTACTAAACGCAGCATCTTTTTTACCGTTTTTAAGCTCTTTTGCAGCCTCTTTTACAGCTTTTGGATAAAGATATGCAGGAACATATTGTGTTTTTATGATGATCTCATCTTGCAGTGGTACCAACATATCGATTGCAACTTGTGTATCATTATCTTGAAGTAGTTCAACTGCAGAATCTTTTATATGTTTAATAAGTGCAGGACTACCATTGAAACTAATGATCTGTGCATTATCAAGTACAGGGATAAGCCCTAATTTTGGATCTTTTTTAAACGCAGTAGTAAATTGTTTGTCTGCATCTTTTAAAAGTTGTTGTGCTTTTTTTGTATCTCCCGTTTTTATACTTTGAAGAGCTCTGATAGTATCATCTAATCCAGACATAAACTCTCTTGGAGCTTTTTTTAGACCTTTTTTATGTCTTTGGACAACATCATTGACAACTTTACTTAATCTTCTTGTCTCTTCTTTACTAACCTCTTTTTTAAATGCACCCGATTTTACTTTCGCTAAGAAAGCCTCTTTTGACATCGCCTCTTCAACTTTTGCTTCAGCTGCTCTGCTTTTAACACTGCTTGGGTTGTTCAGTGCCTGTGTCTCTTTGCTTATAACACTATCTTTATAAGTGCTAGCAAAAACTGCTGTTGAAGTAAAAAGTAATGCGGTTGTAATAATGGAAAGTGAAAGTTTTGTTTTCATGATTTATCCTTTTGAATCAATTTCTATCAAAAGTATAAATCTTTATTAATAATGAATATTAAATAATCTATTATAATAAAATAAATAATTTACATAAATATGATTTCATAAGAAAAGAAGAAGGTATGAAAACGACAAAGTACAATCAAATGCACTTTATCGTTTAGCTATTGAAGAACTAGTCTCTATTACAAGCTTTGTATGTATATCTTTTATAATTTATACTACAACTTTTATTAGAGTCTCTTTTGTGATCTCTATCACAAGTTTTATGAGAGTCTCTTTTGTGATCTCTGTCACAAGTTTTGTGAGAATCTCTTTTGTGATCTCTGTTACAGCTTTTGTGACTTACACTACAGTGTTTACGGAAATCTTTCATGAAATCTCTATCACAATGTTTAGCGAAATCTCTTTTGAAATCTTTACCACAGTGTTTAGCGAAATCTTTTTGACAATGTTGACGGAAAGATTTCATAAAATCTCTATCACAAAATTTGTGTAGATTGTGTGAATGTTTTCTATGAGATGAACAAGAAGAGTCATTCTCTTGTACTGAACTTTGATTTAGATCTGATATTTCAATTAAAGAAAGATTAGATACAACACCAGTGAAACCTACACCCCATGTAGTAAAATTAAGTTCATCCAATACTTTTCCAGCTGGGAACATGAAACCATAACGGTTAGTTTTTCTAATGTCAGTTGTATAGTATGATCCATCATCACCTGATAATCTTGGCATAAACAGACCAGCACTTTGATTTACATCAAATGTTAATCTTGATAAGAAATTAACTGGAGCATCTAAAGCGATCGTTGCAAGACCTTCATTTGCTTCATAATATTCATCAAAAACAAGAGTTTTATTATCTACATATACATGAGTAGAAGGATTTGGTTTGATTAGATTTAAGTTTTCAAGATAGTTCACAACTTTTTTATCTGTGTTAGTTGAGCACCAATGTCTTCTCTTATGTTTGCTATGACAACATACATCTACTTTACCATCAACTGTTACTGAATGAACACCAGTATCTCTGTCTGTAACTTGAATGTCAGTTGAGAATGTACCTGAAGTTGTTGTAGGTTTAAAAGTTAAACCAACTGTACAGTATTGATAACCACGCATATTGAATGTTGAAGCGTCACCACATGGAACATCACCAAAACTACGGTTAAGATCAAAGTTAACATCATCACTCAATGTAATATCTGTAATATTTGAGTAACAATATTCAGGATTGTAGATTATAACCTCAACTGTTTTGCTCTCCCCCATAGGACAGCTTTCAAGGTTTTGTGTAGGTAAGATCTTAATCTCGCCACAAGGCTCACAAGCTTGTGCTGAGCTAAAAGCCAACGTCAGTAAAGATATTACTAAAAGTATCTTTTTCATAATAAACTCCAAATAAAAAATTTATTTAAAGAAGCCAAGTCACCTTTTTTAGAAGCAACTCGGCCATCTTTTTTGAAAAAGACCCATAAGTTTTCCGTCCTACCCTCACAGATAGTTTGGCAAATTTATTGTGAACAATGGCTAAATTAAATAGTGGAGAAATTTTATCGAACAAAACTTAACATTAAACTTAAATATAAAAATTATTTATTCTTGTTTTTATTTATCACTACTTTTTCACTAATGAATATTTTTCAAATCTTTGAGAGAGAAGAGAGATCAAAACATATTGTTTCATCTTTACATTCTATTGTGATGAGACAGCTCTTTTTACTGATTCGTACTGCGTTTAGTACATCTTCAAGTAAAAGCATAGATGAGTCTGTCTGTGGGTCATAAGCGAAAAGTGCATCATCTTTTACAAGAAAGATCCTACCTCCCCCGCAACCATCACCGATGATGCCTTCACAGACCAGTTCATCTTCAAGATCAAAACCATGAATCATCTAAACAATCCTCTTTTGCATCTTTTATAAAATCCTTATAATCACTGCTATTTTTATCTATCTGCTTATACTCATCAAATGTATAGTTTTTAAATGTTGCATCATCCAAACATTGACACAGCTTTGTATTGTTGACATCACCATGACAGTTGGAGAGCATCTCTTTCTTTTCACTCTCGTTCCAACCTACATAAGAGGTATAGTATGGGTACAGAGCCCAGATTCCAAACCCTATTGTAAGCACGATATTCAGCATATGCTCTTTTTTCTTCGTAACACGCCACTTTTTAATATCATAATAGATCAACAATATAAAAATAATTTGCAGACCGATATTAAACCAGTCACTATCTAAAAAATCAAACAACTTCTACTTTCCTCGCTTTCGTATCTCTTTTATTGCCTCGGCACACATTGTCAGACCAAACGCAGCGGTAACACCCATAAAACTGCCTTTTTCTTTTGTCTGTATCTCTTCTGATGAAAAGATCACTTTGTATTTTTTGTTAAAACCTCTTTTTTTCAGCTCATAACGTATCTTTGAACCGAACTTGTCACCATAACTTTTCCAGATCGTATCCACTTTGATCTTCGTGGGATCGAGCCTCTTGGCACTACCAAATGAGGAGATAAGCTTTTTGTAGCACTTCTGTGCCAGTGCAAGTTTGGCATTACGGTCATCAATGGCATCAAGTACCAGATCATATGGCTCAAAATCAAAAGCGTTAACCCACTCTTCATCTATACGTCTGTTAATGACCTTTAACTCAGGATAGTGCTCTTTAAGAGCTTCGACCTTCACCTCATCTTGATGCAGTTCAGACCACATTTGACGATTTTGATTGGTCTCATCATAGGTATCAAAATCAACTATGGTGATATTTTTCACGCCTGAACGGTAGAGACAATCAAGACAAAACCCCCCTACTCCACCAACGCCAAGAAGCAGAATATTTGCATTTTGAAGCTTGGAAAAATCATCCTCAAGTAGAAGTTTGATACGGTCGTATTTTGGCATTAATCAAGCCACTCTTGCAGCGTCTGCATACTTTTATATGCCGTTAGATCAAGCATTATAGGAGTTATTGAGATATATCCATCTCGAATGGCTTCATAGTCGCTCATCCCTGATTCTCCCTCACGTGCTCTAAAGTTAAGAGGATGCAAACCAAGCCAGTAGTGCTCTTCACCACGAGGGTTTTTATGTATCTCTGCTTCATTCGAGTAAACTCTGTATCCTGCATAAGTGATCTTCATCTGTGCGTTCTTTGTCTCAAAAGGTATATTGATGTTCAAGAATTCTCTATCTCGAAGCGGAAAAGCTTTTTGACGCACCTTTGTCACTATCTTTTTGATCGTCTCACGTGCAAGTGAAAAGTCACCATTTGGATTCGTAAAGTCCATCACTTGAGAGATAGCGATCGAAGGTATGTTATGTAAAACACCCTCCATTGCACCCGCAGCCGTTCCACTGTATGTAATATCCTCGCCCATATTAGAACCACGGTTGATCCCGCTTACTATCAGATCAGGTTTCTCATCTTGAAAGATCGCACTCAAAGAGAGGTAAACGCAGTCGGTCGGTGTTCCATCTTCAAGTTTGAAAAAGTTCTCTGCTACAGGAATGAAACGCAGCGGTTTGGTAAGTGTAAGCGAATGCCCACATGCTGACTTCTCATTTGCCGGTGCCACAACAGTGACTTTCACATCTTCAAGTTCATTGAGAGCCGCAACCAGCTCTTTTATCCCTTTTGCCTCATAACCATCATCATTTGTAACTAAGATCTTATATGTTTTATTATTCATGGCGTAATTTTATACAAAAAGAGGTTAATGCGTCATTTAAGCTTATAATGTTAAAATTTTTCTACTAACACTAAAAGGGTATACAATGAAATATATTTTTATAACGCTCCTTACATTTTTTCTCTCTGCATGTTCAACTCTTACGACAAATGTAGATTATGATACACACTATGATTTTACTGATACTCATACATTCGCAGTTGTACATAAAGCCAAAGAGGGAGAGAACACTTTAACAAATGAGCGTATCGAGAAGGCCATCATAAATGTACTTCAAGCCAAAGGTTTTACCCAAACGGATAGAAAAGACGCAGATCTTATCTTTTTATACCATACGAATGTTCAAAATAAAACGGACATCTATACAGACTACCAAATGGTAGGATATGGAAGGTATGGCGGAGTTGTCATTTCAACACCCCGCGCATACAATTATGATGAGGGGAAACTCATCATAGATGCCTATGATGCGAAGCTGAACAAGATCGTGTACAGAGCTGTTGCTGTTGATGAACTACCAGAGAAAAAGAGTCCCCAAGAGAGAGAAACATACATCAAAGAAGTTGTTACAAAAACACTTAAAACCTTCCCTCCAAAAGAGTAAAACTTGACAAGGGAGGGGCTCTTATTGTAAAATTGCACTATCGAAAAAGATAATTGAAACCTTATTAATCTTTCCCACATCAAAATCCCAAAAAGTTAAGGCAGTCATACATATGAGCGAAAGCACTTCACCTACACAACAACCTAGAAAAAACTCAAAAAACAACAATAGAAAAAACAATTCAAATACAAAGACACATACTCCCGTTAAAGGTTCAAGCGTAGAAGAGCTACGTACTAAGAGTATTGGCGAGCTAGTAGATATCGCTACAAAACTCGGTGTTGAACAGCCAAATGAGCTAAAACGTCAAGATGTTATCTTTGAAATTCTCAAAGCACAGACAGCACAGGGAGGATACATCCTCTTCAGTGGTATCTTGGAGATCATGCAAGATGGTTACGGTTTCATCCGTTCTATCGATCAAAGTTTCAACGAAAGTATCAATGATGCTTACGTTTCCAACACTCAGATCAAACGCTTTGCACTCAGAAACGGGGATGTAGTAACAGGTCAAGTAAGACCTCCAAAGGACCAAGAGCGTTACTATGCACTTATCAAGATAGAAGCTGTAAACTCCCTTCCTCCTGAAGAGAGTAAAAAAAGACCTCTTTTTGAAAACCTTACACCACTCTACCCTACAGAACAACTCAAGTTAGAGTACCGTGAAAAAGGTCTCACTGGTCGTATGATGGATCTTTTCTGTCCTATCGGTAAAGGACAACGTGGACTTATCGTTGCACCTCCAAGATCAGGTAAGACAGAGCTTTTAAAAGAGATCGCACACGGTATCACTACAAATCACGCTGAAGTCGATCTTATGGTTCTACTCGTAGATGAGCGACCTGAAGAGGTAACAGATATGGAACGTAGTGTAAAAGGTGAAGTTTACAGTTCAACATTTGATATGCCTGCTAAGAACCATGTAAAAGTTGCAGAGATGGTCATCGAAAAAGCAAAACGCCGCGTTGAGATCGGTCGTGATGTTGTGATCTTACTTGACTCTATCACGCGTCTTGCCCGTGCTTACAACACTGTAACACCTTCAAGCGGAAAAGTACTCTCAGGTGGTGTTGATGCAAATGCTCTTCACCGTCCAAAACGTTTCTTCGGTGCTGCACGTAACATTGAAAACGGTGGAAGTTTAACTATCATCGCAACTGCACTTGTAGATACTGGAAGCCGTATGGATGAAGTGATCTTTGAAGAGTTCAAAGGTACTGGTAATATGGAAGTCGTTCTCGATAGAAAAATCGCAGACAGAAGAATCTTCCCTGCTATCGACATCCTCAAATCAGGTACACGTAAAGATGAACTTCTTATCGGACCTGAAGTACTTCAAAAAGTATTTATCTTACGTCAAATGCTTCATAAACAAGACAATGAAGTCGAAGCACTTAAATTTATCTATAACACTATGGGTAAAAAAGCTACGAATGAAGAGTTCTTGGAGAGTATGAACACTAATTCTTAGATATTGATCTAAGAATAGAGCTTTTTATGACAGGAAAAATATTATTACTTTCCCTTCTTGTCGGTCTCGTGACAGGTTGTTTTGTCGTTTTTTATGCCCTACTTACAAAAGCTCTCTCTTTCTTCCTTTTTTTAGGCGATCCAATGAAGACCATTCCTTGGCTCCCTATATGGTACATCTATCTTATTCCCATCGTTTCCATCTATCTAGTAAATGTTCTCATATCGAAAAACGGTACGGTTCAAGAGTATGGTGTCAAAGAGATCGCAGAAGCTGTCGAGCAAAATAGACTCAGCTTTAGCGTTAAAGATCTATTTTTAAAGACCTTTGCATCTTCACTCTCCCTTGCAAGTGGTTTTGCTGTTGGAAACGAGGGACCAAGTGCTGCCATCGGGGCAATGATAGCCTTTAAGTTCCATAAGCTCTTAAAACTTCCTCAAAAATTCATACGTATAGCTCTCAGTGTAGGAGCCAGCAGTGGAATTGCAGCAATATTTGTCTCACCAGTGACAGGTATCGCCTTTGCCATTGAAAATATCGCTTATGAATTTGTACGCAACTATGCTGCGTTTCTCATTACAGGAAGTGTGCTGGCATTTAGTGTAGCAGCCTATTTTTTAGAACCTTTGGTCTTTAACTATTCAACGGGAAAAACACTTGATTATCATTATCTCCTTGCGACACTGCTCTTCATTCCTGTTATCACTTTCTTTATCTATATCTATCTATTACTAAAAGACAAGATCCTTTTTTTCTTACAAAATAAATTTGAAACACATCTCAAAAAATATAAGAATATCATTTTAGCTATTCTCTCAGGTTCTACTATCGCGACCATTTTACTACTGACCCCTTACGCAGGATTTAGCGGGCATGAGGTTGTTAAAATTCTTATCAATGAAAAGTTACATCTACCGGTTTTATCCATTAGCATCCTTATAATTTTAAGGATCCTAGCAACGACTATCTCTTTGTATGCCAATGCCGTCGGAGGACTTTTCATCTCTCTTATGAGCATAGGTGCTTTGATAGGTTATGGATTTGGTGAAGTCTCTCAAATATTTTTAATGTGGAATATCGAACCTTTTTACTTTGCAGCGATAGGTTCAGCAGTTTTTATGGGTGTCTTAATGAAACTTCCGCTCACTGCTATTGTATTGGCCTTAGAGACCACATATGATTACAATGTCCTTGTGCCGACCGGTTTGAGCGTGGTCATCGTTACCTATCTCACAACTCTTCAATTTGACCTGCACAAACTCAACTTAAAAGAGGAGTAGTAACAACTACTATCCCCACAAGCCTTTTACTCCGCTAATGAGAAATTGCGCGGCGATCGCACCGACTATTAACCCCATTATCCTTGTAAGGATCTTCATACCTGTCACACCCAAGGCTTTGTTGATAGCACCCGCATAACGTAATGTAAAATAGACGACAACAGCAGATGCCAAAATAGCTATGCTCAAAAGCATATAACTAAGCATCATGCTCAGTTCGTGTGTATGATTATTGTTTAGAACAATGATGGTCGCAATGACACCGGGACCAAACAGGATGGGAATACCTAATGGAATAACAGAAACATCCTCTTTCTCCTGTGCCTCATCCTGCTCTTCGGGAGAGTGTCGGGATCTGCTTTGTTGTCCATACGCCATATTTATAGCTATCATCATCAAGATGATTCCCCCGATGACTTTCAGAGAAAAGACATTGATACCAAAAAGTTTGAAGATGAATTCTCCACTAAAAAGCGTCACTAAAGAGGCAATTACAACAGTTAAGGTCGCTTTTAGTGCAATGGGGCGAATGATGCTTGGCGTAGCAGGAGAGATCATGCCAACCATGATACTTGCTGCTGCAATAGGATTTAAAATGGTTATCAATGCAACTATGTCATGCAGTAAAATAGTACTGTATTGCATTTTATCTATTGTACGAGCGCATCTAACGCTCACTTATGATGATGTCAACGATGTCATCTGCGAGCATGATCCCCGATCTGTAAAGTAATTGTGACGAGGGACTGTTAAAGACGATCGTTGTCGGAACCTCTTCTATCATAAACCTATCTCTAAGCCCTTCACAAACTCCACTGTCAATATCTAAAATAGAGACCTTAGGTACTCTGTCATGAACCTCTTCAAGTTCAAACTCCATCAACTGGCACGCATCACAAAATGTCGAACCAAATTTCAAAATGACAGTGTGACCTTTTTCAAATTCACCTTTAAGCACCTCATCAAAACTCTCTTCTTCTATCTCAATAAACGGCATATTCTATCCTTTTAGATTTTTTACTAACGTTTTGAACTCTTCTCCACGCTCCATAAAGTTCTTATACTCATTAAAACTCGAAGCTGCAGGAGAAAAGAGCACTGTTCTTTTAGCCACTGCGTTTGCTTTTTCTACACTCTCCTTTAGATCATGCAGGTAAAAAAGCTTCTGCTGCGTTTGGCTCTTTTTAATTTTCTCATAGATTTGCTTACCCGTATCTGAAAAGCAGATAATATTTGCAACATTCGACGATGGCAAGAACGCAGCAAGAGCAGTGTAGTCGACACCTCTGTCGTATCCGCCAAGTATCAAAGTATCTACATCCTTTAGGATCTTTATCGCTTCCATCGCGGCTTCGGGGATGGTGGAGATGGAATCATTGATGTAACTTACGCCATTTATGCTATCTACAAACTCCAAACGGTGCGGCAGTGTTTGAAACTCACGCAATGTTTTGAGATAAGCCGCGTCATCTATGCCAAGCAGCTCACCTAACTGTTCGAGTATCTGCAGTGTTGCATGATGGATATAGCCCTGTTGTATGTTGAAGCTGTGTTCATGCGTCAGCTTTTTGTCATAGACATTGTAAAAGTGCACTGCGTTTATGGAGTCAGTTGTAAAGAACTTCTCTTGCTCTGGCAGGTTTGTGATGAAGATATCATCTCTTTTTTGGTGTAAAAAGATATTGAACTTTGCATGGTAGTAATCTGCTTCGCTCTCATAGTAGTCCAGATGCTCCGCAAAAAGGTTGGTAAGGATCGCGATATGTGGCGAGTGGTGGATGTGATGGAGCTGATGAGAAGAGAGCTCCATCACTACTGTTGTCTCATCATCTATACTCTCGATGATCTCCAAAGGACTCAGCCCAATGTTCCCACATAACAGTGACTTTTTGCCTGCGTTCTTGAGCATTGCGTTTATGAGCGTTACAAGGGTACTTTTGCCTTTTGTGCCGGTCACGCCGA
>Ga0256843_1000781_pt1 | contig 26390 bp, 29 predicted proteins | sample AlvinellametaG_FD_191572 | JGI IMG/M metagenome (GOLD analysis project Ga0256843, IMG submission 191572) | Pompeii worm associated microbial communities from hydrothermal vent at the East Pacific Rise, Pacific Ocean - Alvinella | ecosystem: Host-associated > Annelida > Integument > Unclassified ... | reverse complement strand
GGAGAGGGAAGATGCAGCAAAGTATTACAACAAGAAGTTCTTTAACTACTGGGTTGAGCACTTGGAGTTTGAAAACATTAAAAAAACAAAAAACAAAAAGAAAGCTGTAGCGATGCTGATGTTCGGTCATCATAAGCATACGCACAGAATGGGAGAGTAGCGATGTGGATTTTAAAAATAAAATATAAAAGTGGCCAGAAACATGAGCATATGTCATTGGACATAGAATATTTGAAAGAGCTGCTGACTGTAATACTAAGACGAGATGGTCATGGGATAATAATTAGAAAAGGAAAACAATGTTAGAAAAATTATTAAAAAGAATTGGATATATAAAATATGAAAAAGCAAAAAATGCAACAGAACTTCTTCACGTTAAATATGTGAAAGATATTGTGAAGTATGTAGAAGATGATTTTCATGTTCCACCTGCTGACAATTATATACAAGATGCACAAAACTGGGTAAGAGAAAGTTTTGATACCGCTGTAAAAATAATTTCGGAGAAAAAATAATGTTTAAAAAAATAAGAGAAGATGCAATACTTCCAACACGAGGCAGTAAATATTCTGCGTGTGTTGATGTGTACGCAAATGAAGATGTAGTTATCGGAGCTGGGGGCACTAAGGTTATTGGGCTTGGTATTTGTATTGACTTAGATAAATTATCCAAGCAATTATACGAAGTGAGTTACTCTTACTTATTACAGTCACGTAATGAAGTGTTGATAAACGAGTTCGATAACTTCTTAAACTCTCACTATTTGCAACTAATGTTAAGAAGCTCACTAGGTAAAAAAGGATTAATACTCCCAAATGGTGTTGGCGTTATTGACTTAGATTATAAAGATGAGATTAAAATGATTATTCATAATCCGACTCAAGAACAACAACTTTATGCAGATGCAAGCGGAGCTATTTGTGGGTCTTCTACAAACCCGCCTTGTAAAATAACTAAAGGTGACCGCATAGGCCAAATAACACTATTAGGACACAAGTCATATCTCTTTGGAATTGAGAGTGAAGATGAGCGTGATGGTGGCTTTGGTAGTACAGGTGTAAATTAGATGAAATTAATTACATATTCAAACAGGGCTGACATGGATTACATCATTGTGTGTATCATTAATACAGATAAAAGAGCTTTAGGATTTACAATATGTGACAAAGAGATGCAGCGACGTACTCAAAAGAACTTTAGAACTGCAGAGAGAGCTATGAAGTTCGCTGAGACTCTGGTATCACAGATATAAAAAAGAAAAAAATATGAGCGCTATTCCCTCTCTTTTAAAAACATTACCACCGATACAACAACTTACAACAGCTAAGTTTATAGCGCCTAATATCTTTGAAAATAAGACTCCTGCTTTTCATCTTGAACTGCTCACTTTTTTAAATCGTCCTTCCAGGCAAAAAGCATTTGCAGTTTTTCGAGGCGGTGCTAAAAGCACTCTTCTCAATAAGATTCATATTTTAAATCGTGTCATATATGACAATGAGCCTTTTATCATGATCGCTTCAGAAAATGCAAAAAAAGCAAAATCATTCCTGCGAGATATTAAAAGGAATTTTGACAGAGCCATTGCCAAAGGTATGGATATAAAACGTGGTGAAGTATGGAGTGATAATCATATTGAAATAATATGTGAAGGAAAACTCAGCACCATTGTTGTTCTTGGAGCAGGGGAGGATCCGCGTGGTTATACCAGTGATAACAAACGTCCTACTTTGTTAATCCTTGATGATGTAGAGAATCGTGCAAATATGAAAACAAAAGAGCAACGTGAAAAAATCGGTGATTGGATTCATCAAGATGCACTTCCTGCACTTGATCCTGCCGGAGAGGTTATCTGGGTAGGTACTATCATGCACGAGGACAGTGAGCTTAACATCGCACTCAAGAGTGAAGATTGGGATAGCATGATATTCTCTGTATTAAAAGATGATGGAACATCAAGATGGGAAAGTAGATTTCCATTACGTGGTTTTGGAGGGAAGAACAAAAGCATCGAGGAGATAAAAAAAGGGCTTTATGACCGTGGAAAACATAAAGCATTTTATCAAGAGTACCTATGTAAGGCGCAAAGCGATGAGAAGAAATTGTTTAAAACGGAGAATTTTCAATACTTCTCTCATATAGAGTACAGCGACTATACTTATACAAAAACTTTTAAAGATGCTTTAAATGATGACAATGTAACTATACGAGAACCAAAATATATAGTCATGCAAGACGGTGAGAAGATAGCAGTTGCAGACTGTTTTCGATATGCAACGATGGATCTTGCAGGAACAGGTAAAGACAGAACTGCAATAACAGTTGTCCTGGTGGACTCAAAAAGAAGAGTTTTTCTTGTAGATATCGTTGCCGGTCACTTTAATCCTTATGAGAAGACTAAAGCAGTTTTGAGTGTGCAGCTTGAGTGGGATATTATGAAATTTGGAATAGAAAAGGCAGGTATGCAAAATGAGTTCTTTTATACAATAGATGTTGCACAAAGAGAGTTCGATGTAAAAGTGAATGTTGAACCTATCAGCCACGGAGGAAAAAGCAAGAACATACGAATAGCAACGCTGCACCCTCTTTTTATGACAAGTAAGATATTTTTTAACCGCGCGCATCCTCTGACAGTTCAGATAGAAGCGGAACTGAGTGCCTTTGATGAAGAGTTAGAGGGTGTACATGATGACCTTATGGATGCTCTTGCTTACATTATGCACTTCATAAGAGGGAGAAAGTTTACTAAAGGAAGTGGAGAAAGAAGAGAGTCTTTATATTAAAAATATATCAAATATATAATAAAATGATATATTTTTAGATATACTTCTATGATGATTATCAAAAAAGGTATAATATGAGCATGATAAGCAATCCTATAATTATGAAACAGAACCCTCTTATCTTGGCAGAGTTTGAAAAGGCTTTTAGTGAGGTTGACCATGATGTCGTAAACATACTTCTCAATGAGCTTCAAAATGTTTTTAAAATAGAAGAGAACAGGATGGATCTGTTCAATTATGAAAAGGTACTCGATAGAAAGATAATTATACCTGCATCAAGATTTAAAGAGCTTGGAAAATTCGGAGTCAATGCAACTGATAACATATTTAACTCTTTAAAGAAGATAAGTGATACTTCTGCCGTTGTTAGAAACTTCGTGGATCATAACAACAAGCCAATAAAGGCTAAAACTATCAGGTTGATAGATGATGTAACGCTCTATGAGAGAGGGGCTCTTTATGATAAAAGAGAACAGGCATTTGAGATACAGTTCAATGAGTGGTTCTTGCAGATAGGAAATCGTCATTACAATGTCCAGGTAGGTAATTATACGAAACTCGATCTCACTTGTGTCTCAAGCATTAAAGGAAAACATGCAAAAACACTCTATGAGCTTTTATTGTCAAAAGAGCACAGAGGTACTTCATTCTCTTTAAAACTTATACAGCTACAAAAGCTTTTTGGACTTAAAGATAAACCATTATCTCAGATAGTAGCTATCATTAAAAGAGTCCAGCCAAAGGTATCTGAACATATTGATTTTGAATATACTGTATTTAAAAAAGATAAGATGATATCGTTTAAGTACCTCTAAACAACTCACTCAAATATTCATTTCTATATATATACTCACTCAAATATTCAAAATACTCACTATAAAATTCATTTTACTCACTTAAATATTCAAAATACTCACTATAAAATTCATTTTACTCACTCAAATATTCATTTTTAAATCTTTGTAATTACCTTGTTGCCGATGTTTAAGGCACTTATTCACATACGCTAACTCTTTAACTCTTTAACTTTTTTAACTTTTTAAATGATTTTTTAGTTTCACTTATGAAACTTTATAGACTATATATGCTCATTACAGTTATAGTTTCATCGTGCCATTGCGAGGTACAACAAAGCAAACACTTCCATATTCTCCTTTGAATATACCTGTAGGTCAGAAACTACCAATGACTGGCCTACACTTCTATATTGTTTCACTTGTGAAACTTTACTTATATAAAAGCTCATAACATACTATTCTACAATTATGAAAAAACATAGAGATTTAGAATTATCAAACAAAGCTTTCTCTCAGATGGAAAGTAATTATCATACAAAATGGATTGATCTGGAGAGACTCTATAAATCAAAACATAAAAAGAAGTATATTGAACTTGCAAAGAAATATGAACGATCTCATATTTTTGTTCCACTTGCAAAGAGCACTATAGATATACTCGATGCAATCTTTACAGAAGCCTTTTTTAGTTCTGGAAATCCTATTGAAATTACAAAAAATGAGGAAAAAGAGAGTGAAATAGCATCATGCTTGAATGTTTTAGTTGATCATTATTACAAACTCTCTAAACCTTACAGTGCTCTGTCCATGGCATTTAGTTCTGCATCACGTTTCGGACTTGGCGCAGTGCTTCCTTTTTGGGATAACAATAAAAAGATACCTGTTACACGTTTCGTACCTGCAACTAAAATAGCTTTTGACACCGAAGCTCTTACCAGGGATGAAATACAGTATGTCTCTTACAAGTTTAAACAGACAAAGCAGGATATTCATCAAAAAGTAAAAGATGGGTTTTATGCAAAAGTAAAAGAGAAGGATCTCAATACTATTTTGGGTTCTCAGTACAAAAAAGAGAAAGAGAAATATAAGCGTATTGATGTTGTAGAGGTCTACTCTTTACAGACAAATGGAAAGTATAAAGTAAGAACTTTTATAAAAGAACGTCTTATGCGTGAAGTAGAGTTTAAAAAATGTCCTATCAAACATGGTTTTTTAACTGCAGTTCTGCCGACAATAGATGAGAACATTCAAGACAATCAGAGTGCAGGTGTCGGTGAATCTATGCTTGATATTATGCAAAATATCGTTCAAGAACTTAATCAAAAACGGAATCAGATCATAGATATAAATGAACAGCTAATAGACCCTTATACTATGGTTGGAGATAATGCAGATGTAGATCCTGATGATGCAGGGAGAATCAAAGGTGTGGTAAATGTTGGCGATCCTGAAAAAGTAAAACGTTTTCCTCCTACAACATCTTTTCCTATTGAAAAAGAGGTAGCTGTATTAAAAGAAGATCTTAACGACCTTACTGCTATCAATGGCATGCAAAGAGGTGAGACATCTGTAAGTGATCGCAGAGGTGCTTCGGCTATGGCCATGATTAATGCAAACTCTTCATCAAGACTTTCAAAAATGGCAACGACGATAAATGACACACTTTTTCAGGAGTGGGCAGAAGCTTTTGTTTATGACATATATGTAAATGCACCTGATGAAGTAATTAATAATCTTTACGGGAGTAATCCTTTTGGAACTTTAGGAAATCGTCAGGAACTTGATTATGTTGTGAACATCAATTTCGGTCAAAGTATAAACAGAGATGCAAAAGTATCTGAACTTACAATGTTACTGCAAATGCTTAACGGAAGAGAAGATGCAGATGTAATGCCAATTTTAGGGGAGGTTTTAAAATTAATTTTAGGAGATGCTTTTGACACAAAAATATTATTCCCGGGAGTTCTTCAAGACCAGGGAACACAATCAACTGATGGACGAGTACCGGCAGCGGAGAGTCAAACTGCTGGAGGAAGCGAGCAAGATATCGCAGGTGGAGCCGCAACAGGCTTTAGCTCTGCTGGCACAGGCAGAGGGAATATTGAAAGTGCTGAACCTAACACGGCAGCTGGAAACAAAATCTAAAAAGAATGGAGATTAAAATGAGTGAAATTAAGAATTTAGGAAAAGTCGTAAAAAGACATACATCAGGAATGATGGAAACAGACAAAGGTTTTAAATATCCTGCCTCTGCAACGGTTGAAACAGGTCATTACCTTGTTCAAGAGGGAAGTACAAAGGTTTTTATTGATGAGAGCGAATTTAAAAAGCTTTTTGGTACAGGACCTAAATATCAAAAAGGTGTTACAAAAGCTTTGAGAGAAGAGGCTGATGAGCTTGGTGTTGATTACTCTGTAGCTACAACTAAAGATGAACTTTTAGCAGCTATAGAAGCAGCAAAAGCAGCACAAGCTGATGGACAAGGTGGATCAGATAATGAATAGATTTGGTATGTTCGCTTTTATTTTCGCAATGTTGAATTTTACTCTCAAATCAAATTTTGCAGATGAGATGGGTGGAGGTGGAGCCGGAGACTCAGATGGTGGGGATGATGGTAAAACTGATGATAACACTGGTGGAGATGATGGTGATGAAGGAGATTCTGATGATGTCGGTGATACAGAGATCGGTGATGATGAATCCTCCTTAAGTGCAGAGGAGATAGTGGCTGCACGTGAGATCATTGCAGAGAGACAAAGAACTGAGACACTAAACGCAGTTGAAAAGTCAATCAAATCACGTGTACCAAACTTCAATATGAGTGCGGTAGTTGATGGCTTGAGAGCACTTAACGAAAAAGATCCTCAAAAGGCTGCATTTTATAATGCAAGTGAAGCGGGTTTGGAGATGTATTACAGAGATCATCTTGCAAATGTAGCACTGAGCGATGAGCATAACAGCGGATCACACTATGGAATCGGTAGCGATTTTGATGAAACTCTTGCAAAAGCAAGAGCAGGTGACAGAAAAGCTACAAGAGCAGCTTTAGCAAGTTCTAAAGCTTAAATTAAAAACAAAAACAAGGAAATAGCATGGCATTATCAAGTGAAGATGTATTAACTGACGAACAGTCGTTTTATAACACAGTAAGAGTTACCGGTAACGGTATGACAGGATTCTGGGATTCTCTCAGCGAGGGAGAGCCTTTTGATGGTTCTCCAAAAACAGGACATATATTTTACCAACAAGTAGGCGCTACTGCCGGAACTGACAACAAACATTTAGAGGGTGGTGTTCGTGCTGACAGTGATACGCTGCAAGAGGTTGAACTTAAAAATCATCTACAGATATTAAAGCGTACTTATGGAATCACGAAAAGTGAAAAAGCAGCTACATCAAGAGTAAGTAAAAAAGCACTTGACCGCAGTCGTGACAACTCAATCTTGCAACTTAGACTTGATGTTGAATATGCACTTTTAAAAGATAGCGGACCGGTACAAAGAACTGCTACAGTCGCAGGTGAAATGGGTGGTGTGAGACACTATATCACTGAAGTAATTGATGCTGCTGATACTGATGTTTTGGATTATACAAAACATATTGAAGCACCTCTTAAAGCTATGTGGATCAATGGTGTTTTAGAGAACAAGATCATTCTTTGTGGTGTCGATGCGAAATCTTCAATCAATGGGCTTTTAGATGGTTTTAAAACTGCAACGAACAGCGAGAACAAAGTTTCTAAAAATGTTACGCAGATCGAAGATGCTGGCTGGGCTAAAAATGTAGATGTTGAGACTTCTACTTTCTTAGCAGCAAATGAGATGATAATCTATGCTCCTGAGCTTATCAATCCTGTGCTTTTACGTCAAGAAAAAGACAATGAAGTTACAGATAAAAAATATGATGCAGAAGCGTGGGAGAATCTTTTTGAGATGACTCTCCAGGTGTTAGATCCTTATGCTGCGGTATGGGTAAAAAACCTAAAAGTGTAAAAGAGTTCTTTTACAGGGTACTCTTTTTGAGTGCCCGATAAAGGAACATATATGACTTTTAATCAACTGAAAAACAGTGTAGAGGTGCTTTTAAAATCAAGAAGAGAGATATCTCTTCCTGATGCAGAGATATTGAAAACATTGGCATATAAACACATGATGCTTATAGCGAACCGATACATTGTTGTGAAACTTATATCAAATTCACAAAAGGACAGAGTTCTTCGTACTATCGGCAATGGGTACTTTTTACGTTTTCCAAAAGAGATAAGCAGCGAGGGTGCTTCTATTGATCTTGATGAGGAATTGCATATAGCAATAGCACACTTCATCGCCAGCGATATAGCATCAGATCATAAAAATCAAGTAGATTTTAAAAAAGATGCTCAAAAGATTGTTAAAGATTACAGCTTTAAAATTAAAAATACTCAGGAGGTTGTTTATGGCAGTTGAATGTGACACGCTTCAAAGTATATATGATGAGAAGAGCCCATATACAGAGATGGATAGTTTTTCTAATAAGATCGTAGTTGTGTTCAAAGATGAATTCATAGATAAGGTATTAATCGCTTTTGATACTAACTGTGTTGCAACTATGAGCGAAAGTGAGAAATCTTTTTTACTGCGTTTTGCTGAGTATGAAGATGGCGATTTTGAGGATAGTGCAGCTGAGACATTGGATATCTATTTATCTAACATGGTGAATGGAATACCAAATATTAAAAATGAGGATTGTTTATGAGTGAAAAGTTTATTGATATATTAAAAGATATTAGGGATGTGAAGTATCCTGATATAGTTGAGAAGAGTGAGCAGGTTTCATTGGATAGTGCAACTGTAGTTGAAAATGTACAAGTAACTACTGAAAATGCACAGATAACTTCTGAAAAAGCACAAGTAGCTACGGAAAATGCAAATCTTACTGCAAATGATGTAGTTACAGTGCAATCTACTAAAGATTCAATAAATGAAATATCTATTGTTATATCTCAAAAAGCGCAAGAAACTACAACTGCTGCAGCTACAGTTGAGAATCAAGTTAATGCAGTTTATATAGGTCAAAGTGCAGCTGCAATAGGATTTGCAACTAAAGCAGATCTAGATGCAAATCTGGATTATGATGATGGTATTTTAGCTATTGTTACTAATGATGGAACACCATCATATAATGGTACTTATAGAAAAGAAGGGGTGAACGGAAGCGGTAGTTGGATCCAAAGTTCTTTTGATAGAGTTGTAAAAGTTGAACACAGTATTATTGATACACATATAAGATATGCTGTTAAAGATAATGGAAAGAACCTATGTAATCCAAATGATGAAAATGCAGTTATAGGTTATTATTTAAATAGCAATGGTAACTTAAATCAAAGTAGTGATTATGCTATTACAGGTTATATACCGATTGAAAATGGTATGACATTAACATGTAGTGTATCATCGGGAGGTGCATATAATTGTTTATATGATGAAAATTTTGTTTTAGTAAGTTCAGAAGGAAATAATAGTTCACTAACTGCTTCATCAAGTGTCGCATATGCTCGTTTCTCAACTCCAATAACCGATCTGAATCTAGTACAAGTTGAAATAGGTTCTGTTTCAACTACTGTGGTCCCTTATACTGAATCATATGAAATTAAAAACATTATTGCAAACATTGATAGTAAATTTATAGGTAAAATCGATAAAGTATTTGGTAAAAATCTTCTTGATCATAATGATAAAAATATCAGCATTTCAAGTTTTATAAAATCAAATGGAGATATTGTAGATACAACTTATGATTTTGATGTAACAGGGTTCATCAAAATAGAAAACGGACAAACGCTAAAGGCTAACTTTGATGTAGGTAATACTTATAGTGCATTATATGATGATGCTGGATTTTATATCTCAAACACTGCTGTAAATGATAATGTCATAACTAATAATACAGGTTCATCTTGTTATGCACGCTTTTCTATAAATGGAGGATTTGCTATTGGTGATGTGCAGGTTGAGATAGGTACTGTATCAACTTATTATGAACCGTTTACAGATTATGCTCCTTTGGGAGATGTTAAAGTTCAAGTACCCGACAGAAACACAACTGTAGTTTTACCATCTAAGTTATATTTTGTGAAAGATTTTGAAAGTTGTATATATTTTGAAAATATACTTTTCAAAAATATCGATGATCCAACACAAGTTGTTTTCAGTGATGGTCATAATTATAAAAGATTAGTTAATTTTAAACCATCTGTTGCAACTTCAGGACAATCTTTTACTACAAGTGTATTTAGAAGTTTTAAAAAGGGTGAAGAAAAAACATTTATTTATGATGTAAAAGATTCATCTTTAAATAATGGTAAAACTGTAAATATGTTAACAATAGGTGATTCATTTACTGATATTGGAACATGGAATGCACGAGTGACATCTTTATTAAAAGCAGATGGTGTTTCTGTTAATGAAATAGGAACTACAGGTACTTCAACTACTAAAGCTGAGGCACTTAGTGGTGGAACACTACATAATGTATTTTTAACGGCAGATTCAGGTGTCTCTCGAATTGTTGAAGTGTCAAATGTTACGCAAATACCTCAGACAGGGTATCCAGGTACTTTTTATGTTGATGATAATGGGAAACAGTGGACAATTAGAGGAGGGAAAATTGATTCATCTGGTTCAGGAAATATTGTAGTTACAAATTTCGGAGCTACAGATTCCGATTTTTCATCTTTTCCTGACAGTGGTAATCTAACTAAAGTTTCTGGTCAATCTAATAAAGAAGGTGATGATGTTATTTCTTATACATCATCAATATCTGCATATTATAATCCATTTATAAATCATTCAAACGGTGAACTAGATATTACAAATTATATAACATTTTGGGGGTTTAATGAACCTGATGTTATATTATTCCAATTTACATGGAATGATACTGCTAAATGGAGTTCAGATGTGAAACTTTTAAATCTAGTATCTGAGTTTAAAGATGCAGCTGACCATGTTCATTCTGCATACCCTTCTGCAAAGATTGTATTTTCTATTGAACCTTTTGGAAATCCTTATGCCGGAAGAGATGTAAACGGTAAAAAATATACAGTTTTGAAGTTTGTTGAGTTAATGAATGAACAATTTATGGAAGATGCAAATTATAATACTTTTGTCCATATAGCACCATCATATGCTTTTATGGATTTAATATATGGATACTCAATAGTAGATGTGTCTCCTTGTTCTAAATATCCTGAAGTTACAGAACGAAGTGGCGGAGGTGGTGTACATCCAATAGGTGAGGGAATGGAGCAAATTGGTGAGTGTGCTTATCAAGTTGTTAGTAATATTATATAAATTAAACACAAGGAAAATAAAATGCAAACAACAACACAAGAGATAATTTATCAGGTGCTTATGATCTTAGTAAGTGTATCAATCGTAGGTGTAGCGGGTTATGTCCGCAAATATATCAACACTAAAGTTAAACTTGAAGAGTATGGGCTTAGTAAAGAGAAGTTAAACACTCTGTTAAATGAGGCGGTTCTTTTTGCAGAGCAGAAAGGCAAAGAGTATGCTAAAGCAAATTCTACGTATTTATCTGGAAGTAGAAAATTGGATTTTGCTCGAAGTTATGTAAATAATATTGATAAAAATATTATTAAAGAATATGGTGAGAAATTAGACGACATGATTTCTGTAAAAGTTGCCGAGACTTTTGGTACTTCATTAAAGAGATAGATTATGCCTTATAATAATTTCAATGACATAAGTGTTACAGCTACAATCGTAGCTGTAATCTCAGCACTTTGGGGTGCAATTTTAAATTTTGCAAAAAGAGATACCTCTGAAAAATCAGCAATTAGAAAAATTCTTATTTTTATATCTGATTTAATGATCAGCAATGGTTTTACAATGCTAACTTATTTAGGATTCGTTGGCTATGGTGTAAATGATCTATTATCTGTATCAATCGCAGGATTTATGGGATATTTAGGGATAAGGTCATCACATCTTATTGAATTAGTTATAGCTGAGAAAATAGGTGCTCAAAAAACATTCGACTACATTAAAAAAGAAGGGTATGAGTAATGAGTTTTTTTGATATATTCTCACCAATTAGTGTAAATAAAGTGGTTGATGCTGTTATAGACAGCGGTGATGCTCTTGTTTACACGGGTCAGGAAAAAGCTAAAGCTTTACAACTAAAGACAGAGACAAAGATAAAAATGTTAAAAGGGTTCGAGACATTTAAAATAGCTCAAAGATACTTAGCTTTTGGCTTTGCTTTAAATTTTATTTTTGCTTTTTGGGTAGGGGTAGCACTTTTACTTTCTGATTTTAAACTAAAAGAATACCTACAACTCATAAGTATTTTTCAGTTTGGATGGATAATGATAGCGATAGTAAGTTTTTATTTCGGTGGAGGTTTTGTGAATAGTTTTAAAGGGGTTAAAAAATGAAATATCCATACAGCAAATCATCAATTAAGAAGTTAGAAGGTGTTCATCCTGACATGGTCCGCTTCGCTTATGAATTAGCAGAAGTAATTGACTGTAAAATCGTTTATGGTGTACGAACAGATCCTGAACAGCTGGAGCTATTCAAAGAAGGAAAAAGTACATTTGATGGGATCACTAAAAAAAGTAGTCATCAAAAAAAGTCAGATGGGTATGGCTATGCTTTAGATATTCTTCCACTTCCAAAAGGTGTTAATATGTACAACGATAAAGATCCGGAGAATAAATTAAGATGGGCTCAATTTGATGGCCTTTGCCAAGGTATAGCACATAAGATCGGAATTAAAATCAAAACAGGCTTCAAGTGGAGAAGTGATATGATGAGTTCATTACAAAGAAATGAAAGCGATAACACTCTTCCAGATGGAAATCATGTAGAGCTTGTGGCATAGTTAATATGTTAATAAATGATAACGAGGAGTAAATAATGGCAATCATTGATGACTTTGAATTGGCGATGGAGAGAATAAGTGATAAGGTGGTTGGGGATAAATCTATATACTCTAAAACACTTACTACATTAAATTCACTTTATACAGAATTTGGATACAGCGAAAATACAAAGAGTAAGATGATCGCAGAAATTAGTGGTCAACTTGCAATTTCTACTACAAACGCCTCTTTAACTGCCGCTATCTCTTTAGCAAAAGAGACTTCACTGTATGATCTTAGAAAAAATGAATCTGATGCAAAAGTACGAGGAACAGATGCTTCAAATATACAGATACAGAGACAAACTACTTCTTTTGATGATAAGTTGGCCGTGGAAGAGATGAACGCATGGAAAGATATAGCTTCAATGGAAGCAACGAACACAGGCGTAAGCGAAGGAGTAAAAATATCCCTCAATAACAGCATTATAAAAATACGTGAACGTATTGAAAATGTTACATACTATAAAGATATTAACGGTAATTTCAAAGCGTTATATGATGGTAGTTATGCAATAGCAGGAGATAAATACAATCTTGTTGATGAACACTATGAAGTTGCTGATGATGGTATCTATGTTATTGACATATATGGAGATTACAATATTTTTGGAACTTTAAAATATGGACTTGTTGATGGAAAATATGTTGTAGGTGCTGATGATATCCATGGTTACTATCTGCTTGGTGAAGATGGCACATATACTCTTCATACTTATACTCATATCTAGTAATCATCATGAGCAAGGTCATAAGTGTAAAAAACGGTGATGTTGTAGGTGGATATAAGGAGTATGTAGTTAAACACAATGTCGCCAGCAATAAATGGAAACATGAGTATCCACAAGCATGGGTCGATGCAGGTGGACTCAGTATTACTTTAAATGGTAAAAAGTATTTCGGTGGTGATTTTCACATGGATGATGTATCAACTGCAGGAAGAGAGAAGCTTTTGAGAATGACAGGCTTTGATGATGCAGGAATAAGCGGCATACGAAGTACATACCATCAAAAAGGGGTATCTCATCTTTTAATTGGTATGCACCCTCATAGGACATTCACATTAAGTGGACTTCAAAAATTTATGAGCGGTGAAGTAAATCCTACTTTTGTTGATGAATCAAGTATAGAACTTAAGTTCAGAGCCTATATAGATATGAAGCCAGTTGGTGAGGAAAGTAACTTTGATCCTGTCTCTTTGAAAAAATCTCCTTCTGCTGTTTACAATGCTTCATATCTTGAATCATCCTCTCTTGACAATGCACAGACAAACAGAATTTTTGAGATAGTTTACAGCTTGACAAATGTGTTTGAGGATTATGGAGACATTGATGTACTTACCATCGTTGATGGGAAAGAAGAGGACGGTTCTGACAGTCCTGAGAGTTCCGGAAAGATAGTTCGACATGAGGATGATCAGTTATATTATAGATACAAAGAAACCATTTATACTATAACGATCTCAGACTACAGTTTTTTTAAAGATATAGACGGAGATATAAACGCAGATGAACCACAGGGCATACCGCTTCTTTACAATAGAATATATCTTGGTACAGAGTGGGATGATTATTATACTTTTACAGAAGATTATGATGACTTTAATGGAATAGATGGTTATTACTCAAGCAGCTATGCCGGTGAAATATGGACCTTAGTGTATGAATACTATTATGATGCACCTGATACTGATTCCAATGGAGGAATCACATCAAACCTTGGTTTTGATTCGACTATGATAATTTATTATGATTGGCAATACTGGATAGATATAGAGGAGTGGAATAACAGTTCTTATGCGTATTGCAGTGAGATACTGGCACACTTGATAAAATTCAATATTAAAACTGAATCTACTACCTGGTATATGAAGTTCGTAAATACTATCTTATGGGCATTTGATAATATCATCAACTTACTTGGTCTTGCTGTTTATACCTCTTTCTTTATCGCAGGAGGCTGGTTGCTTGATGTTGGAGAGAGATATCATTTGATAAATCATGCTGGTTTAAAAAGATTTAAAAAGATATTTATAGAAGTTACCGGCAGGGTTGCTCTTCTTGTTTTGACTGTATCTATATCAGAATCTATTGAGGCAGCAGAACTTGCAGCTGCAGAGGCAACTGCAGAAGAGGTCGGAACAGTGGAAGCATATGCAGCGGTTGCAGAGCTGAGTGCTAGTATGGCTGCTGACATGAGCATTGGAAGTTTGCTGATTGACAATATAGGTGCTATTACAGACATTGGTGTTGAGATATATAATGAGATCACACTTGATGATTCAAACTCTTATGCAACGCAGAGCACAGTTAAGGAGGAGGAGGATGATCCTATCTCTTTTGTTTATGATGATGAAGAGGATGATGAGGATTATCGTTTATATATTGCAGATGCGTTCTATAAGGGTGATGTATATGATTTAATTTCATAAATGAAACTTTAGTAATGTAAAAGTGTAAATTTGGTTAGTGTATGTAAAATAAATAAAAGGCAAAAATATGTGGGAATGGTTAAAAAACGGTAAAAATCTAAGTGGTCTTGGTTCATTAGTAAGTGCAGGTGGAAGTATCTACGGTGGTATAAAACAAGCTGATGCTGCTAAGGATATGATAGATCTCAATAAAGAGCAGTTTAAATTCAACAAGAAACTTTTGGCAGACGATGAGGCAAGAAGAAAAAAAGAGATAGAGGATTCTAATCGTATCTATGGAAATGGGCTTATCGCTCTTTAAAGGAAAAACAGATGAGAAGAAGAGGACTTTTAAACAGTGTGAACAATGCCGGTATCGTAGCATTATCAGGTGCGGCTGGTCGTGGTTTTGCACAGGCTGGGAGAGATATAACAGGGCTTGGAAACAGAATAAGTGCAGATGACAGATATGCTGCTAAACTTAAAGCAGATGAGAAGCTGCGTTTAGCAAATGAAGAAGCTGCCAAGAAACAAAGAGATGCTGCCTCATCTGCTTTGAGAGCAAAGAACTATGCTGCTAATCCACATATGGCAGAACTGATCAACAAGCAGTATGGTATAACAGGTGATTTGGCACATGATCCTACCGCGCCAACTTTGGCTAATGCTAATCTCGGTTTGGTTGACCTTGGTACTCCTAAAGAACCAGCTAAACGAAAAGTGAAATCGAAGTTTACAGACAACAATGATTATCTCAATATCATATATGATGACGGAACAACTGTAAATACTAAGAGGAAAGTGAAAGATTATCAGACAAAACAAGATTCTCCTCAGAAGAAAGGTGTTCCTAAAGGGTATGTTTTTGCAGGTAATTTTAATATAGGTGATGATCTGGATTACGAACTTGCAACAAGTGGTGCTTACTATACAGATAAAAGCGGTATAAGATATGTTAATGTTAATAAATATAATAATCTTAAAAAACTTGGAGATACTAAAATAAAGTAATATTTTATTAATTTTGTATTATTCAAGGATTAATTCCTTATAATCTTATCTATGATTATAAAAGAGGAAGGAAGAGCTTTTAATGGAAAATATTGAAAAGAGTATAGATTGAAAAACATATTGTATATAATTGATGAACTGCTTCCTCTTATTATGTTTATAGGATATTTTTTACTGCTGTTAGTTGTATCGTTTTATTCTAAATTAGGTGTAATGCTCTGTTTTTTTATCCCTTTTGTAGTTTTATGTTTTACCGGTCATAAAGATTATGCAAAGTTGGCTTTTATAATTCCTATTATGTATTTTATGACTCAATGGGGATATGTTAAGCATTTTTTTTAAATAAAGTAATGTTTCACTAATGAAACATTACTAATGAAAAAGGCATTTTTTAGGCACACTAAATAAAAAAAAAGGTGTGTTATGCCTACTGTAAGAGAAATACTTGGTGATGAGTTCGCTACGCTCAAAGGTCAAGGTAAAAGTAATGATGAAATAATCGCAATAGCAAAAGATAGATACAAGAACCCTCCACAACAACAATCCACTCAAATAAAACAAGAACATAAGCCAAAGCCTCTTCCTGATTGGTACAGAGGAGAGACGGACAACGGTCTTATCAACTTTGGTGCTGATGTGCTTCGCGGTGCAGGTGCCACCGGTCTTGGGTATTTGAATGTTTTACAAAAAGTGACGGGGGCAGATACTTCAAAAACAACTAAGATGCTGCAGAGACTTGAGAAGATCACGCAAGAGCATAAGGCTGTTGGTCGTACACCTGAGCGTCAAGCTGAAATCATTAAGCTTAACAAAGAAAATGAAGATGCCAAGACATTCGGTGAAAAGTTCAAGGCAGGATTTGATACAGTTGTTGATACTGTAAAGAATCGAAAAGAGTGGCAGGTAGGCGAGTTCATAGGTGAAAACTTGGATCCGTCAATTGTCATACCAGGGGGAAAAGGAATCGTTGGTGGTGCTACCATAGGCGCGATATTAAACGGTGTTCAAGCTGGTGGTTTTGCAGCTTCAAGAAGTGATAAGAGCACTTTAGATGCTCTTACAGAAACAGCATTAGGGGCAGCAGGAGGTGCTGTTCTTGGAGGTGCAATAGGCGGTCTTACAAAAAAGAAACCGCAGGTTTCAAGTGAGAGTAACTATGATGCTGCATATGATGATCTGGGTGTGAACAATAAGATATATGATGTTGAGATGGTTGATGAAAAGACAGATAGCAACGGGATGCTTCTTAATCCTTTTGAAAAAAAGAAGATAGGACAAAAGGTATATCATGGTTTTGCAGCGGTTATAAATGATGCTGAAGCACGTGCTAAAAATGTTGATGCTGAAGTAAAACAGATAGGCCATGAAATGAGCGCGGCCGGTGCAACTTCTGAGCAGATAGAGCAAGTAGTCGCAGCAAAGTTACTTCCAACTCCTGAGAGTAAGGCTATTACTGCCATCATCAATGATGGAAAACCGGTTACGCCTCGTTTAGAGGGATTGAACTTGCAGCAAGCTGTCATCAATTCAATCAAGGACCCCTCTCAAACACCTACTCAATTTTATGCAAATATGATAAAGCACGGTTTTGTTCCTGAAATAGCAAAGGCAGCGACCGATGCGTATGAGAGCAAAGATATATCTTTGTTGTCTGTACCATTGCACGATAAGCTTCTTGCGAATGTAGATAAACTTATAGATGTTAAAAAGATAGCATGGGATATTAAAAAAGACAATTCGTATGAACTGGCTCATGAAGCGTTGCCTGTTGAACACTCCAGGAGTGATACACAACAATCAGCACTTTTTGGAAATGAACAGCAGCTCTTTGATGTACCATCCACAACAAAATTAAAAGTACCGGCATGGGCAAAACCACTTGTGAGCGATACTGTCAAGTATGAGGATATCGTAAGAGATATTACAAATGCTAAAAATGGTGGCAAGCCTACTGCCTTGGCAAAACGTGCCATGATGGCGCAGGCTAAGGATGAGTTGAAAAGTCTTAAAAAAGATGAACGAATCAATGAAGTGCTTGATATGACAAGAGAAAATGATGGTGCCAACTCTCCACAACGCTTAGAGAGTTCTAAAAAAGTAAAAACAACAAATGCCCCAGATGGTTATCATACTGTTATTGACAAGGCTGCTTACTCTAAGAACTATCAGTATGATTTTGCACTTACAAAAGCAAGAGTAAAACGAATAGAGAGCGGTAAGCCGACTTTACAGGATATCGAATATCTTAAAGCTGATTTGGATATGATTAAAAACAATCCACTCTATGCTCTTCCTACCCAAGAGGAATTAAAAACAAAGTATGAAGAGCTTGCAGCGAATCCGGAACGAATCTATGACACGCAAGAGTTTGACAAACTACAGCAGAGATTTGATCCTGAGACATACGCTGAAAAACAGGAACTATTTGGAGAGACTACACAAGAGGAGTTAGAGAATGATACAAGTTACACAAGAAGTTTGGCAAGAGATAGCCAGAACGCAGCAGTTAAAGACACCATTGATGAAAGAGCTCATGCCAATGAGCGAGGAGCAGATAGAACCGGTGTTGCTCAAGCAGCGCAAGATGATGGAACAGTTGCACTATCCAGAGAGAGTGATAACAGCACACCAGGTAATACTTCCATTGTACATGGAAAACAAAGCAATACACAACTTCATAACAGAGAAGCAGCAGCCGCAGATGATGCAGGAACTACCACAGATAAAAACACTGCAAGAAGCGGTGGAGATGATGGCGCAAACATACAAACTCAACAAAGAGCAGAAGCTTCAACTGGCACAGAGTCTCAACAAAAGCAGAAACAATCCGGTAATGATGGCGTGGAGCGAAGCAATAGCAACATAACAGACTTTGGTGAGAAGATAGGAGGTGCAAGGAAGGATCTCTTTGCAGGTTCTAAAGTAGATATAAGCAAGTTCAATGATTTTACGGCAAATGAACTCTTTAAGACAATCAAAAAAAACAAGGTCTTTAAAGCAATAGACTACAGGGAACTTGCAGGAAGTTTTGATGCAGATAAACTGTATGCTTTAACCCCTGATCTCTTTGATGCTGTAGGTATAGTACCTGATAAAGCACCTCTTTTGATAGCACATTTTGTAAAGACAATAAAAGACTCTATTCAAACTCCAAAAAACGGATGGTCTGCTGATAAGTTCAAGAGCTATGTAGAGGGTGTTGATATCGTTAAAAACTATCTCTCAACAGTTAAAGGAATGGATGACTTTAAAAATATACGCACTGCAATGTTCGGTTCTGATATAGTAGATGGCAGATATATAAATGCTCAAGCTAAACACTACGCAGCATATAGCGCGCTTGGTAGTAAGTTCAACTCTGCACTGAGTTTTTCATCGTATGATATTCGTAAAAGTGCAAGAGCAGTTAAAAATGGATGGATGAGCGAGGGTGCAAATAAGAGTACAAGCTCAAAGTTTGATGTAGGTCAAGATATAACTACAGGTGAGTTCTTTGTAAGTCGCAAAAATGCAACTTGGCAGGGAAATCTGGTAGCGGATGGCTTTAAAACTGAGGATGATGCTATTAACTTCATCAACTCTTATGAAAAGCAAGAGAAATTTAGAATCTATAAGCGTGGTGATGGGTATGAGATAGGTAGAAGATATGCTGATGGTCGTTACGCTAAATTAAAGGATGGGTTAAAAACAGAAGTTGATGCGCGTAAATATCTTGTAGATAATATAGATATGCTTGAGAAGATGAAAGGTGATGATATTGCGAAGCGTGAAATAGTTGATACCATGACATACGGTCAAGATCATCGAGGAGGAATAGATGTCACACCTGATAAATTTAACGAGACTTTCGGTTTTAGAGGTGTTGAGTTTGGGAACTGGAACTCACAGTCTGAGAGACAGTTAAATCTTAATAGAGCGTATGATTCTTTATCTGATCTAGCAGATTTACTGGGTATCCCTCAAAGAGCAATTTCACTTAATGGTGAACTATCTTTAGCATTTGGTGCTCGTGGAAGAGGTGGCAAGCAGGCTGCATCTGCTCATTATGAACCTGACAGAGTTGTAATCAATCTGACAAAAAAAGCAGGAGCAGGTTCTTTAGCGCATGAATGGGCTCATGCACTTGATAATTACTTCGGTAAGAAAGCCAATAGTGAATTTTTAAGTGAGAGTTATAAAAGTGGTGATGTAAGAGCTGATCTTTATGCAATGTATAAAGAGGTGATATTTTCTGCTAAAAAGATAGATGGTGTTGAGACAAACTTTTATAAAGAAGCGAAAGAGCTTGACAAGTCTCGTTCTAAGCAGTATTGGAGTACAACAAGAGAGATATTTGCAAGAGTATTTGAAGCGTATGTAGGGGATAGGCTCAAAGAGAATGGTATACACAACTCTTATTTAGTGAGTGGAGAGAATAATCCTCATGCTTATCCTATCGGTGAAGAGAGAGTCGTAATCAACAATGCACTCTATAAGATGCAACAAGAGATGAAGTACAGAGCCAAAGATGAGAGTGTAGAGTTATATGCTGATGTTATCCCTGGTATTAGAAAGGTAGTTAGTTTCTTTGAGAACTGGGATGAAAAAGTTGATTTAGTTTATGATGGTATATCAAACTATCTTCGTGGTGTTGACAGTGATGGGAATTTAAAGCCAAAAGCGCCTAGTGATTATAAGATCGTGAATTGGGCTAAAAACATTGGTGAATTTATGCAGGAGAACTTTATTCTTGGCGGTGCGAGAAGTGATAAGCTCATAAATATGCTCAATTCATTAAACAATCATAAGTCAACTATAGTAAATGATGCCGTGAGAATGAGAGAGGCTCTTGAGCATTTGAGTAAGAATGATAATCAAGACCTTGTTCGTGCACTTGGCGGTGATATGGATCTATCTGAACTTAATGCTAAATTGCGTCCTATTTATGATAAGTTTCGCAGAATGATTGATGAAAATACAGATGCACTTGTAGCTGCAGAGGCTTTAGATCCTAAATATGTTAGAGAAAATTATATCAAACGATACTATTTTGACAATTTGAAGGATAATGATTTTTTTGCAATCTTCAAAGGTGGCATTGCAAACGCTAAAAGGTTTAAACGAAAGGAGATGAGCCTTGCTGATAGAATTGCAAAAGGTCAGATAGAAGATGCCGGTTATGTTGTTGCCAAAACAATACTTGAGCAGAGGGACCAGCTGCTAAAGGCAAAGTTCTTTCAAACACTTGCAGATACTTATGGTGTTGATAAAATGCAAGACGGATATGTTGAAATTCCTGATGTTAGATTCGATGGCGGTGTAAAAAAGTTTGGTGCACTAAATGGGAAGTATGTTCCTTATGAAGTATATCAGTCAATTAAATCATCTTCAAAATTTAAAGAAGAACTCAGCGGTATTGAAAAAACAGCGAACTACTGGGTGAAAAGTGTGCAGCACATTAAAACGAATATGACTGTTAAAAATGCAGGAACGCATTTGTATAATGTGTTATCAAATGGATATATAGCTTATCTTGACGGACATTATACACAGCTTGGAAGAATCTTGTCCGATAAGAATTACTATGATCTTCTAAAAACAGAGGCTAGCCGTTTCGGACTTGATACTATGCTCGATGATATGGAGGCACAGTTTTTTAAAGAACACAATCCTGATGAGGGTGCACTTATGAAGCTTTATAAGAACGCTTACTTGGCTGAGGGAAGTAAGCTTGGTGATGCTGCTAGAAAAGCGTATGAGTTTGAAGATGTTGCATTTAAACTGGCAGCTTATGCAAAGCGAAGAGAAGCGTTGCAGCTCTCTAAGTATTTAAGTGAGAATCCAGGGATTAAAGCTGAGTATGAGCGCGGTTTGATAAATGAATATCTTATATCAAATAAATATCAAAAAGATATTAAAAATATATCTTTAAGTGAAGCGGAGCTTGAGGCAGCATTTAAAGGAGTAGATGAGATATATGTCAATTACGGTACACCATTACCAAAAGGAGTTGCCGGTCTTGACAGATCTGGATTAATGCCATTTATGCACTATTCATGGAAAGCAACACCTATTTTTATAAAACTTATGGCAAAACATCCTTTCAAAGTTGCTGCATTGCACGTGGCCTTTGCAGGGTTTGGTGCAAGTAAAATAATAGGTGAGCAGGATGAGAGAGACAAGGTTACACCTGACTGGATGAATGACGGTATAAATATACTTGGAATTGACAATTACAAAGAAGTAAACGAGGGTGAATATCTGAACCTTGGCAGAGCTGTGCCGGCAATGCGATTTATGAATATGAGTCCTGTTTCTGTTTTTCTTGGAAATGACGGTGGGATACTTGCAAACGTGATAGGAATCACAACAACGGGGGTAGATAACAAAGGCTACTCTGTAGATGGCAGAACAAGTGATACTGCTATGCAGAGACTTGCAAATCGTGCAAGTGCTTTAAGTGAAGATATATCCCCTCCTCTCTTCCCTGCCATACCTGTAATAGTTAGACAAAAAAGAGATGCGCGCGGTAAGGAAATAAAAGGAGAAACAGAAGTCGTCTCCATCGGAGGACGTTATTTTCAAAAAGCCTATGATGCGATAGGAGGTAAAAAGGATAAGCGTGGTAATCCTCTTGAAGTGACAGATGTAATAAAGCAGGCTACTGGATTGAAATTGCAAAAAATTGACAAACTGATGTATGCACAAAAGTCTGTCAATAAAGCTCGTAAAGAGTTCGTACGCGCTTATAATATGTCTAAAAGTTCTAAAAAAAGGAGTGCAGCACTAAAAGCGTACAAAGAGGAACTTAAAAAGATTAAAGGACAACTGCCTCGTAAATATATTAATAAATTGAAGATTAAGACAAGTACGCCAGGTACTTCAAAGAAGAAGAAAAATCTAGTGTTTTCAAAAAAACAAATAATAAAGCTGTAGGGTAAGCACCCTACTCTTCTAACTTAAATTTTTTAATGATCCTTGGTGCAAGACCATCGATCATTAAAAAACAACTCTCTCCAAATTGTGACTGAGATATTCCGATGATGTCCATGATTAACTCTTGATGCTCTTCGTCTGCATTTCGTAATAAACTGAACAACTTTACATTTGGATAAGTATAACAGTTGTAAATGTTCGCAATGAGATATCTGATGCCGTCTATTGTATCCCCTCCTACAGAATCGTCCAGGAGGTACTTTACTGTTTTATCAATCATAGCTGCTTTAAATATTGTCTTGGATGGGAATATCACTTCCCCATCGTCTGCTGCTACTAACTCTGGCGTTTGTTCACTATCAACTATTTCAAATAAGTGCATGTTTATCCTTTTAAACTTTCTAGTCTGTTTTTTAAAGTTGCGAAATCTGCAACTGTGTCTATTTTTATATCCATATCTAAAGCAATGTTAAGTAAGTTTTTCATAGTTGTATATGTCATTTTAAAATCCTTTTAATGATAGCATAATTAGATACGTTCAACAACAAAGCCGAGAGCTTCTACACGATCAACTCTTTTGCTGAGTCCACTGTAAAATTCTTTCTTTGCTGCAGATATTTCTGATCTGCTATAGATATTAATAGCAGCACTTGAACTGAGCCAGTTCGTTATCTCTACTATACATACTTTTAAATCGCCCTCTTTGATAGTTCCTTGGTCGTCTTTTAACGCATACATCTTAACCGCCTTGTTTTAATTTATTAATGAAAGTATGGTGTGTTTTTTATTAAAAACTGCTTAAAATATATCAATTATATATCAATTCATTATATTATTGATATATTTATGTAAAAATACCTCTTTTTTAGAATATATCTTTTTAATATATTTGTGATATACTTTTAATATATTAAAAGGAGGGTAGTTATGGAAGGAAAAGTAATATCTGTTGCGCATGACAAAGGTGGCGTAGGAAAAACAACGATAGCGACGAATCTTATTGTGCAGATGCTGCACAAATATAAAAAAGTGAATGTAATAGATCTTGATCCTAAGCATCATTTGAGTCTGTTCTTGAAAAGAAGAAATGATAAGCGTATCAATCAGCTTGCATTTAATGACACTAAAGGGCTTAAGGATATATTGGAAAATAATGAAGAGCTGCTTATAATAGATGTCGGAGGAATGGACACTGATCAGACTCGTATTGCTATTATATACAGTGATCTTGTCGTTACACCTTTGTCTGATTCACAGATAGAGTTAGACGGTCTCATCATGTTCAAAAACGTAATTACAGCATTGCAGTCAGTACGAAGCGACTTGAAAGCAACTGTTCTTTTGAACAGAATCAACCCTCGCAGCTCAAACAGCATCAAAGAGCTGAAAGAGTTTGTTGCAACACAAGATGATTCGTTCAATATGTTTAATACAGTCATTCGTGATCGAGCTGCTTATAAAGAGGCATATTCAAAAGGACTCGGAGTCTATGAATTAACCGGTGCAGAAAAAGCACAAACAGAAATATATAATTTAATTAAGGAGATACAATAATGGCTAAAAAGAAATTTAATATAGATGCCCTGGATGAAGTAACAGGAAGTGCAGCACTTAAAGCAACACCAGGTGAACAAGAAGAAGAGCAGTTCAAGACTGTTATAGTTAAAGATGTACCAGCTTCGTATTACGCAGCAGTAAAGAAGCAGCGTATTACATTTACTGCGTTTGTAAGGGCTGCCATCAAAGAGAAACTTGAAAGAGATGGTATGATCTAAAAAGTTTCTCTGCCACACTCCCTCAAAAAATCAATAGAACACTATATGAACACAGCGTAGCGAACAGGGGGGGGCGAAATTTGAGCTTATATCTACTATCAAGCAAGCGCAAAGCGTAAGCAGAAGAGCATTATCCGCTATCCTCGCAAGAAAACATTTTCAAATTAATATTGAATTTATCTAGGGCTGTGGTGGTGGCTTGGGTTTTGATGGGAAACTCATCCCATCCCATCATATAATTTAAGGTTAGGTGTATTGTTGGCGAAACTTAAATTATTGTGTATAATTGACATAGACAATATCACTCATCGTGTCGAGGATAAAAGCTCACTTATTTAGTGCAAAATGGCTTTTAAACTTAAAATCAAAAGTCAAGAGAACCTCCATTATGTTAACCACTAAATGCCTATAAATAGGGGTTTTCTTTTTCACTTAAGGTTAAAAGCACTTAAAAATGCAAAAAATGGCACTTTTTCTTAAGGTTAGAAGCTATTTTTGCTTAAATCACTGTATATCTTAAATGCAATGTGCGGTGAAACTTAAGTGGGATATTGCCTGTATATCCATCTGTAGAATCAACTGTATCTGCTCTAATGAATCATATCTTTGTTTTTATCTCTTCCTGCGTTTGAAAATATAGGGGGGGGGTGTTTCCCCATTCGCATTGAGGCTCTGTACTATGGTTGTGCTCAGTGCGAGAAAAAAAAATAAAAAAAAATAAATTCAGAAACAAAACGAAGCACTTTGAAAATTTATATGTTCTAAGAGAAGCCTCACGCCTTTTTCTATCTGGAATAGGCTCTCTGTATTACTAAAATGATTCTCGAAGAGATATAGAGTCGATAAAAATCTTCTTTGCCTACTGGTTAGGGCTTAAATGTATTTTTGGGAGTTGTGTTCTTAAAAAGTTCCTCACCTGTAGTATGAAATTTATCTGCTTTTAATGGAACTATCTTGAAATAATCTCTTCTCTTGCTATCTTTAATTAACTTTAGAACAATTCCTTTTGAGTCTTCATATAAAAATGTTCCATCACTAGAAGAAAACATTTTGTATTTTGCATTTGCGCTTGTTGCGATTACGGACAATAGTAAAATACTATATAGTAAACTATTTAATTTTTCCATTTTATTACTCCTATGAATTTTGCGATTACTTCTATGCCGTCATAGTTTATTGATATTTTTTCTATCCTCTCGTTTTCTGAAGATATATAGTATTGTAATCGTGCATTTATTGTCACTTCTCTTATAAAATAGTTCTCTCCAGCTTTTATTAAATATGTTTGAGGTGATTCTGTCACTTTAACATCTTCAAAATCAAAGAGCATTATAGAACCTATCGGTGCAGTTCTTGGAAGTTCTGTAGTTGTTGATTTTATTGCTCTTATATCGTGATCTATATCTATTTTATTTTCTTCAATGGGGAGTATTACATCATTTGATGATTTTGTAAAATCATAATCTACAAAATATGGTATTTTTATATTTCTGCTGCTTACCTGTGTTTTTAACAAACTGTCTCCTCTTAGAAGCCAATCAAGAGAAACATTGTAATTATCGCAAAAATCTATCAAATATTCTATCGGGATTTGTTGTCTTTGATTTTTCCATGAGGCAAAAAGGCCTTTGTCTATTCCAAAAACATCTGATAATTCTTTATCTGTCGAAGCGTTTGAGGCAAGTTTTAATTTCATAATTATGACTTTTATCTTGTCTTTTAAATTGCATTTTGTCATTTCTTCAACTTTTTGATAATAAATTGTAATTTTTAAAAG